>Ga0172372_10001032_pt1 | contig 42961 bp, 37 predicted proteins | sample LakKiv5m_2_FD_114544 | JGI IMG/M metagenome (GOLD analysis project Ga0172372, IMG submission 114544) | Freshwater microbial communities from Kabuno Bay, South-Kivu, Congo - kab_092012_9.5m | ecosystem: Environmental > Aquatic > Freshwater > Lake | place: Democratic Republic of the Congo...
GCAGCCGGCGGTCGGCTTCCGTGACGCGTGCCGGGCGCAGGGCGTCATTGTCGGGCGTGACTTCCCGCCGATGGAGAAGACGCACACGCGCATTTCGCTGGGCACCATGGACGACATGCAGCGGGCGATGGTGGTGTTCCGCAAGGTGCTGGGTCAGAGCAGCGCGGTCTGACGCCGAGCGACGTGAGCCTGGGGAGATGACCATGGATCGCCGCACCCTGTTGACGACGCTGGCTGCCGCGGCGGCTGGTGCGCTGACCGACTGGTCATCTCCTGCGGTGCGCGCGCAGGGCGCGCTGGCGCGGCCGGCGCCCGGGTCGCCGACAGCCGATCGGCTGCCGGTCTATGCGGTTGATCCGACCTGGCCGCCCACGCTGCCGAACGACTGGATTCTGGGGGACATCCGCGGACTGTTTGCGGATGACAACGATCACCTCTGGATCATCCACATGCCGTCGAGCCTGACGCCGCAGGAGATCGGTGCGGCGGTGAAGCCGCCGATCGCCGACTGCTGCGTGCCGGCGCCGCCGGTGCTCGAGCTCGATGCCGAGGGCAAGTTCCTGCGGGCCTGGGGCGGGCCAGGCAACGGCTATCCCTGGTTTGATCAGGAACACGGCATCTACATCGACCACAACAACTTTGTGTGGCTGGGCACGAGCAACGGCATGCACGTAATGAAGTTCACCCGTGAGGGGCGACACGTGCTGACCATCGGCACGGCCGGCGTGAACAAGGGCAGCAACGACCCGAACCACCTGGGCGGGCCGGCGAACTTCTACGTCGAACCCAAGACCAACGAACTCTTCATCGCCGACGGATACATCAACCGTCGTGTGGTGGTGTACGACGCGGCCACGGGCGAGTATCGGCGGCACTGGGGTGCCTATGGGCGGCGCCCTGACGACACGGAAAAGTACACCTACCCGGTGAACCCGGCCGCCCCGCCGCAGCAGTACTCGACCCTGCACGGCCTCGTCGGCTCGAAGGACGGGCTCATCTACGTCTCTGACCGGCGCGGCAACCGCATCCAGGTGTTCCGCCAGAGCGGCGAGTACCTGATGGAGAAGTTCGTGCGGCCCGAGACGGGTGGATCGGGCAGCGGCTTCAGCCTGCAGTTCTCGCGCGATCCGGAACAGAGCCTGCTCTACCTGATTGACGGCACAAACCAGCGCGTGTGGATTCTGCGCCGGCGCGACCTCGCCATCCTCGACCGCTTCGGCCGGCCCGGGCGGCAATCGGGCGAGTTTATCCGCGCGCACATGATCGCGATTGACTCGAAGAACCGCATGTACACCGGCGAAGCCGGCAACGGCCGGCGCATCCAGCGCTGGGTGCTGAAGGGTACGCGCCCGGTGGCCAGCGTGACGCCGCCGCCGGGGATGTAACCGGGACGGCTACTTCCTGACCAGTTCGACGCGACGGTTGCGGGCGCGGCCCGCTACGGCGTCACCTGCAGCGAGAGCCAGGCGGTGCGGCCGGGTGCATCGAGTCCAGACCCATGCACGCGGTAGCGTTCATCGAACAGGTTGCGCACCCCGATGCTGACCGCCGTGCGTGACGACAACTGCGTCCGTCCGAACAGGTCGACTGTCGACCACGCCGGTGTGCCTGTGCGACTGATGCGATGATCGGCGAGGTCGCCCGACGACAACCTGCGCTGGGCACCAGCTGCGCGCCATGCCGCGCCGGCGGAGGCCCGAGGATGCGCCTGCCACTCGATCCGCAGGCCGCCGTGCACGGGTGGAATGCGGCGCATCGGTTCGTTGCGTGTGAGGGCGTCACCGCGTGTGGCGGTGACGTGACCTGCGACACTCACACCCCAGCGTGCCTGCCAGGTCGTCTCTGCCTCCCAGCCGAGAATGCGCGCTTCGGCCACGTTGGCCTTCTGGAACACCGGCTGACCCTCAAAGGTCGATGCGCCCAGATACGTGGCGCGGACGCGATCGATCAGGTTCTGCAGATCGGTGCGGTAGACGGCGACCGACGTGTAGAGCGAGGGATGTGCCACACGCAGACCGAGCTCGCTCGTCAGACCGCGCTCGGGGGCGAGATTGGGTGCCGGCACTTCGATGCCGGAGTCGAACTGGCCGAGCGAACTGACGTCATCAATGCCCGGCGCCCTGAACGACTGTGCCACTGAACCAAACAGCCGGACGGGACCGGCCACCTGCCACGATGCCGCCGCCTGTCCCACCACGGCGCGCGGCGACACGTCGAGATTCCTGAAGGTGGCATCGGACGCACGCACGCGAACCGTGGTCCATCGCAGGCCCGCTTCTGAGAGGAACCGTCGCTGTGTCCAGACCACCCGCGAGAACGCGGCGAGGCTGAGCGAGGTGGCACCGTCAGGATAGAGACCGCGACGATTGCCGGCCGCTCCAGACTGGAGGTTCACGTCCGTACGGCGGCTGCCGACGCGGTCGTGATAGACCTCGGCGCCGGTCTGCGCCACCAGCTGCGGCGACAGTTGCTTGCGGGCGTCGACCACCACGGCGGTGGTCTGCACCGTGTCCTTCTCCTGTGTTTCAACAGCTGCGCCCTGCCTGCGCAGGAACCGCCCCTCCTCGGTTTGCTGCCGCGCCACCGCGATGCTGAACAGGTCGGCCAGCCGTGATCCCTGCACGGCATACCGGATCACGCCGAGGTGGCGGGCCTGCGGGTCAAAGTCATATCGGGCAAACCCCCGCTGCACCACCTGATCCCACCGGGGTACGTCTTCCTGGCGGTGTGACTGCAGCGTCACGCTGACGCGCTGTCGTGCACTGGCCTGCCATTCGAGGGCCGCATCTGCCGCACCCTCCCGAAATCCTGACGGTGCGAGAGTGACGACTGGCTGCCCCGTCCTGACATCGTCTGAACGATGCGCGGCGATGCCCACCCGCGCCGCGACCGTCTGGGAGGCCAGCGTGACATCCGAGCGGAGCAACTGCTCGGGCGATCCTGCGGCGGCCATGACCCGGCCGTCGATCCGTGCCGCACGTCCTGCCGTCGTGAACAACGGACGACGGGTATCGATGCTCACGACCCCGCCAATGGCATCGCTTCCGTACAACACGGAGCCCGGTCCCCTGACCACCTCGATCCGGTCGATCGCGCCAGGATCGACGGTCCCCAGATACTGGTTGGGACCATACCGGTATGTGGCGTTGTTGAGCCGAATGCCGTCCACCAGCACCAGTACCTGATTGCCCATCAGTCCACGGATGTAGGGGGAACCAGCACCCATGTTGGTCTTCTGCACGAGTACACCGGCCGCATCCATCAGGGCGTCGGGTGCAGTTGACCGCCCACGCTGCGCGATCTCGTCGCGTGTCACCACCGAGGTCGCTCGGGGGACGTCGGTGCGGCGCTCGCTCAGTCTGCCGGCCACGACCACCCGCTCATCGACGCGAACGGGCGCGGGCCGCAGCCGGATGTGCGCGGTGTCGGCGTCAAGGTCATCAATCACCACACTCGTCGCCACGAAATCGGTGGCCGTGACGCGAAGTCTCACCGGCCGCGACGACGTGACGCGCACGCTTCCCGTGTCATCGGTGAGCTGGCACGGTTGCTGATCGTTGACGATCACACAGGCGCCACCAATCGCGCGGCCACTCGCGGCATCGTCGACCACGACCCGCAGCGACACGATCGGTTGGCTTGCGGGCGGGCTGAACACAGCCACGGCGAGATTCAGCGATAAGAGCGCGTGCAACACGGACGACATCCTACGGCGACCACACGTTGATTCGGACACTGCCGCACAATGTTTACGGCGCCGTTGTGCCTCCGTTACATCCGATCGTGAGACTGCTGGGATGAGAAAGACATCGCTGGCAGTTGTCGTCACCATCACCGCCGTCGTCGCGACCGGCCTCATCGTCGGGTCACTGGCGCAGCGGGGGCCGGCCGCACCCGAGTGGCCCGGAGTCAAGGATGGCGGACGCATCCTGCTGCCTAACGGCTGGACGATCGCTCCTGCGGGCCGCCATCTTCCGGTCGGCGATTTTCCGTTGTCGATGGTGATGGCCCCCGACGGTCGCCGCCTCATCATCAGCAACAACGGCTGGACGAAGCCCTCGCTGACCATTGTGGACACGGCTCAGAGCGCGGTGACAGGCCGCGTGCCGATGGACCATGCGTGGCTCGGACTGGCGTGGCATCCGGACGGCAAGCGGCTGCTGTCGTCTGGCGCCGCGGAAAACACGGTGCAGGAGTTCACGTACGCCGATGGGGGCCTGACGTCGGCTGGTGCGATCGTGATTGATCGGCCCGCCGTGACACTGGCCCCGGGCACTCGCGACCTGGCCGGTACAGGGTTCATCGGCGGTGTTGCTGTGCATCCCAACGGTCAGCGGGCCTGGGCGGTGCATGTGCTGGGCCGCGCCATCAGCGCGATTGATTTGCAGGAGCGGGAGCTTGTCAGAACGGTTGCCCTGCCTGCCGAACCGTACACCGTGACGACAACCGCCGACGGCGCACGACTGTTCGTCTCGCTCTGGGGCGGCAGCCGCGTGCTTGAACTCGACCCCGAGACCCTCGCCACACGTGCGGAGGTGACCGTGGGCGAGCACCCGAATGCCATGGTGATCACCAGGGATGGGCGCCTGTTTGTTTCGTGCGCCAACACCAATCAGGTGTGGGTCGTCGACACGGCGACGATGACGGCGCGCGAACAGATCTCGGTGTCGCTGTACCCGAACGCCCCTCCGGGCACGACACCGAACGCCCTCGACCTGTCGCCCGACGGCCGTCTGCTCGCCGTGGCCAACGCCGACAACAACACGGTGGCACTGGTCGACATTGCCACCGTGAACGACAGCGAAGTGGAAGGCTTCATTCCCACGGGGTGGTATCCGACGGCGGTCCTCTTTTCGAAAGATGGTCGGCGCCTGTTTGTGCTGAACGGCAAGGGCTTCAGCGGTCAGGCCAACCCGAGGGGGCCGACGGCGACGGCACCGGGCGCCGACGGCCAGTATCAAGGCGGGCTGCTGCAGGGTGCGCTGTCGGTGATCGAGATGCCGACCGGCGACGTCCTGAAGCAATACACGCAGCGGGCCATGTCGATCACGCCGTACTCCGACGCGATTCGCCTGGCTCCGGCGAATGCCCCGACGGCCTCACCCATTCCAAGGAAAGTGGGCGATCCGTCGCCCATCACGCATGTGTTCTATGTGATTCGCGAGAATCGGACATACGACCAGGTCTTCGGCGACATCGGCAAGGGCAACAGTGACTCGACGCTGGCCATCTTCGGGGATGAGATCACGCCGAATGCACACGCGCTCGTGCGCGAGTTCGTGCTGCTCGACAATTTCTATGTGGACGCCGAGGTGAGTTACGACGGCCACGCCTTCTCGACCGGGGCCTATGCCACCGACGCGGTGGAAAAGCTGTGGCCCACCAACTACGGCCGTCGAGGCGGTGCCTACATGAGTGAAGGTGGCTGGGGCGACCGCAATCCGTACGGCAACCTGTCAGCACCGAAGGATGGGTATCTGTGGGACTTTGCCGTGCGGGCGGGCAAGACCGTCCGCAGCTATGGCGAGTTCGCCGAGCGGCGCACCCCTTCGTCACCGGCCGAGGCCACGGTGCCTGGCCTTCGGGGCCGAGTGCATCCCCAATACCCGCCGTATGACCTTGACATCACCGACGAGCGCCGCATTGAGGTGTGGCTCGAGGAGTTCCGCCAGTTTGAACAGAACGGTCAACTGCCACACCTGAATATCATTCGCCTGGGCAACGACCACACCTACGGGACCCGCGCAGGCAAGAAGACCCCCCGCGCCATGGTGGCCGATAACGATGTGGCGCTCGGCCGACTGGTGGACGCCATTTCGAAGAGCCGTTACTGGAAGGAATCGGCCATCTTCGTGCTGGAAGACGACGCGCAGAATGGTCCAGACCACGTCGACTCGCACCGGTCGCCGGCGCTGGTGATCAGCCCCTTCGCCCGGCGACAGGCGCTCGACAGCACGCTCTACACAACGTCGGGGATGCTGCGCACGATGGAACTCATCCTCGGGTTGCCGCCGATGAGCCAGTACGACGCGGCGGCCACGCCGATGTACAACGCCTTCCAGACCACGCCGAACCTGGCACCGTACAACGCGCTGCCGGCCCGCGTGTCACTCACGGAAGTGAACGGCGGAGATGCGTGGGGAGCACAGGCGTCTGCGCAGATGAACTTTGCGGAAGCCGACATGACCCCTGAATACGAACTGAACGAGATTGTCTGGAAGTCGATTCGGGGTGCCGATTCGCCGATGCCCCCGCCTGTTCGCTCCGGGTTCATCCGCATCATCGATGACGATGATGAGGAAGAGGAACGCGATCGGGAAGACGAAGACGATGATGACGGAGACGAGGACCGGGATCGCGAATCCGGTCGTCGCCGGTGAGGCCGGCGCATTCAGGGTTGGCTGCTGACGGACACGCGTCCGGCGGCCAGCGTGACGCCGCTGCCGGGCTTATGATGACGATGCCTACTTTCTGACGAGTTCGACGCGACGGTTGCGGGCGCGGCCCTCGTCGGTCGAGTTATCGGCCACCGGTTGTGTATCGCCGAAGCCGGTCGTGGTCAGGCGGCTGTCATCGATGCCGGCCTTCACCAGTGCGGCCTTGACGGCCGCGGCACGCTCACGCGAGAGGGTGAGATTGGCCGCCGCCGCCCCGACGTTGTCGGTGTGTCCCTGAATCTCGATGGCGAGGTCGGCATCGGCCTTCAGCGCGTCGGCAATCATCGCCAGCGATGCCGCGGATGCGGGTTGAATGGTCGCCTTGCCCGTGTCGAAGAGGATGTCACGAATCGCGACGCTGCCGGTACTTCTGATGGCGGAGGCCAGCGAGTCGGCCGTGAAGGTCACGTCCTGGGTCATCGCTGATTCCTGGATGATGTGCAGCGTGTAGATATCACCCCCGTTGCTGACATGCACCTCGAGCCACAGGGTGCCGGCGCCCTTCACGGGCAACCGGGCAATGGTGGTGCCCCCGCTGGGGTCGAGGTCTTCCAGCAGCAGTGCGCCGCCGCGCTGCCTGATCAGGTTGGTGTAGTTGCGGCCAATCTGCAGCGGCCCGGGCTTGCGGGCGCCTTCGTTGAGCACGTACTGGATGTTCCAGTAGTGGCCAGCCACCTTGCGGGCGGGCTCGAGACTGAACTCGAATTCCGAGAATTCCTGGTCCTCGTACGAGTTGATGTAGAACCCGGGCATTCGCGAGAACACCGGATGGTCTTTTGATCCATCGGCATCGGCTTCCTGGGCACGGACTGGGCTGGCGGCGGCGCACAGGAGGGCCGCTGCGAGCGAGACGGTCAGCCAGAGCCGGGGCGTGGCGCGGGGAATCAGTGACGCGGGCACGGACATGACATCAGCATCGCCATCACCGTGCCTGCTGTCAACGGGCTCGCGCGCTGGTGGGGCCCGTGCGGCGCCTGGCGACCGACTGCGCGCCGGTCAGGCCGGGACCAGCTGGTAGAACACGAGGACGGCGTAGTCCCAGACGAGGTGCGCCACCAGTGCGGCAACGACGCTGCCGGTGGCGACCCGGATGGCCGACCAGCAGAAGCCGGCGCCGAGACACGCCATCACGAGCGCCGGCGACCCAATCGGGGCGTGGGCGGCCGCATACAGCAGGGTGCCGGCGATCGTGGCGGCCCCGGGCGGCATCCGCGCCAGCAGTCTGCCGAGCACGAGGCCACGCCAGACCAGTTCTTCGCCGACCACCACCATGGGCATCACGAAGATGGTGACGAAGACGCCGGGTGAACGGAAGGCCTCGTAGAGGGCCTTGACATCGGGCCGCAGCGAGGGGAAGGCCTGCGTGACCGGACCGTAGAGGGCGATGGTGGCCACGGCCATCAGCAGACCCGCGCCGCTGCCAGCGGCCAGCCACCGCAGGTGCGGGCCCTGGCCGAGGGCAGACGTGCCCAGATGACGCAGCGTTGCGAGGCCGAGCACGAGGGCCATGGGACCGACCGAGAGCCAGATGCCCAGCCACTGCGAGGCGAAGGCGGCCAGGGCCCAGAGCAGCACCGACGACACCACGACCCGTCCGCGCGACACACCGGGTTCCGTGGGTGCCGTCGCGGCCAGTGCCCGTTCGATGAACCCCCAGACGCCGGGCACCGGGCCATCACTGGCCGCGCGCGCGATGGCTCGCCGTGCCGCTTCGTCGAAGTCGAGCAGCTGACTGTGGTCGATGCGCTGCCAGAAGTCGGCCGAGGTGGCCAGCAGGTCGGTCTTGAGGCCCACCACGACCTCGCGCGCCACGGCCCACTCGGCGCGCGTCACAAACCGCACCCAGTGCGACGAGAGGCGCGGTGACAGGAACGGCACGCTGATCATGAGCGGTTGCCGCACGCCGAGGACGCGCGCCGTGCGCTCGAGAATGTCGCGCCCTGACAGCGTGTCGGGCCCGGGGATGTCGCACCACTGGCTGTCTGGCAACGGCATGTCGAGCCCCCGCACCAGCGCCACCACCACATCGTCGATGGCGACCGGCTGTGTGCGTGACTTGAGCCAGCGGGGCAGGACCATGACGGGCAACCGCGCCGCCAGGTCGCGCACCATCAACCAGCTGAGACTGCCGTGCCCGATGATCATGCTCGCGCGCAGCTCGAGGGTCGGGACGGTGCCTGCGCGCAGGACGGCCCCGACCTCCTCGCGGCTCCGCAGATGTTCCGACGCATCGCGAGGGGCCGCCACGCCGCCGAGATAGACAATGCGCTGAAGGCCGGCGGCGGCTGCCGATTCATTGAAGAGGCGTGCCTGTGTCAGTTCGGCATCGCGATAGTTGCCGGCATGCGAGGCCATGCCGTGCACAAGATAGAGCGCTGCCTGGCACCCCTCGAGGGCGCGACTGACTGAGTCTGGGTCAGACACATCGAGGGCGACCCAGCTGCGGCCGGGCCAGCGCCGTGCGGCGGCCACCGGGTCGCGGCTCGCGCAACGCACGGTCCAGCCCGCTGCGACCAGGGCCGGATAGACGGCCTGGCCGACAAACCCGGTGGCACCGGTCAGCAGCAGCGTGCGTGCAGGGGCGTGATTGGACAAGTTCTTCTAAGACGCCCCAGCAACGCGGAACGCCCCAGCGTGGTCCGAGAGGGCGGGTTTGGGCCCTGATTGCCGTACACTGGACGCGGCCATGCAGAAACTGTCTTTCCTGTTCCTGAGTGCGCTGATGGCGGTCACGCTGTCGGCGTGCGGAGAAACGAGTCCCGTGATCATGCCGTTTGCCACCACTGATGTCACTGTCGGAACCGGACGCGAGGCCCAGACGGGCAACAGCGTGGTCGTGCACTACACCGGCTGGCTCTACGACGCCGGCACCGCCGACCATCGCGGGACGAAGTTCGACAGCTCGAAGGATCGCAACGAGCCGTTCGAGTTCGGTCTCGGGGCTGGCATGGTCATCCGTGGCTGGGACGAGGGCGTCAAGGGGATGAAGGTCGGCGGCAAGCGCGTGCTGACGATTCCGCCCGACATGGGCTACGGCTCACGCGGGGCCGGCGGCGTCATTCCCCCGAATGCCACGCTGCTCTTTGAAGTGGAACTGCTCGACGTCCGCTGAGCGGACGGGAGACGTGCGGTGACGTGCCGGCATTTCGGGCGCTGCGGCGGGTGCAGCGTGCCGGATGTTCCGTATGCGGCGCAACTGCGCCGTAAACGCGGGCAACTGGAGGCATGGTTTCCCGATTTGGCCATCGGTGAGGTGGTGGCGTCGCCGCGCGAGTGGGGCTTCCGCCACAAGGTGGCGTTTGCGTTTGCGCCGCACACCGGCAGCGCTGACCTCGTGATGGGCCACTTTCAGGCTGGCTCGCAACGGGTCATGCGCATCGACGAGTGTCCGGTGCACAGTGCCCGGGGCAATCGCCTGGCGTTCGCCCTGCGCGATGCCCTCATGCGGGGCCGCGTGCCGCCGGGGGTGCTGCGCCACGTGCTCATCAGGACGTCGGACGATGAGCGCGAGGCCGTGGTGATGCTGGTGGTGACAGCCAACCATGCGTCCCTGCGCGCACCGGTGCGGGCGTTTCTCGAGGGGCCTGAGCGTCCCGACGGATTTCTGCTGAACATCCATGATCGCCCCGGGCCCTACATGGTGGGGCCGACCACCCTGCGGCTGGCGGGGCGCGGTCATGTGCGCGACGAGGTGCATGACGCGGTGTTTCAGATCGCGCCGACGGCATTCTTCCAGACAAATGTGGGTGCGGCGCGCGTGCTGGTGTCGACGGTGCTGGCGTCTGTCGGTGCGGGCCGCGCGGTGCTCGATCTGTATGCCGGCAGCGGACTCTTCTCGCTGCCTCTGGCCATGCGGGGGGCTCGTGTGGTGGCCGTGGAAGAGAACCGGCAGGCGGTGTCGGATGCGCGCGACAACCTGCGGGTGAACGGCGTGCCTTCCGAGGCGATCCGCCTGATCGCGGCCCGGACCGAGGACGCGCTGGGGCGCCTGTCACGACGCGCGTGGGACGCGGTGATTCTCGATCCGCCGCGCCAGGGATGTGCACCGCGCGTGATCGAGGCCGTGTGTGCTCTGGCACCGTCCCGTGTGGTGTATGTGTCGTGTCAGCCCGAGCGTCTGGCCGACGAGCGCGCCCTGTTTGCCCGCGGAGGCTATGCGCTGACGCAGGTGACGGGCATCGACATGTTTCCGCACACCGACCATCTTGAAGCGGTGGCGGTGCTGATGCCGGCCCAGACTGTGAAGGAGCGCACCCGTGAGCCACGCCGACGCGACCCCCGTCCCGATCCGTCCCGCCTCGACCGTCGTCGTGGTGCGCCCGGGCGACGCCGCAGCGCCTGAGGTGCTGCTGGTGCGGCGCACCGATCGCGTCGCGTTCATGGCCGGTGCGCATGTCTTCCCCGGGGGCCGTGTCGATGAGGCCGACCGGGCGGTTGTGCCGGAGGCGGCCTTTCTTCGGCACCCGCCACGTTTCCGCGATCTGTCGGTGCGGGACGAACTGCCGTATCGGGTGGCTGCGGTGCGCGAGGTGCAGGAGGAAGCGGGGTTGACGCTGGATGTCGATGCCCTGCACCCGATCGCGCACTGGGTGACGCCGGCGATTGAGATTCGCCGGTTCGACACGCGGTTTTTTCTGGCGGTGCTGCCCGAGGGACAGCAGGCCGTGGCAGACATGGGCGAGATCACGGCGCATATCTGGTTGACGGCGGGGGATGCGCTGGAGCGGGCGCAGGCCGGCCAGCTGCACCTGCCGCCCCCGACCTGGACGACGCTGCGACAGATCGAGCAGCACGGCTCGCTGGCAGACGTGCTGGCGTGGGCGCAGACGAAACCGATCGTGCGCGTCTCGCCCGGGCTGCTGGAGGATTCGTCTGAGGGCGTGCGGATTCTGGCGCTGCCGGGTGATCCGGCCGTGCCGATGGTCGACGGGTGGGACGTGCCGCCAGAGACGCGCTTTGTGATGCGCGAAGGGCAGGGCTGGCTGCCCGTGCGGCCGTAAGGGCGTTCGGCCACCGCGAGCGGGGCTCGCGGCGGCGTGTGCAGCTGTGTTCAGGCGGTCGGGGTCAGGTCTGGGAAGGCCTGCGCGACGAAATCGTCCTCGGGCAGTCCGCCGAGGATTTCCACCGTGTCATTGATGATGGTCTTGGGCACGCCGGTGACCCGGTAGCGCCGCGACAGATCCATGAACTCCTGCGCTTCGACGGCCGTGGCCGTGATGTGCGGGTTGCTGAACGCCATCTTCATTGCGAGGACGACCGCCCTCGGGCAGTGCGGTCAAGTCGGGGTGCTGAACACCTTGATGGCGGTGGGGGCGGTCACGCGTGCGAGTGTGTCGATGCTGGCCTGCGTGAGATCGACGTCACCGGTGCCGGCGAGGAGCACTGATTCCACGAGCGGCACGAACTCGTAGCCCATCGGCGCGCCGAGGAAGCGCATGCGGGTGTCTTCCCCGTTGCGCAGGATGACGATGCAGGGGGCGTGTTCGACGCCGTAGCGGGTGCGGTCGTCGGTGTCGAGGACGAAGTTTTTCTCGACGACGTGCACCTTGTCGTTGAGGGACGCAATTTCGTCGAGCACCTGTTTGGCGATGGGTCCGCTTTCAGCGCCACCGAAGGCCTGTGTGAAGAGCAGCAGATCGACCGACGCGGTGATGGGCTGCAGATGCTGCCGGAGGACGGCGGCATCGTTGTCAGAGAGCAAAGGCATGGGTCGATTATAGGGGCGCGGCCGGGTTCAGAACTTGAAGAGGTCGTCGAAGGCCTTGCGGGCCGAGGCGGTGGCGGGGCGTTCGTCCGGGCGGCGGGTCGTTCCTGGGGGGGTGGCGGCCGCGGCGGCGGAGGTTTCGCGTTCCCAACTGGTGCGGGCTTCGAAGAGGGCGCAGTCGTTGGCGGCATCTTTGGGTGCGACGCGCGCGGTGAGCGGGCGGACGCACTCGAAGCGCGCGGCCGGGTCGAAGTGTGTGCACTGTACGCAGGCGTGCAGGGCCTGCTGGCATTTGGGGCAGGTGCTGCGCGAGAACACCTGCGGGTCGACGAGGGTGCCGCAGCGGGCGCAGCGGGCGACTTCGTGGTGACCCATCATGCGGGGGTTGCGGGCGCCGTCGGCGGAAATGCGCCTGGCACCGGCTGGGGCTCCGGGGGGGCGATCGGGTCTGGGCGTGTGTGCGGGGCGTGAGGTGTCGGAGGGTCGGCGGTCTGTAGCCGAGTCCTGATATCCGCGCTGTGAGTATTTGCGGTCGCTCATGGAGTTGAGGCGGGGAGACTGTAGCAGAGAACGACCGCCAGGTGTTGAAAGGCCGTCTGACTACCACTCGTTGATGTTAGGTCGTTTGACCAGCTCAATATGTCGTTTTCGTGGGGTTACCGGGGATCTTCCAGGCGTTCGTAAAACCTTTGTAGGACGTTGGTTCGGGGTGGTGAGTTCCTTGAATGGCACAGGGCTCTGTGATAAAACTTTGCTTGCGAATTTTTTCACAATTGAACCCAACCGCCCCGTCGTCGATGCCGGTATCGTGCGCGGGGTGACGCGGGGTTGAGCAGGGGACATGCAGGTATTCCCGAAGAGCGCCAATCTTACGTCGCGAAGCAGTCTGGTGGTGGTGTTGCTCGTGCTGGCCACCCTCGGCTGGATTGTGCTGACCCTCCAGCGGTCAGACTTTGTGACCACTGCGAACAAGAACGTCGAACAACCGCAGGTGCAGTTCAGTCACCAGCACCACGTGGGTGGGGTGGGCATTGACTGCCGCTACTGCCACTCGTCGGTCGAGTCGACGGCGTCCGCCGGCATTCCGCCGACCAAGACGTGCATCAACTGCCATTCGCAGATCTGGTCGACCAGCCCCTATCTCGAGCCGGTGCGCGCCAGCTTCCGCGAGAACAAGCCGCTGCAGTGGATTCGCGTCCACGACCTGCCGGATTTTGTGTATTTCAATCACGGCATTCATGTGAAGCAGGGTGTGGGCTGCGAGACGTGCCACGGCCGCATCGACCGGATGCCGATTGTGTTCCAGAAGAACAGCCTCCAGATGGAGTGGTGCCTCGACTGCCATCGCGACCCGTCACGGTATGTGCGGCCGCGGGATCAGATCACGACCATGGGCTATACGCCCGCCGTGGCGCAGTCGGAACTGGGGCCGCAGCTGGTGAAGCAGTACAACATTGCGGGCGTCGAGCACATGACCAGCTGCTCGGTGTGCCACCGCTAGTCGGCGTGAGGCCCTCGTGAAGGACGACATGAGCGCAGAAGTCTTCGATATCACGGCCGTTCGCGCCCGACTGGCCGAGGCGGGTGGACCCCGGTTCTGGCGCAGCCTCGAATCGGTGGCCGAGACCCCGGAGTTCCAGCAGTTTGTGCACCGCGAATTTCCGGCGTCGGCCTCCGAGTTCGACGATCCGGTGGGGCGTCGCGGATTCCTCAAGCTGATGAGCGCATCGCTGGCCCTGGCCGGCGTGAGCGCCTGCACGGTGCAGCCGCAGGAGCTCATCGTGCCGTATGTGCGGCAGCCGGAAGAGGAACTGCCGGGCAAGCCGCTGTTCTTCGCGACGGCGATGTCGCTGGGCGGCGTGGCGACGGGCCTGCTGGTGGAAAGCCACGAGGGGCGCCCGACGAAGATCGAGGGCAACCCCGAGCACCCGGGCAGCCTTGGCGCGACCGACATGTTCGCGCAGGGATCGATCCTGACGATGTATGACCCGGATCGGTCGCAGGCCGTTGTCGAGCTCGGCAACATCCGCCCGTGGCCGGCGTTTGTGACGGCGATGAAGACGGCGCTGTCCGGGCAGTCGGCCTCGCAGGGGGCCGGCCTGAGGATTCTGACCGAAACGGTCAACTCACCCACGCTGGCGGCGCAGATTCAGCATGTGCTGTCGCGCTATCCGCAGGCGAAGTGGGTGCAGTGGGATGCACTGCCGCGCGATCATGCGCGCGCAGCGGCCCAGCAGTCATTCGGTGCTGCCGTGGCTCCGCTGCCTGATTTCGGTGCGGCCGACGTGATCGTGTCGCTCGACAGCGATTTCCTCGCCGCCGAGGGCGGTGCGAATGTGCGCGCGGCTCGTCAGTTCAGCCGCCGCCGCCGCGCCGAAGCCTCTGCCTCGCTCAACCGCCTGTATGTGGTCGAGTCGACGCTGAGTGTGACCGGTGGCAAGTCTGACCACCGCGTGCCGCTCAAGACCAGCCAGATTGACGCGTTTGCCCGGGCGCTGGCGGCCAGGGTGGGCGTGTCCGGCGTTTCGGGTAACGCTCCAGCGGGCACCGAGGCGGCCGTCAACGCGATGGCGGCCGATCTGCAGGCCGCGCGCGGCAAGTCGCTCGTGGTGGTGGGTGATGCACAGCCGGTGGCGGTGCACGTGCTCGCGCATGCCATCAACGACCTGCTCGGCAATGTGGGCCAGACGCTGACCTACGTGCCGACGCCCGAAGTGGTCTCATCGTCGCAGCTGGCTGACCTGACCGCGCTGGCGCGCGACATGGCGGCCGGTCGCGTGCAGATGCTCCTGATGATCGGGGAGTCGAACCCGGTGCTGACGGCACCGGCCGACCTCAAGTTCGCCGACGCGCTCGGTCAGGTGCCGCTCCGGGTGCACTCGGGGCTGTTCGAAGACGAGACGGCGGCATTGTCGCACTGGCACGTGCCCGGCACGCACTTCCTCGAGGAGTGGAGTGATGCGCGGACGGTCGACGGCACGGTGTCGATCGTGCAGCCGCTGATTCAGCCGATGTACGGCGGCAAGTCGGCGCACGAAGTGGTGGCGACCCTCACCGACTCGCCGGACCGGCCGGGCTACGAGTGGGTGCGGATGTATTGGATGGCACAGCCCCAGGCGGGTGAGGCTGCGGGCTTCGAGAAGGTGTGGCGCAAGTGGCTGCACGACGGCGTGGTGGGCGGGACGACGGCGCAGCCGCGGGCGGTGGTGCTCGCGGCCGACTGGGCGTCGAAGATGCCGGCAGCGTCTGCGGTGTCGGGCGTCGAGGTGACATTCCGCCGCGATGACACGGTGTACGACGGGCGCTACGCGAACAACGGCTGGATGCAGGAAATGCCCAAGCCGATGACCAAGCTCACCTGGGACAACGCCGTGCTGGTGTCGCCGGCGATGGCCGAGGCCCAGGGCCTGCGCAATGGCGATGTGCTCGAGCTGTCGCACGACGGCCGCACGCTGAAGGCACCGGCCTGGATTGCCCCGGGACAGGCGGCCGACACTGTGTCGGTGTCGTTCGGTTACGGTCGCAGCCGTGCGGGACGCGTCGGCAACGGCACGGGCGTCAATGCCTATGCCCTGCGCGGCAGCTCGACGGCGTTCTTCGGACCGGTCGAGGTGACGAAGACCGGCGACGAGTATCGCCTGGTGAGCACGCAGGATCACTGGACGCTGGAAGGCCGCAACATGGTGCGGTCGGCCACGGCCGCCGAGTATGCGCATGACCCGTCGTTCGTGAAGGGCATGGAGCACATGAAGCTGTCGGACAGCATCACGCTGATGCCGGCGAAGGAATATGCGGGTGTGGCCTGGGGCATGGCGATCGACATCAATGCCTGCACCGGGTGCGGCGCGTGTGTCGTGGCGTGCGTGGCCGAAAACAACATCCCGGTGGTCGGCAAGGATCAGGTGTCGCGCAACCGCGAGATGCACTGGCTGCGCATCGACCGCTATTTCTCGGGCGGGCTCGACAACCCCGACACCTACATGCAGCCGCTGCCGTGCCAGCAGTGCGAGAACGCCCCGTGCGAGGTGGTCTGCCCGGTGGCGGCGACGGTGCACAGCGCGGACGGCCTGAACGACATGGTCTACAACCGCTGTGTGGGCACACGCTACTGCTCGAACAACTGCCCGTATAAGGTGCGCCGGTTCAACTTCCTGCTGTATCAGGACTGGAACACGCCGCAGTACAAGTTCCAGCGCAACCCCGACGTGACGGTACGCAGCCGCGGCGTCATGGAGAAGTGCACCTACTGCGTGCAGCGGATCAACGCGGCGCGCATTCAGGCCAAGCGGGAAGAGCGCGACGTGCGCGACGGTGACGTCGTGACGGCCTGCCAGTCGGTGTGCCCGACCGAGGCCATCGCCTTCGGCAACATCAATGATCCGAACAGCCGGGTGGCGCGCCTGAAGGCCGGCCCGCTGAATTACTCGGTGCTGGCGGAACTTAACACGCGCCCGCGCACCACGTATCTGGCAGCCGTCCGCAACCCGAACCCGGCGCTGCCGGCGAACCCCGGGGTGGGCGGGCACCACGCGACGACTGAGGCGCACGGCACGGCGGGCGAACACTGATGGCGAACAACGTTCACGGACACGGCAGTTCCTCGGCCTCGCTGAATGCGCCGGTGCTGGCACCGGGGCATGACTTCGAGACGATCACCGAAGCGGTTGCGCAGATTCCGCTGGCGAAGCGCACGCCCATCGGCTGGGTGCTCGGTTTCATGGGCGCCTTCGGGCTGTTCATGATGCTGCAGGCGGCGCTCGGCAAGCTGGTCATGACCGGCGTCGGTATCTGGGGCAACAACGTCCCGGTCGGCTGGGCGTTTGACATCATCAACTTCGTCTGGTGGATCGGCATCGGCCACGCCGGCACGCTGATTTCGGCGATTCTGCTGCTGTTCAAGCAGCAGTGGCGCATGTCGATCAGCCGCTTTGCAGAGGCGATGACCATCTTCGCCGTGGCCTGTGCGGCCATCTTCCCTCTGTTCCACACGGGCCGTCCGTGGCTGGCCGCGTACTGGCTCTTCCCGTATCCGAACACCATGGGCCTCTGGCCGCAGTTCCGCAGCCCGCTCATCTGGGACGTGTTTGCGGTGACGACCTACGCGACCGTGTCGATTGTGTTCTGGTACGTCGGAATGGTGCCTGACCTGGCGACCATGCGCGATCGCGCCGTGTCGATGACCAAGAAGCGCGTCTACGGCGTGCTGTCGCTGGGATGGCGCGGATCGGCCCGCCACTGGCACCGGTATGAAGTGGCCTCGCTGATTCTCGCGGGCCTGTCGACGCCCCTCGTGCTGTCGGTGCATACGGTCGTCAGCTTCGACTTCGCCGTGTCGGTGCTGCCAGGCTGGCACGCCACGATCTTCCCGCCCTACTTTGTCGCGGGCGCCATCTATGCCGGCTTTGCGATGGTGCTGACGCTGGCGATTCCGCTGCGCGTGGCCTACAAGCTCGAAGATTTCATCACGATGCGGCACATCGACAACATGGCGAAAGTCATGCTGGCGACGGGGATGATGGTGGCCTACGGGTACGCGATGGAAGCCTTCTACGGCTGGTACAGCTCGAATCCGTATGAGCAGTTCATGATCTGGAACCGCATGACCGGCCCGTATGCCTGGTCGTACTGGATGCTGATCGCGATCAATGCGGGCATGATTCAGTTCCTCTGGTTCCAGAAGGTGCGCGCGAACCTCAAGCTGCTGTTTGTCATGTCGCTCTTTGTGAGCGTGGGCATGTGGCTCGAGCGCTTCGTCATTCTCGTGACGACGCTGCACCGCGACTTTGTGCCGGGCAGCTGGGGCATGTATTACCCGACGCAGTGGGACTTCATGACCTTCGTCGGCACGATTGGGCTGTTCCTGACGCTGTTCTTCCTGTTCATGCGGTTTGTGCCGATGATCTCGATGTTCGAGGTGCGCACGCTGCTGCCGCAGGCGAAGGTGAAGAGCGAACACGGGCACGGACACTGAGGCGGACCAGACACTGCGCGGGCCACGATGGCCTGCGGACGAAAGAGTGCTATGGCACACGGAACGGCACAGGAAAATCCGATGTATGGGGTGATGGCCGAGTTTGACTCGGTGCAGGCTCTGGTGGACGCGTCGAAGCAGGCGGTGACGGCGGGCTATACCGTCATGGAAGCCTATTCGCCGATTCCCATCGAAGAACTGAACGACATCATCCACAAGAAGCGGACGAAGCTCAGCCGCTTTGTGCTGATGGGCGGGCTCAGCGGCATGGCCGCCGGGTTCACGCTGCAGTATTGGGCCTCGGTCATCGAGTATCCGATGAACATCGGCGGGCGGCCGTATGCGACGTGGCCGGCGTTTGTGGTACCGAGCTACGAGCTGACGATTCTGTTCTCGGCACTCACGGCCGCCATCGGCATGTTTGCGCTGAACGGTCTGCCGCAGCCGTACCATCCGGTCTTCAACGTCGAGCGGTTCTCGATGGCGAGCTCGGACAAGTTCTTCCTGGTGATTGAGACGACCGACCCCCGGTTTGACCACGGGGCGACCACCCGGTTCCTCAGCGACCAGGGTGCGAAGGGAGTGTACGACGTTGCGGCCTAACGTGATCTTCGTGGTGCTGCTGGCGCTGGGCGTCGGCGCCTGCCGTCAGGATATGCACAATGCGCCGCGGTATGAGGCGTATGAAGCCAACAGTTTCTATGCCGACGGACGTGCGTCGCGCGAGACGCCGAGCGGCACCGTGGCCCGCGGATGGGAACGTGCCGATGACGAGTTCTACACCGGGCGCCAGGCCGACGGCTTGCCGACCGAGCAGATTCCGATGCCGGTCACGGCGCAGGACATGCAGCGTGGCCGCGATCGCTACACGGTGTATTGCACGCCGTGCCACGGCATTCTCGGTGACGGTCAGGGGATGGTGGTTCAGCGCGGCCTGCGTCGTGCGGCGACCTTCCACGACGAACGCCTGCGCACGGTCCGCATCGGCTATCTCTACGACGTGGCCACGAATGGCTTTGGCGCCATGCAGGGCTACGCCGAACAGATTCCGGCGCGTGACCGGTGGCTGATTGTGGCCTACGTGCGCGCGCTGCAGTTGAGCCAGCATGCACCGGTCGCCGAAGTGCCGGCGGACAAACGGGCCGAGCTCGACCGACCCGCAGCCGCCCCGGCCGCGCACTAGCAACGACGAGCGGATTCAGGCAACGGGCAATCACGCCGACGCCAGTGAGACGAAGCGAATGACGACGGACACTTATCACGCGCCCGAGAGTGTGTCAGGGCTGCAGAAACTGGGCATCGCCGCCGTGGTGGTGGGGTTGGTCCTGACCGGTGTCGGCTACTCGATGACCGGACTCGACCGGTTCTATCAGGCCTACCTGGTGGCGTGGACGTTCTGGCTGGGCGTGGCGCTCGGCAGCATGGCGCTGCTGATGGTGCAGCACCTGTCGGGCGGCGCGTGGGGCGTGGTGCTGCGGCGGCCCCTCGAGGCCGCGGCCAGCACCCTGCCGGTGATGGCGGTGCTGTTCATCCCGATTTATCTGGGGATGCACGACCTGTATCACTGGTCGCACGAGGGCGCCGCTGAGGCCGACGCGATCATCGCGGCCAAGGCGCCGTATCTCAACACGCCGTTCTTCCTGGGCCGCACGGTGTTTTACTTCGCCGCGTGGATTCTCATCAGCCAGACCCTGCTCAAGTGGTCGAAGCAGCAGGACGAGACTGGTGACCCCGGTCTGGCCGACAAGATGGCGTACCTGTCGGGTGGGGGCCTCGTGGTCTACACGCTGACGGTGACCTTTGCCGTGACTGACTGGCTGATGTCGGTCAACCCGCACTGGTTCTCGACGATGTGGGGGCCGCTGTTCATGGCCGGTCAGGGGCTGGCTGCCTTCGCTCTTGGCATTTCGGTGCTGGTGATGCTGTCGAAGACTGCACCCATGAGCCACGTGCTCACGAGCCATCACTTCCACGACCTCGGCAAGTTCCTGTTCGCCTTCCTGATGCTGTGGACCTACCTGATGTTCTCGCAGTATCTGATTGTCTACTCGGCGAACCTCCAGGAAGAGGCGCCGCACTACATCGACCGCAACAACGGCGGCTATGAATATGTCACCTACGCGCTGATGGCCCTGCACTTTGCGGTGCCGTATGCGCTGCTGCTGTCGCGTGATGTCAAACGCGGCATCGGTTCGCTGCGCGTCATCGCGGTGTGGCTGCTGGTGATGCGCGTGGTCGACTATTACTGGCAGGTGGCGCCCGAGTTCCACAAGACGCTGAGTGCGTCAGTGATCGACGTGGCCCTGCCGATTGCCCTTGGTGGCGTCTTCCTGACGCTATACGCCATGCGGCTGAAGAGCCATCCGCTGCTCCCGCTCAACGATGCGGGTCTTGAAAAGGCGCTGACGCATCATGTCCACTGAACACGAGCACGACGACGAATACGGACCGACGCCACCGGGCGCCGGGTACGAACACACCGACATCGACACGTCGGTCGGCTACACGTTTGCGATGTGGCTGGCGGTGGCGATGGTGCTGTCGCTGGGTATCGTCTACGGCACCTACTACCTGTTCGAGCAGCAGCGCATTGCCAAGGACACCACCACGCAGCAGTATCCGCTGGCGGCCGGGCATGACCAGACGCCGCCTGCGCCGCGCCTGCAGACGCAGCCGTTCAAGGATGTCTATCTGCTGAAGCAGGGCCAGAACGACAAGCTCAACTCGTATGGCTGGACGGACAAGGACGGCGGCATGGTGCACATTCCCATCGAACGCGCGATGGAGATTGTGCGGACGCAGCAGCTCAACACACGCAGCGAAGGCGTGACCTCGACGCCGGTGGTGCAGGACAGCTCCGCCGGCCGGACGGTGGCCGCCCGCTAGCCGGCACGGCAGAGACAGACGATGCAGACGCAGGGCAGACAGTGGACAGCGATGCTGATGGCGAGCCTCATGGTGCTCGCGTCGGCGACGGTGTCGTCTGCCCAGACGGGAGGCCAGGGCATTCAGCCCCAGACCGGCCTGCCTTCGTCGCAGATGCCGGGCGAGCTCAGGAAGGTCGACTTCGAGCAGCGGCTGAATACCCAGCTGCCGCTGAACCTCGCCTTCAGGGATGAAACCGGTGCGAGTGTGACGCTCGGTGACTATTTCAAGCGTCGGCCCGTGGTGCTGACGTTCGTGTATTACACCTGCACGATGCTGTGCACCCAGGTGCTGACGGGTGTGACCAGCTCGCTGATCGCCCTCGACGAAACGGTCGGCCGGGACTTCGAGGTGGTGGCGGTCAGTTTCGATCCCCGCGACACTCCCATGGCGGCCGCGGCCAAGAAGGCTGCGCATGTTGACCGATACGGGCGCTCGGGATCGGCCTCGGGCTTCCATTTCCTGACGGGCGACGAGGCCTCGATTCGGGCGCTGACCGACGCCGCGGGCTTCAAGTACACCTGGGACGACGCGACACAGCAGTATGCCCACGCGAGCGGATTCGTCGTGGCCACTCCTGAAGGCAAGCTGTCGCGTTACTTCTACGGCATCGAGTATGCGCCGCGCGACCTGAAGTTCGCGCTGATTGAATCGTCGGCCGGTCGCGTCGGATCAATCGTCGACCAGGTGCTGCTCTACTGCTATCACTACGATCCGAAGAGCGGGTCGTATTCCTTCGTGGCGATGAGGGCGATCCGCCTGGGCGGCGTCTTCACGCTGCTGGCGCTGGCGGGGTTTGTGGTGGTCGCCCTCAGACGCGATCAGCGCGTCAGGCACTGACATTATGAGTTCAAAAGGCGTTCCTCTGTTTCCGGAAGCGGCATCGTCGTTCGCAACGAACGTCGACAACCTCTACCTGTTCATCATCGCGGTCAGCGTGTTCTTCGGCGTGGCCGTCATCATCGCGATGGTTGCGTTCGGGATCATCTTCAAGCAGAAGAAGCCCGGCGAGGTGGGTGAGCGCATCGAGGGTAACCTCGCGCTGGAACTGCTGTGGAGCATCATTCCGACCATCATCTCGATGGTGATGTTCGGATGGGGTGCCCAGGCCTTCTTCGAGATGCGCGTGCCACCTGCCGAAACCATGACGGTGTATGCGGTGGGCAAGCAGTGGATGTGGAAGTTCCAGCATCCCGAAGGCGCCCGAGAGATCAACGAACTGCATGTGCCGCTGGGCAAGGCGGTGAAGGTGCTCATCACGTCCGAAGACGTGCTGCACAGCCTCTACTTCCCGTCGTTCCGCACCAAGATGGACGCCATCCCCGGGCGTTACTCCCAGTTGTGGTTCGAGGCCACCAAGACAGGCACCTACCATATCTTCTGCACCGAGTATTGCGGCACCAACCACTCGGGGATGATCGGCAGCGTGGTGGTGATGGAGCCGCAGGAATATCAGGCCTGGCTGGCCGGCGGGTCGGTCGGCGGCACACTGGCGGAGCGCGGCGAGAAGCTGTTCAGCGAACTGGCGTGCAGCACCTGCCACATGGACAACGGTCAGGGGCGCGGGCCCTCGCTGGCCAACATCGTCGGTGCCACGGCTGAACTGGCGGACGGCACCACGGTCGTCCGCGACGAGAACTACCTGCGCGAATCGATCATCAACTCGCAGGCGAAGATCGTGAAGGGCTACCAGCCGCTGATGCCGGCCTTCCAGGGCCTGATCAACGAAGAGAACCTGGTTGCGCTCGTGGAGTATGTGAAGACGAAGTCGCCGGCAGCCAGGCCGACTCAGGCACCGGCGGCGGCTCCGGCCGCACCGACGGCCACGACGGATGGTATGCAGACGCCCGCGGCGACGGGCGGAAAGAACTAGCCATGCTCGATACGCTCAAGCTCCCCGACCACCACTATCTGAACGACGGCCACGGCCTCAAGTCGTGGCTGCTCACGAAAGATCACAAGCGGATCGCGATGATGTATCTCATCTCGATCTCGGTGATGTTCGCTCTCGGCGGCTTCTTTGCCGCGGGCGTGCGCCTCGAACTGATGACCCCGCAGGGTGACCTGTTCCTGGCCGACACCTACAACAAGTTCTTCACCATGCACGGCGTCGTGATGGTGTTCTTCTTCCTGATTCCGTCGACACCGGCGGTGCTGGGCAACTTCCTGATCCCGCCGATGGTCGGGGCGAAAGATCTGGCGTTCCCGCGTATCAACCTGCTGAGCCTCTATATCTTCTGGCTCGGCGCGGCGTTCTTCTTCTACGCCCTGTTCTCGGGGGGCGTTGACACCGGCTGGACGTTCTACACGCCGTTCAGCTCGTTCTCGTCAAACACCAACGTGGTGCCCACCGCGCTGGGCGTCTTCATCTCGGGCTTCTCGTCCATCCTCACGGGGCTCAACTTCATCGTCACCATCCACCGGATGCGGGCCCCAGGCCTGACGTGGTTCAAGCTGCCCCTGTTTGTGTGGGCGCACTATGCCACGAGCCTCATCCAGGTGCTCGGCACGCCGGTCGTGGCGATCACGATCATCATGGTGTTCGTCGAGCGCGCCTTCGGCTTCGGCATCTTTGATCCGGTGCGCGGGGGCGATCCGGTGCTGTTCCAGCACCTCTTCTGGTTCTACTCGCATCCGGCCGTCTACATCATGATCGTGCCGGCGCTGGGCGTGATGAGCGAACTCATCTCGACCTTCACGCGCAAGACGATTTTCGGCTACAGCTTCGTGGCCTTCTCATCGCTGGCCATCGCCGTGTTCGGCTTCATCGTGTGGGCGCACCACATGTTTGTGGCGGGCATCTCTCCGTACTCGGCACTGGTGTTCTCGTTCCTGAGCTTCTCGGTCGCCATTCCCTCAGCGGTGAAGGTGTTCAACTGGACCGCCACCCTCTGGAAGGGCAGCATCTCATTCGAAGCCCCGATGCTGTATGCCTACGGTTTCATGGGCCTGTTCCTCGTCGGCGGGCTGACAGGCCTGTTCCTGGCGACGCTCGGTACCGACATTCACCTGCACGACACGTACTTTGTGGTGGCGCACTTCCACTACATCATGGTGGGCGGCGCTATCATGGGCTACATCGGCGGCATTCACTTCTGGTGGCCGAAGATGACCGGGCGCATGTATTCGGAGTTTGGCGCGCGCATGAGTGCCATCCTCGTGTTCGTCGGCTTCAACCTGACCTTCTTCCCGCAGTTCATCCTGGGCTACATGGGCATGCCGCGCCGCTACCATGCGTATCCCGATGAGTTCCAGGTGCTGAACATCCTGTCGTCGGCGGGTGCCGGTGTACTGGGCATCGGCTATATCCTGCCCGTCATCTATCTGACCTACTCGCTGACTCGCGGAAAGGCTGCCGGTCCCAATCCGTGGGGTGCCAGCGGGCTCGAGTGGCAGACGCAGTCACCGCCGGTGACCGCCAACTTCACAGAGCCGCCGGTCGTGCCCGCCGAGCCCTACGAATACACGCCGCACGTCGCTCGGGAGGCGAACCTTGTCTAACGCGGTCGCACACGCTGACGCGCACGGCCACGCCGTGCACCACCCTGAGCTGCAGCATCACTTCGAGACGATGCAGCAGCAGAAGGAAGCCAGCACCTTCGGGATGTGGCTGTTCCTGCTGACCGAAGTCCTGTTCTTCGGCGGCATCTTCTTCGCCTACCTGCTGTACCGCATGTGGTACTTCGACGCGTTCGCCGAGGCGAGTCGTGACCTCGACCTGGTGCTCGGGGGCTTCAACACTGTCGTACTGATCGGCAGCTCGCTGACGATGGCCTTTGCGGTGCGCGCGGCCCAGACCGGCAGCAGCAGCGGGACGGTGCGCTGGCTGATTCTGACGATGTTTCTCGGCGCCGTTTTCCTCGGCGTGAAGGTCATCGAGTATTCACACAAGTTTGAGGTGGGTCACGTGCCCGGCCCGAACTTTCATTCGACGAGCCAGTGGGCGGCGCAGGAGCAGATCTTCTACAGCCTCTACTTCACAATGACCGGGCTGCACGCCGTCCACATGATCGTGGGCATCGTGATTCTGGCGGTCATCACGCGCATGGCTGCACAAGGCCGGTTCAACGAGAGCTATCACACGCCCGTGGAAATGACGGGCCTGTACTGGCACTTCGTCGACCTCGTCTGGATTTACCTGTTCCCCCTGCTGTATCTCGTCGAGAGGCACAACTAGTCATGTCGGTGCACATTGCTCCCAAGAGCCTCTACATCTCGATCTTCGGCGCGCTGATGGTGCTGACGGCCGTCACCGTCGCTGCAGCATTCGTCAACCTAGGCAACCTGAACGCGCCGGTGGCTCTCGCCATCGCCACGCTGAAGGCCACCCTGGTCGTGCTGTTCTTCATGCACGTGAAGTACAGCAGCAAGATGATCAAGCTTGTGGTTGCGACGAGCCTGTTCTTCCTGACGATTCTGCTGACGGAAACGCTGGTGGATTTTGCCACGCGCGGCTGGGTGGCGATTCCGAAGCTGATGCACTGAGCGTGCGGGGTCGCCTGAGGGCGGCTGGTCAGACGACAGTGACGGGCACCACGCAATCACGGTGCAGACACAACTCAGAGGGCCCCGATCCTTGCACAGGACTCGGGGCCTTTACACTTTCACGAACGCCATCAGTCGCCCGGTTGCGTCGTGTTCAAACTGCACAGAACCCGCGCCGAGCTCGGCAAGCATTCGGAACAGGCGTACCCGGTCGACGCCGGCTGGCGCCTGCTCTTCATCGATGTCGAGAAAGGCGACCGCATGCGTCGCTTTCGCGAGCATGCGCGCCACCATTCCCCGGGCCTGATCGCTGGAACTGCAGTCGCTGAATCCACGACTGGCGACCACGACATCGACCGGATCGGCGGGATTGAATGCCCAGGGCTCTGAGACCGCGAAGACACCTCCGGGAATGGCAGTGCTGGCGGTCTGTAGCCGCTCGGGCGACCCGTCGCATCCACCCACAATGTAGCCGTTCTGCGCCAGCGGCCAGAGGAATGACCCTGCGCCGCACGTGACGTCCCACACGCGCGTGCCTGAACCGACGTCGAGCGTGGCCACCACACGCTCGACATGATCGAACCAGGATGACTCCGAGAACGGCGGCACGCGCCCATCGCGTTGGAGCAGCGCGTCAATGTCGGGTAGCGACGTCATCGTGGCTTACCGGTCGGATACCAGGTGACCGTGGAGATCGAGCGCGGCACGCCACTCGTCGGGTGTATTGCAGGGCATGAACGACTGCAGCTCAGGATCCACCAGTCTCAGGTCGTCTTCCGAAACCCGCACCACACGCACGCACGGCAACAGGTCACGCAGACCGGCACCCTCGCGCATCGCAGGCGCCACACGAAGCACCGCAGGACGCGACATCACCGACAGCGCCATGACGGGGTGACCATTGACCCACGGCACCGCCACATCGGCGTCGCCGAGCCTGTGGTGCAGCATGGGAATCAGCTCGGGCACAAGGAGCGGCGTGTCGACCGCCACAATCAGCACGTGTTCATGCATCAGCAGCGGCAACGCATCAACGACCGCGGGAAGGGGGCCGCGATCGGGGCTGCTGTCGTAGACCACACGTTCGTCGGGTAATCCCGACTGACCTGCGCGTGCCGCCAGCACGAGGTCGTCGACCCATGGACGCACCCTCCCGATGAGATGTTCGAGGAGCGTCTGTCCGCCGATCGGGAGCAGGGCCTTGTCGACATGCATGCGCCGGGAACGCCCGCCGCACAAGATGACGGCGCTGAGACCGCACGGCATGCGCCGCGCGTCGCGCTCTTCAGACATGCGGAGTCGACCCGGATAGCATCACTGGACCAGTGCAAGAAACGCGGGAATGGCCTTGAGCGGTGCAAACGCGGCATCAGCGGCTGCCTGTGTACGCCAGACATGAGGCTGCCGGGCAATGGCCGTCGACAGCTGAGCCAGCGCATCTGCCAGCCTTCCCGAGTGCGCGTAGGCACGGGCCAGTCCATACATGGCTGTCTCGAGCCGTGGATTGATGGCGAGCGCCTCGCGGAACGCGACCGCCGCATCGTCGTGCCGCCCGGCAGTGACGAGTTCGTTGCCGCGTGCGACGAGCCGCGCGGGCTCACCCTGTGTCATGCGCAGCAGGCGGCGAAGTTCAACGAAGGGGTTGTCGGCATCATCAACGCGGATGTCGATGACCCGCTCAACGGTCGACTCTGACCTGGGATCGAGAGGTCTGACCACGAGGATGCCTGCTGACTGCATCCCACGCGTGTCGCCCCCCTGGGCCTGCCCGGCGTCAAGGGCCGCCATCAGCCGGTCGGCCATTGAACCCTTTGTGGACTCATAGGCCTTCGCCATGGCCTGCACGACGGCGGGGCTCGCCAGCGTATTGCCCTGGGCGGAAAAATTCACGCCGGTGACATGACCGGCGTAATTGCCGAGGTGCACCGGATCTTTCGGATCGTTGTTCCGGCTGATGACCCGTCGTCCCGTGTAGACCGCGGAACGGCCCTTTGCGTCGATGACCGCGACCTGCCTCGAATCGCGACCGGCATCTTCGTCGGTAATGCGCTTGACCACATCCTCAGGGGACAACCCCTGTTCGAGCAGGGCGATGGCCTTCGGGCCGTAGAGCCGGTTCGCCGAGGCCTGCGTGGCGACGGCCCCCACACCGGGCTTGGCCCACGGCACGGCGGCACCAGCGCCGAAGGCGCGCGACTGCACACCGACACCCATCTCACCGGTGGTCGTGTCGACAGCAATGATCGAGAACGTGCCGAACCAGGGATCGGGCGGCTCGACGTCGCGTGCCAGGATCAGGCTCTCGTGCAGGGGGGGCGCTGCCGCCGCCATCACCGTCGTGGGCGACTCGGACATTCCACGAGACGTCGGGGGCTGGGCCCATACGGGGCCGGCCGACACCATGCAGCCTGCAAGCATCAATGCACCAGCGGTGCAGGGAGTGATTCTGATCATGAAGAACCTCACACGCGGAGACGGCCTACTTCGCGCGTCCGGCAAAACCGGGCGTCAGCACCCGCACACGGAAGGCCGCGCCGCGCCCGACGATAAACAGGGTCTTTTTGTCAGCCCCGGCGAACGCGATGTTCTGGGGCTGCAGTGACACGGGAATGGTGCCGAGGTGCTCGCCCTTCGGGCTGAACACCTGCACGCCGCCGATCGCGGCGCAATAGATGCGGCCTTCGGCATCGACGGCGAGTCCGTCGGCGCCGCTGTTCACCTGACCGGCGTCATTGCGCGTGACCGATGCGTACTTCGCGAAACTGCGGCGGTTGCTGGTCGAGCCATTGGGGGCCACGTCGAAGGCGATCATGAAGTCGCCCGAGGTGTTGTTGACGTAGAGGGTCTTCTCATCGGGGCTCAGCATGATGCCGTTGGGTCGCTCGATGCCCGTGGCGATCTGGACGGGCGCGCCATCCTTCGGCAGGAAGTAGACCGCGGGAGGCAGAGCTGGCGTCGGTGGCGGCTGTCCCGGGGTCGCGTTCGGCCCCGGTTCCGAGAAGTAGACATGGCCATTCCGGCTGACGACGAGGTCGTTGGGGCGGCCATAGGGCTTCCCCTGATAACTGTCCGTGAGGGTTGTCATCGCTGCTGCGGGATAAATGACCCCGATGCGCGCCGCGCCCGGCGTGGTCTGCACGGAGATCAGCCGGCCCTGCTGGTCGAAGCCGAGGCCGTTCGAGCCGTTGGTGTTCTCGAGGAACGTCGATGTCGCGCCTGAGTCGCGGTCGATGCGTGTGACGCGGTTGGCCTGCGTCTCGGTGAAGATGAGGTGTCCGTCGGGCAGGCCGATGGGACCTTCCGTTCCGGTGAAGCCGGCCTTGATGAACTCGACCGTGGTGCCTGCGGCAACGACGCCGGGAATGGCTGTCGCCGTGCTGTTGGTCGGGGCCGGAGGAGGTGCGGGCGCCTGGGCCGACGCTCCAGAAGCGAGCAGCAGCGCACCGAGCAGGGGAAGCGAGACAAAGAGAGCAGTTCGCATGAGTCGAGTCCTTTCGACGGCATGATACCCTCGTCGGCGCGGAGGAAACCACGTGTCTGACATGAAGGCGCCCCCGGCGACGAGTGTGTGGAAACTGGCGGGCCCGGGGCTGGTGGTGGCTGCTGCCGGCATCGGTTCCGGCGATGTGGTGTCGGCCACGGTGGGCGGAGCCAAGTACGGCGTGGTGCTGCTCTGGGCCATTGCGCTCGGGGCGTTCTTCAAGTTCGTGCTGAGCGAGGGCATTGCGCGCTTTCAGCTGGCCACGGGCCAGACGGTCGTGGAAGGCTGGTCGGCCTACCTGCCCCGCTGGGTGCAGTACTACTTCGTCTTTTACCTGGTGCTGTGGACGGTGGCGGTCAGTGCTGCGCTGACCAATGCCACGGGCCTCGGCCTGGCCAACCTCACGGGCGGGGCGATTCCGCAGTCATGGGGCGCGGTGCTGCACAGCCTTGTGGGCGGGGTGCTGGTGTGGTTCGGGGGCTATGCCCGCTTTGAGCAGGTGATGAAGCTGCTGGTAGGCGTCATGGGTTTCAGCATTCTGGTCTGTGCCGTGCTGACGCTGAGCGACCCGGCGGCGGCGCTGCAAGGCCTGGTGATGCCGACGATTCCCGACAACTCGGGCACGTATGTGCTGTCGCTCATCGGTGGCATCGGCGGGTCGGTGACGATGCTGTCGTACAACTACTGGATGCGCGAGGAAGGCATGCGCGGCGCGGGATTCCTGAGCTACGTGCGTGCCGACGTGGGCATTGCCTATCTCTTCACGGCCATGTTCGGCCTGTCGATCATGCTGATTGCCAACCGCGCGTTCTTCCTTCCCGGGGTGACGATTACTGACGCGCAGGCGGTGCCCAAGATGGCCGAGACGCTCGGCACGATTTTGGGTTCGTTCGGACGCGTGGCCTACTCGGCGGGCTTCTGGGCGGCGGTGTTCGCGTCGCTGCTCGGGGTCTGGCAGAGCGTGCCGTATCTGTATGCCGATCTCTACAGCATCCTGACGGGTGCGACGGGCGATGCGCGCGAGGCCCTGACGCAGGTGACGAGTGTTCCGTATCGGCGCGCGCTGATCTTCATCACGCTGGTGCCGCTGCCGCTGGCGTTCACGGGCAGTCCGCTGGTGGTGATTGTCACGTACACGATCGTGGGCAGCCTGTTTGTGCCGTTTCTGGCGGCGACGCTGCTATATCTGAACAACCGTGTGGCGTGGACCGCCGCGGTGCCGAAGAATCACTGGATGACCAACCTGCTGCTGGTGGGCATTCTGGCGCTGTTCCTGGCGGTGGGCTCGCAGGAGGCGATGGGCGCGCTGCGCCGCGCCGGCCTGCTCTAGAGAGGTAACGACCATGGTGAAGCACACATTGACGGGAGTGGCGGCCGTGCTGCTGGCGGCCACGACGGGCTGGGCGCAGTCGGGGCCGACGGTGCCTCCGCCGAATCCGATGCCTGATGTGACGGCGCTGGTCTCGCGCCTCGACCTCGAGCGGTACAAGGCCACCATCAAGGGGTTGACGCAGTTCGGCGATCGGCGTCAGGGCACCGAGCGCAACCGCAAAGCGATCGACTGGATTGAGGCGCAGCTGCGCAGCTACGGCTGTGCGCCCGAACGGATGCAGTATGACTACAACCCGCCGCCCCCGGCACCGCAGGCGGCGGGCGCCGGGCAGCGTCCGCGTGATCCGAATGCAATCGAGCGGGCGACGGGTGGAGGCCGGCCGCGCGGCAACCGTGCGCGCACGGGCGTGAACACCGACCCGATGCGTCAGCCGAACGAGGCCCTGCGCGCCCTCAACTCGGAACCGACCACGCCGGGCCGGCGCGAGCAGGTGTACTGCACGAAGGTCGGGTCGACATTCCCGAACGAGATGTACATCGTCGGGGCGCACATGGATGGCCATGGCTGGGGTGAGGCCGCAAATGATGACGGCTCGGGAACGGCGCTGGTGATGGAACTGGCGCGCATCTTCAGCATGCCGGACGTGGTGACCGAGCGCAGCATCCGGTTTGTGTTGTGGAACAACGAAGAGACGGGGCTGAACGGCGCGCGGGCTTATGTTGAGCAGCGGGCGGCCCTGCAGGGGAAGGAATCACCGGCGGGATCGGGGAAATATCCGGAACCGAAGTGGCTCGGCATGATTCAGCACGACATGATGCTGTTTGATCACGGGGCTCCGCGGCCCGATGGGACGATGAGCCCCGAGCAGCGGCCGGAGGCCGATGTGAACATCGAGTTCCAGTCGACGGCGAAGATGTCCGAGGCCGCGATGACGCTGGCGTTCTTCTTCCATGGGGCCAATGAGCGGTACGCCACCGACTATCCGGCGCAGGTGGGGCCGCACATGACGAACACCGATTCGACGCCGTTCATGGATCTGGTGCCGGCGATCAGCCTTCGCGAGAACGAGCGGGGTGTGCACGTGGGCAGCGGATGGGATCCGCACTGGCATCAGCCGACGGACGTCTATGCGACGTTCAGCGACAACGACTTCAGGCTGGGGCTGAATGCCGGCCAGACCACGGGTGGCGCGATTGCCGAGCTGGTGGGCCTGAGGCTGAAGAAGTAGGAAGCCGGCGGGTGCGGCGTCTGGCGGATGCCGCTGCTGAGAGACGGCTCAGCGGTGGCCGTCGCGCAGCAGCTCTCGCAGATACGCGCCGTAGCTCGACTTGCCCAGGCCGACCGCGAGCGCCTCGAGCTGCATGTCGGTGACGTAGCCAAGTCGCCACGCGATTTCCTCGGGGCAGGCCACCTTCAGGCCCTGTCGCTGTTCCACCGTTTCAATGAACGACGAGGCTTCGAGCAGCGATTCGTGCGTGCCGGTGTCGAGCCACGCATAGCCACGTCCGAGTTGCACGACATTCAGTTGCTGCCGGTCAAGATAGAGGCGATTAACGTCGGTGATTTCCAGTTCGCCACGCGCCGACGGTGTGAGTGACGCGGCCATGTCGAGCACCTGATTGTCGTAAAAGTAGAGGCCGGTGACCGCCCAGCGGGAACGCGGCTCGCGCGGCTTTTCCTCAAGGCTGATCGCACGGCCGTCCCGATCGAATTCGACCACGCCGTAGCGTTCCGGATCGCGCACCTGATAGGCGAAGACGGTGGCACCGGCTGGCTGTGTGGCCGCGCGCCGAAGCTCGGCGGAGAGATCGCTGCCGTAGAAGATGTTGTCGCCGAGCACCAGCGCGACGCTGTCGGTGCCGACAAAATCACGACCGATGATGAAGGCCTGTGCCAGTCCGTCGGGCGAGGGCTGCACGGCGTAAGAGATGTTGAGGCCCCAGGCGGCGCCGGTGCCGAGCAGGCGCTCGAAGAGCGGGGTGTCATCGGGAGTCGAGATGATCAGGATGTCGCGGATGGCGGCCAGCATGAGCACGCTGAGCGGATAGAACACCATCGGCTTGTCGTAGACGGGCAGCAGCTGCTTGGACACCACGCGGGTGACCGGATAGAGGCGCGTGCCAGCACCGCCGGCGAGGATGATGCCTTTCATGTGCGCCCCATTCTACGTGGTGCGCGCCAGCGCCCTGATGTCGTTGAGCATGCCGGCGGCGGTAACCTCGGGGCCGGCACCAGGCCCGCTGACGACCAGCGGTTCGGTGCGATACCTGTCGGAGGTGAAGACCAGCAGGTTGCGTGTGCCACCGGCTGCGCCCATGGGGCTGGTCGCCGGCACCTGCATCAGGCCGGCCGTGGCCGTGCGAGGTGTGGCCGAGACGACGTAGCGCCAGACGAATCCCCGGCTGCGGGCCTGTGCGACACGGGTGGCCCAGGGGGCGTCGAGCGATGGCAGGGCCTCGAGGAAACGTTCTCGCGTAAACGCGCGCATCGACGCCGGCACGAGTGACTCGGGCTTTGCGGGGGGACCCTCATAGCCGAGCAGGCGCGCGAGAATCAGCGCCTTGCGACCGGCGTCGGCGCCGTTGAGATCGTCGCGGGGGTCTGGCTCGGCGTAGCCGCGGGCCATGGCCTCGCGCACGGCCTCCGAGAAGCGCTGATCGCGAGCGACGGCATCGAGCACGAACATCAGCGTGCCACTGACACAGCCCTCGATGCGGCGTACACGGTCACCCGACTCGTCGAGCTTGTGCCAGGTGTCGATCACAGGAAGTCCGGCACCCACGGTGGCTTCGAACCTGATGCGGCGCCCGTGCTGCCGTGCGGTGTCGAAGAGCTGCCGATATTCGCGGCCTCCGACGGCCAGTGGCTTCTTGTTGGCCAGCACGAGATCGCAGCCCTGCGTCAGCGCAGCGGTGAGCCACGGCCCTGTATCGTCGCCGGTGACGTCAGCGATCACAGGACGCGACAGCGCATGCATCGTCATGCTCGAGAGGGCGGCCCCGACTGTTGCGGCCTGCCCGCCCGACTCGGCGAGCGAGCGTCCGTCGCGCTTGGCCCGGGCGAGCCGGCGCAGCGTCGTGCCCGAGAGTCCGGCGGGCTCGAAGACATATCCCGAGCGATCGACTACCCCGACCACGCGGATGTGTGCCGTGATATCGAGGGCGGCAATCTGCGCGGCCAGGGCCTGGCCCACGCCGCCGTAACCCAGCAGCACGACATCGGTGAAGGGGACGCGGCCGGCCTGACCGCCGCCGATTTTCGACAACTGGAAGGCGGCGTGCACCCGCTGCGCAGCCTCGGTGGCCTGCGCGGAATCGACGACAAACGAAATGTTGCGCTCGGAGGATCCCTGCGCAATGGCGATGACGTTGACGCCGCCCTCCTCGAGTGACGAAAACACGCGGGCGGCGATGCCGGGGGTGCCGACCATGCCGTCCCCCACGACCGCCAGTACCGACATGCCGGGCCGCATCGAGACCTCGTCGATGAGGCCCGTGGCAATTTCCTGCGCGAACGCTGCCGAGATGCGTGCCACGGCGCGTTCGGCTTCAGCGGCCGGCACGGTAAAGCCGATGGAGTTTTCAGACGAGCCCTGGAAGATCGTCGACACCGACAGGCGTTCGGCATCGACGGAAGCAAACGTGCGGGCGGCGATGCCGTGCACGCCGACCATGCCCTTGCCGCTGACACTGACGACGGCCTGACCGGCGAGCGCGGCGAGGGCCTTGACCGGATGGCCGGGGGCGGCGTGCCGGGCCGTGACGAAGGTGCCGGGCTGATCGGGGTGGATGAACGAGCGCACCTGCAGCGTGATGCGCGTGCCGGTGATCGGGATCAGTGCACGCGGGTGCAGCACCTTGGCGCCGTAGTGTGCGACCTCGGCGGCTTCCTGGTGGTGCATTTCCGTAATGAGCCGGGCATCGGGCACCACACGCGGGTCTGAGGTGAGCATGCCGGGCACGTCCTTCCACAGCACGACCTCGCGGGCGCCGAGTACGCGGGCCAGCGTCGTGGCGGTCAGATCAGAGCCGCCACGCCCGAGTGTGGTGATGCTGCCGTCGGGGGCACGGCCGATGAAGCCGGGCACGACGGGAATGCGTCCGCGCGTCAGCAGGGGACGGAGGCGGGCCAGTGCCTGTCGGGTGGTGTCGGCGAGCAGCGGGGTGGCGCCCCCGTGGTGCGGGTCGGTGCGCATGACGTCGAGGGCGTCGACACACTCGGCCCGGCGTCGATGACTGCCGATGGCGGCAGCCAGCAGGGCCGCCGACAGTTGTTCACCGCGTGCGACGAGGGCATCCTGCGTGCGGGGGGCCAGGTGCTGCAGCACGCCGATGGCCCGGCAGAGGTCGCAGTAGCCGATGAGGGCGAGGTCGATGGTGTCGAGCAGCGCCCGACGGGCCCGGCCGGTCGCGCGGGTCGCCTGTGCGGCGCGGCGATGCTGGTCGCGCAGGGCATCGGCGATGGCGAGGGCCTCGCGTTCGCGCCCCTGCAGGGCGAGCGTGGCTCCGGCGAGCAGCTGGTCGGTTACCCCGCCGAGGGCCGAGGCGACGATGACGAGGGGACCGCGATGGGCGGCGATGCGGCTGGCGGCGCGGGTGATGGCCGCGCCATCAGCGAGGGAGGCGCCGCCGAACTTCCAGACGGCCAGGCGGGGAGACGACGAAGCAGGCACGATGTCTTCTAGGATACGCGACGGCCGGTGCGCGCCGAACGGCCTGACCGGCGTATGATGCTCGGCGTGGAGACAGGCATGACGACACGATCTGGAATCAGACTGATGCTGAGTGTGTGGGTGCTGGCGCTGGCGACGACGGTGGCGGCGCAGACGACGCCGAAGCCGTATGAACCGACCGTCGGCCAGGCAGGCAAGGATGTGGTGTGGGTGCCGACGCCGCAGGCGCTGGTCGAGAAGATGCTCGACCTGGGCCAGCTGACGCCTAACGACTATCTGATCGACCTCGGATCGGGTGACGGCCGCACGGTGATCACAGCGGCGCGGCGCGGGTCTCGTGCGCTGGGGGTTGAGTTCAATCCCGACATGGTGGCGCTGGCGCGCCGGTCGGCGGCCGAGGCCAAGGTGGGCGACCGTGCGCAGTTTCTGGAAGGCGACCTGTTCGAGGCCGACCTGTCGAAGGCGCAGGTGATCACGATGTTCCTGCTGCCGTCGATCAACATGAAGCTGCGTCCGAAGCTGCTGGGCCTCAAGCCCGGCATGCGCATCGTGACCAACTCATTCACGATGGAAGACTGGATGGCGGACGAAACGGCCAACGTGACGGAGAACTGCTCGAGCTGGTGTCAGGCGCTGCTGTGGGTGGTGCCGGCGAAGGTGGCGGGCACGTGGCAGACGCCCCAGGGGCCGCTGGTGCTGCAGCAGGAGTTCCAGATGCTGAATGGCACGTTCGGGGGCACGTCGATCGTCGACGCGAAAATGCGCGGCGAGCAGATCATGTTCACCGTGGGCACGGTGAAGTACACCGGTACGGTGTCGGGGAAGTCGATGAAGGGCACCACCTCGACGGGTGCGACCTGGACGGCGACGCAGCCCTGACCGACATGTAAACGCCCCGGCGAGGGTCACGGAATTATCCCAATTAGTATGTAGACAACCGTCCAATAAGTTATGATTATGGTGACGGCCGCGTGTACTTTGCGGACCGACGAACCCGCCCTGAGCCACCAGACGTTCTATGGTAGGCTAAGCAGCCTGCAAAACGCTCGCAGGCAATCGTTGCTCGACTCGTTTCGCTCTGTCGGGTTTCTCTCACGGAGGTTCAGATATGGTTCGTTTTCGCGTTGCATCGGCATGGGCCCTGCTCGCTCTGGTGCCCTCTCTCGCATCTGCACAGTCGGCCAAGACGCTGGAGTCCAGCGACTTTGTCGGCATCTCGTTCTGGCTGATCTCGATGGCCCTGGTGGCCGCGACGGCGTTCTTCTTCCTCGAGACGCAGCGCGTCGCGGGCAAGTGGAAGACGTCGCTCACCGTGTCGGGCCTCGTGACGCTGGTGGCGGCCACCCACTACTTCTACATGCGGGAAGTGTGGATTGCCACCGGGTCGACGCCGACGGTGTATCGCTACATCGACTGGCTCATCACGGTGCCACTGCTGATCACCGAGTTCCACCTGATCCTCTCGGCCATCGGCCGGGCATCGTCGGGCATCTTCTGGCGCCTCATCGGCAGCACGACGGGCATGCTGGTAGCCGGCTATGTCGGTGAAGCGGGCTACGTCGGCGTGTGGCCGGCCTTCATCGTGAGCATGCTGTTCTGGGTCGCGGTGCTCTACGAGATTTTCGCGGGCGAGGCGTCGAAGGCGGCTGCGGGTGACGCACCCGCCTCGGTGCAGGCGGCCTACAAGACGATGCGTCTCATTGTGACGTTCGGCTGGGCGGTGTACCCGATCGGCTACTTCATGGGCTATCTCACCGGCGGTAATCCTGCCGACAGCATGGGCATGCTCAACATCGTCTACAACTTCGCCGATGTGGTGAACAAGATCGCCTTCGGCGTGATCATCTGGTCGGTGGCGGTCAGCGAGACCGAGGGCCACAAGTAGGCGCAGGCGCGCCCGCTTCAGGTGCAGGTGCCGGGCATCGTCCTGGCACCTGTTGTTTTCCGTCACAGGAGGATCGCATGGCCCCGGTCCCTCGTTGGCAGAGTGTCGTGTTTCTGTGTGCCGCCACGGTCGCGTGTGTGGCGGCCATGTTCGGGGCGCGCCTTGCGGTGCAGACAGAGCTGCTGGTGGCTGCCGGGCTCATTGGCCTGGCAGGACTTCCACACGGCGCGATTGATCCCCTGCTGGCGGCACGTGTCTATCGTTTTTCGCGCCCGAGTGCGTGGGCCATCTTCGCCGCATGCTATGCCGGCCTGGCGCTGAGCGTGGTGCTGCTGTGGATGCTGGCACCGGTGGTGTTCCTGACGGGCTTCCTGCTCGTCTCCCTGCTGCATTTCTCTGAGGATCTGGTCACGGGTGTGCCGTGGCTCTCTCGCGTCGTATACGGTGCGACAGTGGTCGTGCTGCCTGCGTTGCGCTACGGACCCGAGACCGAGCGTCTGCTGGGGCTGGTGGCTGGTGCCGATGCAGCCGTGCCGGTCACGATGCTGCTGTCGCAATCGGCGTGGCCGCTGCTCGTGGCGGCGCTGCTGTGCGCGGTGATTGAAGGGCGGCGACGACCCATGACCGGGGCGGAGATTGCCGGGGTGGCGGTACTGTCGGCGTGTGCGCCTCCGCTCGTGAGCTTCACGGTGTTCTTCTGTCTGATGCACAGCCTGCGGCATCTGCTTCGCGCGGCTATGGGCGAAGGCACGATGTCGGTGCGTGCGCTGGTGCGCGCGGCGGCGTGGCCGATGGCGGGCACTGGCGCGGCGGCCCTGGTGGCGTGGCGACTGCTCGGAGCCCAGTCGCTTGATGCGGCTGTGATGCAGCTGATCTTTGTGGGGCTCGCTGCGCTGACGGTGCCGCACATGGTGCTGGTCGAGGTGGCGGCGCGCGCGGGCTGGCCCGGTGGCGCGCCGGCGAGCACCCTGCGCCCGGTGCAGGCTGGGGGGTAGCGGGGGACTGACGGTGTCAGTCCATCAGCGACAGCCTCTTCGTCGTGCGTCAACGCACGACAGCGGCATCGCATGCAGGGGGTGTCCGATCCCGGCTGTTTTACGGAGCGACGTTGTCAGAGACACACGGCGCCAGCAAGAGGATCAGGAGTGCCGTCTGTCTGGAGACTGATGGCTCGCTGACGTCGCGCGGCGATTACCGATCAAACAACCGCAGCGACTGGCCAATACGCTCGAAGACGGGATCGTACTCGCGAGCGTCGCTGTCGGGGACGACGGTGAGGAAGTAGAACAGGCTGCCGTCGCTCAGCAGGGTGGTGAACACCTGCACGTGCTCGATGCCACCGAGCGGTGACTGGTTGTCGAGGGGCGTGGCCAGGGCCACATGTCCCGATATCCGCATCGAAGTGCTGCGACCGGCGATGCGCATGTCGGCGTTGCCGCGCATCAGCGTCGATACAAAGTCGTCCGTGGCGCGTGCGAGATCGCGAGACGAGGCGCGCAGTGTGCCGAGTTCGACGCCGTGCGTCTGCACGGTCACACCACGCATCGGGCCGTAGGCGTTCTGCGGCACATACTTGATGGTGTTGTTCGATGGGACGGCGGTCCAGTTCGTGGGGATATCGACTTCGAAGAGCCGCCCGCCCCGCATGGTGCGCCAGGTGCGGGCTGGCGCCGGCACGGGTCGACCGACGGTGCCGACGGCGACATTGCCGCTGGATGAACCCCGTGCGCTGCCCGTCGTCCCGCGCGGGGCCGGCAGGGCCTCGAACCGAGCCTTCGCCGGGGCAAACCCGCTGGTGTCGGCCGCGGCGGCGATGGTCAGCAGTGCGGCTTCCTGCGCGATGTATTGCGAGCGGTTACCCGGGTTGGGATGGCTGCTCAACCACTGCGGCGGCGTGCCTTTCGACTGGCGGCCGATGGTTTCGAACATGCGGGCGAGGTCGCGCGGGTCGTATCCGGCGCGCGCCATGATCTGCGCGCCGAGCAGGTCGGCCTGCTTCTCGTAGTCGCGGCTGTACTTGAGGAGCCAGGTACCCAGCCCGAGCTGTGAGCCCTGCGAGATGGCTTCGCCCCAGCCGCCGCCCACGACAGCGCCGGCGATGACGCCGGCAAGCGCCCCGATTTGAAAGCCCTGGGCCTTGGTCGCATTCGCGGTGCCATGCCGCAGCAGCACATGGGCCAGCTCGTGCGCCATGACCCCGACCACTTCGCCCTCGGTCGTGGCTGCGGTGACCATGCCACGGTTGACGAACATCGGTCCGCCGGGCAGCGCGAAGGCATTGATGTCGGTGAGATTGACCGGCGTGAACGAATACTGGAACTGCGGATGGTTCAGCGCGGGGGGTGCCACGGCGACCAGCCGCTTGCCGAGCCCGTCGAGATAGGCGTCGATGTCGGGGTCATCGATGAGGGGATATTCGCGCCTGACCTCAGCAGCCGCCTCGCGGCCCATCTGCACGTCCTGCTCAATCGTGTAGCGATTCTTCGGCGGCTCGACCCGGGTCTGGGCCGAGAGGCCGAGGCTCGCGGCCAGCAGCAGCCCTGGCAGCCACAGGCGAGACAGTGGGGAAGGCATGGGCAGAGGCTCCTCTGCCTTCATCTTAAACGCGACCCCGCGCGAGGGCGAGCCCTGGCGTCGCGATCGGGCCAGAACATCGGTGCGGCAAGCGGTCGTTTGCGCTGCCAGTGTCTCGGAGGTGATGTGGTAGACTCCGCGCGCCATGCCAACACTCTTCTTACGCTGGCGCCAGCGTCTGTCGGCCCTTTCCGTGACAGCCGTGATCGTGTCTGCAGGCTGCAGTTCACCGGGCACTCCAGCGACAACGGCTGCCGATCTCGTGATTGCTAACGGCACCATCGTCACCATGAACGACCAGCGCGATGTCCTCGAAGGCGGTACGGTCGTCATCCGGGGTTCCGATATCGTTGAGGTGGGACCAGCCTCCATTGCCGCTAAATACCGGGCAGCCCGCACGGTCGATGCGCGGGGCGGCATTGTCATGCCGGGTCTGATCAACACGCATACGCATGTGTCGATGACGGTCTTCCGCGGCCTCGGCGACGATGTGCCCGATCGGCTGCGGACGCTGATCTTCCCACTGGAAAAGGCTCTCATCGATCGTGAGCTTGTGTTCTGGGGAGGATTGCACGGGATGGCCGAAATGATCGAGGGCGGCGTGACGACGTTCGTCGACATGTACTACTTCGAAGACGAGGTGGCCAGGGCGACGGTACAGGCGGGTTTGCGTGGCGTGCTGGGCGAGACCATTGTCAACTTCGCCGCGCCCGATGCACCCGAGCCGTATGGCGGCCTTGGCTATGCCCGTTCGTTTGCGGCCCAGTACCGCAATCATCCGCTCGTGACGCCTGCACTTGCTCCCCACGCCCCGTACTCGCTCGACGAGGGGCATCTGCGCGAGATCGCGAAGGAAGCCGACGCCCTGAATCTGCCGATTCTCATGCACGTCGCCGAGATGACCGATGAAGTCGAGACACTGCGCACGGAACGCGGACAGACGCCAGTGGAGTATCTCGACGCCATTGGCCTGCTCAGCCCGCGCCTGCTGGCGGCGCACGGTGTGTATGTCACCGACAGCGACATCGCCCTTCTGAAGGCGCGAGATGTGGGCCTGGCACATGCCGTGGTGTCCAACGCCAAGTCTGCACGGCCTGTGGCGCCAGCGACGAAGATGTTCAAGAGCGGCCTGCGCATTGGCCTTGCCAGCGACGGCGCGATGAGCGGCAACACGCTCGACATCATCGGGCAGATGGGTTACGTCGCGAAGATCCACAAGCTCGACCAGCGCGACCGGCGAGCGATGCCGGCCGTCGATGTCGTCGAGATGGCGACGCGTGGGGGCGCACGGGCCCTCCACATGGAGAGCCGTCTGGGCTCGCTCGAGGCCGGCAAGCTCGCCGATGTCATCGTGCTGGACGGGGATGCGACGACTCTCGTGCCGCGCTACGACGTGTATTCGTCACTGGTCTATGCCACGAGCCCGAAGGATGTGGTCACAACGATTGTGCACGGGCGGGTGCTCATGCAGGACCGCCGGCTCACGACTATTGATGTGCGCGACGTGAGGACGCGCATGCGGGCCATCGGCCGGAAGATTGAGGACGCCGTCGCCAAGGGCATTCCCGGAGTCCGATGAGCATGATGCCTCCCGGACGTCGTCAACTGCTCGGCGTCGGCCTCGCGGTCGCGGCTCTCGCCGTCGGTGGGTGCCGCCGGGAGTCGCCTGTCCCGACCTGGACCCTGGCGGTCGACTCATCCATCCGAACGGATGACCAGGCCCTGCTGGGACGTATTGGCAAGGCCCTCGACGCCGCTGCGAATGCCGGCACCGACCCGGCCATTTCGCAGTTTCATGTACGGACAGCCACTGTGGTGACCGTCGACGGCAGCGAGGAGGTGGTGGTCGGTGGCAATACCGAGTATCCCTGGCCCCAGGCCGTCCATGGCGAAGTGTCGGTCATGAATCACGTGATCGCGAGATTCGGCGCAGCGGCAGCGCGGCAGGTGCAGTTCATCGCGTTCCATTCGCAGAGTTGCGGTGACAGCCGAGGGTGCGGGGACTGTCGCGACTATCTCAAGGCGACCACCGAGTACAACGCACTCATGCTGGTCTGCGGCCGGGCAACGGACCGAACGATTCATATCCGGAAACTGGCAGACGGCCTCGTCGAGGAAGAACACTTCGCAGACGCCACGCCCGGGGCGATTGGACTGCCGGACGCCGATCTGGAGCGCCTGCTGGCCGCAGCAACCGACGCCCGGGCTGGCGGTGTCTCTCTGTTTACGCCACCCGAGCAGCAGGTCGGTGTCGCTGCCCTGACCTCGACCGGGCGCATCTATCGCGCCGCCGGGGCCGATGACGCTGCCTTTCACTATCGCTATCCCGTGGGTGCGGTCCTACAGCAGGCCGCAACGGAGCGCGAGTATTTCGTGCGGGCGATCGCCATGGTTGGCACCGGCCCCGCCTGGCCGAGGGTGACCTATCGCGATCGGCAATATGGCTTCGAGACGAGTTCGTTTGCCACGATGCGTGGAATGTCACCGACGACACTCATTCTGGCCAATGGGCAGGGCAGGCTCAAGTCCACAACCTTTGAAGCGGCCCTGCCGCACCCGTTCAGCGTGGCGCGGTTCAATCCCGACGCGATCGAGCGGTTCCTGACGCGCACCGGGGCTACGACCGCGCCAAAGTAGGCACATCACCCGCCCTGAAGGCGTGACGATCGCGTGGGCAATGCCTATGCGTGCGGCGGGGCCGCGCGCGCGGTCCACTCCTCATCGGCGCGCTGTCGTGTCACAAACGACTTCTGCGAGCCGATGCCTGTCGTCGACAGCGCCGCATAGAGGTTAGCTCTCGCAATCGCCTCAGGCTCGGAAAGCCCCTCTCCGAGATAGACGGCGAAGCTGCCGACAAATGCATCGCCTGCCCCGGTGGTGTCCCTGGCATCCACCGGGAACGGGGGAATGTGCGTCGCGCCATCAGAGGTGGCCAGCAGCGCACCGTTGGCACCGAGCGTGATGATGACACGTGTCAGTCCCTGGCTGACCATGTGCACTGCGCACGCGGTCGCGTCTTCAATCGTCCGCACAGGCATGCCGGAAATGGCTTCGGCTTCGGTCTCATTGGGTACGAAATAGTCGACACCTTCAAGCTCCCGAAGCTCGATCGCCTGAGCCGGGGCCGGGTTCACGATGCAGCGGATGCCATGGCGACGGGCGAACCGGACAGCATGAAAGACCGTGTCGAGCGGAATTTCGAACTGCAGCACGATGCAGTCGGCGACGGCCAGCATGGGTGCAGCGGCGTCGACATCGGCCGGCCGCAACCGGTCGTTGGCTCCCTTCACCACGATGATTCGATTCTGTCCGTTCGACTCGACAAAAATCGGTGCGACGCCGCTGGAGACACCAGGCACCATATGCACGTGCGACGCGTCGATGCCCTGGGCATTGAAGTTTGCAATCGTGGCCGGACCGAACAGGTCGTCGCCAACTCTGGCGATCATGGAGACGTCCGCACCGCACAACCGGGCAGCCACCGCCTGATTGGC
>Ga0172372_10001034_pt1 | contig 42925 bp, 45 predicted proteins | sample LakKiv5m_2_FD_114544 | JGI IMG/M metagenome (GOLD analysis project Ga0172372, IMG submission 114544) | Freshwater microbial communities from Kabuno Bay, South-Kivu, Congo - kab_092012_9.5m | ecosystem: Environmental > Aquatic > Freshwater > Lake | place: Democratic Republic of the Congo...
CCACGATGTCGAAGGCGCGCTTGACCTTCTTGATGTAGAGCATGTGCGGCTGCGCGCTGGCGGCCAGCAGCCATTCGGGCGTGATGAGTTCCAGCGGCACGAGCTGGTGGACTTCCTCGAAGAGGCTCACCAGCGGCATGACCTGCACGCCGGAATAGCGCAGTTCGCAGAAGGCCTTGCACATCGCGGGGTCGCTGATGCTCTTGCTGGTGCAGAGCACGCGGTGGATGTTCTCGCGCCGCACGATGTCCTGCAAATCGCTGACCTTGCCCAGCACGCGCATCTCGCCGATGGGCTGGTAGTTGTCGTAGTGGATGAGGCCGGCCAGCTCCAGGTTCTCCGTGCCCAGCGACTGGAAGAAGCGCGCCTCCAGCTCGTCGAAGGTGCAGGTCATGATGAACGCGACGCGCTCGCGGTAGTTGCGCAGCGAGCGCAGCAGCATCCCGTGGTGCCAGAGAATCGCGAAGTAGCTGATGACCACGCCGTAAACAAACACCCCGCGCCCGATGGAAAAGGACTTCTTCACGTAGAACAGGGCCATCATCGTGAGCACCGTGCCGACCAGGCAGACCGCCAGCACAATGGCCCGCCGGGTCACCCGCTGCTTGTAGCTCTGGGGGGAATAAAGGCCGAAGATGTAAATCAGACAGGGGACGGCCACGGTGCCCAGCACGATGCCCGGCACGTAGGACTCCAGCCGCATCTGCAAGTCGTCGTCCGAGATGACGAAGTCCGCCGCGATCACGAAGGCGACCGCGAACAGCACCGCGTCCACCACAAAGTGGAAGGCCACATGCAGCCAGTGCTGCTTGAGAATGCCGTTTGCGTTCATCTGAAACTGGACCCGATGGCCGCAGGTTAGTGGCCAGTCGCAGGCGAGCCAAGCCTTCCTTTTCCCGGCCCGCGCATCGGGGGGATTCCTACCCGCGCCGCGCCGGCCCCGTCACGGCTCCGCCACGCGCACGCGGTAAAAGCGCCGCGGCAGCGTCGCCGGCGAGCCGTCCAGCACGTCGAACCGCCCGGCCGGCGCGCTGTTGGTCAGCACGGCGGCCCACTGGGTCAGGTTCGTCGAGACCTCGATGGCGTTGCGCGTCGCCGGCTCGGCCTGCACCTGGAGCCGCAGGAAGCCGTCGGGCTGGCGGGTGGCGGAGAGCAGCGACGGCACGGTCAGGCGCGGCTCGCCCGTGATCTGGTAGTCGTCGAACAGGAGGTAATTGTCCCCCGCGCTGCCCGGCGTGCGCACGGCCCACACGGCGTCAATGTCCCCGAGGTTCAACGCCGCGTTCGTCGTGGTGATCGGCAGCGGCGCGGTGAGCGTGACGCCGTCGAGCGCCGCCTGCCAGCGGTTGCGCGGGAAGTTCAGCACCACCGTCAGCTCATGCACCGCGCCGCGTGTGAACTGAAATCCCGTGGCCACGAATCCCCCGCCGTCATCCAGCGCGTAGTTGATGCCCTCGGTCACGTTGTCGAAGTCTAGCGTGAAGAGCCGGTTCGCGTTGGTGTTGTAGAAGCTCCAGCGGAAGTCGTCGCGGCGGCCGTTGCTGGAATCCGCGATGAGCATCGTGACGGAGAAGGTGATGACGCTCAGGTTCGTCGGCACGGGCGCGAGGTTCACCGGGCGCCACACATTGAGAAACTCGTCCACGCCCGTTGGCGCGCCGAAACCGATGTAGGCCGACTGTCCCGCGCCGGGGATGAACTCCACCACCACGCCGTTGCCGCCCGTGCCCTCGTGAATCCAGCCGTTCTGCCCGCTCAGGCTCAGGTTGGTGTTGTAACCCTCGTGGCCCTCGAAGCCCGTGCGGTAGATGAGCGTGGCGGCGGGGAGGGAAACGGCGGCGAACGTGTGGAGGAACAGGGCCGTCAGGAGCAGGGAGAGCGGCGTGGTGCGTGGTGCGTGGTGCGTGACTTCGGCCGTTCGCGCTCGAAGTTGTTCACGCACCACGCACCACGCACCACGCCGAAATTCCCTTTGTCCCCGCGCACTCATGTCGTCAGTATTCATAACCATGTTCACGCGATTGTTTCGACGCCTTTCCGCCGCCGCCCTGCCATCGGTATTACTGCTGACCGCTTCGCTTTTCCTGCGGGCCGCCGAGCCGGCCGACTTCATCATACGAAACGCCAAGGTCGCCACGGTGGACGAGAAGTTTTCCTTCGCCGAGGCCCTCGCCGTGCGCGGGGACAAAATCCTCGCCGTCGGGAAGAACGCGGACATCGCGAAGCTCACCGGGCCGAACACGCGCATTGTGGATGCGCGGGGCCGCCTCGTCGTCCCCGGCCTGATGGACTCGCACACGCATCCCGGCAGCGCGAGCCTGTATGAGTTCAACCACCTGATGCCGGAGATGGAGTCCATCGCCGACGTGCTCGCTTACATTCGCGCCCGCGCCGCGGTCGTCCCGGAGGGCCAGTGGATCACGCTCTCGCAGGTCTTCATCACGCGGCTGCGGGAGCAGCGTTATCCCACCCGCGCCGAGCTGGACGCCGCCGCGCCCAAACACCCCGTCGCCTTTCAAACCGGGCCGGACGCCTCCGTCAACACGCTGGCACTCCAGCTCAACCAGATTGACCGGAACTTCCAAATCCCGAACGGCCTGCCGGGCAAGGTTGAGAAGGACGCGCGGGGCGAACCCACGGGCATCCTCCGCACCTCGGGCAACTATTTCAAAACCGGCAGCACCGGCGCGCGCAGCCCCAACGAGGCGGAACGCCGCCAGCGCCTCCTCGCCCTGTTTCAGGACTACAACTCCGTCGGCATCACCACCATCTGCGACCGCAACGCCGGCCTCGCCGCCATCGAGAACTACCAGAAGCTCCACGAGCAGGGCGCGCTGACCGTCCGCGTGAGTTGCTCGCAGGCCGTCGGCGCGCAGGGCGAGCTGGCCAAAATCCAGGACACCATCCGGGGCATCGCCCGCCATCCGCTCGCCGCCGGCAACGACTGGGTCCGCATCATCGGCATCAAGATGTTCCTCGACGGCGGGATGCTCACCGGCAGCGCCTACATGAGGCAGCCGTGGGGCGTGAGCGAGATTTACTCCATCACCGACCCGCAGTATCGCGGCGTGCTGTTCATCCCGAAGGACCGCCTCAAGCCGATGGTCCGCGCCGCCGTCGAGAGCGGCTTGCAGTTCACCGCGCACTCGGTCGGCGACGGCGCGGTGCATCTGCTGCTCGAGTGTTACGACGAGTTGACCAAGGAGGGCCTCCCCGTCCGCGCCTCGCGCCCGTCCATCACGCACTGCAACTTCATGAGCAAGGAAGCCGTCGAGACCGCCGCGCGCCTCGGCGTGGTCGTGGACATCCAGCCCGCGTGGCTCTACCTCGACACGCGCACGCTCACCAAGCAGTTCGGCTACGACCGGCTGCGGTATTTCCAGCCGCTCAAAAGCATCTTCGCGGCGGGTGGCGTGGCGGGCGGCGGCTCCGACCACATGCAGAAAATCGGCTCGTTCCGCAGCATCAATCCCTACAACCCGTTCCTCGGCATGGCGACCGCCATCACCCGCCGCGCGAAATGGCACGACGGACAGTTGCACCCCGAGGAGGCGCTCACGCGCGAGCAGGCGCTGCGCTTCTACACGATCAACAACGCGAAAGTCCTCCGCAAGGAAGCCACCACCGGCTCGCTCGAACCCGGCAAGCTCGCCGACCTCGCGCTGCTCGACACCGATCTGCTCACCTGCCCCGAGGACAAAATCCGCGACACAAAGGCGCTGCTCACGATGGTCGGCGGAAAAGTCGTTTGGGAGGCGAAGTGACCGGCGTGCGCGGACGCACGCCAGCGTCTTGGAGTGCGGCAGTCCCCTGCCGCTTTGCGTGGGCGGTGGGCGTCCGAACAGCGGCAGAGGACTGCCGCACTCCAAAACCTCGCGGAACTCCGCGACGAATCTCCCTCCGGCAGCCGTTGGAATGAGGCAGCCCTACCCGCGCAGCCGGAGCGCGTTGCCGCTGCGGATGGCCTGTTCCTGCGCGGCGGTCAGCACGGACTCCTTGAGCTTCAACGCCGCACTCTCGAAGTAGAACAGCGGCGAGTGCGATCCGAAGCAGATTCGTTCGACGGAGAGTTGCTTCGCCAGGTTTGCCACGCCAGCGACGCCTTCCAGCGTGGCGATCTCGACGTGCGCGCCGGCGGCGGCAAGGCGCAGGAGTGGCTCGCCGCGCAGCGTGCGGAAGGCGTTGAGCAGTTGGAGTCGCAGGCCGGGGGTGCGCTTGAGCAAATCCGCGAGCGGCGCGGTGTCCACCGGCGGCACCTGCAAGAGCGGATGCAGCGTGCGCTCGTCTTCCATGACGACGGCGAGCTGGACGATGAGTTTCTTCCCGGCGGCGAGCGCGAGCAGGCGGGCGAAGGCGGGGTCGTCGAGCTTGTAGCCGTGGTAGTTCGGATGCAGACGGATGCCGGGCATCCGGTGGACTTCAGCGCAGCGGCGCAGCTCCTCCTCCCAGTCCGGCAGCTTGGGATTCACCGAGCCGAAGGGCACGAGCAGGCCGGCGTGCGCGCGGCACTCGGCGGCGAGGCGGGCGTTGGCGGACGCGAGGTCTTTGTGCAGCAAGCCATCGAAGGTGCCGGCCCACGCCTGCGCGACCCCATGCTCGCGGAGCTTCGCGACGAGCGCGGGCGTCTCGTCCAGCGGGCAGCGACGAAAGGGCCAGCGGGAGAGGGTGGTGTTGGTGTCAATGAGGGCGGGGGAAGTTTTCGCGTCAGCCGCGCAAAGCGCGGGGGCAGTGAGCGCGGCGAGCGCGGCGGAAGTGGAGATTTTTGCGAAGATGCGGCGGGAAGTGGGGAACCAGCCAGGTTGAATCGCGCGCCCTTCCCCCTCACCCCGGCCCTCTCCCCAAGGAGAGGGAGAAACGCAGTCAGCGGCGGAGCGATGCGGCGCGCGTTCGAGTTCTCGGAAGTTATCGTCCGGCCCTCCCTCTCCCGGAGGGAGAGGGCCGGGGTGAGGGGGAAGGGCCGAAGAAGTCCATGGTGAGCGATGGACCGCCTGTGCATTCCGCACTCCGCACTCCGCATTCCGCATTTCAGATGGAGCCTCCTCACGTCGGCTGCTACCGGGGTTGTTCATGCCTTGATGCCTTTCCGCGTTAGAATCGGCGTCATCAGCCGTTTCAGGTTGCCGCTGAGGATGAGTTGCTTGGCGGCATCCGGGATTTGCGCGCCGAAGACCTTGCCGAGCTGCGAGGCGAAGCTGCGGCCGCCGGCGTCGCTGCCGTAGATGATGCGGTCCGCGCCGAGTTCGCGCACGGCCATCTCGGTGTAGCCCGCGACGGGGTCGGAGCCGGCGAGGTCGGCGTAAAGATTCCGGCTCGCGCGGATGGCGCGGATGCCGCGCTCCCAATCGCCGCCGGTGTGGCCGCAGATGATGGGCGTGCTCGGATGGCGCGCGGCGAGTTCCACGAGATCGTCGGGCGTGGACTCGCCGGGGTCGTTGCCGGCGACTTTGAGCCAGGTGTGCTGGAAGATGACGGCCTGCAACTCGCCGGCGCGCTTGATGATGGGGTCGAGTTCGGCGGCGCGGCACTCCTTCGCGACCCAGAGCTTCACGCCGACCATCGGGCCGCGCGCGACGCAGCGGTCCAGTTCGGCGAGGCTTTCCTCGACGTGCTTGGGGTTGAGATAGACGAAGCCGAACGTGCGGTCGGGGAACTTGCCGATGGCTTCGAGCACCTGGTCGTTTTCCTTGCGGAAGGTCTCGGGCTTCGGGTCGCGCGACCACGGGATGCCCATATAGACGCACAGCCGCTCGATGCCCATGCGGTCGGCGAGGGCCATGAGGTTGCCCATGCGCTCGGCGGGCGTCGCGCCGGTGACGCCGGACATGTGGACGTGGAGGTCCCAGATGGTCATGGGCGGGGGCGGAAAAGAGCAGGATTAAGATTAGGATTACGAGCAGGAGAAGACCGGTGGCCTCGGCTCGTGCTCCTACTCTTAATCCTAATCCTGCTCGCCTTCATCGCGTTCAATTCCCCGTCGGTCGCGGCGTTTGAAACTCCTTCAAGTCCAGCGCTCCCGTGCGCGAGGTCTTCGCCGTCCACGAGCGCGTGCCGGCTTGCAGGTAGAGCGTGCTGTCGAGCTGCCAGCTCACGCGCTTGGTCTGCGAGAGGTCGTGCAGGAGGCGGGCGAGCGCGAGGTTGCCGAAGCGCACCGTCACGGTCTGCGTGCCGTCGGAGAGCCGGTCCAGCGCAAGCGTCTCCTTGTGGACGCCGCTGCCGACGCGGATGCCGTTGAGCGTGACCTTGTGGACCGCGCCGTTGCATTGCAGCGCCTCGGGCGACTGGTTTTGCACGCGTATGACGAAGACGCCGCTGGTCTCCAGCGCGGTCGCATCCGTGAAACGCACGTCGGCGAGGGAGACTTCAAAGGTGTCCGGCGAGCGGGTCGTGGCGCAGGCGGCGAGCAGAAGGGTGCATGCGAGCAAGAGCAGCAGACCGGGGCGTAGGCGTTTCATGGCGTGGCGTGGCGAGTGAACCAGCGGCCCGCGCGGGCGACAAACCAATTTCTGTGAACACCGGGTCGGACGTGCGGTGGGGCGAGCGTCCTCGCGAGCCTTCGCTTGAACCCGAACTCCGGAGTCGAGCAGCCCGGCATCGTAGCGCAGGCTTGCAGCCTGCTGTGTCCGTCGACTTGCAGTCGGCCGGTCATCCTGAAATCTGCGACGTTCGGAATGGTGCGTGGCGGCGGCGGGTTGCAAACCCGCGAAACAGCAGGCTGCAAGCCTGCGCTACCCGCGCCCGCGCCGGGCAACTTCGGATTTCGGGCTGAAAGCGTCACCAACCCGGCTCGCGGGGACGCTCGCCCCACCAGCACGTTTAGCGGGCCGTCTCGCCGGGCTTCGGCTCCGCCGCCGGGCCGAGCACCTTGCGGACGCGCGCGACGAGTTCGGAGGGGCTGAAGGGCTTGATCATGTAGTCTGCCGCGCCGAGTTCGAGGCCGGTGACGACGTCTTTGTCGCGCGCACGGGCGGTGAGCATGATGACCGGGATGGGCCGGGTGCGCTGGTCCTCCTTGAGCCGGCGCAGCACCTCGAAGCCGTCCATCACGGGCATGAGGCCGTCGAGCAGGATGAGCACAGGCTGGCTGGAGGCGACGAGTGCCAGCGCCTGCTCGCCATCCGGGGCGTGCGCGACGTTGAAGCCCGCCTGCTTGAGCTTGAACATGATCAATTGGGCGGTCTGCGGCTCGTCTTCGGCCAGCAAGATGGTCGGCATCGCGCGAGAAACTATGCAGGCGGGCAGGCCGGCACAAGCGCGGAGATGGCCGGAGCCGGTTCGTGGCGGCGCCGTGGACGCCATTCTGGAATTGCGCCCGGCGGCCCGCGCGCTAACCTCCGCGCGCTTATGAACGAGGCCAGTTCCCCCAGCCATGCCTGGAAGTTTTTCACCGCCGGCGGCGTTAATCAGGTCACCTTCCGCAGCGGTGCGGACCTGGTGAATCTCGAGCAGCTCGACCTCAAGCTCTGGGTCGCGCTCGCGGTCCCCACGCGCGGCATCGAGTTCGACACCCGGACGCTCGACCACATTGACACCGACAAGGACGGCCGCATCCGCCCGCCCGAACTGCTGGCCGCCGTGAAGTGGGCCGTGGCCTCGCTCAAGAGCGCGGATGACCTGTTCAAGGGCGGCGATGCCATCGCGCTCGCGGGCCTCAAGGACGAAGGCATCGCCGTCGCCGCGAAGCGCATCCTGTCGAACTTGGGCAAGGCCGACGCCACCGCCATCTCGCTCGCCGACGTGGCCGACACCACCAAGATTTTCGCCGCCACGCAGTTCAACGGCGACGGCATCGTGCCCGCTGATTCCGCTGGCGATGACGCGACCAAAAAGCTCGTGGAAGACCTGCTCGCCACCGTCGGCGGCCTGCCCGACCGCAGCGGCAAGCCCGGCATCAACCAGGCGAAGGTGGACCAGTTCTTCGCCGAGGCGCAGGCGTTCTCCGATTGGAGCGCGAAGGGCGAGGCGGACGCGGCCAGCCTGCTCCCGCTTGGCGACGCGACCGCCGGGGCCGCCGCCGCCATCAAGGCGCTCAAGGTGAAGGCCGACGACTACTTCGCCCGCTGCCGGCTCGCCGCGTTTGACTCGCGCGCAGCCGCGCCGCTCAACCGCGCCGAGGCCGAGTTCGTCGCGCTGGCCGCGAAGGATTTGACCTGCGGCTCGGACGACATCGCGAAGCTCCCGCTCGCGCACGTCGCGCCCGCGCGCCCGCTGCCGCTCACCGAGGGCGTCAACCCCGCGTGGCAGGGCGCGCTCGAAAACCTCTGCGCCAGCGCCGTCGGCCCGCTGCTCGAATACGGCAAGAAGGCGCTCACCGAGGGCGATTGGGCCGCGCTGCAATCCATGCTCGCGCCGCACAACGCGTGGGCCGCCGGCAAGCCCGCCACGAGCGTCGAGAAGCTCGGCCTCGCCCGCGTGCGCGAGCTGCTGGCCGGCGACGCGAAGGCCCGGCTGGCCGCGCTCATCGCGCAGGACGCCGCGCTCGAGGGCGAGTTCAAGCAGATTGGCGCGGTCGAGAAGCTCCTGCTCTTCCAGCGCGACCTCGTGCGGCTGCTGAACAACTCCGTGAGCTTCGCGGAGTTTTACGGGCGGCGCGGCTCCATCTTCCAGGCCGGCTCGCTCTACCTCGATGCCCGCACCTGCCACCTGTGCGTCGAGGTCGTGGACGCCGGCAAGCACGCCGCGCTCGCGGGGCTGTCCGGCGCGTATCTCGCCTACTGCGACGTGACCCGGCCCGGCGGCGCGAAGAAGACCATCGTCGCCATCTTCACCGACGGCGACTCCGACAACCTCATGGTCGGGCGCAACGGCGTCTTCTACGACCGCAAGGGCCTGGACTGGGACGCGACCATCACCAAGATCGTCGCCAACCCCATCAGCGTTCGCGAGGCGTTCTGGACGCCCTACAAAAAGTTCGTGCGGATGATCGAGGAGCAGATCGCCAAGCGCGCGGCGGCAGCGGATGCCGAGTCGCAGGCGAAGGTTGGCTCCGCCGCCACCGCCGTCGCCCAGGCGGACAAGGCCAAGCCCGCGCCCGCCGCCGAGCCGAAGAAGCTCGACCTCGGCACCATCGCGCTCATCGGCACCGCCATCAGCGGCATCAGCGGCATGATCGGCGTCTTCCTCGGCACGTTGCTCGGCCTCGGCATCTGGATGCCGCTGGGCATCCTCGGCATCGTGCTGCTCATCTCCGGGCCTTCGATGCTGCTCGCCTACCTGAAGCTCCGGCAGCGCAACCTTGCCCCCATCCTCGACGCCAACGGCTGGGCCATCAACACCAAGGCCAAGATGAACGTCCCGTTCGGCGCGGCGCTCACGCTCGTTGCCAAGCTGCCGGCCAACGCCGAGCGCTCGCTCGACGACCCCTACGCGGAGAAGCCGAACCCGTGGAAGGCACGGCTCATCCTGCTGGCCATCGTCGTGCTCGGTTATTGCTGGTCCATCGGCAAGCTGGACGACTACCTGCCCGGCCCGGTGAAATACCAGACCATCTTCCCGCCGAAGGTGGTTCCGCTCGCCACACCGCCCGCTGGCACGAACGCCGTCCCCGCCGCCGTGACCAACGCGCCGGCGGCGAAGTAGCTCGCTGTTCACGGTGGGGCGAGGCTCCTGACGAGCCGGCGTGTGATGACTCCCGACGTTTAATGCTCGGACATGTCTCCGGCTCGTCAGGAGCCTCGCCCCACCAAGCTGACAGAAAGAAGGCCGCGCCCGTTGCTGGACGCGGCCTGCGCAAGTTGAGTTGAAGCCCTACTGCCCGGCCTTCACCGAGATCAGCTCGATGTCGAAGATCAGCGTCGAGTTCGGGCCGATGTCCTTGCCCGCACCGCGCTCGCCGTAGGCCAGCTCGGAGGGGATGAAGAGCTGCCACTTCGCGCCTTCCTTCATGAGCTGCAACGCCTCGGTCCAGCCCTTGATGACGCCGTTGACGGGGAACTCCGCCGGCTCGCCGCGCTTGTAGGAGCTGTCGAACTCGGTGCCGTTGATGAGCGTGCCGCGATAGTGGGTCTTCACGGTGTCGGTGGCCTTGGGCGTCTTGCCGGTGCCGGCGGTGATGACCTTGTATTGGAGGCCGCTGGCGGTGGTCTTGATGCCTTCCTTCTTCTTGTTGTCGGCTAGGAACTTCTCGCCGTCGGCCTTGTTCTTTGGCCCAGCCGCGGCGGCTTCAGCCTGCGCCTTCTCACGAAGCGCCATCTGCTTGGCGATCATCTTCTGCTCGAATTCCTGCATCACCTGCTTCATCTCCTCGTCCGTGAGCTGCGGCTTGGCACCGGCGAACACGTCCTTCATTGCGGCGGCGAGGGCGTCCGGGTTGATGTCCAATCCCTGCTGCTTCATGCTGCGACCGATGTTGAGCCCGATGCTGTAGCTGATTTTGTCCTTGTCGTCTTTCAGGGTCATTTTGGGGTCGGCGGCGGACGCGGCTCCGGCCAGAAGGCCGAGCGCGAGGGCGGCGGTGGTGATGGCTTTCATTGCGTTGTGTCGTGTGCGAACGGAACTGACCGGGCGCGAATCCGGCGAACCTAGCAGCGGCCTTTCCAGCGAGGCGAGGGAAATTTCCCGCCCCCCCGCGCCCTTCCCCCTCACCCCGGCTCTCTCCATGAAGTCCACACGAATTGAGGGCGGAACACGAATGGGGCCAAGATTGGCAGACCTTTGCTTCGTCTCCGCCCTTAATTCGTGTGGGCTTCATGGCCCCAATGCGCGGCTTGCGAGCCGTGGCGGCTACCCATGAACCGGCTTCAGCTTGGCCGCCCAGACCCAAACACTTGCTCCCTCTGCGTCGTGATGCCCTGCTTTGGCCCGGCGACCGCGCCGGGGGACATCACCAGCGCGAAGGAGGGCAGGCGGTGAACTACGATGCCACAGGGGTAGGTTTGGCCCCGACTGCTCCCGCCGCTGGTCGTTCGCTGAAACCAAAGCCCCGCAGCCACTCCTCCGTCGGCGCGAGGATGCGGATGGGGCGCTTCGTGAAGGGATCGCGGTAGCTCAACTCCACGGCGCGCAGGGCGAGCGCGGGACGCTGGCGGGGCGCCTCCAGGGAGGACGGGCCGTAGAGCGCGTCGCCGAGGATGGCGTGGCGCGAGGCGAGGAGGTGGACGCGGATTTGGTGCTGCCGCCCGGTGGTGGGCCGCGCTTCCACGAGGGCGAACTGGCCCTTGGTTTGCAGGACGCGGAAGTGGGTTTCGCAGTCCTTGCCGTCGCGCGGATCCACGCGGATGCGGCCGTTGACCTGCGGGTCGGGGCCGAGCCGGTCGGTGCGGATCCATTCCGCGTCGCGCGGCACGCCGTGGACGATGGCGAGGTAGCGTTTTTCCATGCGCCGGGTTTCAAACAGCCCGCCGAAGGTCTCGACCGCGCCGAAGCTTTTCCCGAACAGCATCACGCCGCTGGTGTCGGCATCGAGGCGGTGGATAAAGCGGAGGAACTTAAGGTTGCGCGAGCGCGCCCAGAAATGACCGGCGGCGATGGAGGACTGGAGCGCGGCCTGAAGATTTCGTTCGGTGCGCTGCCATGAGTGCGGCACGAGCATCCAGCCGGCGGGCTTGTCAATGGCGAGGACGGAACGATCCTCGAAGAGAATGGGGATCGGCTCGGTGGCGGGCAGTTCGATGAAAGCGGGCTTGGGCATGGCGCGGCAAACGCGGGAGGCTGGGCCGGTCAGCGCGGCTTGGCGAGCCGGGCTTGCAGGTCATCGAGGCGCTTTTGGATGGCGGCGGGCGCGGGGGAAATGGTTTTGAGGCGGGTGAAGTGGGCGATGGCGGCGGCGAAGTTGCCGGCGCGTTCCTCGAGGTCGCCGAGCAGGCCGAGGATGCGGGCGTAGGTGGGCAGGTCGGGTTCGGGCTTCCCGGCCTCCTGTTGGAGCCAGCGGGCGCCGGCGAGTTCGAGCACGGCGCGGGCGCGGGCAGGATCGCGGTGGTTGTCGGCGTAGAGGCGGCCCAGCTCGAAGAGGATTTCGGGGCTGTTGGGGTTGGCGCGCAGGCCGTCGCGGAGGAAGGCCTCGGCGTCGGGCAGGCGGTTCAGGCGCTCGCGCAGCCAATAGGCGGCGGTGGTGTAGGTCTCGACGCGGTGCGGGTCGAGTTCGGCGGCGAGCCGCAGCCACGGGAGAATTTCGCGCTCCTCGCCGAGGCGTTCGATGTGGCGGTGCGTGGACGGGTAAAAGTGGTTGCCGAAATCCTCGAGCCAGTCGCGGGCGCGGACGTGGGTCTCGGTGTGCTCGTGGCGGGCGGCGTTGGCGTCGGTGCGGGCGGTTTCCTCCAAATGCGTGCGCTCGGTGGTGGGCGCGTCGAAGATGGACGGGTAATAGCCCTGATGGAAATAGGCGTCGGCCTTCAGGAAGAAATGGAAGGCGAAGGCGCGGCGGCTTTCGCCCAGCAGGCGCATCAGGACGGAACCGGAGTCGGGCCGTTGCGCGTGCTGCCAGGCGAGCAGCTTGCCCCCGGTGGCCATCGCGAACGCGAAGGCCACTCCGAGCAGCAGGACGGGCGCGGGGCGCATGTCAGTTCAACGGACGGCGGCGGAAGGCGAGCCATGCGGCGAAGAGGAAGAACGCCGTGTAGGCCGCCGCGTAAAGCGTGGCGAGCGCGATAACGCCCCACGGAATCAGCTCCCAGTTGTGGATGATGAGGTCGCGCACGTCGAACAGCTCGAGATGGGGGATGGCGAAATAGACGGCGTAGAGCAGGGATTGGGCCGGCTCGGCCAGTTGCAGGGCCACCTTGTTCAGGTGCCGGCCCAGCAGCAGAACGCCCGCCGCGCAGACGAAGCAGATGGTGCCGTTCGACGAGGGCGCGGCGAAGACAATGGAGCCGAGCAGCGCGGCGGCGACCACGACCGCGAGCATGAGCCAGTGCAGCCACGCGGCCTGCAAGTAGTTCAGCACCGGCCAGTGCTGTTCCCGCGCGGCGGAGACGACCCCGAAGAACAGGTAGAACACCGCCAGCGCCAGCCCGGTGGCGAGCCAGCAGCCGAGAAATTTCCCCAGCAGGAACTGGCCGCGCGTGACGGGCTTGGCCAGCAGCGGAAAGATGGTGCGCTGCTCGCGCTCGGCGGGGATCTGCCGCGCGGTGCAGGTGATGGCGATGACCAGGCTGGAGAGCCAGATGAGCAGGAGACAGATTTCCTTCAGGTAGCGGACGATGCGGTCGTCGTTGAACAGGTTCACGCTCGCCGCCGTGCCGGTGAGGAGGACGGTGAGGATGAACAGGACGTAAAAGTCCTTCCGCCGGGCCATCTCCAGCACAACGACTTTGGCAAGTGCCCAGATGGTGTTCATGCCGTCGCGGGGTAGCCGACCAGTTTGAGGAAGACCTGCTCCAAGTTCGCGGCGTGCTCACGCTGAAGGTCGGCGACGCGGCCCTCGGCCTTGAGTTCGCCTTGATGCAGGATGGCGACGCGGTCGCAGACAGTCTCGACTTCCCCCAATTCGTGCGAGGAGAAGAAGACCGTTTTACCTTCGGATTTGAGGCGCTGGATGATCTCGCGGACCTTCATGCGGCCGAGGGGGTCGAGGCCGCTGGTCGGCTCGTCAAGGATGAGCAGATCGGGGTTGTTGAGGAGCGCCTGCGCCAGGCCGGCACGCTGCTGCATGCCCTTGGAGTAGGTCTTGATGGGGCGTTTCCGGGCGTGCTCCAACTCGACGAGCTTCAAAACGGCGTCAATGCGGCGCTCTGCCTCCGCTCGGGGGAGGCCGAAGATTTCCGCGTAGAGACGCAGCAACTCCTCGGCGGTCAGGAACTTGTAGTAATAAGTCTGCTCGGGCAGGTAGCCGATGCGCTGGCGGGCAATGGGTTCGCGCACGTCCACGCCGAAGATGCGGGCCGTGCCGCTGGTGGGCGGGGTGAACCCCAGCAGCACGTTCATGGTGGAGGTTTTGCCCGCGCCGTTGGGGCCGAGGAAACCGAAGACCTCCCCCGGCTGGACGTGAAGCGTCAGGCCCTGAACCGCCACCTTGGGTTGACCATTCCGGCCGCGCTCACGATAGACCACGCGGAGATTGTCGAGGTGAACGGTCGGTTCCATGTCCAACACTGCCAAACTGGCCATTGCCCGTCACACCCCGACGGGCGCGGCGGCCGCCTCGGCAGCCGCCGCGATCCGGCAACTCATGTTTCAGAGTGTGTGCCCACTGCTCGACTGGCTGCAGGTGGGCGTGTCCGCGATGGTGCCCCCGGGAGAATACGTCCCGCTGCTCGGGCAGTAGGGGAGGATGGACCCCTTGAAATACGACAGCAGGGTCGCATCCGTCAGGGCGTAGGTCGCGGTGGTTGCTTTTTTGTTCTCCAGCGCCCATTGCTGCACAGTGCTGTCAATGAGGCGCAGGTTGGCGACGCAGGTGTTTTTCTGAGCGGTGAGGCGGGCCTTGAGAAAGTTCGGCACCGCAATGACCGCGAGCAGACCGATGATCGCGATCACGATCATGATCTCCACCAGCGTGAATCCCCGTTTGGTATGCATGGTGGGATGACGGCACGAGCCGTGTGACGAGGTTCCGGTTGTTAGAAAAAAAGGCTTGGGGCATTGCTGCCCCAAGCCTTTCTTAGAACCGCCCCGGTTACAGGGTGTGGCCGTCAGCCGACTTGGAGCAGGCCGGCGAAGCCGACACCGTCGTGGTGCTGTAGGTGCCGCCGGAGGGGCACTGGGGAAGCAGCGACCCCTTGAGGTAGTCAGCGGCGTTCGTGGTGGTCACGGCGTCCGTGGAGGTCTTCTTGTTCTCCACCGCCCACTGCTGCACCGCGCCGTCAATCTGCTTGAGATTGGCGATGCACGAGTTCTTCTGCGCCGTGGCGCGCGCCTTCACGAAGTTCGGGATGGCGATGGCGGCGAGGAGGCCGATGATGGCCACCACGATCATGATTTCAACGAGCGTGAAGCCGCTCTTGCGAGACTGTTGGACTTTCATTGTTTTGCCTTTCACTACACGCGCGGCGTGGACGGGGCAGAAGGCGGGTTAGTTAGTATTGCTGACGCGTCCACAAGTTGCCTTCTGCGACCACGCTTGGGCGGAACGTAGCAGCGGCGATACCAATGTCAACGCCGAGAATCAGTCCGTTTGGCTTATTGGCTACTCCCGTTTGGCCCAAGCCACTCAATCTGCGGCGGGCCGCAGCTTTTGATTTGCCGAAGCATTTCGGTGGGAACACTTTGGGCCGCCGTGAGTCGGCCGACCAAACTCCTTTTCGTGTGCAGCCGCAACCGCTGGCGCAGTCCGACGGCGGAGCGGCTGTTTGACGGCGTCCACGGCTGCCGGGCGCGCTCCGCCGGCACGGAGGACGCCGCGCGGGTGCGGGTCACGGCCGGGCACATCGGCTGGGCGGACCACGTCTTTGTGATGGAGAAGAAGCACCTGCGCCGGCTGCGCACGCGATTCGGCGACGCGCTCGCCGGCAAGCCCATCGTCTGCCTGCACATCCCGGACGACTTCGAGTTCATGCAGCCGGAACTGGTGGCGTTGCTGGAGGCCGCCATCACTCCGCACCTGACCGAAACATGAAGCCGCGCCTGCCCGTGTCCTTTCGCCGTGCCTGTGCCCGCCTGGGGGTCGCGCCGTCGCACTATGTCTTCACCGTGCGCATCGCGGAGCAGCGGGCGGCGTTGTTTGAATTCGTAACGCGGGGCGAACGCCGGGTCGCGCGGCTGGTGCGCGAATTCGTCTGCTCGACCTCGAAGTTCGGCATCGGCCAGGTCGCCGGCTCGAACTGCACGCCACTGGGCCTGCACCGCATCGCGGAGAAGCACGGCGCGGGCGCGGAGGCCGGCACGGTCTTCAAGGCCCGCCAGCCCGTCGGCCACCTGCGCGACGGCCGGCCGCTGGAGTCCATCACCACGCGCATCCTGTGGCTGGACGGCCTTGATCCCGGCTTCAACCGAGGCGGCGACGTGGACACGTTCGCGCGCTACATCTACCTCCACGGCTTCGGCGATCAGGCCAGCCTCGGCCGGCCCGCGTCGCACGGGTGCATCCATCTCGCGGACGCCGACCTCATCCCGCTCTTCGACCTGCTGCCGGTGGGGACGCTCGTGTGGATCGCGAAGCGGTGAGCGGGGGAAACTTTCGCTGACTTCGCCGCATCGCTCCGCCAAGCTGCGCCCATGCGCATCATCGGCGGCATCGCCGCGAACCGCCTGCTCAAGGCTCCCAAGGGCCTCGACGTGCGGCCCACGCCCGACCTCGTGCGGCAGGCGGTCTTCAACAGCCTCGGCGACCGCGTGCTCGACGCGCGCGTGCTGGAGTTGTTCGGCGGCACCGGCGCGTTGAGCCTCGAATGCCTGAGCCGGGGCGCGGCGGACGCGGTGTGTGTGGAGCTGTCCTCGCGGCACGCGCGGCTCATCGAGCAGAACGTCGGCGACGCCGGCCTGCCCCGGCAGAAGTTCCACCTGCGCGTGCAGGATGTGTTCGTGGCGCTGCCGCAACTCGTGTCGGCCGGCGCGCAGTTCGACCTCATTCTCGCCGACCCGCCCTACGGGGAGAAGAACGTCGGCAAGCGTTCCGAGTCCTTTGCGCAACGGTTGCTCGACGACGCCGACCTGCCGAAGCTGCTCGCGCCCGGCGGCCTGTTCATCCTCGGCCACGCCAAGCGCGACACGCTCGAAGTCCCGCCGGCCTGGGACGAGCGCAAGCTCATGAAGCATGGCGACTCGTGGATGCGGTTCCTGCGGGCGGCGTAAAGCGGACACTCCTGTCCACTGTGAAAAGCGCTGCGGACATGGGGGACAGGAGTGTCCCCCTCACGCGCGCGACAACACCTTCTGGCAATGACGCACGCTGCGTTCCAGCTCTGCCAACTGGTGTTGCTCCGTCGCGCGTTGGCCAGCTTCGCCCGCAGGCGGGTTGAACGGCTCGCGCGGTTCCCCTGCGCGGGCGAGGCGCAGCAGCGCGGCGAGCGTGGCGGGCGTCGCGCGCGGGTAGGCGTCCCAGAAGAAATCGCGCAGCACCGGCAGGAAAATCGGCCGCCCGGAGATGGTCTCAATGATGACGGGGGCCTGCGGGCACAGCTCGGCGAAACGCCGGAAGAACGCCGGCCAGTCCACCAGCCCCGCACCGACGGCGGTCCATTGGAGCGTCGCGCCCTCGGCCGTCTCCCAGAGATAGGAGTCACGGAGGCCGGTGCAGACCGTCACGGGGCCGAGGGTTTCGAGCGCCTGCATCGGCTCCTCCAAGGCCCACAGCGCGTTGCCCGTGTCGAGCGTCGCGCCCACGAAGTCGCGGCCGGCGGCGTCAATCAGCTCCAGCAGCTCCGTCGAGTTCATGTCGCCCGCGTGGTTCTCGACGGCGATCCGGACACCCGCGTCGAGCGCCTCGGTGCGCAAGGCGCGCAGCACGGCGAGCGTCTCGGCGATGCGCGCGGTGATGCCGCCGGGGCTGCGGCGGTCCTCGACCTTGCCCAGCACGCAGCGGGCGACGGGCGAGCCGAGCAGCCGCGCGATGCGCAGGCACAACCGCAGTTGCGTCTCCGCCGAACCGCGCCGGGGATCGAAAATCACCGACGAAGGGCAGACGCTCAACATCCCCGCGTAAAGCCGCAGGCCAAGGTCATCCGCGCGGCGCTTCAGGTCGCGCAGGTGGTCGTCCGCCAGCGACTCATACACGTCGAAGTCCGAGAACAGCACCGCGCCGAGCTGGAGCGTGGCGGCGTGTTCGAGGATCTGCCCGGCCTTCCAGCCGAGCGCGCGGAGGGCGTAGTTGTCGAAGCCAAGCCGGGGAGCAAAGGAATTCGGCATGACGGGTCACGCGGGAACGCTCACCGCGCGCCGGGGAGCTTGAAGCGGGCGACGCCCTCGCGCAGGGCGTAGGCGGTGTTCTTGAGCTGCTCGATGGCCTGGTTGGACTGTTCGAGGGATTGCGCGGTCTGGTGGACGGCCTTGGTGAGCTGGTTGAGCGAGTCGCTGATCTGCTGGCCGCCGGTGGCCTGCGACTGCATGCCGGAGTTGACCAGTTCGAAGCGGGGCGTGAGCGCCTGCACCTGCTTGATGACCTGGGCGAGCTGGGTGGTGACCTGCTGCACCTCCGCGATGCTCTGCCGCACGTCGGCGGAGAAATTGGTCATGCCCAGGCTGCCGGCGGACACGGCGGCCTGAACCTCCTTGACCATCTGCTCGATGTCGTAGGTGGCCACGGCGGTCTGGTCGGCGAGGCGGCGGATTTCGGTGGCGACGACCGCGAAGCCGCGGCCGTATTCGCCGGCCTTCTCGGCCTCGATGGCGGCGTTGAGCGAGAGCAGGTTCGTCTGGTCCGCGACCTTCGCCATCGTGGTGATGACCTGGCTGATGTTGGCGGCCTTCTCGTTGAGGATGCCGAGCTTGGCGTTGATGCCGTCGGCGGCGCGGTGAATGGCGTGCATGGTGTCGCCCATGCGCGTCAGCCCGAGGCGGCTCGAATCGGTGAGCATCGCCGTCTGGTCCGCGACAATGGACACGGAGTGAATGCTGCGGGACAGCTCGGCGGCGGTGTTCAGCACGCGCCGGGACGAGACGTGCAGGCTGGCGGCGAGCGACTCCATCTCGACCAGGTGCTGGCCGGACGCGCTCAACGCCGCGCCCAGGCCGGAGTTGACGGTGAGCACCTCGCCGCCGGACGCGCGCAGCCGCCCGGCGAGTTCGCCCAGTTCCGCGCCGAGCCGGTTGAGGCTCTCGGCCAGCACGGTGAACTCGTTGCGCTCGGGCAGTTGGATGGGCTGGTCCAGCACGCCGCTGCGCAGGCGGTCCACGCCCTGCCAGAGCGCCTGCAAGGAATTCGTCAGCGCGACCTCCGTCCGGCGGGCGAGGAACGCCGCCACACCCGCCAGCACCGCCAGCCCGCCGGCCGCGACCAGCGCCAGCCGGGGCCAGTCCACCACCACCGCCGCCGCCAGCCGCCGCGACCGCCCCTCCAGCTCGGTGAGCAACTGCTCCTGCGTGCGGCGCGCGGGCAGATAGACCTCCGTGAACTCGCTGCGTGACCGCGCCGGTTCGCGGCCGGCGAGGTCCATCACCTGGTCCTCCACCACGTTCAAGGTCACGGTGTCGTGGTCGCTCACGGCCTCCAGCGCGCGCACCAGCTCGGGATGCTCCCGCAGCAACGGCCGCAACTCGCCCACCAGCCGGGACAGCTCGGAGTCCGCCTCGCGCTTGCGGTTCCGCTCCGTCTGGCTGCCGGGTTCCAGCATCACGCCGCGCAGCGCGTAACCCATTTCCAGGGTCGCATGGCGCATCCGCTCCACCGTCACCGCCACCTGGCGGTGCAGCGCCTCGGCGGCCAGTTGCCGCTCCACCGCCCGCCCGCCCTGCCACGCCACGACCGCCGCCACCACGATGGCCGCCAGGCACAATCCGCCAAAACCAGTGCGCAGGCGTTGGATGAGCGTGATGGTCTTCATGCGGGCCGGACGCGCGCGAGCCTAGTTCAACAACCCTTGGAAACAAGCCCATTGTCGGCGCGGCGCGGCGGCCCTGCGGGTAATTCCCGACCCCGCGCGCCGCTTTCCTTTTTGACCGGCGCACGCAAATGGGCTATCCCATCACCATGCGTTCCGTCCCGCGCCCCGTGTGGCTCGCCGCCTGGCTCCTGCTGCCCGGCGCGGTCCTCGTCGCCGCCGAGCCGATCCGCTTCTCCGGCCGCTCCGGCCCCGCGCAGACGCGCGAACTGGTGGAACGCGCGCCGTTCCTGCCGACCGAAGCCCGCTCCGACCGCGTCGTCACCCGCCCGGACCTGCCGATGGACACGTTTCTCATCCCCGGCGGGCAGGCCATCACCCCCACCACCGGCCTGACGCGCCGCCAGATGGAAGACCAGGAACGCCGCCGCAACTGGCTCACGCAGTCGCCCGAGAGCCTTCAGCAGGACGCCAGCAAATCCGAGAGCGACAAACAACGCGACGCGCGGGACGACCGGGACGACCGGGAAAATCCGGCGAACTCCAAATCGCCGCTCGACCGGCAGTTCGACGACGCCGACCGCTCGAACGACCCCACCACGCGCAACCGCAATCCCGGCCCTTCACGCAAGAATGACCGCGACCGGTCCGCGGCCCGCACCGGCGAGGCCAGCCAGGGCAACGACCAGCAGTCCCGCACCGGCTGGGAACCGCGCACCGCCACCAATCTGCGCGGCGGTCCGGCCGACACCAGTTGGTTTGGCTCCGGCGAAGCCCGCGGCGGCGGCGTGGGCCGGATGTTCTCCGACGCGCGGGAACGCGAACGCGAGCGCGAGCGCGCGGCAAGTCTCGATGACTTCAAACGGACTTTCGCCAATCCGTGGGCGCAGACCGGCGGCGGCCTCAACCCGGCCGGGGCGCGCGGTGCCGCTCGGGTGGCGGGCTTGAGCGTGCCGGGCGGGGACTTCCGGCGGACTGCACCGGGCGGGCTGGCCCCCGGTGGCCGCGCCGGGATGGACCTCGGCCCGCGCGCCGGCTTGGGCGACTTCGATCCGAAGAACCCGCTCAACTACGGCGCGGCCGGCACCGTCCTGCGCCAGCCCGAGCCGCCCCGCATGATGGACCGCAAGCCCATCGTGCTCGAAGTGCCCAAGCGGAAGTTCTGATACCAACTCGCAATGAGTTTCGGTAGCTTGGCTGAACCTCGTCGGGGCCGTTCTCCCTCACCCCGGCCCTCTCCCGCTGGGAGCAACGCATTCCGCTTCGAACCAGCCGGGACGCCAAAGCACTTCGAGCGCTGGCTGACTGTCTCCCTCTCCCAGCGGGAGAGAACCAACGGTCCCCAAACTCCCGCGATTTCGGCCCCTGAACCTCCCGGCTGTAAGTCCTTGGAAATCAAGGGGGGTGCCGGGAGGTTCATGGGTAGGGCCGGGGTGAGGGAGGACACGTGCCCGAGTAGCAAAACGCCGACTGGCTTTGGCAGTCAGTATGAACGGCACGATCCGCGCTTCTGCGGCAGCAGTCGTCAGAGGTATTTCTCCAACAGCGGAGCCAGTTCCTTCTTCGTCTTCGCGGGCCAGAGCTTCGGGTCGGTCATGATCGCGTTGCGCAGCGCGGAGTGGCACGGCCAGTTCGGCTCGGCCGGGATGCGCGGCAGGACGTGCTGGATGATGCGCTGGGCGGTCTGGGCGTTGCGCTTGAGGTTCTCGATGACCATCTCGACCGTGACGTGCGCCTCGTCCACCTTCCAGCAGTCGTAGTCGGTGATCATCGCCATTGTGGCGTAGGCGATCTCGGCCTCGCGGGCGCACTTGGCCTCGCCGAGGTTCGTCATGCCGATCACGTCGTAGCCGAGCTTGTGGTTGGTGGTGGATTCGGCGCGCGTGCTGAAGGCCGGGCCTTCCATGTTCACGTAGGTGCCGCCGTCGTGGACGCGGGCCTTTTGCGCCTGGGCGGACTTCAGGAGCAACTGGCGCAGTTCCTCGCAGACCGGGTCCGCAAACGCGATGTGCGCGACGATGCCGCGCCCGAAGAACGTGTGCTCGAAGTCGCGCTTGGTGCGGTCGAGGAACTGGTCCGGCAGCACGATGTCGCACGGGCGATACTTGGCTTGGAGCGAGCCGACGGCGCTGACGCTGATGACCCAGTGGACGCCGAGGGATTTCATCGCCCACATATTCGCGCGGTGGTTCAGCTCGCTCGGGAGGATGCGGTGCCCGCGCGCGTGGCGCGGGAGGAAGACTACTTCGCGACCCGCGAGCTGGCCGGTGAGCAGCTCGTCCGAGGGATTGCCGAAGGGCGTCTTGACCTTCACCCACTTCTGATGGGTAAAGCCTTCGATGTGGTAAAGCCCGCTGCCGCCGATGATGCCGATGCGATGTGTTGCCATGCGGCGGGAGGATAAACAACGACTCCGGCAGCGCGCCAGCCGGCAAATGCAGAAAGCCGGTCAGTAGTAGTTGTTGCCGTTGGCGAACGCGATGGATTGCAGTTGGATCTTTGACTGGCCGTTCAGTTCCACATGGCCATCGCCGAAGAGGAGGTTGATGGAATCCACCTTGTTGTTCCAAGGATGCCCTTCGGTCGTGGTATTGACCAGGGCCGCACAACGATCCGTGAGAATGGGGAGCCGGGCCGCAAACGGATCGTCCATGCGCTCCGGCCAGTGGTCGCTGATCCGGTTGGCGGCGGTGTTTTGGGGAGACTTGCGCCCGCCGTTCATGCGCGGCACCCACCAGTTGTGACCTTCGAGAATGGCGAAGGTGGTATAGACCCGCCGGTAGTAGGCATTGAGGTCAGCAGTGGTTTGCACCGGATGGCCGAGGTTGGCCTGGCACCAGACGTTGATGGGATCAATCGCCCTCGGCTTCACCGGGCAGAACCACATCGGCACGGTCATGCCATGCGCGGTCATTCCCGGAACGAGTTCGAGCGGCACGTCCCAGGTGTTGGCGCCGGTGCCGGGCATGGCCCAGGTTGGGAAGCGGCCATCCGCATCGGTCGCGTAAGAATACACGGCGATGCCCCACTGTTTGTAGTTGGAGGTGCACTGCGTGACCTTGGCCTTGAACTTGGCGCGGGCGAGCGAGGGCAGCAGCAGCCCGGCGAGGATCGCGATGATGGCGATGACCACCAGCAACTCAATCAAGGTGAAGGCCGCGCGGACGCGGCGGACGGGCGTCAGGCAAGAGGCACGCATGGCAACAGGTGGCTCATTGACGGGCGGCCCCGGTGCGTTGTTCAGCCGCCCCGCCGCTCCGCCATTGGCAAGCGGGCGGGGCTTGCGTAGGCTCCGCGCATGGCCGCCGCTCCGTTCCGCCACCGTCATCGCGTGACTTATGCCGAATGCACCGTGGGCAACCACGTTTATTACGCGCGCTACCTGGACATCCTCGAGGAGGCGCGCGGGGAGTTCTTCCGCGCCGCCGGGGTGCCGCTGGCGGCGTTGCAGGCGCAGGACGTGATCTTTCCCGCCATCGAGGCGCACCTGCACTACGAGGCCCCCGCGCGCTACGACGAGGAGCTGATCATCGAGGTGGTGCTCACGGAGGTGGACCGGCTGAACCTCGTCTTCGCCTACGGCGTCTCCAACGCCCGCAAGCAGATCATCCTCACGGCCCGCACGCGGCATGTCTGCGCCGGCGGGGACGAGAAGCCCAAGCGCATGCCTTCCGAGGTCTTCTTCAAGCTCAACCCGACGCACCCCGCCGCGCCGCCGGCCGAAGCGCCCGCGCCCGCCCCTGCTCCGCGCGGGCCCAAGACACCGGCCTTCCCGGTCTGAACCGGCGGGCTGCGCGCCCCGCCCGACGCCCGGGCGATTATTCCTCTGGACGCACCGCTTGCGAGCCGTTAGACACTCCCCCGCGTCGCCGGAAACGCCTTGGCCCGCTGCGGATTCGCGCGCTGAAAACCATCACGCGCAACGGTCCGAAACGGGGCTTGACGCCCTCCGGCACGTCGCCTAGAGACAACCAAACTAAACGAACACATCATGGCTGCTGACAAACCGATTGATCAAAAGGTCAAGGACATCGTCGTGGAACAACTCGGGGTCAACGCCGACCAGGTCGTGCCCGAGGCGAAGTTCATCGAGGATCTCGGCGCGGACTCGCTCGACACGGTCGAGCTGATCATGGCGCTGGAGGAGGAGTTCGGCATCGAGGTTCCCGACGAGGAGGCTGAGAAGCTCGTCAGCGTCGGTGACGTGATCCGCTACATCGAAGAGAACAAGAAGTAGGCGGAACGGTCTTTTCCGGGGCAGCCGGGCTGGCATCAGCGCGCTGCCCCTTTTCTTTTATGGCAAGCATCGGTTCGGAACGTAGGGTCGTCATCACGGGCCTCGGCACGGTTACCGCGCTGGGGCACGACATTGACACCTTTTGGAAGAACATCATCGCCGGGCAGTGCGGCATTGACCGCATCACGGCCTTCGATCCGGCGGCCTACGACTGCCAGATCGCGGCCGAGGTGAAGGGCTTCGATCCCGTGCCCGCCTTCCCGTCGCCCAAGGAAGTCCGCCGCACCGACCGCTTCGCGCAGCTCGGCATCTACGCCGGCTGGCGCGCGTTGCAGGACTCCGGCATGGATTTGGAGAAGCTCGACCGCGACCAGATCGGCGCGTTCATCGGCTCGGGCATCGGCGGCCTGCGCACGCACGATGAGCAGCATTCCGTGCTGTTGAACAAGGGGCCGGGCCGCATCTCGCCCTTCCTCATCCCGATGATGATCCTGAACATGGCCTCCGGCGTGTTCTCCATGTATTACAAGCTGCGCGGGCCAAACGTCGCCACCTGCTCCGCCTGCGCCACCAGCACGCACGCGCTCGGCGAGGCCTGGCGCACCATCAAGATGGGTGATGCGAACGCCATCTTCGCCGGCGGCACCGAGGCCGCCGTCACGGAGATGGGCATCGGCGGGTTCGCCGCCATGCGCGCCCTCTCCACCCGCAACGCCGAACCCAAGCGCGCCTCCCGTCCCTTCGACAAGGACCGCGACGGCTTCGTCATGGGCGAAGGCGCGGCCGTCCTCGTCGTCGAGGAACTCGAACACGCCAAGGCGCGCGGCGCGCGCATCTACTGCGAACTCGTCGGCTACGGCAACACCGCCGACGCCAACCACCTCACCGCCCCCGCCCCCGAAGGCGAAGGCGCGGCCCGCTGCATGAAGATGGCCCTCCGCAGCGCCGGCCTGCGGCCCGAGGACATTTCCTACGTCAACGCCCACGGCACCAGCACGCCGCAGGGTGATGTCTGCGAAACGCAGGCCATCAAGAGCGTCTTCGGCGACCACGCCAGGAAGCTCGCCGTCAGCTCCACCAAGGGCGCGACCGGCCACCTGCTCGGCGCGGCCGGCGCGGCGGAAATGGCCCTGTGCGCGAAGGCCCTGCAAACGCAGGTCGCCCCGCCCACGCTGAACCTCGACAACCCCGACCCGCAGTGCGACCTCGACTACGTGCCGCACACTGCGCGCGAGATGAAGATTGAGGCCATCGCGAACAACTCCTTCGGCTTCGGCGGCCACAACGCCACCGTCATCGCGAAGCGGTTCGTGGGTTGAGCAGGGACGGTTCCGACAGCAGCCGCCCAACCTCAATCACGCGGTTGAAGGAATGGGGAGCGCAGCCGCCCCGGCTGCGGTTCGGCGCGCCCTCGCGCCGAACCCGGACGCATCCGAGCCAGCTAAACGGTGCGGCCCCGTCGAGCGTCCCACGCCAACCGCGAGGGCGCGGTTGGCTGCGCCCGGGGCGGGCGCGCTCCCCAAGCCCAACCGTATTGTTCAGAGCTTCACGGTTTTCCCCGTGGCCGCTGACTTGTCCGCCGCGAAGATCACCCGATGGCTTGCCGCCGCGTCCGTGAGGCTGGTGAGCGCCATTTCCTTGCCGGCGTCCAGCGCATCGAAGAACGCCTGGAACTGCGACGTGTAGGGGTGGTCGCTCACGTCGCCGGAGTCGAGCATCTTCATCGAGAGCTGGCTCCACTTGGCCTTGTTGGTGCCGAGCTTCATCGAGTGGAACTTGTCGTCCAGCAGGCTGCCCTCGCTGCCGACCAGGTGCGTGTGGAAGTAGTAGGGTTGCAGGCAGTCCACCACCGCCGCGCACTTGCCCACCGCGCCGTTCTTGAACTTCAGGAGGGTCACGCTCGTGGTCGTGTATTCGTAGGGCTTGAAGGTTTTGCTCTCCGAGCGCGTGTCGTAGCTGGTGACTTCCTTCACCTCGCTGCCCATGCAAAGCAGCAGGGCGTCCATCGCGTGGCAGCCGGCGGTGAGCAGCGCGCTGCCGCCGTCCTTCTTGAAGGTGTTCCAGCGAAACTGCCCATACCACGGGCCGATGCCGTGGTAGTAGTCCACCTCGCCGTAGTGCAGCTTGCCGAGCAGACCCTGGTCAATCACCGCCTTGGTCGCCTGGAACTGGCTGCTGTAGCGGCACTCGAAGCACACGCAGGACTTCACGCCCGCCTTCTTCACGGCGGAGACCATTGCGTCCACGTCCTTCTGCGACATCGCCAGGGGCTTCTCGACGATGATGTGCTTGCCGGCCTTGGCGGCAGCGATGACGTGCTTGGCGTGCAGACTGGGCATGGAGCAGACCGAGACGGCGTCGAGGCTCGGGTCGGCCAGCATCGCGTCCACGTCGGTGTAGGTGGTGATGGGCGAGCCGTATTGAGCGGAGAGCGCCGCGCCGTCCTGCGGGCGCGAGGAGCAGACCGCCGTGACCTGGGCCTGCGTGGTGGCGTTGAGGGCCGGGATGTGCGCGGTGGCGACCCAGCCGTAACCGATGACTCCGACGTTGTATTTCTTGCTCATGGGAAAGGGTGCTGTGCGTGTGCGATGATTGTGACGCGGAGATGCCAATGTTTTTTCGCGCGGATGTCAAACCTCGGTTCCGCATCGAGGCCGCGGCCGGACGAGGCGCTCGTAGCGCGGGCAGCCTTGCCCGCGCGAACCGGGGGGCTGAACGCGCGGGCAAGGCTGCGCTGCGCCCCGGCTTGATGCGGGCACCCGGTTGCGCCCGGCCGGGGCCATCGGGTAAGAATCTGATTCCCCTTTCGGGCGGAGGCCGGCAAAGTTCGCCCTCAAATTATTGCCGGCTTTCGCGGGGCGATGACAGTCAGCGCCACGCGGACGTCCGCGCAGAAACTTACGCATGAAAAACAACGTGACGGTGGTGTGTGGCGGTGGCGGCTTCATCGGCGGCCATCTGGTGGCGGACTTGCGGCGGCAGGGCATCGGCCCCATCCGCAGCGTGGACGTGAAGCCCTTCGACGGCTGGTATCAGAAGTTTGACGGCGTGGAGAACCTCGTCCTGGATCTTCAAGAGAAGGCCGCGTGCGAGCGCGCCATGCAGGGCGCGGCCGTGGTCTATAACCTCGCCGCCGACATGGGCGGCATGGGCTTCATCGAGAACAACAAGGCGCTCTGCATGTTGAGCGTGCTCATCAACACCCACCTGCTCATGGCCGCCAAGGCCGCCGGCGTGGACCGCTTCTTCTACGCCTCGTCCGCGTGCGTCTATAACGGCGACAAGCAGAAGGATCCCACCATCACGGGCTTGGCCGAGGCGGACGCCTACCCGGCGCTGCCCGAGGACGGCTACGGCTGGGAAAAACTTTTCAGCGAGCGCATGTGCCGCCACTTCCGCGAGGATTACGGCGTGAAGACCCGTGTAGCCCGCTACCACAATGTCTATGGCCCCGAAGGCACCTGGGACGGCGGCCGCGAGAAGGCCCCCGCCGCCGTGTGCCGCAAGGTCATCGCCGCCAAGCTCACCGGGAAACACGAGATTGAAATCTGGGGCGACGGCAACCAGACGCGGTCGTTCATGTATATTGACGACTGCCTCAAGGGCACACAGATGCTCACGCACAGCGACTACATCGAGCCGATCAACATCGGCAGCTCCGAGAAAGTCACCATCAACCAGCTCGTGGACCTCACGGAGTCCATCGCCGGCCTCAAGCTTAAGCGCAACTACAAGCTCGACGCGCCCAAGGGCGTCAACGGCCGCAACTCCGACAACACGCTCATCCAAAAGGTCTTCGGCTGGGAACCGTCCATCCCGCTGCGCACCGGCATGGAGAAGACTTACGCCTGGATTTACGACCAGATGGTCTCCAAGGCAAAGTCGAAGTGAACCACCGCCGACTGTAGCTCGACATTCCAATGTCGAGCCGGTGCCCGCCCCTGCTGTCACGGACACGAAAGGCACGACATTGGAATGTCGCGCCACTAGAGTCGGTGCCTTTCTTTTGCCGATGCGCATCCTGCTGCTCAACCAGTGCTTCCATCCCGACGTGGCGTCCACGGCGCAGCATCTGTCGGACTTCGGCGTGGGGCTGGTGGAGCGCGGTCATCAAGTCACGGCCATCGCCAGCCGCCGGGCTTACGACCGGCCGGATCAGCGCTTCCCCGCGCGCGAAACCTGGAAGGGCATTGAAATCCGCCGCCTCGTCTCGACCGGCCTCGGCAAGGGCGCGAAGTGGAGGCGCGCGGCGGACTTCGGCTCGTTCAGCGCGGCCTGCACGCTGCGCCTGCTCGCGGCGGGCCGTTACGACGCCGTCGTCGCGCTGACCTCGCCGCCGCTTGTCTCGTATCTCGCCGCGTGGTTCTGCCGGCTGCGCGGGGCGAAGCTGTTTTACTGGGTGATGGACATGAACCCGGACGAGGCGCTCGCCGCCGGCTGGCTCCGCGAAGGCAGCCTGCCGACGCGCGCGCTCGAAGTCATGTCCCGCTTCAGCCTGCGGCAGTCGCATCGCATCATCGCCCTCGACCGCTTCATGCGCGACCGCATCGTCGCGAAGGGGATTCCTGCCGAACGCGTCGCCGTCATCCCGCCGTGGGCGCACGATGAGGCCGTTCACTTCGATGCCGAGGGCCGCGCGAAGTTCCGCGCCGCGCACGGGCTGACGGACAAGTTCGTCGTGATGTATTCCGGCAACCACAGCCCGGTGCATCCGCTTACAACGTTGCTGGAGGCCGCGCATCAACTGGCGGACGACTCCCGCTTCGTCTTCTGCTTCGTCGGCGGTGGAAGCGAGCATCCGAAGGTGAAGAAATTCGCCGAGCAACACGGGTTGAAGAACGTCCTCTGCCTGCCCTACCAGCCGTTGAGCGAACTCGCCGGCTCGCTCTCGGCGGCGGACTTGCACACGGTTGTGCTGGGCGAGCCGTTCGTCGGGATGATCCATCCCTGCAAGATTTACAACATCCTCACCGTCGGCGCACCGGTGCTCTACGTCGGCCCGGAGCCGAGCCATCTCGCGGACATTCTCGCGGGCATGGGCGGCTCGCCGCACACCGCGCGCGTGGCGCATGGCCGGCCGGAGGATGCAGTCGCGCAGATCAAGCGCATCGCCTCGCTCGACACGCGCGGGGACAAGGAACTCTTCGCGCGCACAGCGGCGAAGTTCTCCGTCCACACCCTGCGCCCGCAGCAGGTGAAGCTGCTGGAGGAGTCGTGAGCGGGACTCTCCTGTCCCGCAATCTGGACGGCGGACAAGAATGTCCGCCTCACTTGAGCGGTGCCCGCACTGCCTTCCCCGGCAGCCCGCCGCGCTGCAACGCGCCGCCCCGCACCACGAAGACGCCGCCCACCAGCACGTCGCGGATGCCTTCAGACGGTTGATCCGGCTGCTCGTAGGTCGCGCGGTCGCGCACCTTCGCAGCATCAAAGATAACCAAGTCCGCATCCGCACCCACGCGCACGCGGCCTTTGTTCTTCATCGCGGGCACGCGGTCCTCCAGCCGGCGCGCGGGCAAGAGTGAAAGTTTCTCCACCGCCTGCATCAACGTGAGTGCCTTCGTCTCGCGGACGTAGTGGCCGAGGATCCGCGCGCTCGTGCCGGCCTGGCGCGGGTGGCCGCGCAGACCGTCGCTGGCAATCATCGTGAGCGGATGCGCCACGGCATCGCGCACGACGGACTCCGGGTTTGAGTGGACGATGACCATGCCGCCGGTCTGGCGGAACCGCGTAAAGGTCTCGGCCGTGAGGCGCTCGCCGGTCGCGGGCCATTGCAGGTCGCTGAAGGTGATGCCCGCGCGCTGCTGCCAGCCGGGATCGAAAATCGCCGAGCGGATGTCCGTCATCCCGGCGGTGTAGGGATAGCACTCGACGCTCACGTCGAGGCCGCGCGCGCGGGCGGCGGCGATGAGTTCGAGCGCGCGTGGCGTGAGGCGGTTGGCCGTGCTCTGGATGTGGCAGACGTGCGCGGGCGCGCCGGTGACGGCGGTGGCGGCGATGAGTTCCTCGATGGACGAGAAGACATTGTGCGGCCCCGCGTCGCCCTTCGCGCGGATGTGGACCGAGCACGCGGCGCGGAACTTCGCGGCGGCGCGGAACATCTCCAGGATTTCCCACTGCGTCGCGCCGGGCGTGTATTGGATGCCGAAACCCACGGCCACCGCGCCGCGTTCCAAGCCGCGCTCGACGAGCCGGCGCAAGTCCGCGAGCTGCGCGTCGGTGGCGGGGTTGGTCGCGGTCGCCGAGTTCGCGCCGGGCAGAAAGCTCGGCCGGTCGCCCATCGCGGCCATGCGGCACGGGATGTGGCCGACGCTGACGCCGTGGTGGATGAGCGACTTGCCCGCGCGCGCGGCATACCACGCGTCCACGTCCGCCGTGCCGACCTCCAGCTCGAAGGCCGCCGTCACGCCGTCCTGCGCCTTGAACGCGTAGTCCTCCGGCTGCTGCCCGTGCTGGTGGAGGTCAATGAAGCCGGGCGCGATGACGAGGCCGCTCGCGTCCACCGTCGTCCGCCCGCGCAACGGGGTTTCCGACACGGCGCGAATCACGCCCTCGCGGATGCCGACGTGGCGGACGGCGTCGAGTTTGGATTCGGGGTCGAGGACGCGGCCGTTGGCGAGGACGAGGTCGAAGTCTTGGGCGGGGGCGAGGCCGACGAGAAGGAGGAGCGAAAAACGTAAAACGTAAAACGTAAGCTGGCGTAAGGAGCCGCCGACCTTCATGGCCACCCGTTGTCTCTTCTTACGCATTACGTTTTACGTTTTAAGTCTCACAACCCCGCCGGCGACACGCCCACCCCCACAATGCTGCACGCCTGAACCACGTTCAGCCCCAGCCGCTCCGCCTCCGCGAGCACCTCGGGCGACTCAGTGCCGGGATTGAGCCAAAGCTCGTCACAGCCTTTCGCGGCGATGGCGGGGAGCACCTTGAGCACAACGGGCGGCGGCAGATAGACGCTCACGAGGTTCGGCCGGCCCGGCACGTCGGCGATGCTCGCGAACGCGGGCAAGCCCTCGACGACCGGTTCTTTCGGATTCACCGGCCACACGGCGAAGCCCTGCTGCGCGTAGGCGCGCACGGCCTTGTTGCCGAACTTGCTGCGGTCGGCGGAGGCCCCGATGACGGCGACGGATTTCATGGCGCGATTATCCCCGCGCGGAGTCCGCTTGCAACTCCGCCGCCGGCTCGGCCTTCGCCGTTGGCAGCTCCCGCCGGAACGAGCGCACGGCCAGCAGCATCGCCGCGATGGTCAGCGCGCTGCTGAAGAAGAACGCCGCGCCCGGCAGCTTCACCGGCGCACCCGCGCTGATGAAGAAGCCGAACAAGCCCGTCGCCAGCGGCGGCCCGATGACGCCCGCGAGGCTGGCGAGGCTGTTGAGCGAGCCTTGCACCGCGCCCTGCTCGTCCGCGCCGACGCTGCGCGAAATCAACCCCCGCACGGACGGCCCGCTGACCCCCGACAGCGAAGCCACCACGATGACGACATAGGCCATCCAACCCTCGGCCGCCAGGCCGTAGGCGACGAGGCCGACGGCGCTGATGGTCAGGCCCAGCGTCGTGGCCCGCCGCTCGCCGAGGCGCGGAATGAGGGCGCGGGTGAGGCCGCCCTGCACGATGGCGGAGGTCAGGCCGACCAGCGCGAGCGACAGGCCCGTCTGCCCCGGCGTCCAGTGGTAACGGTAGCTCGTGTAGAGCACCCAGGTGCTGGGGAAGACCTGATGCGCGAGGTTCATCAGGAAGAAGGTGCCGGTCAGGCCGAAGACGACGGGATAGCGCTGGAGCGCGAGCAACGCACCGACGGGATTGGCGCGCTTCCACGAGAACTGGCTGCGGTTCTCCGGCTTCAGCGACTCGGGCAGCACCAGGAGGCCATAGAGCCAGTTCAACAGCGTCAGCCCCGCCGCCACGAAGAAGGGCATCCGCAAGTCCACGTTGCCGAGCGCGCCGCCCAGCGCGGGGCCCGCGATGAAGCCCAGCCCGAACGCCGCGCCGATGATGCCGAAGTTCGCCGCGCGCTTCTCCGGCGGGCTGATGTCCGCGATGTAGGCCGTCGCCGCCGAGAAGTTCGCGCCCGTGATGCCCGCGATGAGCCGGCCGACGAAGAACCACGCCAGGTTCGGCGCGTAAGCCAGCAGCAGGTAGTCGAGGCCCGACCCGAACAGCGACGCAAGAATCACCGGCCTTCTGCCGAAGCGATCCGAAAGGCTGCCCAGCAGCGGTGAGAAGACGAATTGCATCAGCCCATACAGCGCCGCGAGCAAGCCGTAAGTATGCGAGGCCGATGCGATGCTGCCGCCCTGAAAATTCTCCACCAGCTTCGGCAGGATGGGCACGATCAGCCCGATGCCGAGGATGTCGAGGAACAGCGTGATGAAGATGAAGATGAGCGCCGGCTGGCGGGGGGACTTGGCGGGCGCGGATGACACGGGCTTCGGACGGCGGCGGACGATGGCTTCTTCGCGCGGCTATTTCGTCCCAAACACGAAGTCGTCGAAGAGCGTCACGCTGTCGGCCTTGGTCCAGAGGCCGACCTGGCCGGCGTCCCGGTGCGTCGCGTCCTCGGCCTCGAAGAGGAGCTTGCCGTTGAAGCTGACCTTGAACTGGCTGCCTGCGAACTCGACCCGCAGCGTGTGCCACTGGCCGGCCGCCACCGGGAGGTTCGCGCCCTTGAACTGCGTGCGCTTGCCGTTCAGGAAATGGTAGATGCGGACGTTGCCCTCGCTGGCGTTGGCGCGGGCGATGTAATAGTTCTTCGCGTCCTTCACCCGCCAGACCACGCCGCCCGCCTGGTCGTCCTCGCCGCTGACGGGCTTGAACTTCACCTCTACGAAGCCGTCCCGCAGCGCGGTGCCATCCTTGAGTGCGAGCGGATAGTCGGCGGTGCCGGATTGCTTGAGCGCGTGCGGCCGGCTGGGGGCGGACGCGTCGGCCACCACGGCCCAGACAGGTTTGCCCTCGCCCGTCTGCGCGCCGGTCCAGCCCGCCGGCAGCGCGCCCGGCCTGGCCTGATCGAAGGTCTCGCGCCCGGCGGCGGCGGCGAAGCTCGTCCACGCGGACAGAACCAGCAGGGCAATACGCAGTTTCATGCCCGGAAACTAGGAAGCCGCTGGCCGCGCGCGCAAGGAGAAACCCGCCCCGGCCCTCAGACCCGCGCACCGAAGACGCTGCCGAGCACCACGTCGCGGGCCTTCCACACCAGCGACATCGTCACGGACACGGGCAGCAGCACGAGCACGACCACGAGCGCGAAGCGGATGCGCGCGACCGAGCCGAGGTCCAGCGCCTCGAGGACGGGCTGCGGGAGGTAGTTGAGCCGCGCCAGCAGGTGCCAGCCCCCGACCAGCACGACACCGAGCAGCATCAGCGTCAGGTTCAGCCGCGTGAAGAAACGCGTGTCCTCGCGGAGCGTCTCGTCCGGCAGCAGCGCGACGAGCCGTTGCAGGACGTGGTTCAACTGGAGCAGGAACAGCAGCCCCGTGACCGCGAGCGCGAGCACGGCCTGAAAGTAATACGCCTCCGTCGGCACGCGGCTCCAGAAATACACGAACGGCGAGAGGCCGAAGTTCACCAGCGCGAGCAGTTGCGCGCGCTCGGTGGCCGTCTGCCACGCGCGCTCCTGCGGCTGGAAGCGGGCCAGCTCGAACGCGCCCAGCAGCAGCAGGCCCGTGGTGATGAGCGGCGGCGCGCAGCCCAGCGCGCGGGGAAACTCCGCCACCGCCATGAGCACGCAGACCAGCAGCGTGCTGGGCAGGCCCCAGAAGGTCGCGGTCAGGCCCCGGACCAGGTGCCGCAGCGAGGGCAGGAGGTCGGGCGAGGTCATTGGGGAATGACCGGAGGGGAAAAACGCTCAACGTCCAACTTCCAACGTCGGACGTCCAAAGACACGCCGTTGAACGTTGAACGTTGAGCGTTGAACGTTGGACGTTGCTTCTTCATTTGTCCCCGCCGCTCAGAACGTGAGGTAGGTGTATTCCTTCAGCCCGCGCTCGTAGTCATCGAGCAGCCTCATGCCTTCGCTGGGCTTCATGCGGTCGGACTTGATGGCCTCGTCCACCTGCGCCTTCATCAGGCGCTTGATCTCGTTCTCGTCGTATTGCACGGCGGCGAGCGTCTGGACGATGGTGTTGCCCTCGATGATCTCCTCGATGTAGTAGCCGGTCGGCTCGTCGGGTTCGAGGAAGACGTGGATCTCGTTGACGCGGCCAAAGAGGTTGTGCAGGTCGCCCATGATGTCCTGATACGCGCCCATCAGGAAGAAGCCGAGGTAGTAAGGCTCCTGCTGGCCGTTGCCGTTGGCATTGAGTTCGTGCAGCGGCAAGGTGTCGCGCACGTCGCGCAGGTCCACGAACTTGTTGATGCAGCCGTCGGAGTCGCAGGTGATGTCCACGAGCGTGCCTTCCTTGGTCGGGCGCTCGTTGAGCCGCGCGATGGGCATGATGGGGAAAAGCTGGCCCAGCGCCCAGTGATCGAGCAGTGACTGGAAGACGGAGAAGTTGCAGAGGTATTGGTCGCCGAGCAGGTCCTCCAGCTTGCGGATTTCCTCCGGCACGTAGGCCTGGCCTTTGAAGCTGGCGACGACTTCCTGGCTGATTTCCCAGTAGAGCGTCTCGATCTTCGCCTTGTCGGGCAGCTCGAGCAGCCCGAGCGTGAACATTTGGTGCGCGTCCTCCTTGCGCTCTTCGGCGTCGTGGTAGGCCTCGAGCTTGTTGAGCTTCGCAATGTTCTTCTTGATGTCGAGCAGCTCGCGGACCAGCGCGTGCTCGCGGTCGCCGAAGGCCAGCGCGTCGCCGCCCTTGGTCTTGGCGATGGAGCCGAACACCTCGACCAGCAGCACGGAGTGGTAGGCCACGATGCCGCGCCCGCTCTCGCTGACGATGTTCGGGTGCGGCACCTGCTCCGCGTTGCACACGTCGGCGATGTAATAGACGATGTCGTTGGCGTATTCCTGGAGCGAGTAATTCGTCGAGGAATCGAACGCGCTGCGCGAGCCGTCGTAGTCCACGCCCAGGCCGCCGCCCACGTCCATGTATTCCACGGGGAAACCCATCTTGTGCAGCTTCGCATAGAAGCGCGACGCCTCCTGCACGGCCTTTTTCACCGTGAGAATGTCCGGCACCTGCGAGCCGATGTGGAAGTGCAGCAGCTTGAAGCAATGCTCCAGCTTCTCGGCGCGCAACAGCTCCGTCGCCGCGAGCAGCTCCGCCGTGCTCAGGCCGAACTTCGCGTTCTCGCCGCCGCTCTCGGCCCACTTGCCCGCGCCCTTGCTCGCCAGCCGCGCGCGGATGCCGATGAGCGGCTCGACGCCCACCTGGCGCGACACCGCGATGATCTGCTTCAGCTCCTCGAGCTTCTCCACGACCATGATGACCTGCTTGCCGAGCTTGATGCCCATCAGCGCCATGCGGATGAACTGCGCGTCCTTGTAGCCGTTGCAGATGATGAGGCTGCCCGGCTGGTTCTGCATCGCGAGGCCGGCGAAAAGCTCCGGCTTGCTGCCGACTTCGAGGCCGAAGTTGAACGGCTTGCCCGCGTCGAGGATTTCCTCCACGACCTCGCGGAGCTGGTTGACCTTGATGGGAAAGACGCCGCGATACTGCGCCGTGTAGTTGAACTCCGCGATGGCGTTGCGGAACGCCTTGTTGATGGCCTCGACGCGGTGCCGGAGGATGTCCTGGAAGCGGATGAGCACCGGGAACTTCAGCCCGCGCGCCCGCGCCTCCTCCGCGATGTCCGTGAGGTCCACGCCCACGCCCGCGTCCTGCAACGGCCGGGCCACGACGTGCCCGGCGTCGTTGATGTCGAAGTAGCGCGCACCCCAGCGGTCAATGTTGTAGAGGGTGCGGGCAGCCTGGATGGTCCAACTCCCGTTGGCGGCGGAGGGTTCGCTCATTTCACGCGGTCAATTCGCGCGCACTATAGGAACGGCCCCCGCGAAAGCAATAGGCGCGTGAAGAAATGCGCGCCGCGGCGCGCATCTCACTTTCTTGAAGGCTGCCGAAAGCCTGGTTGATGCGCGGTCGGCAACTGGTGGCACCCCTTCCCCTCACCCCGGCCCTCTCCCCCGGGGAGAGGGAGAAACGCCTTCCGCTTTCGGCCAACCGGAGCGCCGCAGCACTGCGAGCGCGGGCTGACTTTCTCCCTCTCCCCGAGGGAGGGCCGGGGTGAGGGGGAACGGCGGCAACTCCTTCTCCGCCCCGGTCTGAATCGCGCTGAAACAACCTGCAAGAAACTGAGAGGCGCCCCGCGCCGCGTCGGCGGGGCGGATGTGCGACACGGACAAAACCGTCTTCCGCCGTCTTTGCGCGACTGAAGCCACGAACGCGGCAATCCCGCCCGCCCCGCCTGCGGGCCGTCGCAACGAGTGGGGTTCCTTCGCCAACAAAAGACTCGCCTCATGCGGGTCGCGGGCTATGTTTTGCCTGCGGCATCAGGCGCTCGCATGACGAAAGAAACGCTCGATAAGGTGAAGGAACTGCGCGAGGACCGGCGCAATCTCCCCGTCGCGCTGCACGTCGGCTCCACCCTCGTCCTCCTCGCGCTCGCGCTGGTGGCGATGAAGCTCTGGCCCCTGTGGCCGGTCTGGCTCGCGGCCTTCGTCGTCATCGGTTTCATGCAGTATCGCCTCGTCATGGCCATCCACGAGGCGACGCACAAAAACCTGTTCTTTCCCGTCGCGGTCAACGAGGCGATGGGCAAGGGCCTGAGCGGCTTGCTGGGCATGAACTTCCTCCTCTACCGGAAGTCCCACCTCCAGCACCACAAGTCCCCGCAGAAAATTGGCGAGGACGTGGACGCGCCGCTCTACAGCCCGCCGCTCCGCGTGAAACCCGGCCTGCCACGCGCGTGGGCGCTGCTCTCGGGCGTGGTCGTCTCGCTCATCCGCAAAATCATCCGCAAGTTCACCACCCGCGCGCAGTTCGGCAGCAAGACCATTGAGACCGAGCGCGACTGGCTGCAACTCGCGCTCATCCTCGCCGGGCAGGCGGCGCTCTTTGCGCTGTTCGCCACGCAATTCCACTGGTGGGCCTACTTCACGCACTGGCTCGCGCCGCTCGTGCTCATCGCGCAACTCCTCGACGAGGTCCGCATCTTCGTCGAGCACGGCTACTGGTTTCTGCACACCACCGACCCCGCGCCGCTCGACGAGCTGGAGCAGGCCACCGTGGACATCGAGGCGACGTTTCTGGAGGCCTACCTCATCGCGCCCTTCGGCTTCGACACCCACCTCGCGCATCACACGCAGCTTGGCGTGCCCTTTTACAACCTCCGCAAGCTCTCCCGGCTCCTTCAGGAAAACGAACCCGGCTACCTCCAGCCCATCCGCCGCAGCTACCTCGCGGTCTTGTGGGAGATGATCAACGCGGAGCCGAAAGTGGCGCATGGAGCGGCGAAGACGGCGTAAGGTTTTTGAACACGCCTTTGGACCGAATGCGCTTTGGAAGTTGGAAGTTGAGCGTTGAACGTTGGACGTTTCCCCATGCCTTCCACCACCGGCACCGACGGCCATTGCCTCCTCTGCGGCGAACGCGGCTGGACGCTCGTCTCGCGCACCGACGACCGGGAATACCACGCGCGCCCCGGCGAGTTCGACATCGTCCGCTGCTGGAATTGCGGCCACGTCTATCTTCAACCAGCTGCCTGCGCCCGAGGAAGTCGCCGCGCTCTATCCGCCGACTTACTACACGGTCAACCCCCACTCCCCGCTGTTCCACGAGAGCAAGCTCATCCGCTGGAAGATGGGCAAGGACGCCCGCGACTTCCGCGCGCGGCGGCGTCACGGACTTCCTTGCGATACGCGGCAAGGCGCTGCTCGAAGTAGGCGCGATTATGCCGGCGCAAATCCTCAATCCACACCTGCGCCACGACGGGGTCCTTCGCCTGGCCCTTCTCAATGATGAACTGCCACAGCTCGACGGCCTGCGCGTCGAGGTCGTCGCCACCGCGACGCGGAATCGTGACGGACTGGTAGGTGAGCGACGTGAGCCAGCGCACGAGTTCCGCCCAGATGTGCAGGCCGATGACCGTCTTGCCCGACCCCGGTGGCGCGACGACGTGGAAGCGCCGCTCCCCCGCCGCAAGCTGCGCGCGGACGATGTCCACCACGTCCCGCTGCGACAGGCGCAAGGTGCCTTTGAAGCGAATCGGCGGGAACACGGTCGTGGCAGGAAGTTGGCGGGGAGAACCCAGCCGCGTCGAGTGTGCTGGCTTGCTTCCGCCGGTGTGATTGCCCATTCTCCCTGCACATTGCCATGAACACTTCGCCCACCACCTCCACCGTTTCCCCCGTCACCCGCCGCACGTTCCTCCGCACCGGCGCAGTGCTCACCACCGCCGTCGCCGCGCTCTCGCCCGCTGCCCGCGCGCAGACGAACGCCAACAGCAAGCTCCGCATCTACCAGATCGGCGTCGGCGGCATCGGCGGGCTGCAACGCAACGGCCTCAAGGACCACCCGCAGGTCGAGTGGGCCGGCTTCTGCGACGTGGATTCCCGCGAGCTGGACAAGATGAAGAAGCAGTTTCCCAAGGCGTGGACCGTGAAGGACTACCGCGAGGGTTTCGCCAAGCACGTCGCCAACTTCGACGCCGTCATCGTGGACACGCCCGACTTCCACCACGCGCCGATGATGCTCACCGCGCTCCAGCACAAGAAACACCTCTACGGCCAGAAGCCGCTGGTGCATCAGCTCGCGGAATTGCGGATGATGCGCGACACCCTCGCCGCGCGGCCCGGCAGCATCACGCAGATGGGCAACCAGCGCGCGTGCAACACCGGCCGCATGCAGGCCGTCGAACTGCTGCGCAAGGGCCAGCTCGGCAAACCCGTCGAGGCCCACGTCTGGACCGGCGGCGTCGCGCGCGGCACCTACTTCGGCGACCCGTGGGCCGACTACACCGCGGCCAAGCCCGTGCCCGACTATCTCGATTGGGACTTGTGGAACGGCCCGCTCGCCAAGCCGCTGCCCTACAGCGAAGACCTCGCGCCGCGTCGCTGGCGTTCCTTCTGGGAAACCGGCGGCGGCCAGCTCGCCGACTGGGGCTGCCACCTGCTTGACCTGCTTTACTTCGCCTACGACCTCCCGTCGCCCGAGGCCGTCATCACGCACACGCCCAAGCCCTCGAACGCCAGCCACACCTCGCACAACCAGAGCACCCTCACCTACCCCGGCCGCGGCCAATTCGCGCGCGAGAAGTTCGTGGTGCGCTACAATGACGACGCGATGCTGCCATCCTTCGCCGCGCTGGGCCTGCCGCCCACGAAGGTCGGTGCCAACCACACGATGGTCGTCTGCACCGAAGGCACCTTGCTCCTGCAGGCCGATGGAAAAATCACCGTCTTCCGCAAGGGCCAGGTCGTCGCGAACGAGCCGATGCCCGAGACCACGCCGCATCACCACTGGAAAGACTGGGCCGACAACTGCCTCGGCGCGAAGAAGCATCTCTGGGCGCCGCTGACCATCGGCTGGCGCATCACCGAGCCGGCGCTGCTGGCGGTGAAAGCCACGCGCTTCCCCGGCCAGGAACTCCGCTGGGACGGCGCGAACTTCCGCTTCACCAACCACGAGCAGGCGAACCAGGAAATCCTCAAGCGCGCCTACCGCGAAGGCTTCGCGCCGCCGACGGTGGCGTGACGGGGACACTCCTGTCCCCGGCGCAACTTGCCTGTCCCTGTCGCTTCAGCCACAGTCCTACCATGAGCACCGTGCTTGAAATCAAGGCGGCGATTGACGCCCTCCCGCTCGTCGAGCGCATTGACCTCGTGCAACTGCTGAATCGCGACAACTTGATTCCGCACCCGCCCGGCGGCCTCGACCTCGAAGTGGACAGCCCGGAGCTGGAGGCCGAGTTGCTGAAGGCGGCGAGCCAACCCTCGGCTCCCTACTCTGCGCGTGAGATGCGCGAGATGTGCGAGCAACTGGCAGCGGAACTGCGCGCCCGGTGATGAACTGGCGCGTTGACCGCAAGCCTGACTTCAAGGCGGACATTGGCCTGCAGTTTTCGTGGTATTTCACCAGAGCCAACGAGGAAATCGCGTGGCGGTTTGTCGAGGCGGTTGATGAAACGCTTGTCGCCTTGAGCCGTCAGCCGTTTCTCGGCCGTCGCCGTCGCTTCCACCATCCGTCGCTTGCCGGGCTTCGCTCTTTCCGCGTCGAACCGCCGTTCAACCGCTTCCTCATTTTCTACCGCGCCGACGACGGCGTGGTGGACGCGTGGCGGCTGATGCACGGCGGGCGTGATTTGGGCCGCCGTCTGGTGGAACCGCCGGAAGCTGATTGAGTCTGTAGCCGTGCGTGCCGGCGGTTTGCAATCGCCGTCGGTGGAAAACGCCCGGACGAACGGTGCCCACGTAGCTCGACATTCCAATGTCGAGTTTATCGCGTGATCAGCACACCCCGGTCTCGACATCGGAGTGTCGAGCTACTCCGGCACGGGCTTTCCCGCGTTGACCCGAGCCCCAATTTTGATACGTTCCTCCGCAGTGAAGCCTGAACGTCCGCTGGCAGTAAGGTTCTTCCGCACCGCGACGGGCAACGAACCGGCCCGGGAATGGCTGAGGAGCCTGCCGGGCGAAGAGCGGCACGCCATCGGCGAGGACTTGCTGACCGTGCAGTATGCCTGGCCGGTCGGAAAGCCGCAGGTGGACAACCTCGGCGACGGCCTCTGGGAAGTGCGCTCGCGCCTCAAGGGCCGCATCGCCCGGACGCTGTTCACGCTGGTGGATGATGAAATCGTGGTGTTGCACGGCTTCATCAAGAAAACGCAGAAGTCGCCGACGCAGGAACTCGAACTGGCCCGGCGACGCAAACGCGAATACCAAGCAAAATATGACTAAGAACAAACACCGTGGTTCCGACCTGCGTGACCTGCTGCGCGAGGATGGCGTGCTGGAAGAAGTGGAGGCCCGCGCCCTCAAGCGCGCCCTCGCGCTGCAAATCCGCCGCCGTCTGGAAGCTGAGTCACTCACCAAGACGGAGATGGCCGCGCGCATGAACACCAGCCGCGCCGCCGTGGACCGGCTGCTCGACGACTCCAACCCTTCCGTCACGCTGCTGACCTTGGAAAAAGTGGCCCAGGCACTGGGTTGCCGGGTGAGGATTGACCTGGTGCCGCTATGAACGGCTGGCGCATCACCGAGCCGGCGCTGCTGGCGGCGAAGGCCACGCGCTTCCCCGGCCAGGAACTCCGCTGGGACGGCGTGAACTTCCGCTTTACCAACCACGACCAGGCCAATCAGGAACTTCTCAAGCGCACCTACCGCGCCGGCTTCGCGCCGCCGACGGTGGCGTGATGCCCCGTGCAGGCGGCTTCCAGCCGCCGCCCGCATCATCCAGCAGGACGAACGGTGCCCACGTAGCTCGACATTCCAATGTCGAGTGTGGCGTGTGCCGACCAAGCGAGAGACTCGACATTGGAATGTCGAGCTACTGCGGCACGGGCTTTCCCGCGTTGACCGTAGCGGCCCGCTCCGCTTCACTCTCGGCTCGATTGTTTCCGCGCATGAAAAACTTGTTCCTCCTCGCCGCGCTGCTCACCAGCTTCGCCCTCACTTCACCCGCAGCCGCGCCCAAGCCCTTGCGCGTGCTGCTCTTCGCGGGCGGTTGCTGCCACGACTACGCGGTGCAGCACCTCATCCTCAAGGAGGGCCTCGAAGCCCGCGCGCACGTCGAGGTGGACGCGATTCATTCCTTCGACCGCAGCACGCGCGCGACCTTCGCGCCATACGAGAAGCCCGATTGGGCCAAGGGCTACGATGTCATCGTCCACGACGAGTGCAGCGCGGACGTGAAGGACGTGGCTTACGTGAACAACATCCTCGCCGCGCACCGCGCCGGCATCCCCGCCGTGAATCTCCATTGCGCGATGCACAGCTACCGCGTCGGCAACATCAGCCAGCCCGTCGTGCCTGGTTCGCCGGACGCGCTGTGGTTCGACCTCCTCGGCCTCCAATCCACCGGCCACGGCCCGCAGGAGCCGATTCAGCTCACCACGCTCGCGAAGGCCCACCCCATCATGGCCGGCCTGCCCGAGTGGACCACGGGCCGCGAGGAGCTTTACAACAACGTCAAAATCTTCCCCACCGCCACGCCGCTCATGCGCGGCAAGCAGGTGCTCAAGCAAAAGGACGGCAGCGAGCGCGCCGTCGAGTCGGTCGTGACGTGGGTCAACGAATACGGCCCGGCGAAGACCCGCGTCTTCAGCAGCACCGTCGGCCACAACAACGACACCGTCGCCGACCCGCGTTACCTCGACCTCGTCACGCGCGGCCTGCTCTGGTCGTGCGACAAGTTGAACGCCACTTACCTCAAGCCCGCGCCCGCCACGACCGCCGCGCAGCAAGTCGCCAGCGCTTCGGCGAAGGCAAAGAAAGTTCCAGCTTCTGCGGCTTCCAACTGAACATTGGGCATACTCAGTCCGTAGGAACAGGTGATGAAACATTCGAACCAAAATGCGGGCAATAATGGCAATTCACTTAGATACACACTCTATCACCCAAGCGCAGCAGGTGGTGTCTGGGCATACGTTGTTCCAAAACGACTGACAGGAAAGCTGATTCGATTCATGCGGGGTCAAGCCGACGACAGTTGGCACGAAATTGAGCTAATCTTTTTACCTTCAGGCAACGACAGTTTTGGATTTTCGGAAGACTTCAGAGAAGACGAAATTGAAGTGAAGTTGCGTGAGTTTGAGAGCAGTCTCTCGGTCATCTGAACACATAATCACTGAGCTATGGGACACTATCGCTGCCCTCGTTGCGGAAGCACCGATTCCTACGTTGGAAACGTGATGCTTGCGAAGCCAGGCGGCTACATCAGCCACGAGCTTGCGGGCACCGATGCAATGGGCAGTGTGCCAGTTCCAGGAGGGCACAAGGTTGTGCAAGCGAGGAAGTGCAAAGCCTGCGGTGAGATATTGACGGAGAGCAACTATGAGAAGACTGAAGGCGAACGAGCTCAAGAAATGCACGAACGCGCAGTTAAGACAGCTCAATTCCAGTCGTTCGTAAAAAGGGAGGCAGATTCACTAGCGTCAGCGTTCATGATTTTCGTCCTCATCGCGCTTGGCGGGGTGGGTGGTGGACTAATTGTGGCAGGAGCTCTCATGTTTGCCTTAGGCGAATACCTCTCCGCGGTCGTAGTCTTGTTGTTTGGATTTGTCATCGCCGCCTTTTTCTGGCACTTGGTGAAATTGTGGCGCAGGGAGGGCGGCTAACATGGAAGGGGAATCATTGGCATCCCACAGGTTTGGTGAGTTTGGGGTAACGGGAGGAAGAAGAAGTTGGCTTGCGGTGGGTTGACCTGCCACAAGGCAGGCCATGAAAAAAACAACCATCCACAAGCCAACGCGC
>Ga0172372_10001035_pt1 | contig 42922 bp, 34 predicted proteins | sample LakKiv5m_2_FD_114544 | JGI IMG/M metagenome (GOLD analysis project Ga0172372, IMG submission 114544) | Freshwater microbial communities from Kabuno Bay, South-Kivu, Congo - kab_092012_9.5m | ecosystem: Environmental > Aquatic > Freshwater > Lake | place: Democratic Republic of the Congo...
CCGGAAACCGGCGAGGTGTTCTACCTGTCGGCCATGAAGTCAAGGAGGGCGACATGCTGACCCGCTCCAGCTTCAAGCGCCCGACCTACGAGCGCACCCGCACGGTCCACACCCCAATCCCTGAGCACCTGCGCCGCGCCGCCAGCTTCGCCAAGGCCGACCAGATGGCCGAGCCGGTGGAGAAGACCGAGCCCGTGCGATCAGAACCTTATCGGAGGCTGGTGGCAGCTCTGCCCTGCAAAGTCTGCAGCGTCGAAGGCTACTCACAGGCCGCGCATCCGAACACCGGCAAAGGTGCAGGCATCAAGACCGATGACCGCCAGTGCTTCCCGCTTTGCTCCGACAGACCCGGCGTTCGCGGATGTCACCCGCAGTTCGACCAGGGCGCGATGTTTGACAAAGCCACGCGCCAACAGCTTGAGGTTGATTGGGGCGTGGACACAAGACGAACGATTGAAAACCTGGGCCTGTGGCCCAAGACCCTTCCGAGGTGGCCAGCATGACCCATGGCTGCATGAACAGACCGCCCTTCAAGGACTGGCACCACGCCCAGGACGGATACATCCCCATGAGCAGCGACAAGGCCCACACCCGCCAGCCGCTGATCGTCAAGGTGCCGCACGTCATGACACGCGAGTGCCAGTACACCCGACTCAACCCCCAAGACCCCGGCTGCGCCGGCTGCAACCACCAGAGCAAGCCATGAAGTACATGCCCGCACCACGCCCCAAGCTGATCGGACCCCCAGCCAGCGCCGCAAACCACCGCATCATTGAAGCCATCAAGGCCCGCTGCATCAAGTGCCCATATTGCCTGGAAGATTGGCATGTGGACATGGAGCGCAAGGGAGAGGCCGCAATCCAGATGAAGCTGGGCGGCAAGTGCATCGCTGTGCGCCGCGCCATGTACCAAGCGCACTACCACGACGAGCCGATCCAAGACGGCTACCGCGTCACATCGCGCTGCAAGAACCCGAACTGCGTCAACCCGCGGCTGCTGATGCAGGCCAAGCCCGGCTACATCCTGGGCAAGCAGTACACCAACGGCCTGCGCGACAAGAAGGCCGCAACCATGCACATGATCCAGATGAAACTGGAGCGATCAAAGCTGGATACCGCCGCAGTCCTGCGCATCCGCGATGACAAGCGCAAAGGGACGGAGGCTGCCAAGGAGTACGGCATATCGCCCGATTATTACAACGCGATCCAGCGCCGCGACGCGCGGGCGAAGGTGTACGCATGAGCCGCGCCGAACGCCGAGCAGCCGCCCGCGCCCAGCGCGGCCACAGCAAACCACCCGTGATGCGCAAGGTGTGGCGCACCGACCTGAACACCATCGAGCACGCCATTGCTGGCGCCGCCATCACCCCCGAGCAGGCGCGCGACCAGTTGATGATGCGCGAGCTTTCCGCCCTGGACGCCTTCACGCGAGGCCACGCCCGGATGCAGGAATGGAGCGATCTCGTCAACTTGAACAACATCGCGCAGACCATGGCCGGCAGCCTTGGCGTGATGCGTGACGAGGTGATGCCGGCCTGCCACCTGGCCGAGCAGGATCTGATCGAAACCGCCGCACGCTTTCAGCGCACCGGCCGCATGGGGTTGAGCGGCCAGGCCATCGAGCACCTGCGCTCCGTCATCCGCCTGCACGAAGAGCAGCGCGCCAGCGTGGCCCGTAGCGTCTACGAAGAGGCCATCCGCCTGACCGCCGCCCGCATCAAGAGCGGGCACGCGACCATCGACCTGGCGCAGACGCTGGGCATATCCATGACCGAAGAAAGGAAAGCAGCATGAGCCCGTTCGAATACGTCGAAGCCGAAGACCTTATCAAACCCGACACCCGCAGCGAAGCGGAGAAGTGGCTGGATGCCGAAATGGATAAGCGCTGGGCCCACGAGCAGGGCGCCGACTTCGAGGCGATTTTGCGCGCCGTGGCGCTCGATCTGTTCACGGAGGCTTCTGCCCTGCGCGCTACCGAGCAGAACCTGCGCGAAGAGTTGGCCGCCATCAAAGCGCAGAAGTCCCCCGCATGAAACAGCCGCGCCTGAACCTGTCCGATGCCGTGGACGACCTGGCGCCGCCGCCGCCGCCCTGCTGGCCCGACCGCACAAGCTGGCTGGAATACCTCAAGAGCACCGCAGCCGCACAGAACAAGAGCGGAAACCCGCGTGTGATCCTGATGACGCCAGAAGGCCCGGCATTCAACACCGCGGTCAACTACTGCGCCGACTGCCTGAGCAGCCGCGCCGCCCGCATGGCGCGAGAAGGCCGATGCAACCCCGCAGCACTCAAAACCAAGGAGCAGACACCAGCATGACAGCCCAGAACCCCGGCCTGCAGGGCACAATCGAGATCATCCGCGCCGTGATCGAGCAGATCCAGCCCGCCACCGAGCGCGAGATCGAGCAGCACCCGGATGTTGTCAAAGCCTGCCGCTCCAGCAAGCTCAAGGCCCGCCGACTGGTGCATCGGCTGCAGAAGCTCGGCCGCATCAAGAGCGACGGGGCGCAGCAGCAGCCGAAATTCAGTGTGGTGGGGGGCTGAGCCATGACGGAAGAACAATGGGAGCCGGAAGAGTGGGATATTGACGAAATCGACCGGTCGGCTTACACAAATGCCGAATGGCTGATTTGGGAAATTGACAGCTCCGGCCTAGACTTGAGAATCAGAGACGGGAAAGTATTTGTCCTCCACGGTGAGGAATATCTAACACAAGATCAAATCCAGGCGCTGAAGGACTTGGATATGTACGTGTTGACGGTCCTCGCCATCCGTGAGGCAACGGGTCAGCGTTGACACCCCGCTCGCCAGCAATACAATGCCAGCGCGGCCCCTGATCCGGTGGGCTGAGAGAAAAACCGGGTGCCATCAAATCAGCGGCACTGCGGATGGACGCAGCGACCTGTCTGTGATCTGCCGTAGGAACGTAATGTCCGGCAGAAAGAGTCATGACGCGCTGTAGGACCAGCTACCAATGACCGGCGCGCGAGCTAGTATCAAGCCTAGCCCGCTGATTTGATGGTGTAGCTCAGTTGGTAGATCGGACGCACGGAAAAAGCGAAGCGGTAGGAAATGACCGCCGTGCCCGTGGTCGGCGCGCTGGTTCAAGTCCGGCCACCATCAACCATCACGCATGCGGAGTGACGGCAGCCGCTGGATGCTTGGCCGAAAGGCTGATTTCAAGCCAGCGAGTGAAGAGCCGCCAATCCGCATCCGTGATGGTCAGGGCAATGCTGGGGGTTCCCGGCACCCAACAGTGTGAAGCGCGGTACTAGGAACGGCGGAGCTGCAGCGAAACCGGGAAAGTCACCCGATCCGCGCAATCCCGGTACAACAGGGATGCCATCAACCATCACGCAGGTAAGCCCAAGGTGGGCCGCCAGCCTTCCAAGCTGTGCAGATGCGGTTCGATTCCGCATACCTGCTCCAAAACGCTCCTAAGCGTGAGTTCGGGGAACCGAGCCGAGAACCCGCCACCCTGCAAGGTGCGCGGGTTTTCTTTCGCCCACACCCCTATCGGTTGACTCCGAGCCCCATCCTCATCTAATGCCCCCGCCGAGAGATCGGTTGCAAACGATGTTCGCCCCGGTGGCCACTACCGCCGGGGCTCCTTTTCCCGGAGTCACCCAGCATGCCTGCGCGCAAGAGTGCGTCCGCCAAGGATGGCACGCCCACACCTGCAGAAAAGCCCGCCAAGCGCAAACTGGTCGATTGGCCTGCCGTGGAGCGCGACTACCGCACCAGCCAGATGACGCTGCGGGAGATGGGCCAGAAGCACGGATGCACGCACGGCGCCATCGCACAGCAAGCCAAGGCCAGAGGGTGGCAGCGCGACCTTCGGCCCGCCATTGAGCAGGCCACACAAGCCCGGCTGATCGAGTCGGCGCTATCCAACGCGGTATCCGGCGCTACCCAAGAGCTAACCAATGTGGTGCTCGCAGTCGCCGAGGTCAACACCCAGGTCATTCTCAAGCACCGCACCGGCCTGCAGCGCATCACGCGCATCAAGGAGCAGTTGCTGGACCAGATCGAGCAGGCCGCCATGAACCTGCCTGACTTGGCCGAGGCCATCGAGATGGTTCGCAGCCCTGACGAGAACGGCCAGGACAAGGCAAACGACGCGCTGCGCAAGGCCATGAGCCGCACATCGCTGGTGGACGACCTCAAGAAGTTGGCCGAGGTGGACGAGAAGGTGCGCAAGGGCGAGCGCGAGGCATTCAACATCGCAGGCGGCGAAGACCCGGACACCGGCACAGCCAAGCGCAAGCGCGTGCTGCTGGACTTCGTGGACGTTGAGGACAAGAGCGCATGATGGCTGAGGCCGATCAAGTGCAGGAGATCCGGGCCGAGTTCCCGGCGAAGCTGCGCCCGCTGTTCAGGCCCAAGCGCTACAAGGTCATGCACGGTGGCCGAGGTGGCGGCAAGTCGTGGGCCGTGGCTCGTGCGCTGCTGCTGATGGCGGCCGACCAGCCTTTGCGCGTGCTGTGCGCGCGTGAGATTCAGAAGTCCATGAAGGAGTCGGTTCACCGGCTGCTCAAAGACCAGATTGTTTCGCTGGGCCTTGAATCCGAGTTTGAGGTGCTGGACACCGAGATCCGCGGCTACAACGGCTCCGTCTTCCTGTTCACCGGCCTGCAGAGCCACACGGTTGACTCCATCAAGTCCTACGAGGGTGTTGATCGCGTCTGGATTGAAGAGGCGCACGGCGTATCCAAGAAGAGCTGGGACACGCTGATCCCGACCATTCGCAAGGCCGGCTCAGAAATCTGGCTCACGCTGAACCCGGACATGGACACCGATGAGACGTGGGTGCGCTTCTGCGCGGCGCCGTCTGACGACACCTGGGTGTGCGAGATCAACTGGCGCGACAACCCGTGGTTCCCCGAAGTGCTCAAGGAAGAGCGGCGCAAGGCTCAGGCCAGCATGCCGGCCGACGACTACGACAACATCTGGGAAGGCAAACCCAAGCGCGTTGCGGCCGGCGCCATCTACCGGCACGAGATCGAGGCGCTGTTTGCTGACAAGCGTATCTGCCCGGTGCCATACGACCCGTTGTTACCTGTGCACACGGTCTGGGACTTGGGCTGGAACGACGCCATGACCATCATCATGGTGCAGCGCACGCCCACGACGGTGAACATCATCGACTACATCGAGGACAGCAACCGCACCTATGCCTGGTACGTGTCCGAGCTGGAAAAGCGCCCGTACCGGTGGGGTGCGGACTACCTGCCGCACGACGGCGCCGCCAAGAACCCTCAGACGGGCATCAGCAGCATCCAGGCGCTGCAAAACCTGGGCCGCAATGTGGCCGACCCGCTGCCGGCCGTTGATGTGGAAGAAGGCATCAAGCAGGCCCGCATGGTGTTCCCGAAGTGCTACTTCGACCAGATCAAGACAGCGCGCCTGCTGGAGTGCCTGAAACGCTACCGCCGCAGCATCAACCAGCGCACCAACGAGCCGACCGGCCCGCTGCACGACGAGCACAGCCACGGCGCCGACGCTTTCCGCTACATGGGCATGGCTGTGCCGCTGATGCGCAACAGCATCGATTCCGACTCCCTCAAAGCATTCAAGAACCGCGAGCGCCGCGGTCTGTAACCCCTCAAGGATCACACCATGCGTATGTCCCCCGTCCTCAATCCCGATGGCCGCCCGGTGTTCACCGCTGGGGGCCGTCAAGCCTGGAAGGTGGCCGAGCACCGCGGCTACATCTGCAGCCTCGAATGGGTCGGTGAAGGCAAGAAGGCAAAGCCGGCCATGGTCATCTGGTCGGCATCCAACATCCTGCAGGCCGGGTCTGAGTCGCGCGGGATGTGGTGCATCCTGCGCACGGCGCTGGTGGACTTCGTGGGCTTCGACAGCCTGGGCAACGCAACAGGCTCGATCAGCGAGCACTGCGTCCGCGAAGCCAAGGAGGCGATGCCGCTGCTGGGAAAAGACCCCAACGACAAGGCCGCGCTGACCGCCTTGTGCGATGTGGTGCTCAAGTTCGCCGAGCCGCTGGTTCACATGCCGGTGGCTCCGCGCGATGTCAAGCAGGCGATGGACACCGCTCCCATGTGGGAGGTCAAGGCCACGCACAAAGACAGCGGCAAGGTCATCAGCGAGGCGGAGGTCTGACCATGGCAACCAAACGCATCAAGGCGCAGACGCCGGACGAGAAGGCCATGGAGCTGACGCCGACTGGCGGGCTCAAGATGGACAAGGAATCGGTGCGCGAGCGCCACGAGCGCCGCAAGAACTGGTTCATGGGCGAGGCCGCGCGCCAGGCTGCAAACCGCTCGCTGATGGCGCGCTGTGAGTCGATGTACGACGGCGAGCAGTGGCGCAGCGCCGACGCCGAAGAACTGCGCAGCCGCGGCCAGCGCCCGGTGGTCTACAACGAGATCAAGCCCACCATCGACTGGCTGCTGGGCACCGAGCGCCGCACGCGCGTTGACTTCCTCGTGGTGGCCGAAGAGCCGGGCGATCAGGCCAGCGACGACGCCATGCGCAAGACCAAGCTGATGAAGTGGCTGGACGCCACCAACCGGGCGGGCTTCGAGCGCAGCCAGGCGGCCGACGACGCATTCAAGGGCGGCATGGGCTGGATCGAGGTCGGTCTGCGGGGCGATAAGAACGGCCCGCCCATCTACATCGGCGCCGAGAGCTGGCGCAACATCGTCTACGACAGCCAGGCCACCAAGCGCGACCTGTCCGACGCCCGGTTCATCTTCCGCATCAAGGTGGTGGATCTGGATGTGGCCCTGGCGTGCTTCCCGGACAAGCAGGAAGAGATTCGCGCCTGCGTGCAGGAGGGCGATGACGCAACGGTGTTCCGTGACTGGATCATCGGCACCGGCCTCATCACCAGCCTGGACGCCTTCGGCCCGGCATCCAACAGCGATCTGGACTACCTGCTTTCCAGCAACCCGGTGGACCTGTTCAACGGCCGCAAGCGCGTGATGCTGATCGAGTGCTGGAGCCGCGAGCCTGTGCCCAACAAGGAGCCCAACAAGTACGGCATCGCTGACCCGATCACGTACAAGATGATGTGCAGCATCATGACCGAGCGGGACACGCTGCTGGAGGCGCCGAGCCCGTTCAAGCACGACCGTTTCCCGTTCATCCCGGTCTGGGCCTACCGCAACAAGCGCACCGGCCTGCCTTATGGCCCAATCTGGCAGTTGATCGGCCCGCAGGAGTCGCTGAACCACCGCATGAGCCGCGCGCTGTTCGAGGCCAGCAGCAACCAGCTCAAGGTCGAGAAGGGCACTTGGGACAGCGAGGTGATGGACCTGCACGAGATCCGCGCCGAACTCAACGACCCGAACGGCATCGCGGTGTTCGAGAAAGGCGCCCTGTCCAATGGCTCCGTCCAAGAGCGCCCACACCAGTCCGAAGCCGCCCAGCAGTTGAACCTGGCGAACCACGACATTCAGGCGCTGCGCCAGATGTCGGGGGTTACGGGCGAAAACCGTGGGCTGGATACAAACTCCACTTCCGGCAAGGCGGTGCTGGCAAAGCAGGATCAGGGCTCGATGCTGACCACCGAGCTGTTCGACAACCTGCTGTTTGCCCGCCAGATGGAGGGCGAGATCGTCCTGAGCCTGTGCGAGCAGTACCTTGTGAACCCGATGACGGTTCGCACCGAGGACGACAAGGCCGGCATGGAGTACGTCAACCTCAACCAGTGGGACGAGGAAAGCGGCCAGTACGTCAACGACATCACCGCGCGGCAGGCGAGTTTCAAGGTGGGCGAGCAGGCTTGGAAGCAGACCATGGCCGAATCCGCCTTTGACAACCTGATGCAGATGTTCGCGCAGCTTGCACCAGTGGCGCCGCAGGTGGTCATCAACATCCTCGATGTGCTGTTCGAGATGCACCCGAACCTGCCAAAGCGGTCGGTGATTCTGGAGCGCATCCGGGCGGTGAACGGGCAGGCGCCGCTGGACGGCAAGCTCTCACCCGAGCAGCAGGCCGCGCGCCAGCAGCAACAACAGATGGCGCAGATGCAGTTCCAGGCGCAGATGGCGCAGATGAACGCGGCCATCAAGGAAGCGCAGGCCAAGGGCGAGAAACTCGAAGCCGACGCCATGGCCAAGCGGTTGGAGTCGCTGTACATGGCCGCGCAAGCCGCCCAGGTGCTGACGATGGCCCCGCAGATCGCGCCGGTTGCCGACGAACTGGCGAAGTCCGTGGGCTTCCAAGACATGAACGGGCAGGGCGCACTGAATGGCCCGGTTCCGATCCAGCAGGCCCAGCCCATCCCCGACGCGCAGCAGGCAGACGGGGCCATGGCTGGCATTCAAACCCCCGAGGCTGACGGCGTTTCAGCCTAACAACACCGAGCCGCCCGCAATGACGGGCCGCCGCACCATCGTTTCAACCGTTCCCGGTTCAACCACCACCCAACCATTCGCAGGAGTGAACCCGTGAACACCCGAGCCCACCTGACCCCGGCCGAGGCCGAAGCCCTGAAATCCATCGAAGCTGCCGAAGCCGCTGGCCGTGACCCGTTCGGTGACGACGACGACAGCGCCGAAGAGGATGCGCCCGCAGCCGAGCAGACCACCGAAGCCGCAGCCGAGGAAGAGACCGAGCAGACCGAAGCGCCGGCCACCACCGAGCAGCAGGAAGCCGCCGCGCCGGCCGCCCAAGCCAAAACCGAAGAACTGGACATCGACGCCCTGGCCGAGATTGCCGGTGAAGCGCCGGCCGCACCCGCGCAGCCGACCTACAACGTGGAATTGCCCGCGGATCTGGACACCAAGCGTGTGAACCTCATGACCGAGAAGGCCGAGGCGCTGGAAAAACTCATGTCCGGCGAGATCGACGCCAAGGAGTACGCCACCCTGGAAGTGCGCGTGACCGGTGAACTCGAAGCCCTGAGCCGCGCGCAAGCCCGCGCCGAGGCCCTTGCCGCCATCAACCAGCAGAACGCCGAGCAGGAAAGCGCCCGCGTGATCGCCCAGATCATCGAAACCACCCGCCCGGTGCTGGACTACAGCAAGGACGCCGCCGCACAGCGCCAGTTCGACACCGCCATCCAGATGCTGCGCGCCGACCCGGCCAATGCCACCAAGCCCTACGCCACCCTGGCGCAAGAAGCAAACCGCACGGTGCTGGCGCTGCGCGGCCTGCAACTGACCGCCAAAACCCAAGCGGCCACCACGCCGCAGCCCAAGCGCGAAGTCCCGGCCACCCCGATGACGCTGCGCACGGTGCCCGCTGCAGCCACGGCCAATGCAGGCGGTGGCGTGGTCGAGCAGATGGCAAACCTCAAGGGCCAAGCCTTCGAGGATTCGTTCGCAAAACTCAGCCCGGCCCAACAAGCCGCACTGCTGGACGACTGAGCATGACAACAGGCAAGGAGCACAAAACTGGCGGCCTCGTGCTGGAAATGCGCGTGGGCGAACGGGTAGTTTTGACGGGTCTTGGAAACTCGGTTGACTCCGAGCCTGTTTCTCTGATACTCGAATTTAAGGCCGGGAGAACTGCCCGCCTGCGTTTCAAGGCGCCGTCATCCGTCAGGGTGGGCAAACCCGAGAAATCGCTGGCGTAGTTCAGGCCCCAGACCCCGGTTTCTCCGGGGAGTTTTTAGGCGCGCAGGAGTGCGTCATGACCATCCTTCTTGGAGTAATCATGGCCAATTCCACCCGCATCCTCCCGACCGATCCGGTCAAACGCAAAGCCTGGGCGGCCAAAGTCGCCAACGACGCAGGCCAGAAACAGTATTTCGCCCGCATGATCGGTGACGAGGGCAGCAACTCCGCCGTTGTCCGCAAGACCGACCTCGAAAAAGGCAACGGCGACGAAGTGACCACCACCCTGGTCGCCAAGCTGCAGGGCCGCGCACGCCGCGAAGGCGAGAAGCTGGCCGGCAACGAGTTCAAGATGTCGCACGCCTCGCACACCATGCGCGTGAACCAGCACCGCCATGGCGTGAACATCGGCGCGCGCATCGACCAAGACCGCGTGGGCTTCAACCTGCGCAAGCAGGGCCGCGAGAAGCTGACCACGTACATCAAAGAGCTGTACGAGCACACCATCGTGGCCGCTGCTGCCGGCGCCCGCGGTGTCGGTGAAGAGCTGCACACCCTGGAAGCAGGCTACGCCGGCTACCCGAACGCCCTGCGCGCGCCCGACGCTGCCCACCTGTACACCGGCACCGCTGGCGACAAGGCCAAAGCCACGCTGGCCGTTGGCGACAAGATGACCCTGGCCACCGTCAACAAGCTGCGCACCAAGGCCATCCGCATGCTCGGCGGCAAGGACAAGCCGGTGAAGATGGAAAAGGTGTCCAAGGGCGGCAAGGAATGCTTCATCCTGGCGGTGTGCCCGGAAGTGATGCAGGACATCCGCGACGACGTGGGCGCACAAGGCTGGTTTGAAGCCCAGAAGGCCCTGACCTCTGCCATCGGCAAGGAGTCCGAGCTGTTCAAGGGCGGCGCCGGCATGTTCAACGGCGTGCTGATCGACGAGATGGAGTTCGGCGTGTACTTCAACGACTACGGCGGTGGCTCCCTGGCCGCTACCCGCAGCCTGTTCATGGGCGCCAACTCGGTCCTTGTGGCCAACGGAACCAAGGGCATGAAGGACGGCATGACCGTGGCCATCGACGAAGACACCGACGACCGCGGCAACGACAACATCCTGTTCTTCGAGACGATCATGGGCGCCGACAAGTCGCAGTACGACGGCCGCGACTACGCCATGATTTCCGTGGACACGGCCTACACCGCCGCCGTCTGATCGGCAACCACCTGAAACCCCAACTGGAGAAACCCAAATGGCAAACTCGAAATCGAAACAGGTGGTTGGCGGCGCTCCCGCCAAGCACGCCATGGACAGCAACGCGGCCATCGTGGTGGTCGGCGAATACGTCACCAAGGCTGGCGACGTGATCGGCGACATCGTGGAAATGGTGGCGCTGCCCCGTGACTGCGTGGTGATCGACACCCTGGTGGACAACGGCGCGCTGGGCGCTTCGGCAACCCTGGACGTGGGCGTGATGTCCGGCGAGTACGGCGATGCCGTGGCCAGCCGCACCATGGGCAACGAGTTCAACGCCGCCGCCGCTGCCGCGACCGCTGGCGTGATCCGCCGCAACAAGATCGTCTCGGGCCTGCCGGTGCAGGCCTCGGACAAGTCCATCGGCATCAAGTTCCTGGGCGCGAACCCGGCCGCTGGCCAGACCATCCGCCTGACCCTGATCTGCGCCCCGAACCCCGGCGCTGTTGCGGTGGCCTAAGCCATGGGAGCCCGAGGCCCTAAGCCTGGGTTCAAGAAGGCGCGCGAAGAAGCTGCAGCGCAAGCTGTGGAGGCTTCCGCGCCTTCTTTCATGCCCACGACACACGCCGACCGCGAGAACCCCGACAAGATCGCCGGGGACGACCTCAAGGCGCTGGCGCATCGCCGCGGCATTGCCAAGAGTCTGCTCGCCACCATGAGCGACGAGAAGATCCGAACCGAGCTGCGCTACATCACGCACCGGCAGTACGACGATGCTCTGGCGTGACTTCGAGCCCTATGTGCTGCCCTATGTGAGCGGGTGCCCTGTGCCCGTTCTGGAGCATCACGCCCGCCTGGCCGCCATCGACTGGTGCCGCAAGACGCTGGTGTTGCAGCGCGAGCTGGACGCCGAAATCACGGACGGCACATCGAACGACGTGGACATATCGCCACCGGCCGGCATGCAGATCGTGCGCCCGCTGGAGGTGACGATTGACGGCCGGGAATGCATGCTGGTGACGCCGACGCTGGGCCGGTCCTACAACCGAACCTACAACCAGCGAGACTACTGCTACACCGAGGACAACGCCACGCTCAAGGTGTTCCCGCTGCAGGCCGCCGATGCATCGGTGGTGATCTTCGCCGCCCTGATGCCCACCCTTGGCACGTCTACCGGCATTGATGACGACGTGGCCGGCGAGTACGCCAACGACATCGCGCTGCGAATCATCGCGTCCATCTCGGCGCTGCCCGACATCGGCAACCGCCAGCAGGCCATCGACAAGGAAGCCGAGTACCTGGCTCGACGCATGACGGTCGCGGCCAAAGTCTCGCGCGGCACCGCTGCCGCAAAGCTCTACACGCCGCTCAAGACTTTCTGACGCAAGACGAGGCCCTTCGGTTGACTCCGAGGGCAGTTCTTGCACCATGCGCGGCAGTTCAAAGCCGGTCCACGAGGAAGCAGCATGGCCATCACCGCACAAAGCATTCTTGCGCAGGTCGCCCGTGACCTCAACGACGAAACCAGCATCCGCTGGACCACTGGCGATCTGGTGGCGTACTTCAACGACGGCCAGCGCGACATCCTCACGCACCGCCCGGACGCCCGGAACATCGCCGCTGACCTGGCGCTGGTGGCCGGCTCAAAGCAGGCGCTGCCCACTGGTGGCGAGAAGCTGATCGACGTGCTGCACAACGCGGCCGGCAGCAAGCGCGCCGTCACGAAGGTGGACCGCAAGCTGCTGGATTCGCAGGTGCGCGGCTGGCGCGGCCTGACCGGCGCGGCCGAGATCCTGCACTTCATGTACGACGAGCGCGAGCCCAAGGCTTTCGAGGTGTACCCGCCCGCCGCCGTGGGCGCATCCGTGGCCATCGAGTACGCCGCGGTCCCGTCCGACATCGCAACGCCGGCACCGGGCACCACGACGGCCGCCATCACCGGCAACCTGAGTTTGTCGGACCTGTTCGCCAACGCGATCCGCAACTACGTGTTCTTCCGGGCCTACAGCAAGAACACGGAATACACCGCCAACCCGAACCTTGCGGTTGCCTTCTACGGCGCATACGCCAACGACCTGGGCATTGAAGCCAAGGGCACCGCCGCCGTGTCTCCAAACGCCAAGCCTTAATCCAGATCGGGGAACACCGTGGCTGCTGCCGAATACAACTTCGAGATAGAACAGGGCGCAACGCTGGTCCTGCCGTTTGTCTGGCAATCGAGCGACGGAACGCCGGTTGATCTCAGCGGCTACACGGCGCGCATGCAGGTTCGCCGAACAGTGTCCTCACCGGATGTCCTGCTTGAAGCCACGACGGCAAACAACCGCCTGCAGATCAGCGCTTTGGCCGGGCAAGTTTCGCTGGTGCTACCCGCTTCTGTGACCGAGGCAATTGATTGGACGCGGGGACGCTACGACTTGGAGCTGGAATCACCTGACGGCGTGGTGACGCGCCTGCTGTTCGGCGAAGTCACCGTGTCCAAGGAGGTCACTCGTGCCTGAGTATGTGGTCATCACAGAGCCAGGGCAGGCTGACCGTGTAGTCATCACGCAGTCCGGTCCGCTTGAGCGTGTGGTCATCACAGAACCTGGGCATGTTGTCGTTGTAAGGGAGGTTGCACCCGATAGTGTGGTGCAGGTCATCCAGCAGGGGCCTCCGGGTCCGCGTGGTCCAGCAGGTCTGCAAGGCCCAGCCGGGCCGCAAGGTGCCACCGGCCCAGCGGGTGCTGCGGGTGCACAAGGGCCCGCAGGGCCTGCCGGTGCAGACGGTGCAGACGGTGCCGATGGCACTTCGGTGCGACTGTTGGGCTCCGTGGCCAACTTTGCCGCTTTGCCTGGGGGTGCCGCACAGAGCGACTTGTGGATAACGTCGGACACAGGGGACGGCTGGGTATCAAACGGCGCCGGTGGCTGGTCGAACGCGGGTCCCATACAAGGGCCCACGGGCCCGCAGGGCCCCGCTGGCCCCACTGGTGCCACGGGCGCCACCGGTCCGCAAGGCGAGGCTGGGCCTGCCGGCCCAGCAGGTGCTACGGGTGCGGCTGGTCCGCAGGGTGATGTGGGACCGGCGGGTCCAACGGGCTCGACCGGCCTCACTGGACCAGCCGGTCCGCAAGGAGATGTGGGCCCTACCGGCCCTGCCGGCCCGACCGGGGCAGCAGGCGCCACAGGCCCGGCAGGGCCGGACGGAGCCACGGGCCCAGCCGGTCCAACCGGAGCCACGGGGTCAGATGGCCCAGCCGGAGCCACCGGTCCTGCCGGTCCTGCCGGTCCAACCGGACCCACAGGGCCAGAGGGTCCGGCCGGACCCGCGGGCGCAACGGGCGCAACGGGCGCCACCGGCCCGGTCGGCCCGCAGGGTGATCCAGGCCCAACCGGTCCCGCAGGCCCCACTGGCCCGGCCGCATCGCCAGGCGGCACCAGCGGGGCCATGCAGTTCAACGACGACGGCGCGCTGGGCGGTGCTGCCAACGTGCGCGTGGAAAGCAACAACCTGCGCCTGGTGGCCTCTGCCGACCCGGAAGCGCCAGCCGCTGGCGGGTTGCAACTGTACGCAAGTTCACACGCCGGGCGTCTACTCCCAAAGATCATTGATCCGCTTGGCATACAGACCGTACTGCAGAGTGCTCTGCACGGAAAATCGGTGTTCATGGTTGCCACCACCAGCGGCACCACCGCACCCACGGCATGGGGCGGCTCGCTCATCACGGCGGTCACCATGTCGGTGCAGATGACCGTTGCCAGCGCCAACCCGTGGCTGGCCACATGGCGCAAGCGCTTCCAGACCAACACCACGGCTGGCAGCCAGTCGGGCATGCGAACGGCCTACGCGCAGTGGTTCCGCGGCAACGCGGCAGGCTTCGGTGGTTTCTTCTTCCGGATGATGCATGGGCATCAGATCAACCTGAGCGGTGCACAGACGTTCAGAGGGCTGTGCGCGAGCACGGCTGCTCTTGCCGCTGCTGCGGGCTCTGTATCTGCCCTGCTCAACATGATCGGCATGGGGTACGACACGACAGACGCCAACACTGGCAACTGGTTTCTGTACCGCAATGACGGCTCGGGCACTGCCACGAAAGTTGACCTTGGCCCCGACGCTGCGCGAGCAAACACGACGCACGGATACGACATGATTATCTTTTGCCCGCCAGGGGCAGCAACAGAGATTTTCGTGCGGATCACCAACCTCCATACAGGTGTGGTGGTGCTCGACATTAGCTACACGACCGACATTCCAGCGGTGAACACCGGCATGGCGTTCAAGGCCGAGGTGAACAACGGCGCCGTGGCCGCCGCAGCCAACCTGGAAGTGGCCAAGGTCTACATCGAATCGGACTACTGATCATGAAGATCGCCATGTACAAAGGGCCGCCCACTGGGTTCTGGCACAAGGTCGGGCACGAGGCCACATGCCTGTGGACGTTCTCGGAGTACAGCCACTGCGAACTCGTTTTCGGGGACGCTGACCGCTCCGGGCGCCACCTGTGCGCAAGCTCCAGCGCACGCGATGGTGGCGTGCGGTTCAAGCGCATCGATCTGAGCACCGGCCGCTGGGACTTGTACCCGATCAAGGGCGATGAGGCTGCGGCCTATCAGTGGTTCGTCCAGCACCAGGGCAAGCAATACGACTGCCTGGGCCTTGCGTGGTTCGTGCTGCCCATCGAGCAATTCAACGACCCCGACCGCTACGTGTGCAGCGAGGCCATCGCAGCAGCGCTGGGCTACGCGCGTCCGCACAAATTCCACCCGCAGCGCGTGCTTGATCGCGCCATGAAAGCCTGACCGATGAACTTCGACCCTGAACAACTCGGAAAAGCAGCGGAGGGCGCCGCGAAGTCGCCATTCGTGGCGGGCCTCTTCGGTGCGCTTGTCACCGCCATGCGAGGCATGCCGGGCTCCACCTGGCGCGAGAAAGCTGCGCACACAGCCAGCGGCGCATTCATGGCGGGGTTCGTCGGCCCAGGCGCTGCCGAATGGTTCGGGTTGTCGGGCGAGAGCCTGATGAGCGCCGGCGCCTTCTTGTTGGGAATGTTCGGCCTTAACGCATCGGCCGCGGTGTGGGACTACTTCAAGCACGCCAAGCTGACCGACTGGCTGCCAAGCATCAAGAAAGGCGGTGAATGATGGACCCGTGGCACATCGCATCGGGGGGCGCCTGCATTGTGGCGGCCGTCGTCCTGTCCATCATCGTGCTGCATCCGGGCATCCGCGAGGGCGCCATGGTGAAAGTCGGCCTGGTGTCCATGATCCTGAGCTTGTGGGCAACGGCTGCCCTCACGTTCAGCGGGTCTACCGACTGGCCGGGCTACTGGCGCGCGGCCTTCACGCTCCGCGCTGGGCTGGCGCTGACGTGCATCGGCATCATCTGGAAGGCGCACAGCCTTGGGTGTGCATCGCGCAGGGCGAAAGACCAAGCCGAGGCCCACAAGCGCGCAACAAACCGTTGGCTGTACGTCATCACCGAGCCGGCGCGCGACATGGCGAACCTGTTCCGCGATGAGCGCGACTACGAAAAGGACCGGACATGATCCCGCTGACCGTCGAACAGATCGTCAAGGCCAGCGGCGCCCGCGCGGCCGAGGCTGAGAAGTTCCTGCCGTTTCTGCAAGGGACGATGAAGGCATACGACATCACCAGTCCACAGCGCATCGCTGGCTTTCTTTCGCAGATCGGGCACGAGTCGGCCGGCTTCACGAGCCTGACCGAGAACCTGAACTACAGCGTCGAAGCGCTGCTTTCTCTGTTCGGTCGGCACCGCATCAGCGAGGCCGACGCAAAGCGCTACGGCCGCGCGCCCGGGCAAAAGGCAGACCAGCAGGCCATTGCCAACACGGTGTACGGCGGCGAGTGGGGTCGCAAGAACCTGGGAAACACGCAGCCCGGCGACGGATGGCGGTTCCGCGGCCGAGGACTCAAGCAGCTCACCGGCCGCGACAACTACAAGCGCTGTGGCGATGCCATCGGGGAAAACTTCATCGACTACCCCGACCGCCTTCTGGAGCCGGTCAACGCCGCGCTGTCGGCCGGTTGGTTTTGGTCGGTCAACAAGTTGAACGCAGCCGCCGACCGTGGCGACGTGCGCGCCATGACCAAGATCATCAACGGCGGTTTCAACGGGTTGGACAAACGTACGGCGCTGTACGACCAAGGTGTGGAGGTGTTCGCATGATCCGCTTTCTGACCGGGTTGAGCCGTGGCAAACTGGCCGTTGGCGTCCTTGGCGCCCTGCTGGTGGGTTCGATCCTGACCAACTGCGCCACCAACAACCGACTGCAGGCCGAGCGCCTGGCGCACCAGACCACCCAAGCCCAGCACGCCCAGCTGGCGGCCGCGGCCGAGCAGCTACGCGCACAGACCGAGCAATCCCGCCGCAAGGCAGAACAGGAGCTGGTAAATGCCCAGGAAACCCACGCCCAAGAAGTCGCCGCCCTTCATCTCCGCCTCAACCATGCTGTTGCTGCTGGCCGTGTGGCTTCTCAGCGGCTGCAAGACGCCGCCCAAGCCGCTGCCGAGCGAGCCCGTGCGCAGTGTGCAGATTCCACCGCTGCCGAAGTACGCACGGCAACCGGAGACGCCCTCGATGTGTTGGCCGACGTGCTTGGACGCATTGACCAGCGAGCGCAAGAACTGGCAGACATCGCTGACCAGCGATACCTTGCCGGCCGCGCCTGCGAGCGAGAGTATGAAAGCGCCCGCAAAGCCCTGACGGAGAACTGAATGGCAATCATCCGCTGGGCCGGCTTCGCTGGCGAGAACAGGGCGCTACACCCCAAGTTGTTGCCTGACGCGGTTGGCGTGAGAAGCCTCAACGCCAAACCCGGACGCGGCGACCTGCGACCCTGGCGCAACCCGCTGCCGGTGGCGACGGTCCCAGCCGGCCGCAAGACCATCTACCGCATGGGCCGCGACGCAGCCAGCGACTCGGACTACTGGCTGTCGTGGACCGGCATCGTTCACGCCATCCGCGGCTTTTCCAGCGACGACACGACCGAGCAGACGTTCTACACCGGGGACGGCACGCCCAAGGTGACGAACAACGTCATCGGGCTGGCATCGGCGCCATACCCGACCACCGCGCGCCCCATGGGCATCCCGGCGCCGGCCACCCCGCTGATCGCAACCAAGGACGCTGGCGCCTGGACGGGCGACGTGGTGACGTTCTTCTACACCTACACCTACGTGTCGGATTGGGGATGGGAGAGTGCGCCGGCCCCGGTGAGCCTGCAGCACGACCGCGAGAGCGATGCCACCACGACACTGAGCGCCTTCGCCGCGGCGCCGGCCGGGAACTACGGGATTGACCGCATCCGCATCTACCGGACCCAGACCGGCGCGACGGGAGCGACCGAGTTCTTCTTTCTGCGCGAGATCGCCATTGGCGTGAGCAGCACGCAGGACGACAACCGGACGCTTGGCGAGGTGCTGACGACAACCCCATGGCTCCCGGCCCCGAACGATCTGCACCACCTGACCGCGCTCTGGAACGGCATGGCGGCCGGCATCAGCGAGGGCGGGGTGCGCTTCTGCGAGCCATACGCCGCCTATGCCTGGCCGATCCAGTACGAGATCCTGCCGCCCGACTCGAAACCGGTGGCTCTGGGCGTGGCCGGGCAGAACCTGCTGGTGCTGACAAACGGCCGCCCGCTGCTGGTGGCCGGCACGAGCCCGGACAGCATGGACCAGATGCCGCTGGAGTTCTCGCAGGCTTGCGTGTCGGCCGCATCGGTGGCCTCGATGGGGGCGGGTGTTGCCTGGGCATCAGGCGACGGCCTGTGCTGGTGGGGTCCGGGCACCGGTCCGCGCATCCTGACGGCCGGCATCATGACCCGCGACGACTGGCAGGCGATCAAGCCCGACACCATCGTGGGCCAGATGTACGAGGGCCTGTACCTGGGCAGCTACGACGACGGCACGGGCCGCAAGGCGTTTCTGATTGACCCCAGCAACCCGACCGGCCTGTACTTCCTCGATGCCGGGTATGAGGCTATGCACTTTGACGAGCTGCAGGACCAGCTTTACATCCTGGCGGGCACGAGCGTGCAGCGCTGGGATGCTGGCACCACGTCCATGACCGTGCGGGCGCGCAGCAAGGAGTTCCGCGCACCAGCCCCGATGAACTTCGGCGCGGCCGAGGTGGTGGCCGATGCCTACCCGGTGACGTTCCGCGTGTTCGCCGATGGCGGGCTCAAGCACACCCAGACCGTGACCAGCCGCAACCCTTTCCACCTGCCGGCCGGCTTCATGGCGCTGGACTGGCAATTTGAAGTCGAAACCACGGGCGCGGTGCAGGGCTGCGCAGTGGCATCCAGCATGCGAGAGCTTGCCCAGACATGACAAACCGCAAAGACCTCCCGAGCCCGAGCAGTCCGAATTTCCTGGCGCGCGTGCGCGAAGAGCTGCATGCGCTGCTGGGCAAGACGGGCTCAGACCGTGACCGCGCCCTGACGCTGCGCGATGCGCTGGAGACGGGCGTGCTGGTGCCCGGCCCAGGCGGGTCGCTGGTGCCCGGTGTCGGCACGGGTGGCGGTGGGACAGTTGAGCCCTACGAGCCCGACCTGACGCCGCCGCCCCAGCCCGGCGCCTTCACGGCCACCCCGGCGATCTCGCACATCCTGATCTCGCAGGCGGCCCCGTTCTACACCCAAGGCCGCGGCCACGGGCGCACGCGGGTCTATGGCGCGCAGTGGGTCAGTGGGCCGCTGCCGGTGTTTGCTGACGCGGTGGAGGTTGGGCGCTTCGCTGGTACGGTCTGGGGCATGCCGAGCAACCCGGCGACCACCTGGCACCTGTGGATCAAGTGGGAAAGCCAAGACGGCGCCCCGAGCGCCACGCCATCGGGCGGCACCAACGGGGTAGCGGTCACGACCGGGCAGGACGTGGCGCTGCTGCTGGACGCTCTGGCCGGGCAGATCAGCGCCAGCGAACTGGCGTCGAGCTTGGCAACACCCATCGGGCAGATTCCCGGCCTCGTGTCCGGGCTGGCACAAGAAGCGATTGACCGCGCGCAAGGTGACGCCGCCGAGGCCGCCGCACGCGCCGCCGCACTGGCGCAGGAGGCGGCAGACCGGGCTGCAGCCATCAGTTCATCGGCCAGCGCGCAAGCGGCCAGCCTGGCGGCCGAGGTGGACAACCGCGTGGCGGCCATCAGCGCCGTGGATTCTGCGATCCGAGCAGACCTGGCAACAGCCGACGCTGCTGTGGTGTCTTCGCTCACAAGCGCGTTCACCGACGCCGACGCCGCGACCCTGGCCAGCGCCAACAGCTACACGTTCTCCAAGTCCGAGATCAACACCGCGATCTCGGCCATGGGCACCCAGCTCACGACGAATTTCACGGCGGCCGACGCCGCGACCTTGGCAACGGCCCAGAACTTCACCTACAGCCGCTCGGCCATCGACGCGGCCGACGCGGCAACCCTGAGCACGCTGCGCAGCGAGTTCGCTGCAGCGGACACGACGACGCTGGCGAGCGCCCAGGACTTCACCTATTCGCGCGCCACCATCGACAGCGCCATTTCCAGCAGCGCCAGCACGCTGCGCGCCCAGATCACGGGCGGCAGCACGGCGACGGACCTGAACCTGCTGACATCCGGCCTGCTGTACCAGATGCGCGAGACGAGCGCCGCGCAGGATGCTGCCCTGTCTCAGCAGATCACGCTGCTGTCAGCCGGTGCTGGCGAGCAGTTCGACTGCAGCAACATCTGGTACTTCGATTCCAGCGTGGAAGGATGGACGGCCAACATCACCACCAGCACCACGGTGTCGGCTGTCAGCGGCTGGCTGCGCATGGCTGCGAGCACGGGCACGCAGTCGGGCCGGATGTTCCAGTCGCCGGCCGCGCTGGGCATTGACGGCGCCAAGTACCCGCAAGTGCGTCTGCGTGTGCGCAAGGTCGGCAGCCCGACATGGGTGGGCCGCCTGTACTTCATCACCACGGCCAACAGCACCTGGGACACCACAAAGTCGGTTGTTGTCACGGAACCGACCTACAACGCCAACGGCATCGGCCTGCTGACGTTCAACATGCCGGCCGGATGGATGGGCGCCACGATTGCGCAAGTGCGGTTCGAGGCATCGACCAGCATCACCACGTCAGCCTATTTCGAGCTGGACTGGGTGGCGGTCGGCCGCCCGAGTCCTGGGGCATCGAGCGCACAGCTACAGGCCCTGCAGTCGGCCATGATGGCGGGCGACGACGCCAACGCCCAGAACATCATCACGCTGAATGCCGCTCTGACGGGCAAGGCTGACGCGAGCGCTCTCAATGCGCTGGAAACCCGTGTCACGTCGGCCGAAGGGGTGAACACCTCGCAGGGGTCTTCGATCACGTCACTGCAGAACAGCGTGACGACGATCAACAACACCCTGACGAACAAAGCCGACGCCAGCGCGTTGAACAGCCTGACCACTCGCGTCACCACGGCCGAGAACAACATCACCAGCCAGGGCGGGAGCATCACCACCCTGAACAACTCGCTGACGACCACAAACACGAACGTGACGGCGGCGCAGACGGCGGCGAACAACGCGGCAACCCTGGCCGGCAGCAAGGGCAAGGTCATTGTGCAGAGCGCGGCGCCTGATGTGGCTGACCGGCTGGCGCAGAACCTGTGGATCGACACCACGGGGGGCGCCAACACCCCCAAGCGCTGGAATGGATCGGCCTGGGTGGCTGTGACCGACAAGGTGGCCACCGATGCCGCCGCAGCAGCAGCAGCAGCGCAGGCCACGGCGAACACCAAGGCCGACGCCAGCGCCCTGAACGCGCTCACAACGCGCGTCACCACGGCGGAAAACACGATCACCAGCCAAGGCTCAAGCATCACGAGCCTGAACAATGCGCTGACCACGACCAACAACACGGTCGCCACCAAAGCCGACGCATCGGCCCTGAGTGCGCTGGACACCCGCGTGACAAGCGCAGAAGGCGTGAACACTTCACAGGGCACGGCCATCACCAGCCTGCAAAACAGCGTCACCACGCTGAACAACACGGTCGCCACCAAGGCGGACACGTCCGCACTCACGGCACTGTCGAACACCGTCACCACGCAGGGCAACACCCTGACGGCCACGGCGAACCAGGCCAATGTGCTGCAGGCCCGGCTGTCGAACATCAGGGACATCTTCAGCGAGACATGGGACGGCTCGGACCCCCTGAGCCGCTGGCAGAGCTACGACGGCGCTGGCGAGCAGGTCATCGTCTCGGTGACGGATGGTGTTGGCGGCAAGGCGCTACAGGTGGGCAACAACGCCGGCAACGACATGCGCTGGCTGGTCCACCGCGACCTGATCCCGTTTGACCCGAACAAGCTGTACCGGCTTCGCGTGAGGGTACGCCGGACGGCCGGAACCGGGACGTTCTACCTTGGATGGGCCGGTGTCGCCGCTGACGGTGTGACCCTTGTGAACTCAACCGGTGGAAACTCATACTCAGGGCAGCACTACCATGCTGTTGTCGGCTCATCCCCTGGCACCGCATGGACTGAGTACACCGGATATACCAAAGGTCACGGGGCCAGTGCCGGCACGAGTGGCAACGGGCTCTTGGCTTCGCCCAGCAAGATGCACCCGAATGTGCGCTATCTCCGCCTGTTGGTGCTGGTCAACTACAACGGCGCCGCAGGCATCACCGAGGTCGGCCAGATCACGGTCGATGACGCCGAGGTCAAGGAGATCGAATCCGGCCTGAACACAGCCATCGCAACCAAAGCCAGCCAGACCGCCCTGAACGACTTGAGCACGCGAGTCGATGCGACCGAGGACGGCATCCTGATCCAAGGCGGCCAGATCACGGCGCTGCAGGGCGATTTGGAACTGGTGGAGAACGGCCTGGCGACCAAGGCAGACGCGAGCGCCGTGAACGCGATTGCAACCCGCATCGAGAGCACGACGGGCGGCATTGTGACCAGCAGCGGCAGCACGGTGGTCGGCCTGCAGAACAGCATCAGCACCGCAGACGGCAAAGCGGTGGCGGCGCAGGCGACGGCGAACGCGGCCAACACACTGGCCGGCACAAAGGCGGACGCCAGCGCCCTGACGACAACGAACACCAACGTGTCGAACCTTGCCGAAACGGTGTCGGCGCAGGCCGGGCAGATCACGACGATCCAGTCTCGCGTGAATCGAGTGGTGAACTACTTGATTCGGTCAGCTGGATCGAGTTCGCAGAGCAGTTCATACCCCGGTGTTTTTTCTGAGGCTGGGGCTGCGCTCACCGCCGCCGTGAGGTCATATGTGTTGGTCGTCTTCAACGGGGCTACTGGCGCGATGGAGTCGGCTGTCCATTACGACGTGTTCGGTAATGGCGAGGTTGCGGAAGGACGTAATGCCGCTGCGCTTGCTGCTGCATTGAATGCGCTTGGATCGGACAAGGTTGTTGCCGTCTACACCTGGGACGAGCCGCGCAACAACCGCCTCACAAGCGGACTTGATGCCGCCATGTATCGGTGCGGTGCCAGTCGTAGCATCTTCGGCGCGCCGGACTCAGCATTTCGATACCGCAGCGCCTACATCCTGGTGGGCGTCCCTGGAGTCGGTGAAGGCGCCGGTATTGAGCGCTACGCTGGCGCCACGGATTCGGACCCTCTGGCGTACTGCGAATACAGCCTGCAACTTGTCAATGGGCGCCCGGTCGGCATGGGCGGCAACCCGCTCAACGCAGCGGTTCAGACCGAGATCACCACCCGCGCCACCCAGACCGGCGAGCTGTTCGCAAAGTACACGGTCAAGATCGACACCAATGGGTATGTGTCGGGCTTCGGTCTGGCCAGCACAGCGAACAACGCGACCCCGTTCAGTGAGTTCATCGTCCGAGCGGACAGTTTCGCCATCGCCTCGCCCAGCGGCCCAGGCATTGCGCCGGCAGAGCCGTTCATTGTCCGCACCACGCCGACAACCATCGGCGGCGTGAGTGTCCCGGTGGGCGTCTACATGCAAGACGCATTCATCCAGAACGGCACGATCACCAACGCCAAGATCGCAAACCTCGCGGTCGATGACGCCAAGATCGCCAGCCTGTCGGTTTCCAAGCTGACGGCGGGCAGCATCGCGGTCGGCCAGCATGCGCAGTCCACCGGCTACGTGGCCGGCTCCAGCGGCTGGCGTATCAACGGCAATGGCACGGCTGAGTTCAGTGGCGTGGTGGTGCGCGGCACGATCTTCGCCAGCCAGGGCGCCATCGGCGGCTGGACCATTGGCAGCAACTACCTGCAGTCCACGACCTACGTGCTGGGCACCAGCGGCACGCGGTTCAACAGCGATGGCACGGGGCAGATCGGCGGCGTCACGATCTACTCGCAGGGGCTGGGCGCCGGATCGACGGCCTACGACACGGGGGCGGGCGCGTGGATCGGGCGTGACGGTCGGTTCTCGCTGCGCAATGCCGGCGGCACGCAGTACCTACGATGGGACGGAACCGCCCTGCAGATTTCCGGCGCATTGCAGGCCGCGACGGGTACGTTTGCCGGCTCACTGAGCGCTGCCACCGGAACATTCTCGGGCGCCTTGAGTGCAGCAACTGGTACGTTCAGCGGGAGCTTGACCGCCGATGCGGTGAATGCGGTGAATACGATCAATTTGGCCGGGCAGGCCGTGACGATACCTGTATCTGCTTACACGTCTGGAAGCGTTTCAGGAAATTCAACAGCCCAAACAGCTCCAACATTTGTGTCCACAGGGGCGCCAGTCCTGATTTTGTTCTCGGCGCAGTCAACCATCGTCGACTCAGGCGGTGCGGGCGACGGTGTGCTCAATTTGGACATACGCAGGAACGGCTCAACCATCATTACCCGAACACTTCAAGCCGGGAAGCAGTTTTATACCGTGATGGTCGTTGATTCTCCACCTCCTGGCAGCACAACTTACACAGCAGTTTGTGCACCTTCTACAGCAACGCACTCAACGAGCAGAAGGGCGCTGTTTTGTCTGGAAACAAAGCGATGAATTTCACCATTTACGAAGTCGGAACAGGGCGAATCGAACGGTGCATTCAATGCCCGGAAGAAATCATCGGCCTGCAGTTCAACCCGGAAACCCACGCGGTAGCGCATGGGCACCACGACGATGAGGCGGTGTACTTTCATGAGGGCAGCGCGGTCCCCAAGCCTCCAAGGCCATCGCCGACCCATGCTTTCAACTACACCACCAAGCAGTGGGAAGACCCGCGCACGCTGGCCGACCTGAAAGCTGCCAAGAACGCCGCAATCAACGCCGCAAGGCTCAAGGCCAACCAGGCGCACTTCACGTTCATGGGCGAGCAGATCGCCGTTGACGCCCTGAGCAGGAGCGATATTGACGCGGCGCACGGGGCGTGGCTGCTGGCCGGTGGCCCGCCGCCCGGATGGCCCGGCGGGTGGAAAGCCATCTCAAACGCCATCATCCCGATCACGGACATGGCCACTTGGGGCCAGTTCTACGGCGCCATGGTGGCGCAGGGCACGGCCAACTTCATGCACGCCCAGGCGCTCAAGGCCCAGCTTGCCGCCGCGACGACCCCAGAAGAGGTGGAGGCTGTGCCGGTCTGGTGAACCCCGCTTCGGTTGACTCCGAGGCTGGTTTGCGCATCATGCCGCCGCTGGCCCGCGGTGGGCCTTTGAGGCCCTTCCGTGACCACTCCGCAGATCCGCCGAGTCTTGAGCGAGCACATCGGAAAGGTGCTGACGCCTGAGCTTGCCTGCGAAATTGAGCTGGCAGCCGCGGCGCCGCAAGACGAATCCATCAACCCGGACTCATTCGGGGAGGTCGAGCACGACGGCTACACGATCCGCGCCGAGCGGATGGCCGACATCCTGCCGGAACTGCACCCGCTGCACGTTCAGCACTGGCAGGAAACCGAGGGCTACCGCCACGGGTTCGCCCTCAATCCTGACTACCAGCGCTACGCCGCCATTGAGCGCGCGGGCGGCTTGATCCAGTTCACGGCCCGCAAGGGTGGCGAGCTGGCCGGGAACCTCCGCCTGTTCCTGAGCGAGAGCCTGCACACGCAGACCTCACTGGTGACGGAGGACACGATTTTCCTCAAGCCCGAGCACCGGGGCGGATTCCTGCCCATGGCCATGCTGCGCTTTGCCGAGCAGGCGGCAGTGAGCCTGGGGGCGCAGGAGATTCGATCCAACAGCAAGCTGGTCAACCGAGCCGACGTGCTGATGCGCCGGATGAAGTACCAGCCTTTTGCGATTCAGTTCGCCAAGTTTTTCTAGGAGCAAGCCATGTGCTCAGATGCGCCCGACATGACCGGCGTCAACACAGCCGCAGCAGCAAACGCTGAAATCGCCCGCGAGTCGCTGGCCTACTTCAAGCAGCGCGACCAAGAAAATCGCCCCTTGCTGGAAGAGGCCGCCCGAGAGGCGATTTCAACGGCGCGGCAACAGCGAGGCATTGCTGAAAAGAACGCCGCCATCAGCGACGACTACTGGAACTACCAGAAGAACACCTTCCGGCCGCTGGAAGAAGGCATTGTTGCTGACGCACAGACCTACGACACCACCGCGCGCCGCGAGTCTGCCGCCGCTGGCGCCGTGGCCGATGTGGGCATGCAGGCCGAAGCCGCCCGACAGGCGCAGACCCGCCAGCAGCAGCGCATGGGCGTGAACCCGAGCAGCGGCAAGGCAATGGCGCTGCAGAGTCAGATGGGCATGGCCGAGGCGCTTGGCAAGGCTGGCGCGGCCAACCAGGCGCGCGACAAGATCGAACTCCAAGGCTACGCCCGCAAGATGGACGCGGCCAACCTGGGGCGCGGGCTGGCATCGAGCCAGGCCACGAGCGCAGGGGTGGCGCTGAACGCCGGAAACTCTGCCGTGGGCAATGCCGGCGTGCCGCTGACGCAGGCGAATCAGGCCGCTTCGATGATGGGGCAGGGTTTCAACACCGCGATTCAGGGCAACAACAGCGCCGGCCAGTTGTACGGGCAAGCCGCGCAGTTGCAGAGCCAGGACAGTGGCCTCATGGGCGCGCTGGGTGGTGTGGCTGGGCAGTTTGCGGGCAGCTCGGCAGGTTCTGCCGCCATCGCATCCATGTTCTCGGATGAGGGCATGAAGTCCAACACCAAGAAGCCGGCCAACACCGGGAAGATGCTCAAGGCCATCGAGTCCACCAAGATCAATTCCGACTGGAAGTACGAGCCGGGCAAGGGCGGCCCCGACGATGGCGGGCGCCCGCACGACGGCCCCATGGCTCAGGAGGTGCGCCGCACCATGGGCGAAAAAGCCGCGCCGGGAGGCAAGGTGATCGACTTGGCGACGATGAATGCCAACCTGATGGGCGGCATGCAGGAGCTTGCCAAGCGCGTGAAGAAACTCGAAGGAGCAAAAGCATGAGCCGAGGCATGGTTTCGTTTCTGGCCGGCATGGGCTCCGGCTACCTGCAGGCCAAGGAAAAGGGCTACGAGCGCGAGCGCCAGGCCAAGGACGACGCCTGGAAGGAAGAGCAGCGCGGCCGGCAGCGCGCCGAGTGGCAGAAGGCGGACAACCTTGAGTCCGACCTGAGAGCAGCAGCCAACCCGGTTTCCCAGGGGGCTGTTATCACCGACGACGCGGGTTCCAACGCCTTCACCAAGGATAAGGACGCCGCCGCGATGATGGCCGATATGTCCAATGCCAAGAACACCGGCATGGAGGTGCAGAAAGCAACCCGCGTGGTTGACCAGGCCTACACAGACCCGTCCAAGGCTGGAGAAGCCGCCAAGATGGCCATGGCGCCCGATGCGCGCAACGCCAGGGTTGCCGACACGCTGATGAGGCACGGCCAGATCGAGCGCGCGACCACCATGGAAAACACGGCGCTGGACCAGAAGGCCAAGAAGCTGGGCCTGGAAGTGGCCGAACTCAAGTTCGCAGACGAGCAGTTCAACCGCCGATTGGGCGAGTCGTTCGCCAACAGCCCGGACTGGACGCAAGCCGCCGCGGATGTGCTGACGAAAACCCAGGTGGGCGGGCTGTCCGGCGTGAACGTGCAGGCGGTGCCCAGCGCGGACGGCAAGAAGGTCGATTTCGTCGGCCAGGGCCAGGATGGCAAGCAGAAGGTGCTGGCGACGTTCGACAACTCCGACGCCGGCAAGGCGCAGTTTCTGCAGCGCGTGATGCGCGCCCCGGTCGAAACCAAGATCGGCTGGATCGTGGAAGAGGCCAAGGCACAGCAGGTGCAGGCCAACGCAGACCGGGACTTTGATCTGCGCAAGCGCGAAACCGAGAACAACATGCAGTACCGCAACCGCATGTTGGCAATCCAGCAGGCGCAGGAAGGCCGGGCCGCCGCGCAGCACAAGATCGCCATGGACGACGCAAAGATCCCGCCCGCCGTGAAGCTCAACGCCCAGGCGCTGGCCGATCAGATCAAGTCGGTGGACAGTGCGCTCAACAAGTCGATGGCCGAAGGGCAGTTCGACCCGAACAACGCAGGCACGCAGAAGCTGCAGGAGCAGCGCGCCGCCCTGTCCATCCAGTACCGCCGCCTACTGGACCCGTACATCCCAGGCGCCCAAGGCAAGCAGGCCGACCCGCTGGGCCTGAGCAGCCAGACGCAGCCAGCAGGGTCTGCGCAACCGCAACAGGGCCAACCTGCCGGCCCCATGGTCAAGGCCAACGCCGCGCCACAGCAGGGCGGGATCTTCCGCGACAAGAACGGGGACATCCAGCTCATGCAGCCGCTGTTCAACATCGGTGATGCGCGGCGCCGCATGGTGCAAGAGCAAAACGAGATCGACGCATCGCGCGGATTCTGACAGCCAGGGCTCGCACGCCTCAGCCTGCAAAGCAGCGACTAACGCACGCAACCAAACATCACCATGGACCTCAACGAAGCACGCAAGCGACTCCCTGAACTGGCCGGACTGAGCGACGAGTCCGCGCTGAACGTCATCCATCAGGTCTACTACCCGGCCATGGAAAAGGCGGCGCTGGCCGAGCGCCTGGGCTACAAGGCCCCGCCGCCGCCCACGCCCGACCGCTCCATGGTGCGCGCAGCCGGGGACATCGGACTTTCGCTGGGCCAGGGCGCAGCAGGCGCGTTCAAGGCGCTGTCGGACGTTGCCGGCGCTGACAACGTGGTGTCGCAGAAGCTGGGCGATATGTCCGAGTTTCTGGGCAACCAGAAGAGCGAGCAGTCCAAGGCCACGCTCAAGGCCAGCCAGGAGCGCGTGAAAGCCGCCGAGGAATCGGGCAGCACATGGGAAGAGGCCAAGGCTTACATGGAGATGCTGCTGGACCAGCCCGGCGAGTTTCTGGCGCAGGGTGTGGGTTCGTTCGCCACGCTGGGCCTTGGCAAGCTGGCTCAGGGCGTGAAGCTCGCCAGCGCAGCCAAAGCGGCCGGCATGAGCAAGCAGGCTTTCTTGGCATCCAAGGCGGGGCAAGAGGCCATCAAGGAAGCGGCCAAGTTCGGCTTCAAGGCCAACGTGGGCATTGGCTCCGCGATGGGTGTGGGTGCCGTGAAGGGCTCGCAGTACGAGCAGACCTACAGCAACGCCATCGCCCAAGGCATGCCGGAAGATCAGGCGCAGGCACTGGCGACCGAGGCGCAGCGTTACGGCGGCAGCGGGACCATGCAGCAACTGCTGGGCGGCGGGCTGGGTGCGCTGGCGGCATCGACTGGCCCGATTGAACGGCTGGTGATGGGACAGGGCGCGCGCAATGCCGCGACCGGCACCATGGCCGCGATGGGAAAAGGCTTCTTGGTCGAAGGCAGCACGGAAGGCGCGCAGGGCGGTCAAGAGCGGTTCGCAGGGAACACCGCCGCCATTGATGCCGGCGTGCTGGACCCGTCCAAGCGCATGCAGGGCGTTGTCGGTCAGGGCCTCATGGAAGGCACGATTGGCGGCGTCATTGGCGCAGCGGCCGGGCCGTTCGAGGCGCAAGCGCCGATCAACCTGCCGAACCAGGCGCGCGAACCCCTGCCGCAACCCCAGCCAGCACCGCCCGTGGAGCCGGCCGGGCCGATGACGAGGGCGCTGAATGTTGGTGCCCAAAAAGCAGCGCCATTGCCGCCGCCCGTATTGGATGAGTCGGTCCTCCGCGACAACGGCGTGTACCCTCCGCCAGTCCTTGACGATGCAGCCATCCAGTCAGGAATTTTGAGCGGCGATGAACTGCGCCAGTTTGATGCGAAGCAGAGCAATGCAGCCACGCAGGCACAGCCGGCGCCCAATGCCGAGACAGCCAACGAAGATCCTGTAGACGAGCAATTCACACAACCCATTGTGAGCGCGGGTTTCCAAGAGGCACTGCGCCAAGCTGAAGCGGATGGCATCGACACAGAGGCTGTGTTGGAGCGGGCCGCGATGAACACGCAAACCGGATCGGATGAGGACTATGAGCGCGAGGCATTGGCGCTGATTGCTCAGGCGCGGATTTGGGATGCGAAACAGCCAAATGATGGTTCTCCCGCAGCTCCCGCAGGGAACGCAGGGAACGCAGGGAATGAAAGCCCGCAACCCCTTGCGCAACCCCTTGCGCAACCCCTTGCGACCGACATCCTGAACCCAAAGGGATTTCCATTCAAAACCAGAAAGACCGCCGAACTTGCCGCCAAGAAGACGCCGGGCGACATCGTGCCGGTGGAAGGTGGTTTTGTTGTCCGACCACAGGAGAGCACCCTTGCAAACACCGCCGCCCAAGAAGTCCCCGAGGCAGACGCAGCACCAGTGCAAGCCGATCAGCCCGCAGAAGCCGTGTCCTTTGCCGACGCCGCAGATGAAGCTGGCGGCTATGCTGTACGTGGAAGCGATGAACAGGGGGCCGTGGAGGCACTGAGCGATGTCCAAAACGCACCGCAACCAACCACAGCAGCAGGAGTCCCGACAAAAACCCGACAAAAACCCGACATTGGCGCCACGGCAGTTGAAGCGCAAGCGCCAGCGCGAGGCGATGGAGCCGCCGCCGCTGGAGTACCCGACGCGGGAGCCGGTGCCGGTGTACGGGCGGATGGGGTAGGAAAAGAACAATTCGACCCACAAGGTACTAAGCCTGGTACACCTGAATACGAATACGCATTTGAAAAATGGGTCTCCGGTCAGTCGGACAAAAGATTGGAGATCAATCGCACTCGGCAGCGTCAAGAAAACACGGCGGCAGTCCAAAAGCGCAACGGCTGGCGATCAAAGATCCGCAAGTGGTTCTTGGGAGCCAAGGACGGAGACACGATTACTGACACTGGAACAGGTCAGAACTACAAAGTTATTGAGAAGAAGCGCAAGGACGGAACAAAGACCAAGACGCTGGTAGCCACAGATGAGAACGGAGCCCCGCTTGATGACGGCCGAGCTGCAACAGGAATCGCACAAGTCGGGGATCGGGTTGAAGGATTGGATGACGGTGGTATTGACGATGACACCGGATCTGCAACTCCAGAAACTGCCGGCCAGTCGCTTGCATCAAGCCTTGGGAAACAATTGGAAGATGGCGATGCCAAGACAGCATCTCCTGCAGCCACTGACGTTCAAGCCGATGGGGTGAAGAAGCCGCCATTCGCCAAGAAGGAGGATGTCGAGCACCTGTTCGGCATCGACCAGAAGCGGAATGCCGCACTGGACCGCATCGCAAAGGGGACGGCCTACTTCGGAACCAAGGAAAAGGCGGCCGATTTTGTGGCCAAGTCCGGCATCAAGGACACGCACGAGGTTGTGCAGGCCAAGCCCGGCCGCTTTGAGATCCGCGCCAAGGCTGGAAGCGGTATGCAAACCGCAGATGCGCCGGCAGAGCAGGCCGCGCCGTCTGCGGCGCCGGAAAGCACTGTCAAGGTTCCGCCCGACATCGACGCCGCCATCGCTGGCCAGATGCAGAAGCAGAAAAACCGTGTCGCGCGCTTGAAGCGCGAAGCGGAGCAGCCAGGCATGACGCTGGACGAAAAGCGCCAGGCGCAGACCAAGGTGCTGGCCGCTGAAACCACGCTGCGCAAGATGCGGACCTCCGTGTTCGACGCCGAGGATGCCGCTATCAAGGCACTGGAAGCCGGCGATGTGGCTGCATTCGACGCCCATGCCGACCTGTTCCCTGATGTCGTGGCTGCGCTTGAAAAATCCATCGGACAGAAGCCTGCCGAGTCCACGAAAGGCCCAGGCGAGCAACTGGCCGAACTCAATGCCGAGCTGGAGCGCCAGGGGCCGGTGCAGAACGCCAATACCCGCGCCAAACGCGACCAGATCCGCCGCGAGATTGCCGAGCGGGATTTCCCGGAGATCCTGAAAGCGGTTGACGGCGACATCGATACTGCCGAAGACCTGAACCGGGCATTCCAGTACGCCGGGGACGAGCCAAGGGCCAAGACGGTCGAGCGGATCTTGAAGAAGCGCGGCATCACGGCCGAGTATCAGAAGGTGTGGACCGGCCGGCTGCTGGCCCAAGACGGTCAACAGGACGATACCCTGGAAGACCCGGAGATGGCGGCCTACGAGAATGGCCTGACGGCGAATACGCGGGCGCAAGACCGTGAAAAACTTGCCCCAGGCACCAGGGTTAACGGCTCCGCCGAGCGCGCAGCAGCCGACCGCCTGCAGCAGATCTACAACCAGATGGATGGCATCAACCGGCGCAACACCCGCGAGGGCAATGCGAAGGAAACCATCAGAACCGTGATTGAAGAACTGCGCAAGCCGCGCACCGTCAGCAGCGTGGTCCCCATGCTGGACGGAGCCGCCAACGGCCTGGACCGGAACTATGGTGCGCTGGCCGACGTGGTGCGCGAAGTTGCCGACAGCCTGAACGGCGAAGCAGCGCCAGCAAAGCCGACGCCGGCCAAGCCTGCCGCCACCGCCAACACTATCTTCACAGAGGACGCCGCCGCCGCCGCGCGCGCCTTGCTCAAGAAGAAACTCAGTGGCGGCACGCTCAACAGCGGAATTGACCCCGAGATCCTGCAAGCCGGCATCACGCTGGCCGGCTACCACATCGAGAAGGGCGCCCGCACGTTTGCCGCCTACGCCAAGGCCATGGTGGGAGACCTGGGCGACAGCGTGAAGCCGTACCTCAAGAGTTGGTACGCCGCCGTGGCGCTGGACCCGCGCGCCACCGGATTTTCTGGCGACATGACCCCGCTTGGGGATGTCATGGCCGCCGATGTGGACAAACTGGCCGCTGAGGCTGATACTGTTGAGGACCAAACCCGTGACGACAATGCAACACGCCCACTGGATCAGCCAGGCCAAGGAGCACTGGAAGGAGCACCGGCCGCAGATGTTCAAGGAACTGCAGAAGCAGGGCCTGCTGGACGCGCGCCTGCAGGAAGCCGCGGAGGCGACCAGCCAGGCGATGCAGGAGCTGATGGCACAGGGGTTCGCGCACCACGAGGCATGGGAAGCGACCCGGCAGCAGTACCTGTTCCTGCCGGAAGAACCCGGAGCCAGCGAGGAAGCGCCGACAAGCGACGGGCTGCGCCTGATGCGAGAGATGAACGAGGGCCTTCGCTATTTGGGGATGACGGAGCAGGAGATAGCCGCGGCGAAACTGGACGAGTAGAGCCGCCCGCCTTCCAGCCGACCGACTTCACCATTGAAGAAGACTTCGCGCTGGGTGAGGGTGGCCAGAAGGCCAAGTACCGCGCCAACGTCGATGCCATCCGCCTGCTGCAGAAACTCGAAGCCGAGCAGCGCCATGCTACACCCGACGAACAGAAGGTGCTGGCCAAGTACGTCGGCTGGGGTGGCATTGCCCAGGCATTCGACGCCGAGCACAAGGATTGGGGCCGCGAGTACGCCGAGCTGCGCGAGCTTCTGAGCGACGAGGAATACAACACCGCGCGCCGCTCTACCAGATACGCGCACTACACCAGCCGCCCGATCATCCAGGGCATGTACGACGCCATGAAGCGCTTTGGCTTCACGGGCGGCAAGATGCTGGAGCCAGGCGCCGGGGTGGGCAACTTCATGGGCCTGATGCCCGCCGACCTTCGCAGCGGTTCGCGCCTGACCGGCGTGGAGCGCGAGCGCATCGCGGCCGGCATCGCGCGCCACTTGTACCCGAACCAGAACATGCAACTGCAGGACTTCACGCAGTTCAACGCTCAGGACGGGTACTTTGATGCGGTGATCGGCAACCCGCCGTTTGCCGCCGATGGCCTGGTGGATCAGTCGGGCCGCAAGCACCTGTCCGGCATGGCGGTGCATGACTACTTCTTTGCAAAGTCCGTGGACATGCTGCGAGACGGTGGCGTGTTCGCCGCCGTGGTGTCCAACGGGTTCATGGACAAGGCCGGCGACCGGGCGCGCAAGTACATCGGCGAGCGCACCAAGCTGCTGGGTGCCATCCGCCTGCCCAACAACGCCTTCGCCAAGAACGCCAACACCGAAGTGACGACCGACATCGTGTTCCTGCAGAAGCTGCCGGAATCCGAGTGGGGCAGCAAGGCGGCCAAGGCCGACTTGAAGCGCTGGCTGGACGTGACGACCATCCCTGACCCAAAGGGTGGCGATCCCATCAAGATCAACCAGTATTTTGCGGACAACCCGCAGATGATGCTGGGCGAGTACGGGCGCTTTGGCACCATGTACGGCCCGGACCAGCCCGCCCTGGTGGCGCGGCCCGGCCAGGACACCGCCGCCCTGCTGCGCGCCGCCATCGAGCGCCTGCCGGCCGGTGTGTACCAGCACGCCGCTGTGATCGGCACCAACAAGGCCACCCGCGACGTGATCGAGGCGCTGCGCGACAAGAGCGTGCAGGAGGGCGGTTTCTACGTGGACGGCGGCAAGCTGTACCAGCGCATGCAGGACGTGGCCGGCGAGTCGTCGGCCCGCCTGCTGACGCCCGAGACGCAGTGGACCGAGAAAACCACGCTGGGCGAGTCTCGCTACGAGCGACTGGTGCAGTTGGCCGGAATGCGCCGCACGCTGCGCGATCTGCTGGCCGCTGAACTGGCCGACGACAAGGCCATGGAAGGGCTGCGCAAGAGCCTGAATGAGCAGTACGACGCCTACGCCGCCAAGCACGGCCTTATCAACGACCCGAGCACCGCCCAGGTGTTTGACGACGACCCGGATTTCCCGCTGCTGGCCGCACTGGAGATGAACTACGCCCGCGGCATGGGGCCTGCAGCCGCCAAGGCGGCCGGCATCAAGCCCTACAAGTCCAAGGCCGACAAAGCGCCGATCTTCGCGCGCCGCGTGATCGAGAAGCGCCAGGCGGTGCAGAAGGCCGAGACGCCAGAGGACGCGCTGAACGTGTCCATTGCCGAGCGCGGCCGGATCGACGCCGGCTACATCGGCCAGTTGCTGGGCCGCCCGGCCGACGAGGTGCTGGAGGAACTGACCAAGGGCGACAAGCCGGCGCTTTTTGTGGACCCGGTGACGGGCGAGCATGTGTTGCGTGACGCCTACCTGTCCGGCAACGTGCGCAAGAAGCTGCAGCAGGCGGAAATGGCCGGCATGGATCGCAACGTGCGCGCTCTGATGGAGGTTCAGCCCGAGGACGTGGGCGCACACGAGATTTCCGCGCGCATTGGCTCGCCCTGGGTGCCAACCGAGGTCTATCAGGACTTCATCAAGGATCTGCTTGGCGATGGCACCAAGGCCACGGTGGCGTATGTGCCCACCAACAGCGCATTCTTCATCAGCGTCAAGGCCGGTTCGGACACCGCCAACAACCTGACCTACGGCACGAGCAAGATGGACGCCGAGGCGATCCTGAACGCGCTGCTGAACAACCGCACGGTCAAGGTCACGTACACCGACTCCGATGGCAAGACCCATCTGGACAAGGAAGGAACCGACGCCGCCATGGAGAAGGCAGCCGACATTCGGGCGAAGTTCCAAGACTGGCTCTTTGCGGATGCCGAGCGGGCCGAGGTGCTGGTGCGCTCCTACAACGACACCAACAACAACTACGTGACGCGGGTGTACGACGGCGCGCGCATGGAGTTCCCCGGAAAGGTGCCTGACTCCATCATCAAGTTCCGCCGCCACCAGCGCAACGCGATTGCGCGGATCGTACAGGACCGCACGGCGCTGCTGGACCATGTGGTCGGCGCCGGCAAGACCTTCACGGTGATCTCAGGCGCGATGGAACTCAAGCGCACCGGCCTGGCCAAGAAGCCGCTGATCGTGGTCCCGAACCACCTTGTCAAGCAGTGGGCGGCCGACTTCTACCGCCTGTATCCTGGCGCCAACATCCTGACGGCCACCAAAAAGGACTTTGCGCGCGAGAACCGCCGCCGCTTCCTGGCCAAGATCGCAACCGGCGATTGGGATGCCGTCATCATGGCGCATTCCTCGTTCGGATTCATCCAGCCTGACCCGGATTTTGAAGTCGAGTTCAACGAGAAGCAGGTGGCCCATATCAAGGCCGCCATCGAGAAGGTCGATGCTTCGGACGGCGACGAGAAGGGCAAGAAGCGCACCGTCAAGCAGTTGGAGGGCCTGGTGGAGCGCCTGGAGAACCGCATCAAGTCGCTGCGCGACAAGGCGGTGGACAACCTGCTGGACTTCAAACAGGTCGGCGTGGACCAGTTGTTTGTGGACGAGGCGCACTTGTTCAAAAACCTGATGTTCAGCACCAAGATGCAGAACGTGCAGGGCCTGGGCGACAGCAAGGGATCGCAGCGCGCCTACGATATGTACGTCAAGGTCAACCAGCTCTACGCCCAGAACGGCCGCGGCCAGGGCGTGGTGTTTGCCACGGGTACGCCCGTGTCGAACACGCTGGCCGAGATGTACCACATGATGCGTTACCTGATGCCGGCCGCCATGGACGAGGCAGGCTTCCAGAGTTTCGACGCCTGGGCCAACACCTTTGCATCGGTCGAGCAGGTGTGGATGCAGAAACCATCCGGTGACGGCTACAAGGCCAGCGACCGCATGGGCACATTCAGCAACGTCCACGAGTTGCTCAAGATGTTCGATCAGGTGTCGGACACCGTGACGATGGAGGACATCAAAACGGCCTATGCCGAAGAAAATGGCGGCAAGGCATTCCCGCTGCCCAAGCTCAAGAACGACCGCCGCACGCCGGTTTCGCTGGTGAAGTCCGAGGCCCAGAACGCCTACATGGACGAGATCGCCGAGCGCGCCAAGAAGCTGGAGGCCAAGAAAGGCCCGCCGCAGAAGGGTGAAGACAACTTCCTGACCATCATGTCGGACGCCCGCAAGGCCGCCATGGACGTGCGCCTTGTGCGCGAGGACATCAACGACCGCGAGCCTGGCGCCCGCATCGACCGATCCACCGACGAGGTGGTGAGCCGCTACAAGCAGTACGACAGCGTGAAGGGCACGCAGTTGGTTTTCTCCGACCTGGGAACGCCGCTCAAGAGCGCCAAGAAGGAACTCAAGGAGTACGAGGAACTGAAAGCCCGCATCGACGCCGGCAACGATGCCGATGTGCAGGCCGACGCCGCTCTGGGCGACGAAGCCGCACAGGCCAAGATCGAGGATGCCGAGGCCGCCCAGGAAGAACTGGACGCCAAGGGCCGCGACTGGCTGGGTGCCATCAAGGCCGCGCTGCGCGGTTTCTCAGTGTACGACGACTTCAAGGCTGCGCTGATCGAGAAGGGCATCCCGGAAAACGAGATCGCATTCATCCACGACTTCAACACCGACGACCAGAAGGCCGCGCTGTTCCGCAAGGTCAACGCCGGCCAGATCCGCGTGCTGCTGGGTTCGACCCAGAAGATGGGCGCCGGCACGAACGTGCAGGAGCGTCTGGTGGCGCTGCACCATCTGGATGTGCCATGGAAGCCCAGCGACATCGAGCAGCGCGAGGGGCGCATTGTTCGCCAGGGCAACCGCCTGGCCGACACAATCCCCGGTTTCGAGGTCGAGATTCTGGCCTACGTGACCCAGGACACGCTGGATATGCGGATGTGGCAGACCCAAGAGGTCAAGTTGAAGATGGTCAACCAGCTTCGCACCCGCCAGATCAGCCGCGAGATCGAAAACCCGTTCGAGGAAGCCGAGATGTCGGCCGGTGAGATGCAGGCCGCGGCCACCGGCAACATGGACTTGCTGCGCGAGATCCAGCTCCGCTCCGACCTAAAAAAGCTGGAGCAGCGCAAGCGGTCCTTCGACGCCCAGCGCAACGAACTGGCGTCGCGCCGCAAGCGCGCCACGGACAGCCTGCGCCGCCTGCCCGAGCAGATCGCGGATCTGGAGGTGCTGGACAAGGGCGCGCGCGACTACTTCACCGGCCTGGAGGATCGATCGTTCAAGGCCACCATCAACGGCGACACCTACACCAGCCGGACAGAAGCCGGCGCCAAGCTGCGCGAACTGGCTGCAGCGCATGAATCCGCCCTGGAAGCCCGCCGCAAGGCTGGCGACGATGCAGGTAAGGCCGCGGCAGACGCCCGCGAAGACTTGTCGCCCGCCGAGCGCACTGGCATTGCCATGGACGCCAAGGACGCCTACCTGAAATCGAACCCGCTGCCGAAGATGGCCGTGGAGTTCAACGGCAAAACCTACGGGTCCAAGTCGGCGCTGGCCGACGCCATGACAGAGTTTGCCGGCGACTCGGAGCCCATCGAGTGGAGTTTCGACGGGCAAGAGTTCATCCGCCGCAAGGACATCGCCGCCGCCATTGAAGCGGTTGTTGCCGAGGCAATCGACACCGACACCGAGGCCAGCATCGGCACCATCGGCGGCTTCCAGGTCACGATTGAAGGCCAGCGCGACAAGTTTGGCTCTTTCGTGGACATGGTGGTCACGCACAAGGGCAAGACCTACGACAGCACCGCGCGGATCAACGGCGACGACAAGAAGCAGGCCGTGGACATCGTGGTTCGCGCGGCCGAGCGCATGGTGGCTTCGCTTCCCGACAAGCTGCAGTTTGCCAAGTACGACCTGGCGCGCGCCAAGAAGGCCATGCAGGAGCTGGAGAAGACCAGCATGCCGGACGCCTGGCCGGACATGGGCAAGCTGGAGAAGGCCCGCACCGAGCACAAGGAAGTGCTCAAGCGCCTAGCCGGCGAGGGCAAGAAGGAAGGCGAGGAAGGTGGCGCCGACACGACGCTCTCCATTGACGACAGCACCGGCCCGGCCGATACTGCCGACTATGGACCAGCAACCCAAGCCCACCGAGACGCAGCCGCCCGACTCGCTGAATCCTTCGCAGACCGAATCGAAGGCGGTGGATCTCACGCTGATCTGCTGGACGCAGTTGCTCCGGGAGACGGAAAGCGCGGACAAGCCGCCACTGCTGTTGCCAATATCGCCCGACGACTTTTCCGACGACAAGTTGTTTTCGTGAAGTTCAAGGGCACACCCCTGTTCAACGGGGTGGTGTCCAAGTCGGTCCCCGGCGTCATCTTCCTGAACATCGACAGCCAGAAGCCGCTGTTGTCCGTGCTCGGCCACGAGCTGCTGCACGAGATGGCCAAGAGCCACCCGACCATGTACGCGAACCTCTCGCGCCGCCTGGACGACCTCATCAAGAACGAAACCGAGTACGCGGTTCGGACCTACAACGCCTACAAGAAGGCCGGCATTTCCACCAAGGGCCTAGACACCCGCGAGGAACTGGAGGCCGACATCGTGGGCGACAACTTCATGGACGCCGGTTTCTGGCAGGCCATGGGGGAGAACCAGCCGGGCCTGTTCAAGCGCATCGTCAACTTCGTGACGGCGTGGCTGGACAACCTGAGCCAGAAGATCACCGACTACCGGCCGTTTGGAACCGACGAGTTCCTGACCGACATTGCTGCTGCACGCGATGCGGTGGCCGGCGCCATGCGCGAGTTCAGCGGCGCCGAAGCTGGAGCAGTGGCCGACCCGACTGATGGGGATGTGAAGCTCTCAGCCGCCCGTGGTACAAACAACGCCATGCCGGTGTTCAACAACGCATCCGGCGACTTCAACCCTGATCTTGACAAGTTCTGGATCAAGAAAGGGCGTGAAGAAATCCGTGGCGAGGGCATGTCGGATGCGGACTACAACACCGCCGTCGCTGAGTACGCCAATGCATGGCGCATCAATGATCTGTTGGTTGAACAACTCGGATGGCGCCGTCGCGGGTCAAGCAATGTCTCGTCCTCTACGTACTTTGAAAAAACCATCGAACTTGATGAGCAGAATGAGAATGGTGAAGACACACTGACCTACGAGGTTCGCGTGACTGACCACGACGACTATCACCCGGCAAGCGGTGGCATATCGAAGCGGTTTCAGGTCAATTTCCGATCAGTTCAAAGTCAATGGTCTGACGTTGACATCACGCCAGACATGAGCACAAAGGAGGCCATGTCATTGCTGCGCGGCACTCTGGAGACTGACCAATCCGCGCCGGTATCTGGCGGCGCGAAGCTCTCAGCCGCAGAGAAGCAAGACCAGACCCAGACGCCCAACAACGCCGACATCCGGTTCAGCGTGGTAGACGACATCAAGCGGGCCTATGCCGACCGCGTGCCCGATGCCGTGCGCGACCGCATCGAAGACCTGACCAGCTCGCAACGCGGATTCAACCGCTGGTGGCACAGCACCGTGGGCACCCAGCTCCACAAGGCCAAGGTGAACAAGGAGTTCGGTCGGGTCTATTACGCCGTGCAGGACTTCATGAAGGACGTGAGCCGCATGGCGACCTTGGCGGCCGACCAGGCGCCGGACCTGCTGCCGCATATTGACAGCCTGGCCGACATCAAGAAGGTGGCGCCGCAGATGGGCATTGCCGGGCACCGCCAGCGCAAGGCCGACATGAAGGCGGCGAGCGATGCGCTGTTCGATGGCACGCTGCGCTACACCCGTGACGCCTACGGCGAACCGGTGGAGGCCCAGAACGAAGCCGATGCCGGCCTTGTTTGGACCGACGCCGAACTCAAGGCGCGCGGCCTGAACGACACGGCGATCAAGCTGTACCGGCAGGCGCGCAGCGCCATCAACCAGTCGCTGGACAACCTGATGGCGGCCGACGTGTACCGCATGCTGACCGCCGTGACACCGGACGCCCTGGCGAACACGCCGGCCGAGCATGCCGCGATCATGGCCAAGGTGCGCAAGGCCGCGGCATCGGACAGTCCTCTGCAGGTGCTGCAGATTGCCGGCCGCGCGCTGGACCAGCAGGCCGACGTGCTGCGCAAGCAACTGGCGACCTTGAAGAAGCAGATGGACGAGGACTATGCCGATGGCATGACATCGGCCTACACGCTGGCACAGGATGCGCTCAAGAAGATCGAGAGCATCAAGGAGCGCATGGACGAGAAGTACGAGCGGGTGCGACAGCTCAAGGCGGAGGGCTATGCGCCGCTGATGCGCTTTGGCCGGTACGCGGTGGACGTGCTGGATGCGGACGGGAACCGGGCTTTCTTCGGGCTGTACGAGTCGCAGTACGAAGCCAACCGCGCCGCGCGCCGGTTTGCCGAGCAGGGTTTGCGGGTGAGCCAGAGCGTGAAGTCGGCCAAGGAGTTCGAGATGCTCAAGGGCATCAGCCCCGAGACGGCCATGCTGTTCGCGGATCTGCTGGGGGTGGAGAAGGACGCGGCCATGCAGAAGTGGCTGCAGAACGCCCTGGCCGAACAGTCGGCGCTCAAGCGGCACATCCGCCGCAAGGGCATCGCCGGGTTTGACGATGACGCCGGCCGGGTGGTGGCGGCCTTCCTGACCTCCAACAGCCGGGCCGCATCGCGCGCCTTGCACGGCTTGCGCATTCAGGAGAGCGTGGAGAACGTGCGGGCCGGTGATGTGAAGGACGAGGCGATCAAGCTGGCCGACTACGTGAACAACCCGGTGGAAGAGGCGCAGGCGGTGCGCTCGCTGCTGTTCGTCAACTACATCGGCGGCTCGGTGGCGTCGGCGCTGGTGAACTTGACCCAGACGGTGGTGCAGACCTTCCCGTATCTGGCGCAGTACGGCGGTGCGCGCAAGGGCGCCAGCCGGGTGACGGCGGCCATGAAGCTGGCAATGGGCAAGATCGAGGACGCCGAGCTGGCCGAGGCGGTCAAGCGCGCCGAGGCCGACGGCGTCATCAAGCCGCAGGAAGTGTTCCAGCTCCAGGCCGAGGCCAGCCGCACGCTGGGCTCAGACATCCGGGTGCGCGCGGCGCTGTCGCTGTGGGGTTCGTTCTTCCAGATGGCCGAGCAGTTCAACCGCCGCGTGGCCTTCATTGCGGCCTACCAGACGGCCAAGCAGGAGGGCATTCGCAACCCGTTCGCCTTTGCCGAGAATGCGGTGGACGAGACGCAGGGCGTGTTCAACAAGGGCAACCGGCCCGATTGGGCGCGCGGCGCGGTTGGCGCGACAATTTTCACCTTCCGTACGTTCACCATCCAGTACGTCGAGTTCTTGAAGCGCCTGCCGCCCAAGGAGCGCGCGCTGGCGCTGGGTGTTCTGGTGCTGCTGGCCGGTTTCCGTGGCTTGCCGTTTGCCGAGGACGCCGAGGACATCATCGACACCGCCGCGCAGGCGATGGGCTACAACTTCACGACCAAGGCGCAGATGGACCGGTTCTTGGTGTCCACCCTGGGCCAGCCGTTCGCGGACTTCCTGCAGCGCGGCGCCAGCGGCACCGGCATGCTGCCGTTCGATGTGTCGCAGCGCCTGGGCATGGCCGACCTGCTGCCGGCGACCGGGGTGCTCAAGGCCAGCGAAACCCGCAAGGATGAGCAGATCCTTGAAGTGCTTGGTGTTACCGGTGGATTCATTCGTGACGCGCTCAAGGGAGAGGTCAGGCCGATTGCCTTGCGCAACGCTGCCAAGGGCATCGAGATGTACGACCGCGGCATCTACACCGACACCCGTGGCCGCAAGGTGATGGATGTCGGCCCGGTGGATGCGGCGATGAAGGCCATCGGCCTGCAGCCGGCCGGTGTTGCCGCCGAGTCGCGCAAGGCTGGGTCGGTGTACGAGATGCGCGCGCTGTTCACCAAGGTCAAGAGCGAGATTTCCGAGCAGATGGCGCTGGGCCAGTTCGAGAACGACCAGGCCAAGATCCAGAAGGCGCGCGACCGGCTGGCCGACTGGAACGCGAAGAACCCGGATGCTCAGATCCGCCTCAACGGCCAGGCTATCCGCCGCCGCGTGACGGAAATGCGCAAGGACCGCTCGGAGCGCCTGTTGAAGACCACCCCGAAGGAGTTGCGTGCTCAGGCGCGGGAGGTGCTGGAGTGAGTGGAGCGGCTGGTAAGCCTACAATGAAGGCTCAAAGCCGCGCGCAGGTGGTGGGCGGAAGTTGGTAGCTTCTGCAAGCTGTTGATTTGTAATGGGGGCCGAATCCCTTACAAGGCGTAGGTCGGCGGTTCGACCCCGTCAGCACCCACCACCACCACAAAGGCGAACATGGGTTCGCCTTTTTTCTTGTCGGCACCGGCGCAACAA
>Ga0172372_10001039_pt1 | contig 42868 bp, 47 predicted proteins | sample LakKiv5m_2_FD_114544 | JGI IMG/M metagenome (GOLD analysis project Ga0172372, IMG submission 114544) | Freshwater microbial communities from Kabuno Bay, South-Kivu, Congo - kab_092012_9.5m | ecosystem: Environmental > Aquatic > Freshwater > Lake | place: Democratic Republic of the Congo...
TCATACAGAAGTACCGATGCTTGAAGATGTAAAAGACTGGGCTAAAAAACTTACTCAATCAGAAAAAACATTCCTTACCCATATTTTTAGATTTTTTACTCAGGGTGATATAGACGTAGCTGGTGGGTACGTAAAAAATTATTTGCCATATTTTTCACAGCCTGAAGTTAGAATGATGCTATTAGGATTTGGTGCAAGAGAAGCACTACACGTTGCTGCGTACTCCCATCTTATTGAAACTCTTGGATTACCGGAGACGATGTATAATGAATTTATGGAGTATCAAGAGATGAGAGAAAAGCATGAGTATGTTTTAAATATATCTTCTAAAAACTCTACAAAAGAAAATACAGCAACCCACATAGCTGTATTTTCAGCATTTACTGAAGGTATGCAATTGTTCTCTTCTTTTATAATGCTACTTAATTTTCCAAGACACGGTAAAATGAAAGGAATGGGACAAATTGTTACGTGGTCTATTGTTGATGAAACAATGCATACCGAGTCCATGTTAAAATTGTTTAAGACATACATTCAAGAAAATCCTGAAATATGGAATGACAGCCTTAAGTCTAAAATTTATACTATAGCCGAAAGAATGGTAGAACTAGAAGATAAATTTATTGACCTTGCATTTAATTTGGGGCCAATGGAAGACTTAACACCCGAGCAAGTAAAACACTACATTAGATACATTGCCGATAGAAGACTTATTTCTATGGGTATGAAAGGTATTTTTAAGGTTAAGAAAAATCCTTTACCCTGGGTTGAAGAAATGATTAACGCCCCTATACATGGTAACTTCTTTGAAAACCGAGTAACAGATTATGCTAAGGGAGCTCTTTCAGGTAAATGGGATGATGTGTGGGGTAAAGCAGCTTAAATGTTTAAGATTAATAGGACCTAAATTTTTTAAAGGATTTTCATGAACCAATTTCATACATCTAATTCAAATTACGTAAAAGACCCTGTGCAAACGTTGAACGGTCCGGAGATCAAAATTTCTTGTTGCTCTAATGTTTATATCAGAAGAATGACTTTTCATAAAGCATATACAATAGAGCTTGGACATTCTCATCTCTATGACCATGTAAGCTACCTATCAATTGGTTCCTGCGAAGTTCAAGTCTTTGACGAGGAAAAAAACGAAATGGGACCTCCTAAAACGTTTAAAGCGCCGGCTACAATTTTTGTTGCAAAAAATAAAATACATCAACTTAAATCTTTAGAAGATAATACTATTATTGACTGTATTCATGCATTAAGAAATATAGATGGAGAAATTATAGAACCTGATAGTTTCCCCGAGGGGGTTTCTATAGAAGAAGCGGACAGAACATACATGAACAATACAGGCAAAAATTTACAATTAAGAACAAAAGAGGATATTTTTTCTAAGTATAGATTACCGAGAATAATTCATTTCGATAAAACTTTTTAATGAAAAGTAAGTTTGTTAATTTTTTTATGAATGTTGCAAAAGAAACATCAAAACTTTCTCACGCTAAAAGATTGCAGGTTGGAGCCGTTATTGTAAAAGATAGTAACATAATTTCTTTTGGATATAACGGTACACCAGCCGGTATGGATAATAGTTGTGAAGATGAGGAATATAAAACAAAGCCCGAAGTTATTCATGCTGAAGCAAATGCAATATGTAAACTAGCAAGACAAGGAAATTCTGGTCAAGATAGTGTAATGTTTCTTACCCACGCTCCCTGTATAGAATGTTCCAAACTTATAGTACAAGCAGGAATTAAAAATGTCTTTTTTAGTACTGCGTATCGAAGCAGTGAAGGTTTAGAATTACTACATAAAGCAGGTATACAAGTTACTCAAACGGAGGTATAATGAGTCCAATATTTACCTGTTACGAATGTAATGCTGAATATTCAGTTGATTCAATTTTTGAAACTGATGATCCGGTCTCCTTTTGTCCGTACTGCGGAAGTGAAATAGAGCACGAAGAAGAGGATGATGACGAGCTTGACGATGAAGATTTTAGGGATTGATCTTTCCTTAACTAGTCCAGCGTGTTGTTTTTTTAACGGCGATGAGTTTAATTTTAACGGGTGCAAATTTTTTTTTCTTACTTCTAATAAGAAACTGCAAGGAAGTAACCACCCGGTTACCGGCACACTAGTAAAAGAATACAATAACGATCAAGAGCGGTACCATAACATTACTAAATGGGTTATAGATATTATTTACGATCTATCACCTCACCACGTTTTTATCGAAGACTATTCCTATTCTTCTACAGGTAGAGTCTTTAACATCGCGGAAAATTGTGGTGTGTTAAAGCAAACGTTATGGAAGTCAGGAGTAACGTTTACTACAATTCCTCCTACTGTGGTTAAAAAACAAGCCACTGGTAAAGGAAACTCCAACAAAGTTGCGATGGAATTAGCTTTTGTACAAGAGACTGGATTTGATTTTAGAAAGCATCTACAATTATCTCAATCAGTAAGTAATCCGGTATCCGATATTGTGGATAGTTTCTATGTCTGCAAGGCCGGTCTTTATTATGAGAAACCAGAGACCAAAGTACAACATTAGAACAAACGTTAAGTTTAAAAATAAACTTAACAGTGATATCGTTATCGGTGACCTTATTAATGAAGAGGAAATCGACGGTAAGAATTACTTTGTAATTCGTAATGCAAAAGGCAGTGTAGTTAAACTAACAAAAGAGGCTTATGCTATTTTAAAATGAATGCTACCAGTAACTTTAAGATGTCAAAACAGACAAAAAGAACACTTGCACTTGCAAAGTTTCGCTCCTCCGATCACAAGAACAGTTACAAAAAACTTATGATTCTTGCCCAGCTCACGGGATTAGTTGTAACTAAACTTCCTAAGTCAACCGAATCTGACAATACTTGATTTTAATTTACCACTGTTGTATTATGTTTGTGCCAATTAGGCATTTTATTAACTTAGAAAGGAAATATATGATGACTCAAAAAGAAAAACTCCGCCGCGCTTTTTTTGACGGCCAAGAACTGACTGCAAAACAGATCTCTGCTCGTTTTGGAATTGCTTCTCCGGGCAAAGTAGTTTCGCTGCTTCGTATGGAAGACGGAATGCCTATTTACAACAACAAGCACACTGACACAAAAGGTCGTGTTGTAAATAAGTATCGCCTTGGTACTCCTTCACGTAAAGTGATTGCTGCAGGCTATCGCGCGATTGCTCAAGGTCTTGTTTAATTTATATCTTGACCTTATAATAGAGGGGCATTGCCCCTCTTTTTATTTTTGGAGAAATTATGGCAAGTAAAGTTGATACTCCCGAAGGTCGTCAATGGCTAATTAATATGTTAAAAATGGGCCCAGTAAGGGTTATTTTTACTAAAAAGGATGGAAGTGAGCGAACTATGAACTGTACGCTTAAATCCGACCTTACAGAAAATTACGAGAAAAAAACCGATCGTATAAAAGAACAAAATCAAGAAGTATGCCCAGTTTTTGATTTAGAAGCCAAGGGATGGAGATCTTTTAGATACGACAGTGTTAAGGGTGTGGAGCTTGATCTATGAAAGTAGGCATTACATTTGGTGCGTTTGATTTGTGTCATGCAGGCCACAATTTAATGTTTGGTGAGTGTAAACAAAATTGCAACTATCTTATAGTAGGTCTACAGGCAGACCCTTCGCTAGAAAGAATAGAAAAAAATAAACCCGTGCAGAGCTTGTTTGAGCGCTACGTACAACTTAATTCATGTAAGTATATTGATGAGATTATACCATACGTATATGAACATGAGATAGAACAGATTCTCAGGTCTGTAAAACCTGATATTAGGTTTATAGGATCAGATTATCACGGTAAAGACTTTACTTCAAAACAATACTGCCTAGATAGTAATATAGAATTATACTTTAATAATCGTGATCATGGATTTAGTACAACTGAGTTGAGGAAGCGAATTGAGAGTCCTAATAACAGGTAGTTCCGGGTATATTGGTTCCGTGCTTTGTAAGATAGCAAAAGAGCGCGGGCATATGGTAGTAGCAGCTGACCCTAGGTCACCAAAGCATAGTTACTACGATACGTTTATTAATGATAATATTGTAATGAATAGTGTTGCGTACGAGGCTACAAACCTTTACGTTGATGCTGTTTTTCACCTAGGTGCTTCTGCAGACGTTACCGACAGCACAAAAAGACCATCCCTATACTATAAAAATAATATTGGCGCCACCGCAGCTCTATTTGACAATCTAATTCAAATGGGCTGGTCCGGACCTATCGTCTTCTCCTCCACAGCAGCCGTCTACGGTAAGTCAAATCAAACCGTTAGCGAGTACAATGCACTCGCTCCTATGAATTCATACGGTAAGAGTAAACTTATGTGCGAAGAATATCTAGAAGATCTTTGGCACATTCATAAACTACCTTCCGCTATTTTTAGGTACTTTAATGTAGCCGGAGCTTACGACGACGTAGGTGATCATCATGACTCACATCATGTTTTACAGAAATTATGCTTTAGTGCAAAAAATAATCAACCATTTTTTGTCTACGGATCAGATTTAGAAACGAGAGATGGAACCTGTGTGAGGGATTACTTACATGTACGAGATGTATGCGAGGCTCACTTTGTAGCATTGGAATATGTTAAGAAACATCCATCGGTCTATCAATTCAATCTCGGTACCAACGAAGGAACTTCTGTTATGGAGTTAGTAACTAAGTTTCAAGCTAATACCGGCAAAACTATTAACTACAAACTTGCTGCAAGTAGACCTGGCGATCCAGCTTACTTAGTTGCTAACCCTTCCAAATTTATTAACACAGCCGGGTTTAAGTACCATCATAGTGATATAGAAAATATTATTAAAAGCGCATGGGAATGGTACAGGAGATAATATGCCATTTGAAGAGAATGAAATTAGTGAAAAGAGTCAGGGCGGTACCGAAAGCGTTAAGCGTGAATTAGCAAAACGACTACCGGAAGGACTGACTGATGATTTTCAAATTATATGTTCTAGAGTTCGTAAGATTGAAGAAGATAAGATTAGAGTTTATTGGCTTCATGATCTTCCAGAAGACCCAGAAACAAGTCACTTAAAAAATATTAACAGTAGAAATAGATTCCATAAATTAGTATTCTGTGGCAATTGGCAATATTCAAGGTACCAGCACGTACTGGGTATTCCCTACGACAGACAAAGTGTAGTAATTGATACTCCTATAGATCCAATGCCTCAAGTACAAAAAGAGTTTGATACCATCAGGCTTATCTACACCTCTACACCACAAAGAGGGCTTGAGTTATTAGTACCAGTATTTGAAGCACTGGCAAAAAAACATGAGAATATTCACTTGGATGTTTTTTCAAGCTTTAAAATTTATGGATGGGGAGAAGCTGATAATCGATACGAGCATGTTTACGAAAAGATACGCAATCACCCGCAAATGACATATCACGGATTTGCTTCTAACGATGTTGTTAGAGAGCACTTGCTTAAAGCTCATATATTAGCATACCCGTCAATCTGGCTTGAGTGTAATAGTAGAAGTGTAATTGAAGCGATGTCTGCTAAACTACTTTGTGTTCATCCAAATTTTGGAGGGTTAGTTGATACTTCCGGAGGTTTGAATTTTATGTACCAGGGGGATAGTAATCATCAAACACATGCTAATGTTTTTTATCATATGCTTGATCATGCTATTTAAAAGTTGCTACAGAAGATATACAAAACTATTTACAACTAGTTAAACTATATGCCGATAGTAGATACGCATGGTCGAAAATTGTTAGTCAATGGTCTGATCTTTTTAGTGAATTAAAAATGGAATATCCTGAAGTAACAAACCGTAAACCAAAAAGCGAAGTATTCGTTTACAATACATTATGATAGTAACAAAGACTCCTTTACGTGTAAGTTTTTTTGGGGGAGGAACTGACCTTCCAGAATACTTCATGCATAATAAAGGAGCAGTGCTTTCTGTTACAATCGATATTAATATGTTTATTACTATTAACGAATCGCCACGACAGCGTATTAAAGCATGCTATGATGAAATAGAGGTCGTAGATACAGCAGCGTACCTTAATCATAACAGAATTAGAGAGACACTACTTCACTACGGGGTTATAAACAACTTAGAGGTTGCCTCTTTTTGTCACATTCCAACTAAGGGTACCGGGCTAGGTTCCTCCTCTTCTTACACCGTTGGTTTATGTAATGCTTTATCAACTCATTTAAAAAATAAACAAACAAAATATGAACTTGCTGAAACCGCGTATTTTATTGAAAGAGAAAGATGTAATGAAAAGTTAGGTAAACAAGATCAATATGCCGCGGCGTTTGGTGGTCTTAATCTTATTGACTTTTACAGCAACGATACTCAAGTAATTCCAGTTAACATATCAGGTGAAGCGTTACAAAAGTTAGAAGATAACTTAATGTTCTTTTATACCGGTATTCAAAGGGTGGCTAATGATATTTTAGAAGTTCAAGCTGCTGATACTAACACCGAGCAAACTAAAACGTACCTTAAAAAACTAGCCGATCTTTCTTATGACGGTGCAAAAATTCTTTCTAAATCATCTCGTCAAAGAGACTTTGGAGGTATGCTTGATTATGCATGGTCAATAAAGCGTCAACTAACTAAAGGAATCACCAGCAATGTTATAGATGATTTTTATTGGAGAGCAATGGGTGCAGGGGCAATAGGAGGAAAACTTTTAGGAGCAGGAGGGGGTGGGTTTCTAATGTTCTATGTAACCCCTAATAAACGTCAGGCCGTAAGGGATGCTCTTCCATTAACTGAATATAAATTTAAATTTTCACTTAAAGGCTCGGAGGTTGTTTTAAATGATAGATAACTTTAAAAAAGATTATATTAATCAGATTAATAAAGGCTTAAATAATTTATCAGATGATATTCTTAATAATGCAATTGCAGTAATTGAAAACGCAATAACTAGTTTTAAAGACATTTTTGTTTGCGGTAATGGAGGATCAGCAGCAATAGCAGAACATCTTTCATGTGATTATTCAAAAGGTATTGCCACAAACACAGCGTTATTTCCTAAAGTTCATTCTTTAGTTAGTAATATGTCGTTAATTACCGCTCTTGCAAATGATACTAGTTACGAGGAAATATTTGCTGCACAGTTAGCACTACAGGCAAAAAAAGATGACGTTTTAATTTGTATTTCAAGTAGCGGTAATTCTCCGAACATTATTCGAGCACTTAATGTTGCGAATGCTATTCAAATGAAAACTATTACGTTAACTGGGTTTGACGGGGGTAAGGCATCTTATTTCTCAGGCATTAACCTGCACATACCAATTAATAATTACGGTGTAGTAGAAGATTGTCATCAAATACTAATGCACATTATCGCCCAGCATATTCGTACAACACAAACGGTAGTTGATTTAAAGACAGTAAAGCTGTAAAATATCTAAATGATTTTACTAGACCTTAATCAGGTTATGATTGCTAATTTTATGTCACAAATTGGTAATCACACTGATACTAAGATAGATGAGGGCCTTTTTCGACACATGGTCCTTAATTCTATTCGTTCGTTTAGACAGAAATTTAAGGAATACGGAGAACTTATTATTGCATGCGATGATAAGAAATTCTGGAGAAGAGAAGTATTTCCTTACTATAAAGCCAATCGTAAAAAGAATCGCGATGAATCTGAACTAGACTGGGCGCTCATTTTTAATACTCTTAATAAAATTAAAATTGAACTTAAAGAGTACTTTCCATATAGAGTAATTCAGGTCGAGGGTGCCGAAGCTGATGATGTTATAGCAACATTAGTAATGCAGTACGGTAGTTATCTAAATACAAATAAGATAATGATTTTATCAGGCGATAAAGATTTTAGACAGCTACACAGGTTTGTAAATGTCTCACAATATGATCCAATCAATAAAAAATTTATTAACGAGACGGATCCAGAGAGATATTTGAAAGAACAGATTATAAAGGGCGACAGGGGAGACGGTATTCCTAATATCCTAACACCCGATGACTCACTTGTTAACGGCGTTAGACAAAAACCTATTAACTCCAAGAAATTAGAATTGTGGCTTAAGAATACATCAGAGATCCTTTCAGGAGGGGAACTAGAAAAAAACTGGTTCAGAAATATAACGCTGATTGATCTTTCCCAAATACCAGAAAAAGTGAAAGAATCTATCATAATAGAATTTCATAATCAAAGTAATAAATCTAGAGACAAAATTTTCAATTATATGATAAATAATAAGATGAAGTTCCTTATTGAACACATTAATGAATTCTAATGAAAAAATCAATCTATAATATACTTAAAGAATGCTCTGAAGGTAAAACCCCAAAAGATAGAGTGGAACTTATACAAAAAAATTCTACTCCAGTACTTTTAAATATTTTAAAGCATGCATTCGATCCTAAAATTAAATTTCTTCTTCCCGACTCAGACCCTCCTTACAAGCCTTGTGAATTCTTAGATCAAGAAGGAAGACTATATTCAGAAGTAAGAAAGCTATATCTTTTTATTGAGGGAGGTAACCCTTCCCTTACTAAATTTAAAAGAGAAATGTTATTCATTCAGTTTATTGAAGGATTAGATAAAAATGATGCTATTCTTATGTTAGCAGTAAAAGATAAGAAACTTCCTTTTAAAAATATTACCTCAGAACTTGTACTTAAAGCCTTTCCCAACCTTTATTAAAATGAGTAAGACGCTTACTAAATTTAAAAAATTTAAAGAAGACGATAGTCACCACGATAGCAAGAGAAAGAAACTTGCATTTAAAAATAAACAACTAAGAACTTTAGACAACGTCTTAAAAACTAAAGACGTCAAAAAAATTCTTACGTTTGAAGAAAAAATAATAGGAGGTTAATATGGGATGGTTCTGGACCAACTCATTAATGGGGAAAATTGAAAGCGGGTTAGTATCTCTTACTAACTACATCTGGCGCAAGAGACGTTTAGAAGAAAAAAAGATTTTAGAAAAAATTAAACAATTAAAAAAGTAATGCCGACTTATAGTTTTAAAAATTTAGAAACAGGTGAGATAGTAGAGTACAATATGAAAATATCTGCTCTCGATGAGTTTAAAAAAAGCAATCCTCATTTAGAGCAGCGTATTTCAGGGGCTCCTGGGCTTAGTGATCCAGCAAGAATTGGGGTTCTTAAGCCGGCAGCAGGGTTTAGGGACTTGCTTAAAAATATGAAGAGCAAGCACAGGAGGAGCACTATCAATGATTTTTAAAGGGACCTATGGCAAAGAGATCCAACACCAACCTTCAATTAGCTACTTCCAACCCAGATCTAGATAAAACGAGCAACACATTAAAAATAAAAATAGATCATCTTAAAACATTTGAGCCTCTAACTAATAATCAAAAGAAATTCTTCGACGCATACAGACAGGGAGATTATTTTATTGCTTTACACGGAGTTGCAGGAACCGGAAAAACGTTTATAGCAATGTATAAAGCACTAGAGGAAGTGCTCGATAGATCAAATCCATTTAATAAAATAATTATAGTAAGATCAGCCGTACAGTCTAGAGAAATTGGACATCTTCCCGGAGACGTAGGAGAAAAGTTAGAAATCTATCAACAGCCTTACAGACAAATTTGTCATACACTTTTTGATAGAAGAGATGCGTATGATAGATTAGAAGAGCAAGGATATATTAACTTTATTTCTACTTCTTTTATTAGAGGTATGTCGTTTGATGATGCTATCATTATTGTTGATGAAATGCAGAATATGAATTTTGAAGAAACTGATACAGTAATGACGCGAGTTGGATATAGATCTAAAATTATATGGTGTGGTGATTATAGACAGACTGATCTTAGAAAAACAAACGATAAATCTGGAATTTTAAAATTTTTTGATATTGCATATCATATGAAAGCTTTTACTAAGATTGAATTTACCGCGGACGATATTGTAAGAAGTAGTTTAGTAAAGGATTATATTCTCGCTAAACTTAAATACGAAGATAGTAATGAAAAAATTTAAACATAATTTTTTACCTGAAGTCAAGCTTGAAGAAATAAAAATAGACGGTAAAAGATTTTACGTTACACCTGAAAAAAACAAGTATCCATCAGTTACTACTGTCCTGGGTAGTGTTATGGATAAAACAAAATTATTTGAATGGCAGGCAAGAGTAGGTAAAGAGAAGGCCGATCAAATAAAAACAAAAGCTGCAAGAAGAGGAACAAAGCTTCATAAGTTGTGTGAAGATTACGTTCTTAATAAAGATGAATATCTCAAAGATCATTTGCCTATTACAATAGATTTATTTAAACAAGTAGAGCCTTTCATTGATAAAAACGTAGAGGAAGTTTTAGGAATAGAGCTTCCTCTTTATTCTGACTTTCTCGGCACGGCCGGGCGCTGTGATATGGTCTGTAAAATGAATGGTAAAAACGTAGTAGTTGACTACAAGACCTCCACTAAGCCTAAAAAAGAGGAATGGATCGAGAGTTACTTTTTACAGCTCACAACTTACAGCATGATGATTGAAGAAAGGTATAAGATTGACGTACCTTACATTATTGTTGTAATTGCATGTGAGGAGGGAGAACTTCAAACCTTTCCTAAATTTACCGCACACTATCGCGATAAAGTAACAGACATTTTCCGTAACTTTAGTAAAGAGTTGATATAATTACACGTAACACCTATAATTAACGTATGTTAACTATGAGGGTGTTATGAATCCAACTAACGAAGTAATCACGAAACTTAGAGTTAATGATAAGATGTCGCCTACCGTGGTTGTGCAGACGGTGAGGGAGTATCTTGACAATCAACCTAACTCACTTAAAGCAGCCAACGCTATCGTTAATAAATTTGGTATAAAGCCATTTGATAATAAAAAGAAAGCGTATGTGTTTGCAATGACCGCAGTAGAACACTCTCTAAAAAATATGACTCCATCTATCGAAGCTATTATTCAAAAATCTAACGAACGTATAGAAAGAATTACTGACATGATCGGTCCTGGAGCGTTTATCGATTATGAAAATAAACCTCAGGAAGATAGCTTAAAGAAAGGCAGTAAGCGTGATGTTGCTAGAGAAATATATCTAGAACACAAGAGCAAAGGGGACAAGCAGGTCATTAAGCTCGTACAAGAAGCACTAGGTATTACTAAACAAAACGCGTATACTTATGTCTACCTTGTTAAAAAAGACCTTAGCCTGTAGTCTATTTACCCCTACAGTAGCTTTATCAGCTATTGTAAACGGTACGGGAGAGCAGTTGCTTAATGCTAACGAAAATGTTAGCCTTACGTGTTCTGTTGCGCAAAATAAGGCAATTAAAAACGCTCTTGATATCTACAGTAGTAAGGAGTTTTGGGTCACTAAAAAGAACTACTGCTACGATGTTAAGAATTACGCTTACTGTAATTACTATAACGAACAAGACTATACGGCTTCAGGAACAATAAGACGAATAGTAGGTAAAAAAGAATACATTGAAGGTAATAAGTGTAAGGTAGAAATATCTGTAGAGATAGAAAAATCTAGGTATCTAGATGTATCTGTATCCGGTAAGCACATCTACCATGTAGGAGAACCTCTTCAATTTATTGTTCAGGCTAGAGAGGAATTGTACCTTTACGTTTTTAATATACATCGTAATAAGGTGGATTTAATTTTTCCTTACGAGTACACTGACGATAACTTAATTGATAGTAAGTATGTTTTCCCTGGTAACGGTAAAAAGTACAACACATACCTTAACGAAGGAGTGAAGCAAAGTGAAGAAACTATCTTTTTACTTTTCACAAAACACTACGTAGACTTTGATAGATATACACTTAACAGAAAAGCATTAGAAGAAATTACTAATGCAATACCAAATCATTCAAAGAGAATTTTTACTTACAATATTTTTATTAAACGGTGATGGATATGAAAATGATTATGACATATGTGGCGGCTTGTTTGTTAGGTCTTATTACGGTAGGATGCTCAACAATTAACGGCCAAGGACCCGATGGTACTAAAATGGTAGAGGTACCAGCGGCAAAAGTAAATCAGATTCCTGATTGGTTTCTAGCTAAACCGGCTCCCGAATCAAAAGATATCTTTGTTACTGCAACTGACATTAGTAAGGACATGCAGTTTGCAATTGACAAGGCTACTCTTAATGCAAAGATTATGCTTGCCGAAAGGTTAGGAACAAAGGTTGAAAGTCTTACACGTGAATCTACTTTAGAGGTTGGCCAAGGATCAAAAGACGTGCAACGAGAAATTGATCGAGTATCTAAGGTGCGGGTTAATCAGGACCTAAGCTTCTTTACTCGGGAACACCTCTCTGTAGTTCGTGAAGGTGATCAGTATAGGGCGTTTGTAATGCTTAAAATTACTAACGAAGAGGGCCGCCGACTAACACATAAAGATAATTCACGCTCACGGGAAGAGCGGTTAAAAGAACTTGATAAGCCTGTTAGCGTATCTCCTACTAACGATGGAGTAATTACAGTTACTCCAGTATCACAGTTAGATCGTAGTAAGATGATTTCTAACGATATTAAGGATGAAGCTGTTAAAGCCCGTATTGCTAAGACTTTAGAAGATCCTAACGCCGTAGTTATTAACGCTACTATTCGCTAAAATACATTAACCTAAATAATTATATGTTTAGGCTACTTAACCCCTATCATACCGAACATACCATGTGCACCGAAAAGGTGCACAGTAGTTTTATAGACAGTAAAAATGTTTGGTATTATGACAAAGATGGATTTGAACTCACAAAACTAGAACAAGAGTTCTATAAGGTGAGCGGGTTTAGTGTTTTTTTAAATGATTGTCTTAATCATGTATGTTGGCAGGAGCCATGGTTTGAACTAACGGATAATAGTTTTATCCTTGACCACAGCCTTGTCTTACATCGATGCTCATTTGGTGAGGAAGCACGGGGACAACTTCTTCAAAGTGTTAAGAGTATTCCAAGACTTTCTTATCTATTACAGTCCTCATCTAAATGGGGGCTTGATTTTAGCCTTGATTTTATTGATAATGATGGTATGCTAACTGAGGTGATCCATATCGAGGTGGATATGGTAAATTATCATGACTTCTTACAAAAGAAAAAGGAGTTAGAAGACTTCGTTCTTACGACGGACTGGAAACATGTTTATAAGTTTCTAGATCTACATCGAAACAAATGGGAATGTCTAGTTGGGTTTGAACAAAATGATTGGAAAGCTAGACTACTCGGATTTAAAAAAGCCGAAATTACTCACAAGGTAATCTGAGTCTCCCTATTAACAGGAGGATATTAAATGCTAAAGTCTACAGCTACTTTAGAGGATAATACTACACTGATAATGAAATCTTTTATCTACACAATTTGTGCTTTACTTGTTGTTGCTATAGTTGCTCAAATCTATAAAATAAAAGTAAGCATGTTTTCCCATAACGGTATTCCTGCCCACTATACAGCTGATCAGCGTATCAAGCAGTTGGAGTGTCTTGCACTTAACATCTATAAGGAAGCAGGGTACGAGCCGTTTGAAGGTAAGGTTGCGGTTGCTCAAGTAACAATTAATAGAGCCAATGATCCCCGCTTTCCTAAAGATATTTGTCAGGTAGTTTATCAGAAAAATGTATTTTATCAGAAGACAGTTTGTCAGTTTTCCTGGTATTGTGACATTGTTCATAAAAATAGAACAATCAATCCGGCCGCCTTTAACGAGAGTTATGAGGTAGCTAAGAAAGTATTGCTTGAAAATTTTCGCCTTTCAGGTATGAAAGACGCTCTTTACTATCACGCCGATTATGTTAACCCTAAATGGAACAAAGAAAAGGTAGGTAAAATTGGACGCCATATCTTCTATAAAGAAAAAATTTAGTATAGATTCACTTAATGCATGGATGTCTAATATGCGTAAGTTTATTACTGAAAAGTTATCCCATCTCTCATCTGAGGGAGTAGGATGGCTTGGATTAATGATGGTGCATTGTGCTACTGTTCCGTCATTGCTTGCATTAATTTTTGGAATATCTAATACTTTACCATCACTGGATGTAGTATTTTTTATATGGACCGGACTGCTGCTATTTTTTGTTAAATCACTTATAAAGAGAGACATGCTTAACATTATTACTAATGGACTAGGCTTTTTTGTACAAGCCGTACTCCTTGGCATGGTGGTGTTTAAGTAATGAGTGACGAAAATGGCAAGTCTTATCTTCTACAGATAAACGATGTTGAAATAAACTCAATTAGATCTCCTACTCAGTTTATGCAGGAAATAGATAAGCTAGTAGAAGAAAAAAAGATGGATTACATTGAAGCAGTAATTTATTATTGTAACAATAATGATATTGAAATAGAAACTGCTGCCTCGCTAATTAAAGGAAGCGCTAAGATGAAGGCTAAAATTCAGCTAGAAGCAGAAACTCAAAATTATTTACCAAAAAGTGGAAAGCTACCTCTATGAGTATAATTGAATATGAGATTAAATTGCCTGAGCAGTACAAGCACCCTGAAGGATTGCCGGAGCATTTAGGTGGGCACGAAGGTGAAACTCACATTGATGATGGTGCCCTTACCTACCTGATAGAAAAATTTAGTATTAAGTCTATGATTGATATCGGATGTGGTCCCGGTGGCATGATTAAACTTGCTAAAGAAAAAGGACTGCACGCTGTAGGAGTAGACGGGGACGATAAGGTTGAACGGGAAGAGGAACTAAAAGAGAGTATAATTATTCACGATTATGCCCAAGGACCGTTCGTCCCTAATACGACATATGACCTTGGATGGTCGGTAGAGTTTGTAGAGCATGTGGATAAAATTTACATGCCTAACTTTCTTGAAACGTTTAAGTCTTGTAAGTACGTTACTATGACGCATGCACTACCAGGACAATCCGGACATCATCATGTTAACTGTATGCCTATTGAATATTGGTGTGGAGCTTTGGAAGCAATAAACTTTAAACTCTTAGTAGAAGAAACAAACGAGATGCGTAAGGTTTCAACTATGCGTGAGAGGTACATTCGTCAACAGGGTTATATTTTTAAAAATGGACGCTTTTAACGCCTATAAGACCTACGTTGCACTAAAAAATCATTTTCATTCTAAGACTTACGACTACTTTAAGTACAATGGTAGAACAAGAGCATCCATTAAATCTTTTGAAAAAAGAGGTGACAAGTATTTCTTCCATAAGCTTGCCAAACGCGGTGATTGCGCTAATTACCTTGCCTCTAATTTTTTAATTGGCGATTGCTGGGTTGGAGATTTAGTAAATGAGCAAGCTGCTGAAAAAAACTATATGGCGTGGCGGAAGCGAATGGAAAGTCTTTCTTATATCTTCAGCAATGATTTGGATAAGCTTGATAGTAATTTTAATAATAATTTTTTAGTTGTAGAAGGTCAGCACCCCAAGCTCTTGAAGCTGTATCTACGAAAAGAAATATGTCCTGAAACAATACTCATACTTGAAGATCTTTTAAACTTTTTTCGTACCTGGAATAGAAGAATAGAAGATAAAATTGTATGGCCAACGGAATACATAAAGCTTAAGAAGTACAGACCTTTTTTTACCGTTGACATTGAGAGGTACAAAGTTCTTGTACTTGAAAAATTTAATGAGAGCAGCTAATATAAATACTCTTATCGTCATGTGAAAGTGGATAAGAAGCATACTACGTATACAACGCATATAGGAGAAGTAAAATGGATTTTCAATCCCTAAAGAAAAACCGTCAGACGGTATTTGCAAATCTTTCGAGCGAATTTAATAAGCTCAATTCAACAACCAACTCTCAAGACGACGACAGGTTCTGGAAGCCGGAAGTAGACAAGGCCGGTAACGGCTACGCTATTATTCGTTTTCTTCCTGCTCCCGCTAACGAAGATGTGCCTTTTGTAAGAGTGTGGGATCATGGGTTTCAAGGCCCAGGAGGATGGTATATTGAGAAGTCACTAACCACTCTTGGACAAAAGGATCCGGTGTCCGAGCATAACGCCATGCTTTGGAATTCAGGCATTGAGTCAAATAAAGATCTTGTACGTAAACAAAAGCGTAGACTATCATACTATTCGAACATTTACATTGTCAAGGATCCTGCCCATCCAGAAAATGAAGGAAAGGTCTTCTTGTTTAAATATGGTAAGAAGATTTTTGAAAAGCTGAATGAAGCTATGAGTCCGAAGTTTGAAGATGAAAAGCCTATTAATCCTTTTGATCTTTGGGGAGGCGCTAACTTTAAACTCAAGATTCGTAATTTAGAAGGCTATCGCAATTACGATAAGTCGGAGTTTGACTCTTCCGTCCCCCTCTCGGACGATGATGAAGAAATGGAAAAGATTTGGAAGAGAGAGCATGCACTTTCAGAGTTCGTTGATCCAAAGAATTTTAAATCATATGATGAGCTCAAGGACAAGCTTTACCGAGTATTAGGTTTGGCAGGTGGTGCACCTAGACCTAAGACTACGGCAGATAATGCACCGTGGGATGAGGATGAGCCACAAAAGCCTGCTCCTTCAATTAAAACCTCTAGCCCTAAAGCACCAGCGCTGGTAGTAGAGGATGAAGATGAGGATTTGGACTTTTTTAAAAAGCTCGCTGAGGAATAATTAAGTGGCGTAAGCCGTGTTGTGCTTGATGCCCATATCAAGCACTCCTCTTGATGCAACGGGAGACGGGATTGGAGGCGGTGGCTTTAATCCCGTTTTTTCTTGAATGCGTCTTGAATTATCAATTGAGTTGTTAATTATTCCTCCCCCACCTCCACGTGCCGTATCTTCCATACTTTCAGATGCCATAGCAATATTTGTGCCCGTAGATGGCGCGGAAGGAACCGGTGCAGCAGGTGCTAAAGCCATTTGAGCCGGAGGAGTGATTCCTTGACCCATTGCTGCATATTGTTCGGCTACAGCACCTACTTTCTTATATAAAAAGTTAATTACGTCCTGTACAGTAGCCGGAGTTCCATCCTTGTTAAAGAAAATAGATTTGTTCGCATTAGCTGCCTCCGGTAAAATTTGAGCAGCAGTGGCAGTAGGATCGGCTGTTAATAGTTTAGCTGCACCGCCAGGTCCTAAAAAATGCGATGCGTAAATAGTTGTACCGTTTACTGGTATATTTCTTTTCTTTAAAAATTCACTATTCTCTTTAATATACAAAGCCCCGGCGGTAGCACTTGCTAAAGGATCGGTAGGGCCTTTATTAAGTTCAGGGTATGCCTTACCAAACTTTGCAACCATATTATTCCACGTGCCTGTAATAAATTGGAATAAGCCTGTTGCCGAGGATGTTCCTGCTTTAGCATTAGGATTAAAGCCGCTCTCCTGTTTAGCCACGGCGTACATAATTGATTTGTCTACCCCTACTTTATCCGATGCTTGATCAATTGCTTCTTTAACTGTGCCCTCTGGAACCTTAAGCCCTGTAATTCCTTTTGCTTGAGGTGTAATACCACCACCAAGCATTGGCTTAGATTCAGCAACGGGTGCTGGCTGGGATTGTGAAGGTTGTGAAGGAGTTGGTCCTGCTACAGGAGGCTTACTTTCTGGTGCAACTTTTTCTTTTTGTTCTTTTTCACTTACATCAGTAGCCATTGCACCAACAGCAGCTCCCCCTCCAATTGCTACTGCAGCCATTCCAGCTTTATTTCCTAGTACTTTTTGAGCACCCCTACCAAGCATACCGAAAGTCTTTTTCGCCCTTACAATTAATGCAATTGTAGATGCAATGCCTTCAGTAACAGATTTTAGAACGCTTACACCAAGATAGGTTGCAAGCCCTCCTCCTGCAATCATTAAAGCAGTCTTAAATGTATCAAACTCAGTAGACACTTCTCCTAGACCTTCTTTAAATCCAGTAAAGAAGGAAGATATTTTTTCTTTTATTTCTTTAGGAAGAAAAAGATAAACTAATCCTGAGAACGCAGCAACAACAGCCGGGTTAGTAAAGAAGTCTTTAATAATGCTTCCAGTAGACTTTTCTTCTTTTTCTCCCATAGCGGTAGGTTTTGCTTTTTTTATCGGCACAGCTTCCATTTGTGCTTCTTCTTGCTGATATTCTAAAAGTTTTCTTTCTTCTAGCCTATCAACAATTTTTTCAGACAGCACACCAGTTAAATTTTGAAACACTGCAGCCACAGATTTAATACTTTCATTAATGCTACTTAAACTAGAAATTGTACTTTCGTACATTTTAGAAATGTTTGTTTCACTCTTACTATCTTCTTTAGCGGGCTTTGTTTGAGCTTCCATAACCTTAGTAAACATCATTTCTGTAACCGTGCCGCTACTTACAACAGCGTCTAGAGCTTCTGCAGCTGCTTTTTTTTCTTGCTTTTTAAGCTGTCGTTTATTCTTAGCCATTTTATGCTTCCAGAACAGTAGTTGTGTTATCTATATTGTTAATTATAAAAACTGAAGGTGGAGCAGCTCTTTTTTCTGAAACAACCTCTTCAGATTTTTCTACCAAGCTTGCAGTACTGTTTACAGGCTCCATACTTGGAACGGCTTGAACGGAAGGAGTTTGAATTGACACTTGTCCGGCAGGTTTCGAGGCAGGCTCAACACTACCAGCTGGAGCAGTTGTTTGTAGGGTAGAGGTTTCTGTAGGTTGAGCGGGCTCAGGTCCCGCACCCTCAAATCCCCCAAACTCCGCCCCTGATACACTCATTCCAGATACGGCGGCTTTATTTTCTGCGATTGCTTTTTCATCACCTTTAAACACCTTCATGGTATTATTAATCATTGCTTTGTTAATAAGACCAAAGGTTAAAGACTCAATAATGTTTTTAGTAATAAGGGACCATACACTTTCAGGTTCAGGTGCTTTGCCGTCTTCTTCCTCACTATCAAGCACAGCATCTTCTTGATCGTTATAATCAAGTACAGTACTAATAGATGCGTCTATAATTACTCCTACTGCAGCTCCTATAAGAGAGAGCTTGGCAAACGTAGACGCACCTTTTAATAAGCTACGAAGCTTTCTTGTGCGCTGGACTTTTGCCTTTCTTTTATTTCTTCTTTTTTCCTTATCCTTTTCAATCTTAGATTTTTCTGTATCTAATTCATTACTTTTAGTCGTAATATCCTGCGAGGCTGTTTCTGTTATTCCAAATAGTGTGCGCGTGACTTCATTTAATTTTTGAATGGCATTTATTGTATCGTTTATTTGCTTAAAAAGTTTTAATGCAAACATGCCAGAAAGCACGGCTGTAACGGCTACAAGCGTGGTCTTTATACCATCTAAACTAAACCCAGTTAGTCCGGAAATAAAAGATGCTAAGTATTCTCTTGAATCTTTATTTAAAAGAAATGGAATAATTAATCCAAGTTTGGCTAAATCAAAAGCACCTTTACGTACCTTAGCTACTCTTGCGTCTAGGGTGTCTTCTTTTACCGCCTGAGGTTCAGGTTGACGCCTCAGTGGTTCATCCAGTTCTAGATATTTTAAAAGAGTGTTACCTAATTGCTCAGCCGAACTAACCATCTCAACCGATGAATTTTCAAGAGCTTTTGCGTAAGGCTGCACTTGAATAAAAAAGCCCATACCAGTAAACATCGAACGTTTGGCGCCGTCGATTGCTTTCTCTATACTCTTCCCTCGTAATTGTTTTCTTATTGACGCCATTTTTTATTTTTGTTTTCTAGCCTTTATTCTTTCTTTCTCTCTTTCTAAGTAATCCTTTAACATCTCAACGTAGAGATCCCTTTCAAAAGGAATCATATCCTCAATTTCAGTAACCGACCATTTGTGGTGCTGAGCCAAACTAAAAATTAATGTATAGTAATTACTCAGTGTGTTGTGACTCAGCCCAATGTAAAAAAATCGTTTAATGTAGAAAGCTTAATCGTTCTTTCGTTTCCTAAACTGTTGGTGTAATTAATTTCATAGTTTAACTTTGGCATGGTGGAGAAAAACTCTTGAATTTTATTAAAAGACTTTACATCTAAATTCTGCATAAATTCTTCTATCTCTTCCTCGGTTGCTGACGAGGTGTAGTATTCGTTCTCACCATCATAAATTTTTTCAATACAATTTTTTAAAATACTAAAAAATAAATCAGTTTCATTCTCTACATCTTTTATTTTACCAGAGATACCAGCGTTAGGGTAGGTAAGAAAAAATCCTACCTTATTATTTACTTCAATTTTATTTGTATGTTCCGGATTAAATTTAACCTCTACTTCATCTAAATTAACTTCGAAGTCGTACTTTTTTTCATCCTCTAAATCTCTATACGTAAGTTTAACCACGTTGTTAACGGACTTAGCTCTTATCTTAATAAACAAATATTCAAGATCAAACGTTGCAAGTTTATCAATATCAATACCTTCGGTAAGGATACAATTATTAATTACCTGCTTAATTGAATTTAAAATTTCTTCAGAATCTTCTCCTTGCATAGCCATCAAAAGAATTTTTTCTTCTTTAACTAAAAAGGGTCTAAATTTTACTTTTTGTTTACTCGAAGGAAGAGTCAATTCAAAAGTAGGGTGATTAAGTTTTGGCAAAGCCATAGTATATTCTCCTGTTATTATCTAATTATTCCACCTAAAGCAATTTTAGCATTGTTTACCACATTAATAACATCAGCGACGTTATTTGGTTTTCTAATGGATGCTAAAGTTTGAATAGCAGTACCGGTCTTTATTAAGCTCTGAATAAGTCCTGGTGAACGAGTCTCTTGCAACTGGTTAATGTTAATGTTCTCAATCTTCCAATTAAAGTAAGTAAATGTAATGGGTAGTCTCGATATAGAGTCATTGTCGCCCCATCCAAGGTTTACATCACCCATAAAGATAGGATATGCATCTCTAAGTCTTACGTTAACTATATCATTATTTGATTCATCAACTGTTGTGATGAGAATGTCCGCTTTATAGTTTTCTTTGTAATTTACTTCAAAAGGGGCAAGCTTGGTTGTTTGAGTTTGACCAACGGGTCCAAACGGAAGCTCATCAAACTTAACTATTCCGTTAATCCATTTGTAAAAGAATTTCTGAACTAATCCGGAAGCGTCTACAAAAAAGGACATGGTCATATCTACAAAAGCAGGTGAGTGAGGTTTTCTTTCAAAAGGACCATATCCATACCTGCGTATATCCGTCACAGCCAATGACACACCTGGTAGGTTAGCCGTTTCACATAGAAATGCTAGAGTCCTTGCACTATTAGAATCACGAGTCATCATACTTGGAGTAGATATTTATACGAAAAAGTAGGAAGTTCTATTAAATCCTTTTCACTTAGATACCGTTCCTAAAAAATTATTTAAGTCTCTTCTATTTTGTCCGGGTGCTAAACCTCTACCCGTTCCAAAGAGCGAACCTACCGCGTTTCTTAATTCAGAAGGAACACCAGGTAAGTCAAGTAAGGCGTTAGCCGACCCAGCAACATTCCTTGACTTGGAAATAAAACTATTAATTGATTCTGATGCTGTTGGCATTATCGGTTAATTCCTCTTAAATTTGACTGCCTAATCGTTTGTATGCTCTCTCTATGGATTTGTTGCGTAGTAGCCTTATAAAATCTCTGCAACGGTAGAAATAATGCAATGTCCCATTCCTTAGGGGCAATATGTAAAAATCTAGACTTAACTTGACTATTTAGATAGTGCTTTAAACATGGCTTGTAGTATCTAAGCTTGGCTATTGAGCTTAAAATCTTATACGTTATCTTTACTTTTTGTAATTCCTCTTCCCCTGTAACATATTCGTATAATGCATCCATAAGTCTAGCTCTGTATGAGAATGGAAGATAGTGCATGTTAAGTCCTATAAATCCGTCCTTAGCCCTTTGTATTGGAAATACGACTGGGAAGATATCGTAGTAAGGGAGTTCTTGCTGAAGCTTTGGATTGTAGCGATAAAGATACAAATGACCGGTGAGAATTCTTGATACTGCTTTCGTACTATTTTTCTTTATAAGTCTTGCTGTATCTACTTTTTCAACTTCTGCTGCCTTATCTCTAAGCCATTCAGATGCATTAAGCACTTTTGATTCATCTATGTCATTTTTTACATAGTCAGAAAATAAAATAGCCATTATTTAATACCCAGTTCTTTTTCGGTCATAATAAGAAATTTCCATTTTTTAAGTTCACAATACTCTTTAGCCGCTTTCCATTTTGCTGCATTAATTCCATAAGTCTTAACTTCCTTTAGATACCGTCTTGTTGGCTTTTGCTGCATAGTAGGAGGCTTAACTTGAATAAACGGCTTCACTTCAATTACTGCTGACTCAATTATTCCATCAGTATTTCTTTTTTTAACAAAGAAGTCTGGAAAATATCTATGAATTTTACCATCAATAGGCGACCTGTATGGAATGCAGAACTCCTCACTAGACCACTGAAGGACATCAGGATGGCTATCAAAGTACATCATAAGTTTAAGCTCCCAGCCGCTACGATAAATAACGTTACTAGGATCACCTTTATATTTGGCTGGATTTTTAGGCCTGAAAAAACCTTTATAACTCATAAGAAATATTTATGCCAATACAAGTAGAAGACGCACTTAAGGCAACAACCTCAGTTGCTGATCAGGTCTCAAAATCATTTAGAAGCTCGGTAGTAGAAGTTGGAAGCGCTGTTGATGGATTTTTAAAATCTTCTCCCACAAGCGTTGGCGATGCGCTAGGCAATGTAAACAATCTAGCAAAATCACTGGGCTCTCTAGGAATGTCAGCTGCTAAGTCTGCCGCTCAGGCCATGAACCAACTTGGCAGCCTCGGAAATTATACTAAATTTAAAGATACTTTTAAGCCGCCTCAGAAGCTAAAAGATCTATCTCCTGAGGATACATCTAGAAGATCATATCGATCCGGACTTACATACCCAGAGGACTTAGGTGAGTATTTTATAATTTTTATGTTTAAGTCGTATCAAAGAAAAGCACCGATTACTGAGTTTATAGAGCTACCTCAAGTAACTATTAATTTACCTATACCTACTAACTTGCAAGAACAGTTTAATATGCAGTATAGTGACAAGCAACTAGGTACCATTGGTTTTCTAGAAGAAAATTTAAAACCTATTACTGGAACAGCAAAAGAAATAGGTCAGGCGCTAGGAAGCACTATTCGAGGCTCTATAGATCAGGCAACTTTAGCTCCTTCAGAGGCTGTATTGTACGGTTTAAGGACGTTAGGAGGTATAAGTGACTCTATAGGTAGTGCGTCCGATGTGGCTACTGGTGCAATAATGAACCCTTTTCAGACGCTTGTCTTTCAAGGCGTTAATTTAAGAACGCATAGCTTTTCTTTTAAGTTTTCTCCAAACTCAAGAGCTGAAAGTGAAAAGTTAAAAGAAATTATTAATCAATTTAAGATTAGAATGCACCCAGCTAAGACTAGTAGCAGTCTGTTCTTAACCTTCCCTGATGTTGTAGATATTAAGTTTGGTAAAAAGGACGGCACACCTTATTTCTTTAAAACATGCTTTTTAGAATCAATGACTGTCAATTACTCCCCCCAGGGTACCCCGGCGTTTTTTGCCGATACTTTTAACCCAGTAGAGGTAGAGCTTACTTTAAACTTAAAAGAAATCAAACCGCTTACTAGAAATGACTTTACAGTTGAGCAAGATCGCCAGCAATCTAATGCCGAGAGGGACAGATAATGTCTTTGTATAATTACTTTACAAAGTTAGGCACTATAAACTACAATAATGAATTAGTTAATAATATTATTACTAGTGTAAGGTTTAATGAATTAGTTGAAAAAAATTTAATAGTATTTTACCCCTACACAATTAAAGAGGGTGAGCGCGCTGAAACAATTGCTGCAAATTACTATGAAGATGAAAGATACTCATGGGTAGTTTACCTTAGTAATTCAATTATTGATCCCTACTACGAATGGCCAATGTCAGTAGACGAATTTAATAGATTTTTAATTAAGAAATATGGATCGGTAGAAAAGGCAATTAACACCATTTCTTTTTTTAGAAATGCATGGTACAAAGATGATTCAATGATATCTACAGCAGCGTATGCCGCCTTGCCTGCAGCTAATAAAAAATATTGGAATCCTATTATTGGGTTTAATAATCAAATTGGATCATACGAAAGAAAAAAAGTTGATTTCGTAGCAGAAACAAATAAAACTGTTAGTGTTACTTTAAATAGTAGTAATAATGTTATTGTCGGCGAGAAAGCGATTCAGGCCAATGCATCAGGCTTTGTTGCAAGTGTTGATACCGGTAAGGTAGTCCTAAAGCATATTACCGGCTCTTTTGCTAACGGCGCAATCACGTTTCAAGATTCAGGTTCGTCAAGAACTGTAACCAATACAGCTATTGTACATACCGCTATTTCGGCTTTAGAAGCTGCATACTACGAGCCAGTATCCGCATATGATTATGAAAACGAACTTAACGAAGCTAAAAAATCTATAAAATTAATTGACAGACAATATCTTGATAAGATTGAAGATCAAATTATAGAACTGTTAAAATAATAATGACGAAAGTATATGAGTCCGGTGATGTTAAAATCATTGGAATAACCATTGGTAAATTAAATGGCCCTCAAAGAGAAGTAGATTTGAGAGCCCAGGTTTTATCTTTGTCAATTTATGAAGACATAAACGAACCATCAATGATTTTAGAAATCGTTATGGCCGATGCTATTAATTTGGTACAAGATTATCCCATTATTGGTGAAGAGATTATTACTGTTAATTTTGTAACACCGGGCAGAGATAATTCAACTAAAAAAGGGTTTCTAGTTTATAGTGTTGATTCTACTGGAGTTGGTCCATCTGGTAGAGGATCCATCTATACGATTAAAGCGGTAACATCTTTCCACTTCTTCAGCGCTGGCATGTCAATAGAAAAATCATATAATGACACTGTCGACGAGATAGTCAAAGATATTGTTAAAATAGTAGCTAAAGAAAGTAATTTACCGTTTTCAAACCTTATAGTAGAAAAAACTAAAGGTTTGGTACCAATTACTATACCAAGTCTTAATCCGTTTCAAGCAATTGATATGTTAAGGCAAAAAGCAATAAGTGCGGAAGTGCCTTCTGGTGGTATGTTTATGTTTTTTGAAAATCAATATGGAATGCAATTTAAAAGTATTGAAGCAATTTTAAAAGAAAATAAAAACGATGTAAGTTCTAAATCATTTACATACGCCCCAGATACAAAGTCTGATAAGTCTAGAGAGCAATACGCATTTAGAAATATAATTAGATATCAACATTTAGATAAATTTAATTCCGTAGAAAAAATTATCGAAGGTGCAGTAGTGAATACAGTTGAATCTTTTGATATACTATCTAAAGAGCTTGAAACAATTACCTTTAAGTTAGCCGAAAAAGCATCCACCTTCACTTCAACCGACAGTAAAGCATCTCTTCCAAACTCTAATCAGTTTATTGATACTCATACTAAATCGGCGGCAAAAAACTTCTTTGTTCCTAAAGATAGCTCAAGAGGAACCGATTTTATTGAAAACCATCTTGGCGCAAAACAGGCATATTCTACCCTTATAAATCAGAATACAGTTCGTATATTAGTTAATGGTGATAATTACATTGCTACTGGTGATGTAATTGAATTGGTACTACCAGAGGTTTCTGGTACTACCGAACGTAAAACAAAAGACAGATTAAATTCTGGTAACTACTTGATAACAAGATTAAGACATATAATTACTATGGAAGATGGTAATAAACCAAAACATCAAATAGCCATGGATTGTTCTAGATTGGGTTACAAATGACCACTAAAAGACTAGGACAAGAAGGTTTTGTATGGTTCTTTGGAGTTGTTGAGGATAGAGAAGATCCACTAAAACTTGGTCGGGTGAAAGTTAGAATTTTTGACTTTTATTCTTCTAACAAAGCACTAATGCCTACCGATCAGCTACCATGGGCTATTATAATGGTGCCTCCTACTAATCCTAGTTTTAATAAAGTAGGAATATCACCAAACGGCTTAACCGTTGGTTCTACTGTGGTAGGATTTTTTATGGACGGATATGATGCCAACCAGCCTGTTATAATGGGCACAATTCACGGCATTCCAGGCAATGATAATAAAAAACATGACGTAACCGAGCTTGCAAGAGAGGTAAATAATCTTAATAAGCAATACGATAGTATGGAACCAGAATCAGCTTACAATGCGAAGTACCCCTATAATAAAGTGCTAAGAACTGAATCCGGACACGTTATTGAACTTGATGATACTCCAGGTAAAGAAAGAATACATGTTTACCATACTTCTGGCACCTATACAGAAATAGATAAAAATGGTAGAAAGGTAGATAAAATTGTTGATAATTATTTTGAAATTGTATTAAAAGATCAAACAGTACATATTAAAGGTAATGTTAATATTTTAGTTGACGGTACATATACCCTTGAATCAAAAGGTAATATGCTAATTAAAGCTCCCAGAGTGGATATAAATCCATAACTATGCCAGGAATATCTAGAAAAGGGGTTGATGTGGCAGGCGGAGTAGCAATTGACGGCTCAGGAAACGTTTTTGTTAACGGGGCGGGGGTAGTAAGAAATGGAGATAAAGTTGCAGGGCACGGTCTTCCTCCTCATTCACCACCCCCGTCAATGATAGCCGCCTGTAATAATTTATTCGTAAATGGTATTTTAGTAGTTAATCAAGGAGATAGTGCTACTTGCGGGCACACTATTTCTGGCTCAGGAAACGTTTTTGTAGGAGGGTAACATGGCAGTAGTTGCTAAGGCTGAAAGATTTACATCAACAGATAAAAAGTCTAATCTTTATCAAGATTGGCTGACCAGTCTTCCGTTTAACAACGATACAAAAGACGTGTCTTTAATTACAAATGAAGATGCAGTTAAACAATCTATAGTAAATATTCTTCTTACGTCCCCAGGAGAAAAGCTTTTTAATTCAACATTTGGTAGTGAAATTAATAGATTGTTGTTTGAGAATATTACTCCTCAAACTACCGCATCTTTAATTAACTTAATTAAAATGACCGTAGAAAATTACGAGCCGAGAGCAAATCTTTTAGATGTAGTTGCCTCTCCGCTACCGGATCAGAATGCATATACTATAACAATTGTTTTTAGTGTAATAAATAATACAGAGCCTATAACTTTAGAATTTTTACTTAACAGGGTAAGATAGTGGCAAATACAAACCTTAAACTTACTGGACTAGATTTTAGTGAGTTAAAAGATAATTTTAAGCAATACCTTAAAAGATCTGATTCACCGTTTAAAGACGTTGACTATGAAGGATCTAACATTAGTCAGCTTTTAGATGTATTTGCTTATAACACTTATTTAAACTCATTCTATTTAAATATGGTAGCAAGTGAGATGTTTCTTGATTCTGCTACCCTGAAAGATAGTGTTATCTCTCATGCTAAAGAATTAAACTATGTACCAAGATCGTATAGATCTTCTGAAGCTAAAATATCCTTTACTGTTACACCTTCTACCGCGTTAGATTCACTTTTAATTCCAAAAGGCACTTCGTTTACTACTAAAATAGGATCAAACAGCTACTCTTTTTCTACTGCTGATAATTTAGTAATTGCTGCAAATAGCTCCGGCGCATTTAATATAACAGATCTAACTATTTACGAGGGATCATACATCGTTGATTCTTTTGTCTACACTACAGCCAACACCGAGCAAAGGTTTGTTCTTTCTAATCCTACTCTAGATACAAGAAGCATTTCTGTATTAGTATTAGAAAATGAAGGGGCTAATACCTACACGTATACAAGAGCAGCATCATTCTTAGATAATCAAGCTAACTCTCAAATATACTTTCTTCAAGCAGCTGAAAATTCTCAATATGAAATAATTTTTGGTGACAATATTATAGGCAAAAGACCGCAAAACGGTGCTACGATTGTTGTAGAATATAGAGTATGTAATGGCGAGCTTCCCAATGGTGCAGCTACGTTCTCTATTGATGGCTCTATTCAAGGACAATCAAACATCTCATCAGTGAGTACCTCACAAATTTCTCGAGGTGGGGGCATTAATGAGTCAGTTCAATCTATTAAATTTAATGCCCCTAGATCATATCAAAATCAAGATCGAGCAGTGACCACTAATGACTATGAAAATTTATTAACTGCTAATTTTCCAGAGATTGAATCTGTTTCGGCATTTGGAGGAGAGGATGCCGATCCTCCTCAATATGGTAGAGTGTTTATTTCTGCAGACATTGAAAATGCCGAAGGTCTTCCAGAAGCTGATAAAAAAAGATTTCTTGATTTTATTAAATTAAGAGCCCCAGTTGGTCTTGAGCCTGTGTTTATTGACCCAGAGTTTCTCTACCTTGAAGTAGGGGTAACCGCGCGATATAATACTAATGTTACTAATTTAAATCCGTCAGCAATTGAGACTTTAATAAGAGCAGAAATAAGTCAGTATAATACAGACAAACTTAATGGATTTAAAAAGACTGCAAGGTGCAGTAAGCTGGCCGAGCTTATTAATAACGCCCATCCTAGCATTGTTGGTATTGATATGGCAATTCATCCATATTATAGCATCGTACCAATTATTAACGAGGCATTTTCCAAAACAATTAATTTTGGATTTGAGCTTGGTACATTTTATGATCTTTCTTCGGGTACGGAAGACTATATTAAATCTCCTGTAAAGTCTGTATACTCATCGAGATTTACTTTTAATGGAGTAAGCTGTACAGTACAAGATGATAACAACGGTAAGTTAGCCATCTATAGTCTTGACGAAAACGATCAAAGCATTTTTGTTAAGTTTATTGGTACTGTAAATTACACTACAGGTAAATTAGTAATTGAAGATCTAACAGTCGAGGAATACAGCGGTAGAAGTATACAGCTTCACGTTAATCCTTTTAGTAAGGACATTACTGCTAATAAGAATACAATTATAACAATAAGAGATGGTGATGTAGAGGTAACAGCTACTCCAATTAAAGAATGAAAGCAATAGAGCAATACATCTCTCCGTTAGTTCAATCTCACTTCCCTGACTTTTATAAAGAGCAGGGACCTCTTTTTATTTTATTTGTGGAAGAATATTTTAGATGGCTTGAAAATAATTCAAGTACATATGCTAATTACACCAATGCACTACTAGACGGTAACCCAGTATATCATTCCCGTAACTTACTTAATTATCGAGATATTGATAAAACAGTAGACTCTTTCTTTGTTTACTTTAAGGAAAAATACCTTAAGGGTATTGAAATAGAAACTAATATATCTAAGAGACGTCTTATAAAGGCATCTCAAGATCTTTTCTCGTCAAAAGGCTCAGAAAGATCTCTTGATCTTTTCTTTAAATTAATTTATGGGACCAAGATTGAAATTTATAGTCCAGGTGAGGATATACTTAAGCCATCCGACGGAACGTGGGTTCTTCCAACATACTTAGAATTATCAAGAACTTCTAGGACACTTGAGTATGTCGGCAAAGAAGTAACCGGCTCTATTTCTTCTGCTACTGCATTCGTTGAATATATTATTACTCGTAATATAAATGGTAAACTTATTGATATTGCTTTTTTAAGTAAAGTAAAAGGTAATTTTAATGTTGGAGAAATTGTTTTAGATGATCCAAACACAAGTGATGCTCCAAAAATTATCGGCTCTTTATCAGGAGTTAATATTACTGCTGGTGGTGAATTATTCAGTGTGGGTGAAATAGTTAAAGTAGTTTCTGCGAGAGGGGTTGAAGGCCAAGCTCTCGTTACTGAAATAGAATCAGTAACCGGTCTTGTTAGATTTAGAATTATTGACGGAGGATGGGGATATTCTAACACCGCAGAATCTGTTGTTAGTGAGAAAGTTATTTTAGTAAGTAACGTAACAAATACTAATACATCTATTACAGCCTTCTTTACTAATGAAACTGCCTCACAAAACTTATATAACTTTCAACTTACTGAAGTGGTTGGTACATTAGCACCAGGCGCTAAATTTAATAATGGTAATACCTCCACCCCATCTATTTCTGTAGCGGTGAGCGCAGTACAAAACTCAGCTACCGCTAATACTGCAAACTTAGTTCTTAATCAGATAAGCGGCAATGTTTTTACAAACTCAATTATTTTTGACATTTATAAAGAAATAATTGCTACAGAAAATACAGTATTATTTACTGTAGGTGATGTTATCGTGCAAAGAAATACTGGCGCGGGCTCTAATAATACTACAGGTATCGTTGGATCAGTAGCTAATGTTACAATTATTGACGCTAATACATCTACTATTTCTGCTAACGGATTACATGTTGGTGTTTATATTGAGCAAGCAACCTCCAATGCTTTTGGATATATTTCTGTAATTCCTAGAGAAAATTATTTTACGTTTACAAATGTAAATACCATATCAGTAAAAAATGTAACTGGTACATTTAATAATACTAACGTTATTACAGTTTATTCAGACTCTAATAAGATTACTAACTACGGCTCCTTCACTCCTCTAACAGCTAGATCAGGATATGAATATCTTTTATTAGATACTAACTTTAATAATTCAATTAGATGGTCATATGGCAACACCGCCATTAAAGTAGGTTCACCGTCAGTTAATGCAGTAGTTTATGTTTCTTCAGATATTGGTGGTTTAGTATCTGCTTGTAATGATATATCAGCCACTGCAAACCTATTTGCCTCCAATACTACACATGTTGGTTTTATTTCTATTAATAATAATTTTTATGCTACGGGCAACTCCCAAATAAGAGGATTAGATTCTAATACAGTAGCCAACACCGTGCTAATTTATACCGGGGTTGGAGCATCTTTTGACGTGGGAGTATTGAGTGATAGTGAAACAGTAAGAATATCCCCTGACTTTTTAAGCAGTAATAATGATGCACCAGGATCTAATTCCGTCGAGTTTATGGAAATGCTTATTACAGGCGCAAACTCTAAGTTTGGTAATTTGAACTCTGTTTTTATTTTTAGCGGTGGTACTGGATATGATAATACTGATGTTGTTTCTTTTTCTGGAGGAAATACCGGGGCTGGTTCTTTTACCGCCGGCAATGCTTCTATTATAACAAATAGCAGTGGAGAGATTACTGCAGTAGGTCTTTCCGCTAACACCGGCAATAATATAACGTCCACTCCATCAGTTAGTATTACTACATCAGCTGGCACCGGAGCAAATTTAGTGCCAGTATCCTCACTTGGATTTGTGAAGTTGCCCCAGGGAGATATAACATATCGTATATTAGATTTATTAAGATTTAATACTCTTACAATAGGAACTATTTCTACTCTCTCGGCAATTAACCCAGGAGAAGACTATAACATCAGCCCATTTGTAAAAGTATTTGAACCTGAGGTTGCTGCATACGGTAAAAAAGATATAGTAATTGAACTATCTGGTGTTACCGGGCCTAGTTTTGTTCTCGGTGAATATTTAGAAGAGACCATAAACTCTCCCGCCATTACAATTACCTCTAACTCTTTTACTGGTAATGCAGGGCTTTCTTTTGAAGTACAGGAAATAGCATACTCTACCGATGGAATATCAAACACTGCAACAGGTATAGTATATTCTACTACAAGAGATTTAGTAACTAACGTTCATACCACTGTATTAGTAAGTAATACTGGAACGTGGCAAAATACTATTAACGTAAGCGTTCTTACAGTATCTTCAAATACTAATTTTGAGCCAGGTAATTTTATTGATCAGTCAGGCTCTGCAAATGGTATTTTAGTAACATCAAATAGTACCACTCTTGTTGTTAAAAGTGTAACTGGCACCTTTACTACTGGTACTGTTACTAGTAATGCCTCACCTACACCAGGCTCTACTTCTGCATCAGCAGCAACCAATACCAGTATTTACAAACTTAAGGGATTAACTTCTAACGGTGAGAGTAGAATTACTAATACTGCAGCATATACAGCCTCAGCAACTGCAAGAGCAATTATTGAACAAAATTCTAATAATCAGTTCCTTACTTTAAAACGAATAAGTTTATTTACTGAATTTGTAGTTGGAGGAACTGGAACTGGAAAAACTTCTGGAACCTCAGGCACTATTCTTAGCGTTACTGATGATCCACTTTCTTTAGCAGTCGGAGAAAACGCAATTTTATCAGCAAACGTTATTGCATCCGAAGGTACAATTAGTAACGTGTCTATTATTAATTCTGGCTTTGGATATGAGAACGATGAGGGAGTGCAGCTTATTTCACTAGATGGACTAAGAGCCGCTAGCGGGCAAGCAAATGTATTCAATCAAGGCGTTGGAGCAGGCTACTATTCCTCCACTAGAGGGTTCTTAGATGATAATAAATATATTCATGATGGTGACTATTATCAGAATTTTTCCTACGAAGTTCAAACCAGCATACCATTAGAAAAATATTACGACACATTGAGACAGGTGCTACATATTGCTGGTAAAAAAATATTTGGTAGAGTCGTTACTTCTCCAGAGCTAGATTTAACTGTTACTGGTGATACTACTATTACTATAACGTAATAAATAACTATATGACCACACTAGTTACAAACAAATTAAAAGAGCATATCGGTGATCAGTTCATTGAATCAATTAATGAGCCTGCCAATAACGTTTATTATGTCGTTGCATCAAAACATACCGCCTACACCGGTGGAGATTCTACAGTTCCTCAGCCGGAAGACTCTTTTAGAGAAAATGATATTTTAATTTACGATGAAGCTGTATTTGGTAAAAAAGTAACTTCTTCTGATATTATGCAGATGACGTCAAAGTATATTTGGACGTCTAATACTGTATATATTCCATACGACGATAGCGACGGTGATTTATTTGACAAACAATATTATGCTGCGGTGGATAGCGGTGCGACATATTATGTTTATAAGTGCTTAGATAATAACAGAGGAGTGGCATCTAATACGTCTCCAGGTACTAATACAAGTGAAAGCGCTTGTAACTTCATTACCACAGCCGATGGCTACACATGGAAGTTAATGTACTCTATGCCAGAAGCTACATTTGAAAAATTTGCAACAGATGACTATATGCCCGTTGTTACGAGCGCTAACGTTGCTGGCAATACTGTTAGTGGTGCTATAGATGTAATTAAAATTACTAATACAGGCTCAAATTATGTTGCAACTCTAACTGGGCAATTTCAGGTGGATGATTTAAGATCGGCCATCCCTACAACGGCCGGCAACACTACAACATATAGACTTACTTCTTCAGCCTCCTCTAATACAGACTTTTATGTTGGAAGCGCTTTATACATCAGCGCCGGCACAGGAGGAGGTCAGATAAAGAGTATAGTTGATTACAATGCAGCTACAAGAGTTGCGGTTGTAAATAGTTCCTTTACTACTGCACCCGACTCTACCTCTACCTATCTTGTTGCTCCAAATGTTGCTGTTACCGGAGATGGATCAGGAGCAGCTGCATATGCTACTGTTTCCTCTAATGCATCAGTAAATAACTTTATTAGTAAAATAAACATAGTAACAAGAGGATCAGGCTATACATATTCATCAGCTGCCGTATCCGGTAATACAGGTGGTGTTGCAAACAACGCCTCAGTTAGAGTCATTATTCCTCCTACCGGCGGGCATGGTAAAGATAGTCCAACTGAGCTTGGCGCCAAAGCAACAGGTATAAGTGTTTCTTTTAACACAAGTGAGGGCGGGTTCATATCTACTGAAAATGACTTTAGAAAAATATCTATTTTAAAGGATCCTCTCTTTCAGTACGTTACACTAACTCTAGGGTCTGAAGTTGGTACTTTCTCATCAGGAGAAACAGTCTACCAAGTAGATTATAAAACACTTGTAGGAACTATTTCAGGCAATACAACAACAGTAAACATTGTAGGGGTTAGCACTGAGCTGGATAAAGCGCTTAAAAATAACGATTACGTTTATATTACAGACTCAATTACTGGCACCAGCTGCATTAGAACTGTTAGTGGTATTGTAAACGCTACCGCTATTTCTTTAAATGATGAGTTACCATTTGTTACAGCGTTTGCTAAAATTGCGCATGCATCAATAACTGCTATAGGTGTTAAGTCTGGCAATAGCTCACCATATCTTACTATGAGTAATTGCCAGCCAAAGTTTGTAACTGGTAAACTAGTCATTGGAGCTTCTTCAGGCGCTGTAGCAAATGTTACTGCAATTGACGTTAATGAAAAAAATTATAACAACTGGCTTACGTTTGATAATAGATCAAGAATAGCCTACACCTCCTCGTCGGGTTCAATGCCAGAGGATGCAGTAGTCTATCAAACAGACATGTCACTGAGTAATGCTATATTTCATTCAGCAAACGCAACATTCGTATTTTTAACTGCTGATAGAGGACCTATAAATGCTGATCCAGCTGATATATTATTAGAAAATGCTGGCGCGGCCACCTACACTCTTGGTAGTGTAAAGTATGTTCCTGATCTTGTAAAAGGCTCTGGAAAGGTATTATACATAGAAAGTAATACTCCTATTTCCCGCTCAAATAGTCAGTCTGAAACAGTAAAATTAATTATAAAATTTTAAGAGGAAGCAATGCCTTTAGATACCAACTTTAACGTATCTCCTTACTTCGATGATTACAGCGAAGATAAAAACTTTCATCGAGTTTTGTTTAGACCAAGCGTTGCCGTACAGGCTAGAGAGCTGACTCAACTACAAACGATACTCCAAAATCAAGTTGAGAGATTTGGGGATAATATATTTAAGACAGGTACAATTATTAAAGGTTGTGCGCTTACTACTGACTTTAAATATAACTATATTAAAATAAAAGACACACAGCTTGACGGACAGCCTGTAAGCTTAGGATCATACTCAAATACTTTAATTATACAAGAATCTTCTAACTTACAGTCGTTTGTGGTCAATTATAAATCTGGACTTGAGTCTCAAGATCCTAATTTAAATACGGTTTATATAAAATATCAAAATACAGGAACAGCCGGAGAAAAAATATATACTTCCTCTCAAGTTGTTAAAGTATTTAATAGAAATAGGCGAGTTGAGGATGTTACAGTAATAACTGGAGGTTCGGGATATTCTAACAGCGATACTATTACCTTCTCTGGTGGCAACGGGTCAGGAGCAAGCGCAGTCATTACTACTGACGCAACTGGAGAGATTGTAGATGTGTCCGTTCAGTCAAAGGGAACTGGATATACTACAACTCCTAATGTATCAATTACAACATCAGGGGGAACATCAGCAAACTTAGTAGCCAAGAATTTTATCGCAGAGCTTACGGTTGCTTCTGTTGCAAATTCTGTAGGTGTAGGAGCCGCGATTAAAACCACAGAAGGAGTTATCTACCAAAAAGGGCATTTTATTCGAGTAGATCAACAAGAAGAAATATTACAAAAATATTCTAATCAACCAAATAACGTAGTAATTGGATTTAGAACTGTAGAAACGGTTGTAAATAGTAATATTGATTCTTCACTCTTAGATCTTGCTACAGGCACACCTAATTTTGCAGCACCTGGTGCTAATAGACTAAAGCTCACCCCATCGCTTATCGTTTTAACTAAATCTCAAGCTGAAAGCAATAATGAATTTTTATCACTTTTAGAATATGAAAACGGCAAGGTGGTTAAGGATAGAACAGTTACTCAATTTAATTCAGTTAATAGAGAGCTTTCTAGAAGAACATTTGAAGAAAGCGGCAACTACGTTATAAACACTATTACATTGGACACAGAAGATATTAGTGGTAACACCACGCACTTTAATTTAGTAGTTGGTCCTGGTACAGCTTATGTAAATGGTGAAAGAATTGAAATTCAAAACTATATTAGAAAAGCGGTAAGAAAAGGAAATGACACTGCTAATACAGTTAATCAAACAATTAATACTTCCTACGGCAGCTATGTTACGGTAAAAGAGCTTGTAGGTGCATTTGAAATTAAAGAAGGGTCTACAGTTAACTTAAGAAGTGTTGCTGGTACAGATGTAACGGATAATGCTGGTGGTACGCCAACTGCACCAGGGGTAGTTTTAGGTACAGCTAAGGTTCGCGCTTTAGAATACAGCTCTGGAACGCCCGGAACTTCAAGCTGTGAATATAAGCTCTACCTTTTTGATATAAGAATGAGTAATGGTTCATCATTTAAAGATGTTAGAAGTGTTAGTATTGGTTCTACCGCCCTTGCCGATATTGTTTTAGTTAACGGTATTGCTACTCTTAAAGATATAGAAAATGATATTTTAGTATTTGATTCAGGAACGTTTGCAGTAAAAGAATTAAACCAAGAGGAGTTTATTTTTAGAACTTCTACTAATGCCACTTTTACTACAGCTGGCTCTGTAACAATTTCATTTTCTGGTGGTAATACTTTACCATACGGCGTTGGAACGCTAAGTGATTCTGATACTCAAGAGTTTATAGTTATACCAACGAATTCATTTAGATTTACTGCTAACAACCCCGGCACAGTTGCATCAACATCAGGTCAAACTAACGTAACTGGCACGTCCACTACATTTACTACTACCTATCAGGTTGGAGATTATATTAGAGTTGGTACGGCATTTGTTGGAAGAGTAGCTAACATTTTTAGTGATACAAATTTAGGCCTAGCTAATAATGCAGGATCTTCTACTTCTGCCAACGCACATTTTACTGAATTCCCAGCATTTGTTCCAGTAGATTTTACAAGAGGTTCTAGAGCGGTTACAGTTAACTCTACTACGAGTATTACAGTTGATATAGGTGCCGGAATAAACGTCTCATCCTCTTTTGTAATGTATCATGATTTAGAAAATTTTGAACCAGGGGTCAGATCAAAGACCCTTAATTCTACGGTGTATGTAAAACTTTCCACCGATAAGCTTGCTAACACCACCACAGGACCCTGGTGTCTTGGTATACCTGATGTGTTAAGTATTGATGCAGTATACATTGGATCAAGTAATACTTATTCTAATACATCCACTAATTATGCATCTGAATTTGAATTGGATAACGGACAAAGGGATAATTACTACGGGCTTGCCTACTTAAGCAAGGCTCCAGGGTCTACTGTATCTTTGACCTCTTCATCCAGTCTTTTAGTTAAGCTAAGATGCTTTACTCACAGTTCAGGCAAGTATATCTCTACAGAGTCGTATCCGGTTGCCGAAGAGCTCATTCCAATTTATGTTTCAAAAACATCAGGTGAAATATTTTCTCTTAGAGATAGTGTAGATTTTAGGCCTATTGTAGCAAACACCGCAACACTTTCTACTACAGTAGGCGGTGCCTCAATCGATCCTTCATCCACTGAGACTCTTGTTGCAGGTGAAAAATTCTTTCCTTCACCATCTAGGAGTTTTGAATGCACTGTTCAGTCTTATCTTCCAAGAGTTGATAGAATAGTCATAGGTAACGACGGTATTGTAAAAATTATAGAAGGAGTCTCTAATTTAGTTCCAGATACTCCCTCACGGCAAAAGGGCACTATGGACTTAGGACTTATTTCTGTAGCTCCTTTTCCAAGTTTAACCTCAAAAGCAGCATCTGATGCAAAGCGACCAGATTTAAAAAATACTATTTCACTTTTACAAACCAGACGATACACCATGAAAGATATTGGAGATATGGAAAGTCGTCTGCAGAGATTAGAGTATTACACACTGCTTAACACTTTAGAAGCAAATGCAGCTAGTTTAACTATTCCTAGTGAAGGCAACTCATCAATAGAAGTATTTAAAAATGGATTTTTTGTAGATCCGTTTGATAATTATACTATTGCTAATATTAATGATGGGGAGTTTAAAGCTGTTATTGATTTCACAAGCTCAAAGCTTGTTCCCCAGGAAGACCTTGCTGCAATTAATTTAAAATACTCAACAGGCACTAACACAACTAAAAACGGAGATTTAGTTCTACTATCATTTAATGAAAAAGAACTTATTAAGCAATCTGTAGCAAATAAAGAAAGAACTCTTGTTGATGAGCTGTGGTCATTTAGAGGAAAAATGTCCGTTGTACCAAGATACGACAATTTTTTTGATGTGGATGTTACCGCCACTACTACAATTGATATTAATATTGCTGATCCTTTAACAAATTTATTAAACGCTCAAAATGAAATCAATGCAAGATTGACCGCAAGCTCTACTCTTTTAGGAACGGAAAGAACTGAAACTATTAGATCGGATCCAACAGGTCGCGCGCCTGAAGGTATTTTAACAGAGAGCATTAGACAAACGTTTCAAGATAGTAGAACAGTAGTAACTGCTCCTCCTGTTGTTACCTCTACTCAGGATATAAAAAACCTTCTTACTAGTGTGCAGGTAAATCCTTTTGTTAGAGCTCAAAAAATTGGTCTTTATATTTCCGGGCTTAGACCCGGGGCACAGCATTACGTGTACTTTGACGGGGAGGATTTAACGTCTGGGTCGGTACCAGCTTCTATTACTTCTTTTGGTTCTGTTACCGTCAATGATTTTATTCCATTATTTAATAAAAATACATCACCAGGACTTTTTGCAAACAATACAGGAGAGTTAGCGGTTATAGTAGACATACCTGCCGATACTTTTACGGCTGGTGAGAAAGATTTTTTAGTTATGGATGTCAGCAATTTATCTTCTGAAACATCAGCTACTTCTAAAGCCGTGGGCAAATTTGCTTCTTTTTCCTCTTCAGGTACGGCCCAAGATGTAGTAATTGGGACAAAAACTTTTGATACTACTACCGGGTCCTTTAATGCTCGGACGTTTGTTGATACTAGAGTAGTTACTACTACAAGGGAGTGGGATCTTAATTTTGCTGACCCTCTAGCACAAACTTTCCTCGTACAAAAACAAGAGGAGGGTGGCGATTACCTTTATCTCACTTCTATTGACGTATACTTTAAACAGAAGGACAGCGAAAAGGGTGTTGCATTAGAATTAAGAGAGGTCAATGACGGCGGCTACCCAACCTACAATGTTCTTCCTTTTAGTAGAGTTTATAAAAAATCAAGCGAAATAAGTGTAAGCAATACAGGGCTTTCCGCAACGAAATTTACATTTAGTGCCCCGGTTGCAGTTAAAACAGAACGGGAATATGCAGCAGTATTGTTCCCTGATGGCAACTCTCCAGATTATAGGGTGTGGACAGCAGAAGCTGGAACTCCTGACGTATCTAATACGTCAATAATCTATAATCAAAGCTGGGGTCTAGGAACAATGTTCTACTCAGTAACTAATAGAGCTTTCTCAGCTGTACAAGGAGAGGATATTAAATTTACTGTTAATAGAGCAGACTTTTCTAATACTTCGGGAACAGCAACTCTTACAAATGATGATTATGAATTTTTAACAATCTCTTCTGTAAGTGGCGCTTTTACGGGCGGGGAAAGAGTAGCTCAAATGGCTAACTCTTATGTGAACGTTGCTTTAACAACAAACACGACAAGCTACGTAATTAACACTAATACAAGCTTAACCTCTGTCCTCACCGCTAATGATTATGTGCTAGTTGTTTATGGAACTAATAATAACATTGCAACAGCTAATGTAAAGGTAACCGGTATTTCTGTTACTAATTCTACTTCTACAACTACTGACTTTACTGCTGAGTATGCTAACGGTGACTTTATCAAAATTGGAAACGAAGTAAGATTAATAACTAACGTCGCTTCCTCTACAGCCCTTTCAGTTGATGCGCCATTTAATGCTACCATTACCGATAGTATTCACTATTCAGTAGAGCCTGAATTTGATATATTTAAAGTAAGATCAGCCAATACAACTTCTATTACAGTAAATAGACCTCCAAACTATGTTGTCAATAATAGCGTAGTTGCAAGCATTCAAAAAGTTGTTTCAGGTACTGTAAATTACTATAATTCAATTAAAAATAAGCTCTATTTGGCTGATAGTAATTCAACAAATAGCACCTTCCTGGTAAAAACTTCTAACAGCACATACTTTGGATATATTGTTGGTGATGACTCTGATTCGCTGGCTAAAGTAACAAGTATTGATAATATAAGCGCTACTTCATTCACACCATTAATAAATACTATCCAGCTTCCAGCAACTACAATTAATATGACTGGTTCGTTCTCTTATTCTAATGGTGCACCTGCTCCATCGAGAAACTACACACTTGACGGAAGAAATAATGTAAATATTAATGACGTAGCTATAGTAAAAAGTAAGTCAAATGAAATAAGTGGAGTAAGTATTACTAAATCTCTTTCCACAACACTTTCTTTTACTACTGAATATAAAGATACTTCTCCGGTGCTAGATATTAATCCTTCCAGCTTAATTTTACTTAAGGCAAATATTAACAACGATAGCGCTGACGAAAACACTAGGTTTGGTAATTCTCAATGCAAATATGTTTCTAAGAGATTAGATTTAGCTGAAGGTTTAGATGCCGAAGATATTAAAGTGTTCTTAAAGGCTTATAAACCAACTGGTACCGATATCGAAGTGTATGCTAAAATTTTAAATTCAGTTGATAACGAATCATTTAATGATAAAAATTGGTCAGAGTTAGAGCAGGTAACTTCTGCTGCTGTTGTAAGTTCGTCTTTAAATGAGAATGATCTTAGAGAGTATGAATATACTTTTAAGCGATCACCAGCATCTTTAGTTATAGCAGGAGCTGTTGAAACATTTAGTAATACAACCGTAGAAGGATTCGGTACTAACTTTACAGCTGACTTAACTTCTAATAGTATAGTAAAAATTGTTTATAATGTATCAGGCTCTGACTACGATATTATACCCGTATCTTCAATTACTGATGCTAACACATTAGTTCTTACAAGCAATACTTCTTCTACTGGCACTGGACATAGAATTGAAAAAGTTACTAAACCTAAAGAGGCTTTTAAATATAATAAAAATATTAATATAGTAAGATACTTTGACAGTAGTAGGGCAGCTCACGATAGCTATAAATTTGTAGCGATTAAAATAGTTTTACTATCATCGTCTACGTTCCTAACTCCAAAGGTAGATGATGTTAGAGCTTTAGCGGTTTCTGTATGACATTAGTTAAGACTAATAATCCTAACTTTCTAAGAGATGAAAGTACTAATGCTTTAATAAATACAAATGTAAATTCATTTAAATTATATAAGCAGCAGCGGCAATATAGAAAAAAAGAATCAGAAATAGAATCATTAAAAGATGAGGTTGCTGAATTAAAAATGCTTGTTAAAAAATTATTAGAAGAGAAAAATGTCTAGATCAGTCGCTAACGTAGCTATAGCTACAGACACCTTTGCCGGATGGCTTGGTAAAACAAACGTTTTGCTCGATTCACTATCCAATGAAATTGTGACGGTTGGCAATACATCTGGAGGTTCAAACACATCCGGTAATGGCAGTGTGCTTGGAACTTTGACTGCAACGACAATTGGTGCGCTTACAATTAAAGGTGGAGGTGTAGGTAATACTGCAAACATCTCTACCCTTACTATCGGCATTGCAAACTCCACCACCTCTTCAAACGTTGTAATTGCCGGGTATACCGCTAACGTTACTGCAAACAGCCTTAATGTTACTTCTAATACTAATATTGGATCAGGTACTCAAACAGTATACATTAATACATCTAATGTTACCGTTAATACTGCTACATTAAGTATTACATCGACATCTAATTTAGTAGTTAATTCTTCTCTTATTGTTACAGGTGATGCAACTGTTAATAACAGTATTACTTTTGATTCAAAAGCTACTGTAGCTACTAAAACATCAACACTTGCCTTTCCAGATACTGTAACTCAAAATACAGTAGATTTTTTTAGCTTTACTGATTTTAAAGGCGCCAAATATACCGTTAACGTAACTGATAATAATAATTCAAACAATAGAGCGCTTACCGAGCTTTCTGTTGTATATGGGTTTGGTAATACCCATATGACTGAATTTGGAACTATCTACTCAAACACTCAATTTGCTACATTTACTGTTTCTTCTAATGCAACACATGTGATATTGAATGCAAATTCAAGCACTTCAAACGCCACGTTTAAAGTCTATCGAATCTCATTAATATAAATAAACACATAAGTTAGCGGAAAGGGAAGCTAATGTCATCCAATACTCAAAATTTTAGAGTAAAATTTGGCCTTAATGTAAATAATGAAGCAACTATTGGGGCCAACCTAACAGTTCAAAACACAGCATCATTTAGCAATAATGTGACTATTGCCGGAGATCTTATTGTTTCTGGCAATACTTCTTTCAATAACACTACATCTCTTGAACTCGGTACTGGTGAAATTATATTTTTAGCCAACACTACTGGCTCACCTACATCAAACGCTACGCTTACAGTAAACAGAGGCACTAGCGCTAACACAGTTATACGATGGAATGAGACGTCTGATGTGTGGGAGTTTACAAATGATGGCACTTACTACTTTCCTCTAAGATCTTATTCTGATCTTACCTATCAATTTAGTACCTTAACTTCCACTAACGTTGATCCTGGTACAGGTAAAATAAGATTCAATAATGGAACGCCTGCGTCCGTTACTCAGATTGCAATTGACTTAACAGAATTTAGTGGATCAACTGTCACTAATTTTATAGATCAATTTGATGATAGTAATAGTGACTTTAAAGGTTATCTAGTCTTTAGAAGCCCGAAGAATATTGATCGCACAATTATCTTTAATGTAACATCAGTTACTACTCAGACTGGTTACAGACAGATAGCTGTTACTCATGTATCAGGAACAACCTTATTTGATAATGATGATGTAGTCTTTATACAATTTTTAAGAACTGGTGAGAAGGGACAAAAAGGAGAAAAAGGTGAGCGTGTCAATACTGCTACCTACACCGATGCTAATAATACAGTAACCTTTACAAACTCCGATGCATCTACTTTTACCGTTACTGGAGTGAAGGGACAAAAAGGAGAAAAAGGTGAGCGTGTCAATACTGCTACCTACACCGATGCTAATAATACA
>Ga0172372_10001042_pt1 | contig 42851 bp, 38 predicted proteins | sample LakKiv5m_2_FD_114544 | JGI IMG/M metagenome (GOLD analysis project Ga0172372, IMG submission 114544) | Freshwater microbial communities from Kabuno Bay, South-Kivu, Congo - kab_092012_9.5m | ecosystem: Environmental > Aquatic > Freshwater > Lake | place: Democratic Republic of the Congo...
AGGGGCCAGGCCAACCAGCCTGTCCTGACCTTTCCCCAGTCACCTGGGATTATCCTCGGAACTTCCTCGGCTTTCTTTCGTCCGCCGCACCCGCTCCGGTTCTTTCAATGAACTGCGATGAGACTATCACGGGGCGCCCAGCCGACAACGAATTCATATGCACAGCTTGTTCACCGCGGTCTTTCACGAGTCGAAAACCTGAAAAAAGAAAAACTCCAATGTTCACGGGCCTCGGGTGCGCTTCGCTGAAATCTCCGCACACGTATCATCGCGGCGGGGAACGGCCTTTGTGAACAAGCCGGGGCAACTCCGCGTAAACAAAGAAAAACGCCGCCCGTCTCCGGGCGGCGCGGTGGAAGGGCGTGGCAGCGTCGTCAGGCCTTTTTCTTGGCCGCCCGCTTCGCCTTGATGGCTTCCTGCTTGCGCTTGTTGTAGCTGTCGCGACGCTGACGTTTCTGCACTTTGTTGGATTGTCTGCCCATAACTTCTTTACTTTGCCGAACTGGTTTTGTTGGCTGGCGGAACTATGAAGTTCCGCCCGGTGCGCTTCAACTCCTATTTGTGCGTGCTCGTCGCCGCCGTGCTCGCGGCGTGCGAAACCACCAACCCCGGCGGCTCGACAAAAGCAGCGGCCAATGTCGCCACCTTGCGGATCCACTTGGAGACGCACGCAGACACTGTGGGCTTGAGCCGGCAGATCACGGTGGGCCGCGAGAACGCCCAGACTTTTTCCGTCACGACGCCGGTGTTGAGCGAGGGGAATCTTGCGGCCGCGCGCCTGTGGGATGGCAACGAGGGCCAGTTCGCCATCCACCTGCAATTCGACCGCGAAGGGACGCGCTCGTTGGAAATGCTGTCCATGTCCTACCGGGGCAAACGGCTCGCCATTGGCGGCCAGTTCCCGGATCCCCGCTGGATTGGCACCGCCCGCATGGAGCGCCGCATCGCGGATGGAACCCTGCTCTTCCGCCCGGATGCGACGCGGGAAGAGGCGGAAAAGATGGTCCGCCTGCTCAACAACACCGTGGCAAAGCTCAAGAAATACAAGGATTGATGAGCGCCCTGTCCCGCTTTGGCAGCGTTTTGCTGGTGCTCCAAACATTCGCCGCGACCGGCCAAACTTTACGTCTGCCCACGCCCAACCGCGCGATCTACACGGCCGGAGCGGAGGAAAAATTCTTCGCCCCCACACCGGGCAAAACTTGGGTGGCTGGCACCTTCGGCTGTGTGCGTTCTGACGGGCATCAGCTTCACGAGGGCATCGACATCCTCTGGACCCAACGCGACAAACAGGGTGAGCCGACCGATCCCGTCACCGCCGCCGCCGATGGCACCGTCGCCTACGTCAACCGCAAGTCCAGCCTCTCGAACTACGGCAATTATCTCATCCTCCGCCATCGCATCGAAGGCCTGGAGATCTGCACGCTCTACGCGCACCTCGCCAGCATCCGCGACGACTTGCAGAAGGGCGACATGATCAAGGCCGGCGAAAAACTTGGCGTCATGGGCCGCACGACGAACACCAAGACCCGCATCGGAGCCGAGCGGGCGCATCTCCATTTCGAGATCGTCCTCTTCGCCAGCGACCGCTACGCCGCGTGGCACGAGGCCAACCTCAAGGGCCTCCGCAACGACCACGGCAACTGGAACGGCCGCAACCTGCTCGGCCTCGACCCGCGCGCGCTCCTGCACCAGCAGCGCGCGCAGGGCGACAAGTTCAGCCTGGTGCGATTCATTCAATCCCAGACTGAGCTGTGCCGGGTGCTCGTCCGCAAAGGCGATTTCGCCTTCGCGCGCCGGCACGCGCCGCTCGTGCGCCGCAACCCCGCCACCGAAAAGGAAGGCGTCGGTGCCTACGAAGTGGTGCTCAACTTCAACGGGGTGCCCTGTCAGATCATCCCCCGCACGCCGGGTGAGGTGAAAAGCTACTCCGCCAAGCTTCACCTCCTCTCGGTCAATGACGCCGAGCAGCGGAAGCACGGCTGCCGGAAATTCCTGACGCAGAAGGGCGGCAAATGGGCCCTCACCCCCGGGGCGCTCCAGCATCTCGACCTGCTCGCCAACTGAGCCGGCGCTTCAAAACCGCTTCGGCAACGGCAGCCCGTCCTCCAGATCCGGCGCGCCGTCGCCATCCAGATCACTGCCTGGCCTGAGATAGTTCGCCCCGTCCGGCAGCCATTCGCGCTGGGACTTGAGCACCGCCCAAAGTTGAATCGCCAGTTCCGCGCGGGTGAGCGGCAAGTCCTTCTGCCGCGCCAGCCCGGTGTTCGCGGGCAGCTTCAGCGCCGTGAGCCAGCGATGCAGCGTGCCCCAGTCCACGGCCGCCTCCGGGTTGAAGGTCGGCTGAGGCGGACCGAACTCGCCCCAAGTCATCATCGCCTCGATCCCCGCGCGATCCGGGTCGTTGGCCGGCACATCGCGAAAACGCGGCTTCCCGGCCAGCCGGGGAAAATCCTTCGCATCCGCTAGCGAGCGCTGCAGCCGCACGAGCGAACGCGCCAGTTCACGCCGCGTCACCTGCCTCCACGGCTGGAAGTCCAGGCTGTCCGCGTCCGCCTGCCAGATGCCGCGCACGGCGAGCTGGTTGACCGCCTCGAAGTGCAGGTCAGCCGGCGCAAGGTCGTGGAACGGCCAGAGCAGCACGCCCGGCCCGCCCGGGCCGCGCAGCAGCCGCGTCTGCAACTCGCGCACGCGCGGCCAGTCACGCGCGAGTTCGCGGGGCTGGATCGCATCCCGCAGGCACAGCCACGCCGCCGTGCCGACCGCCTGCCCCACGAGCATCATGTGCCCGTGCAACCGCACCGCGCTGCTCACCACGCTGGAGTAGCCCACGTTCTTGGAGCAACCGAACAGGCCGTCGTGCTCCACCGGCACGAGGCTGCGATACGGGAACATCCCGCGGTCGGTGTCCGTGTGCCAGTTGCGCGTGGGCGTGTGGACGAACTGCCACGGGCCGTTTTGATCCTCGGTCAGAAACTTCCGCCGCGTCGGGTGGAAATCTATGTTGAACTGAAAGCCAAAGACCGCGTCCGGCACCATCACCTTTGCCCAGCGCGGGTTGCGGTCAGCGGCGCGGATGTCCTGCTCGCGCAGCATGTAGAGCGCTTCGAGCCGCAGCCCCTCGCGCACGTAGGGCTTTGGCGGCAGGCGATCCGGCGTGCCGAACTCGTCCGTCAGCTCCATGTGCCGGAAGCTCTGCGGGAAGTCGCCGACGCGGTCATGCACCTTCGTCTGCAAGTGATGCACCAGCCCGAGCGCATGAGCCTTCGCGTCCGCAAACACGATGCGCCGTTGCGCGGGCGTCATGGCGGCGATGTTTTTTTGCGAAGCCCCCCTCTCCGTCGCCTCCAGCGCATCGGCCACGCGCTTTGGATAGTTGAACAGCGGGTAGTCCTGCACCGGCCAGTTCAGCAGCGTCTTCTCCGTGCCGACGGGAAGGCCGTTGTGCCAGCGGTCCACCAAGCGCCGATGCGTGTAAACGCTCCAGCCCGCCGGCGAGTAAATCCCGTCCGTCATCGCGCTGTCCACGAAGGGCGGCGTCTTGTCGAGCTGCGCGAAGCTGCGCGGGTCGTAGCCGACGGGCGGCGGAATCGTCGCCCCACGCCCCGCCTCGCGCAGCACGACGCACCACGAGAGCGGGTTCATCTCGTTGCGCTCCTCGCCCGCAAGTTGCTCCGGGGCGCTGGCCTCACCGAAGCGGGATTTCAAGTCCGGCCCGGCGGCATGTTTCGCGCCGCTGAGGCGGATGACATCACCCCAGTCGGAGGAGTCCACCGTGAGCCTGGCGCGGATCATCATGGTAGGAACGCGCTGCCGCGCGTCCGGGCCGACCGGCAGGTCGGCCCTACCGAACGTCACCCCTGTCACCCGTTTCTCTTCGACGCTCACCGTCACCGGCTCCCAGCCGCGCAGGATTTGGATTTGCTTCGTCCCCTGCTCCGCATACGGCGCGAGCAGCTCCTCGAAGATCCGCGCCGCCGCCGCCGGCTCGATCGTGTCCGTGCCACAGAAAGCATTGCCCGGCGTCGCGGTCCCGAATTTCTGCGAGTTGCGTGCCCGGATGCGCTGCATCACTTCGAGGAACAGGCCGGAGCGCGGGAAGCTCACCCGTTTGCCGCGCACGGTCGTCCACTCGTCCACGCAGCCGACACCCTCCGCGCTGAACTGCCCGCCGAGCCACTCGATGTCGTTCACCAGCACGATGCGCCGGACGCCCAGCCGCGCGGCCTGCACCGCCGCCGCGCAGCCGGACTCGTTGCCGCCGACGATGAGCAGGTCGGCGTCAAGCGGGCTGCTGTCCGCGCCGCAAGCGGGAGAGGCCAGCGCGAGCATGAGCAGGGCAAAGAGAAATGATCTTGGCACACCGCGATGTAAGCGAGAGCGAGCCGGGAGCACAAGCGCGGGCGTTGTCCTCCGGTTTTCAGCGCGTCCCCGCTTGCCGGGTTGCCACCCTCTGTTACGGTCAGCCCAATGAGTTTTGTCGCCGAGTTCAACGCGCTGCCGGTGGAGTCGCTGGAGCAGTGCGCCCGGACGGCTTCGCTGGTGGAGGCGCGGGCCGCGCTGGGAACGACGCAGTTGGGACTGGAGGATTTTTCAAAGTTGATTTCACCCGCAGCCGGGCAACTGCTGGAGCCGCTGTGCCATCGCTCTCAAGCCGTCACGCAGCAGCGGTTCGGCAAGGTCATCCGGCTATTCGCGCCGCTCTACCTGTCCAACGAGTGCATCAACAACTGCGCCTACTGCGGCTTTTCGCGCGACAACCCGATCCTGCGCGTGACGCTCGCGGTCGAGGAGGTCCGGCGCGAGGCGCGCTCACTGCGCGAGCAGGGTTTCCGCAACCTGCTGCTGGTCGCGGGCGAGCATCCGAAGTTTGTCTCGGGCGATTACCTGGCGGCGTGCGTCCGCGCGCTGCACGAAGAGTGGCCGAGCCTCTCGCTCGAAGTCGGGCCGATGGAGACGGCGGAATACCAGCCCATCGTGGCGGCGGGCGCGGAGGGGCTGGTGGTGTATCAGGAGACTTACGACCGCGCGATCTACGAGCAGATGCACACGGCGGGGCCGAAGCGGAACTTCGACTGGCGGCTGGAGACGGCGGAGCGCGCGTATGCGGCGGGCTTCCGGCGGCTGGGCATTGGCGCGCTCTACGGGCTGGCGGACTGGCGGCGCGAGGCGCTGGCCGTGGCGGCGCATGCGCAATACCTGCTGCGGCATTGCTGGAAGGCGCAAGTTACGATCTCGCTGCCGCGCCTGCGTCCGTGCGCGGGCGAGTTCGAGCCGCTTACGACGATGACCGATCGCGAACTGGTGCAGCTCGTCGCGGCGTTTCGCCTCTTGCTGCCGGACGTGGGCCTGGTGCTTTCGACGCGCGAGCCAGCCAAGCTGCGCGACGGGCTTTTCCCGCTGGGCATCACGCTCGCGAGTGCGGGCAGCCACACGGAACCGGGCGGCTACACGGGTGCGGGGCGCGAGAACATCCATCGCACCGAGCGCGGGCGCATCGTGGAGCTGGCGTCCGGCGCGAGCGAGTGGGCGACGGCGGCGGGCCGTGAGACGAACGCGACGGGACAGTTTGAAATTGCCGACGAGCGTTCGCCAGACGAGATTGCCGCCCTCATCCGCCGCCTGGGTTACGAGCCGGTCTGGAAGGACTGGGATGCGGCGTTGAGCGCGTGACCATGAAACTGCCGCTATTGCTCCTCGCCGCGCTGCTTGCCTGGACCGCACTGCCAGCCTTCGCCCAACAGCCTTACGGCTCCCCTGCCCCGCCGCCGACGTGCGTCGTGTGTGCGAAGCCGGTGGCCGGCAAATACTTCACCCAAGTCGTGGGCGGCCAGACCAACGCCATCTGCGTCGAGTGCGAGGCGTTGCCCAACCGTTGTGCGCTCTGCAAGCTCCCGGTGAAGGACGGCTTCACCAAGACCGCGGACGGCCGCTACTTCTGCAAGAAGGACGCAGGCGAAGTCGTCTTGAGCGAGGACGAGGCCCGCAAGCTCTTCGCGCAGGCGCGCGGGGACCTGCGCGAAGTTTCCGGCGGCGCGCTGGACCTGCGCTCGCAGCAGGTGAACGTGCAGGTGCTGTTCAACCTCGACTTTGCCGACAACCGCAACACCACCAACAGTGGCGGAGCCATGCACCGCCTGGGTTTCTCAATGAGCCGCCCGCAGGGCGACGGCTTCGCGCACAACGTCGTGCTCCTCAGCGGGCAGACGCGCACCGCGACGCTCTCCACCTCCGCGCACGAGTTCGGCCACCTGTGGCTGACGGAGAACCTCAAGCCCGCGCGCAAGCTGGACCCCGACACCCGCGAGGCGCTCTGCGAACTGTTCGCCTTCAAGCTCGCCGCCCGCCGCAACGACACGAACGAGACCGCCCGCATCAAGGCGAACCCCTACACGAAGGGCGTCATCCTCAGCGCGCTCGAATTCGAGGCGCGGGAGAGCCTCCTGGGCGTGGTGAGATGGGTGCGCGAAGACACGGACGAGAAGCTGCCCGCCGCGACCGGGATTACCGCCGCCGTCGCCGCGACTCCCACGCCGGAACCCCTGCGCGAGCTGCGCCCTCCGCCCCCGCCCGCGACCAAGCTGGAGCTGCGCTCGCTCCTGCGCACGTCGAAGCGCACGGTCGCGGTCATCAACGGCGAGCGATTCGAGCGCGGCAGCGAGCTGTCCATGTTGATTGATGGCAAACGTCATCTGGTCCGCATGGAGGAGGCGCAGGAAAACGCCGTCGTGGTGTCGGTGGACGGGGTGAAGCAAACGCTCCGCCTCGGCGCGAAGTAAGTTGCATGGCCGCGCCGCACGTCATCGCCAACGGCCGCGAAGTGGCAACCACTTTCCCCTGCACGGTGGAGCAGTTCCTCGTCGCGCAGCAGTTGCTTCCCCGCAGCGTGGTGGTCGAGCACAACGGCGAGGCCGTGTCGCCCTCCGACTTTCCTCGCCGCCCTCTCCAGCCCGGTGACCGACTTGAGATCGTCCGCATCGTGGCCGGCGGCTGACCGTGCCGGCGACTTGCAGTCGCCGTTCGTCGGGCACCTGTGGCGGGCGGGCGGCGACTGCAAGTCGCCGGCACGGTTGCGCGGCGCTCGCCTTCGTCGCATTCTCCCCGCATGAAACAGTCGCTGTTTTCAGTCACGCTCCTGTTCGCCGCCGTATTCTCCGCCCGCGCGCAAACCAACGTCCTCGCCCCGCTGCTCGCCCGTGACATCATCGGGCCGAACCTCGCGCTCGCCGAGGTCCAGGCCTACACCGAGGACCGCGTGCCGCTCATGCCCCCGCTCAAGTCCGCCGCCGAGTGGGAGAAGGAAGCCGCCCGACTGCGCCGCACCGCGCTCGACGACGTCATCTTCCGTGGGGAAGCCCGAGCGTGGCGCGACGCCAAAACGAAGATCGAGTGGCTCGACACCATTCCCGGCGGTCCTGGCTACTCCATCCGCAAGCTGCGCTACGAAGCCTTGCCCGGCCTGTGGATTCCCGCGCTGCTCTACCTGCCGGAAAAACTCTCGGGCAAGGTGCCCGTCCACCTCGCCGTCAACGGCCACGACGGCGTCGGCAAGGCCGCGCCTTACAAACAGATTCGCTGCATCAATCTAGCCAAACGCGGCGTCATCTCGCTCAACCTTGAATGGGTCGGCATGGGCCAGCTCCGTTCGCCGGGCTTCGGCCACTACTCGATGAACCAGCTCGACCTCTGCGGCACCAGCGGCATCGCGCCGTTCTACCTCGCCATGTCGCGCGGGCTGGACATCCTCCTCGCGCTGCCCGAGGCCGATCCCGCGCGCGTCGCCGTGAGCGGGCTTTCCGGCGGCGGCTGGCAGACCATCTTCATCAGCTCGCTGGACCCGCGCGTGACGCTCGCCAATCCCGTCGCCGGCTACTCCAGCTTCCGCACGCGCGCGCGAAACTTCTCCGACCTCGGCGACTCCGAGCAGACGCCCAGCGACCTCGCGACGGTCGTGGACTACGCGCACCTGACCGCGATGCTCGCCCCGCGCGGCGCGCTGCTGACCTACAACGCGAAGGACAACTGCTGCTTCGCCACCGGCCACGCGCTCCAGCCGTTGCTTGACGCCGCGCAGCCGGTCTTCAAGCTCCTCAAGGCGGACGGCAAGCTCCGCTGGCACAACAACCACGTCCCCGGCACGCACAACTTCGAGCAGGAGAACCGCGAGGTCTTCTACCGGATGCTCGGCGACAACTTCTTCCCCAGCGACGCGAAGTTCGACGCCAAGGAAATCCCCGCCGAGTCGGAAGTGAAGAAGGCCGAGGAACTTAACGTGCCACTGCCAGCGGACAACCTGGATTTCAACAAGCTCGCGCTCGCGCTCGCGAAAAACCTCCCGCGCAGCGACTCCCGTCCGCTCACTCTCGCCACGCTCGCCAAATGGCAGCAGACGCAGCGCGGTTTCCTCGGCGGCGCGGTGCGCGCCAAGCACTATGCCGTGAGCGCCGAGCTGGCCGGCCGCACGACGACCAACGACCTCACCGTGACCTCGTGGCGCTTGAAGATGGGAGACGCGTGGACCGTGCCCGCCGTCGAGCTGGCCAAGGGCACGCCGCTCGCAACCGGCCTGCTTGTCGGCGACGGCGGACGCAAGGTCATGGCGGCGGACGTGGACAAGCTGCTGGCCGAGGGCAAGCGCGTCGTGATTGTGGACCCGTTTTATTTCGGCGAGTCGCGCATCGCGCAGAAGGACTTTCTCTTCGCCCTGCTCGTGGCGGCGGTGGGCGACCGTCCGCTGGGTTTGCAGGCCAGTCAGTTGACCGCCGCCGCGCGCTGGCTCGCCAACGACCGCAAACTCGGCCCGGTGAAGGTGGTCAGCGTTGGTCCGCGCTCCAGTGTGTTTGCCACCGTCGCCGCCGCGCTGGAGGAGAAGGCCATCGGCAGTCTCGAACTCCGGCAGCCGCTCAACAGCCTGCAGGAACTGATCGAAAAGAACGTTGGCGTGAACCAGCAGCCGGAACTCTTCTGCTTCGGCCTGCTCGAACAGTTCGATGTGCCGCAGCTCCGCGCGCTTGTCACGCCGCGTCCGGTGGTGTTCGAAACCGTCCCTGTCAAGTAGGAGACGACGTGAGGAGTCTCACTCTCCCGATGCCTAGTTAGAGACTCCTTACGTCGTCTCCTACGAGCCTACTTCGCCATCACGATTTCCAAGGTCTCCTCGCGCTTGTGCGGCGCGTTCTCCTCGGCTTCCACGTCGGGCACGGCGGCGGGCGGGACAAGCGGAGTCGCTGAGGCGCGGTCAGCGGCGGGCTCGTCCTGCTTGTGGAACTTGACGCTGACGATCTTGCTCACGCCGTGCTCCTGCATCGTCACGCCGTAGAGGATGTCGGCGATGCCGATGGTGCGCTTGTTGTGCGTGATGATGACGAACTGCGAGTGCACGAGGAAGCGCTGCAAGACCCGGATAAAGCGGTTGATGTTCGACTCGTCGAGCGGCGCGTCCAACTCATCCAGCACGCAGAACGGCGAGGGCTTCACCTGGTAGATCGAGAAGAGCAGCGCGACGGCCGTCATGGTCTGCTCGCCGCCCGATAGGAGGGAGATGCTCTGGAGCTGCTTGCCGGGCGGCTTCGCGACGATCTCGACGCCCGACTCCAGCAGGTCGTTTTCGTCCACGAGGACGAGGTCGGCCTTGCCACCGCCGAAGATTTCCGTGAAGAGCACGCGGAAGTTGTCGCGGATCTTGGCGAAGGTCTCGGCGAACATGACCTGGGTCTGCGTGTTGATCTTGTTGATGATCTCGAGGAGCTGCGCCTTCGCGGCAACGAGGTCGCCGTGCTGCTGGGTCAGGAAGGCGTGGCGGGTCTCGGCCTCCTCGTATTCCTCGATGGAGGCGTGGTTCACCGGCCCCATCTCATCGAGCTTCTGCTGGAGCGTCGCGACCTGCTCGGCGACCTTCTCCCAGTCTGTGGCCATGCCGCGATTCGCCATTTCCTCGGGGGAAATCGTCTCGACCTTGGGCGCGCCCTCGTCCGCGTAGGTGATGGTGATGCACTCGCTGCGGATGTCGTCGAGGTTGAGCGAATACTTCTCCTGGATGCGCTGGCGGAGGTTCTGCACCTGCATCGTCTTTTGCGTCAGCTCGATGTCAATCGAGCCGCGCCGGCCTTGCAGTTCGCCAAGCTGCTTGCGCTGCTCGCGCAGGCCTTCCTCGCGCAGCTCGATGTCGCTCTCCTGCGCGGTCTTTTGCGTGCCGAGTTCGGTGACGCGCTGGCCGACCTGCTCGCGCTCGTGCTGGAGGCGCTCGATCTGATGGCGGGAATCGGCGATCTCGCCCTCGGCCTGCGTCTTGCGCTGCGCAAACGCGCCAATCTCGTTCTGGCGCGTCTGGATCAACTGCTCCAGCTCGCGGATGCGGCTTTCGAGTGGGGCTTTCTGGCCGGCGAACGAACGGACAAGCTGCTCCTCCGTCGCGGTGGCGACCTTGGTGTCGTTCAGGGCGGACAAGGCGGCGTCACGCTGCGCACGGAGTGCGTCAATGTTCGCGCCGAGTTCCGCGACGCGGTCGGTGAGCGACTTCTCACGCGTCTCCAGCTCGGTGATCTGCGTCGCGAGCCGCTCGCGCTTGGCGTTGCCCTCCTGCTCCTGCGCCGCGAGCGACTGGATTTCATAGACGACCGTGTCAATGCGCAGGTGGAGATTCTGGAGTGAGAGCTTGAGCGCCTTGAACTCGCCCTCGCGCGTGGCGATGGCAACTTCCTGCGTGCGGAGGTCCGCCTGGGCCTGCTGGAGGCCGGCCTGAAGCTCAGTCTGCTCGCTCTGAAGCGCGCCCTTCTTGCGGCTGATCTCGTCGCTCTGCGCCTGGGCCTGGTCAATCTCCGCCTTTAGGCCGGTGATCTGGTTCTTGCGGCCGAGGATGCAGGAAGGAGCCTTGCCGTTGGCCGCGCCGTTCAAGTAGCCGCCGGTGAAGATGCCCTGACGATTGAGCAAATCGCCGGTGAGCGTGGCGAAGTTGTAAGCGCCATTGGTCTGCTGCCACGCGGCGGTGGCCGCAGCGAGATCGGGGACGATGCGCGTGTTGCCCAGCAGGCCGTTGATGAGGTAGGCGACTGATTCCTCCGCCTCGATGACCTTCAAGGCTGACTCGCCGGGGGCGTCGTCGATCGGAACGGCGGGCTTGAAGTCGGAATTCTTCAGGCCGAGGCAGCCGATGTTGGCGCGGCCCTTCTTGTTCGCTATCAAGTCCGCGAAGATTTGCTGCGCGGCCTCGGGTTGCTCGGTCAAAACGAGTTGAAGGTGGTGGCCCAGCGCGGTCTCGACGGCGACGACATACTGGTCCGGCACGCGGATGCGGTCGGCGAGCGTGCCGAGCGCGAGCTTGGATTGCTTGAGCGCGGCCTGCGCGCCCGCGCTGAAGCCTTCATGGCTGCCCTGCAACTGTTCGAGCACGTTGAGCCGCGACTTCACGCCCGCCTGCGCGCGGAGGACGGTGTCCAGCTCCTGGCTGACGGAATTGATTTCCCCCTGGAGGTCGCGGAGCCGCTGCTGGCGCTGCTCCACCGTGCCGCGCTGGGCGACAACACTGAGCTTCTCCGTCTCGACGTTCGCGGCGAACTCCGAGAGCCGCGAGTCGAGGCGCGCCCGCTCCTCCCCAAGCTGGATTTTCTCCGACGAGAGCTTCTCCAGCCGCACGACATTGCCCTGTTTCTGCAAGTCGAGCGCGTTAATCTCGTTGCGCACGCGGCTGAGTTGCTGCGAGGAGTTGAAGGCTTCCGTCTGCGCGCGGCGGAGTTCCTCCTGGCGGGTGATGAGTTCGCGCTCGACCGTCTGGACGGCCTGTTGCTTGGCTCCGAGTTCGCCGCGCAAGGCTTCGAGCTTCTGCTGTGACTCCGCGAGCCGCTGGGTGACGGCGACGTGTTCCTGCCGTGCGTAACCGATGCGCTCCTCGGATTCGGTGATGTCGCGGAAGGCCTTCGTATTCTGCGCTTCCAGCTCCCGGAGCCGCTCCTCGTTGAACTGGATGCGGTGCTCGTGGTGCTCGGACTGGCCCTTGAGTTCGAGACCCTCCTGCCGCGCCATGTTGATTTCCGCGTCGAGTTCGGAGAGCCGGTGGCGGAGCTGCTGCAACTCATCCTCGCTGCGCAGCACGCTCTGCGAAAGGTCTTCCATCTGCGCGCGAAGCTGCTCGCCCTCGTGCGTGCGCTGGGAAATCTCCGCTTGCAGCGTGTCGAACTGGTGCCGCGCGAGCTGGGTGTCGAGATGCTGCAACTCCATCGCGACCTGCTTGTAGCGACGCGCCTTGCCGGCCTGGCGCTGCAGCGAGCCGATTTGCCGCTTCACTTCGCGGATGAGATCTTCGACACGGAGGAGGTTTTGGTCGGTATGCTCCAGCTTGCGGAGCGACTCCTTCTTTTGCGCCTTGAATTTGGTGATGCCCGCCGCCTCCTCGAACACCATGCGCCGGTCCTCGGGCTTGCTCTGGATGATCTGCGTGATGTGGCCCTGCGCCATGATGGAGTAGCTCGTCTTCCCCATCCCCGTGCCCATGAAGAACTGCTGAATGTCACGCAGCCGGCACGGCACCTTGTTGATGTAATACTCCGAGCCGCCGTCGCGGAAGATGCGGCGCGTGATGGTGATTTCGTTGAAGGCCATTTCGACTCCCGCCGCCTTGAGCTGCTCGGCGTCCACGTCGCCAATGGTCAGGGAGACTTCGGCCATGCCCAAGGGCCGCCGACCGTCCGTGCCGTTGAAAATCACGTCCGCCATCTCGCCGCCGCGCAAGGCGCGGGCCGACTGCTCGCCGAGCACCCAACGGATGGCGTCGGCGACATTGGACTTGCCGCAGCCGTTGGGCCCGACGACGGCGGTGATGCCGGGCTGGAAGTTGAGGGAGGTCTTGTCCGCGAAGGACTTGAAGCCAAGAACGGTGAGGTTCTTCAGATACATGGGCGGCAGTTTAAGCCCAATATCCGGTGGGGTGTAAAGCGGAAAGCCACCATATGTAGGGGTTACTTATTCACAATCCAGGATCCGGTCTGGGAAGCGGCAGTGGACTGCATGGGGGCGGAGTTTAGCATATTAACGGCTGACAACAATGTCGGGTTCGCCTTCAATGCGTTCATGAAATCACTGCCCCTTGCCTTCATTCCAGCCCTCGCCATCGTGGCTGCCAACCTTGTTTCCCCAGAAGCCCGCGCAGCCGAAAACACCCTGACCGATGCCGAGAAAGCCGCCGGTTGGAAGCTGCTCTTCGATGGCAAGACCACCACCGGCTGGCGTGGCTATCAGAAAAAGGAAATGCCGCCCGGCTGGTCGGTCATTGACGGCGCACTCGTGAAGGTCAAGGGCGGGGCCGGCGGCAAGGGCGCGGGCGGTGGCGACGACATCGTGACCACGGAGGAGTTCGCGAGCTTCGAGCTGACCCTCGAATGGAAGACCGTCCGCAACGGCAACGCGGGCGTGCTCTACCACGTCTCCGAGGAGCCGGTCACCTCCTGGCACTACGCGCCCGAAGTCCAAATCCTCGACAACACCACCTGGCCCAACCGCGACAAGCGCCAGCTCGCCGGTGCCTGCTACGACCTCTACGCCCCGTCAAAGGACGTGACCAAGCCGGTCGGCGAGTGGAACCACTTCCGCATCGTCGTCAATGGCGCGCACGTCGAGCACTGGCTCAACGGCGAGAAGATCGTCACCTACGAGCTGTGGAGCGACGACTGGAACGCGCGCGTGGCGAGGAGCAAGTTCAAGGACAAGCCCAAGTTCGGCACCTTCAAGCGCGGCCCCATCTGCCTCCAAGATCATTCGGACCGGATTGAGTTTCGGAACCTGAAGATTCGCGTGCTGCCCGGCGCAAAGTGAGGTTTTCCGTTTTATCCAAATTTGAGTCTTCTAAACTCGCAGTTTAGAAAACTCAAACTCCCTCCGCGACGAACTCCTGCCAGGAAAGTGCGCTGACACCGGGGGCCACGGCCTTCGACCGCGTCCCCGCCCGCGCGGGGCGATGCACCAGCACACACCGGATGCCGCCGCGCTTGTCGGGCCGCTTCGCCCACGCCGCCGTGAGCCGGCGCATCGGCCCGGCCATGTCCGGCGTGATGGTGCGGGAGGCCTTGGCCTCCACGAGCGTGACGGAGGCGTTCCGGCCGGGCACGACGAAGTCCACTTCCAACCCCTGCTGGTCGCGGAAGTAATACAGCTCCCTCCGTCCGCCGGCATTGACCTGCGCCTTCACGATCTCCGAGGCGATGAAGCCCTCGAACAGCGCGCCGAGGAACGGCGATCTGGCCAGCTCCGCCTCCGACTCGAGGCCGAGCAGATGGCAGGCGAGGCCGGCGTCCGCGATGTAAAGCTTCGGCGACTTGATGAGCCGCTTGCCAAGGTTTTCGAAATAGGGCGGCACGAGAAGGATTTGCGCCGTGGCTTCGAGGATGTCGAGCCACTTGCCGATGCCCGGCACGCTCATGCCCAACGGCGCGGCGAGGTCGGTCTTGTTGAGAATCTGCCCGTGCCGGCTGGCGACCAGCGCGAGAAAACGCCGGAACAACGCCAGGTCCTGCACCGTGCTGACCGCCCGCACATCGCGCTCCAGATACGTCTGCAGGTAGGAGCTGAACCACAGCCGTGCCGCCGCCGGACGCGCGACCACCTCGGGGTAGCCGCCGCGCAGCAGCGTCACGCGCCCGGACTCCCACGCGGAGAGCGGGAGCAGTTGCAGCACCGCCGCCCGGCCCGCCATGGACTCCGTGACATTCCGCATCAGCCCGGACTCCTGCGAGCCGGTGAGGAACCACTGCCCCGTGCGGCGCGGCTCGCGATCCACGCGGCTGCGGACGTAGTTGAACACCTCCGGCGTGTTCTGAATCTCGTCGAGGATGGCCGGTTTCCGCACCCCGTCGAGGAAGCCCTGCGGATCCTGCCGGAACCGCGCGATGACATCCGGATCCTCGAACAGGTGATAGCTCGCCGCCGGGAACAAATGCCGCAGCAGCCACGTCTTGCCGGAGCGCCGCGGCCCGGTCACGACCACGACGGGGAAGCTCTTCGCCGCCGCCCGCACCGTCGGTTCCGCCACTCTTTTGAGATAGCGCATAGTTTGAGATTTCTAAACTGCCAGTTTAGAAAACTCAAACTCTGTTTTTCAGGCCTTGACCCATCTCCGCACCCTGCTGCTGCGCAGAATCGCCTCGCACAGTTTCACCTCGTGGTGCCCGTCCGCCGCCGTGGCGAAGCGCACCGGCGTCTTGCGTCCGCTGGCGATGTGCTCATAGACGGCGCGGTAGTGCATCTTGTGGCTGTCGGGGAAGCCCTCGGGGTGGCCGCCCGGATAATCCGTGAAGCCCGCCACGTCCTCGCTGAAGCCGGCGGTGGCGCGCTGGAGCACCTGGTTCGGCTCGTCGCGGCGGCCCACGAGGATTTCGTTCGGCTGCTGCAAGTCCCACCGCACGCTGCCCTTCGTCCCGTAGATGCCCAGCGCGAGGCTGCACTTCCAGCCGGCGGCGACCTGCGAGACGGAGGCGTTGGCGTGCGTGCCGTTCACGAAGCCGTGCGGCGCCTTGCCGAATTTGAGCAGCACCGTGCCGAAGTCTTCCGTATCGCAGCGATAGGGAACCATCGTCTTCGGGTCCGCCTTCGCAAACGTCTGCACCTCGCCCGTTGGCCGGTAGCGGGTCTTGTGAAATGTCTCCAAGTGCGCGAACACCGCCTCCGCCTTCGCCCCGAGGATGAAACTGACCGCGTCAATCCAGTGCGTCCCGATGTCGCCGACGGCGCGGAGCTTGCCGCCTTCGCTGGCGAGCAGACGCCAGTTGTAGTCGGTCGCGTGCAGCAGCCAGTCCTGAAAAAAGTGGCCTTGGACGTGGATGATTTGCCCGAGGTCGCCGCGCTCGACCAGCGCCCGCATCTGGAGCACGGCGGGGAAGAAGCGGCACATGTAGTTCACGGCGAAGACGGGCGCGCCCTTCCGTTTCACGGCGGCCACCACCCTCGCCGTCTCCTGCGCCGTCATGCCCAGTGGCTTCTCGCAGACGACGTGCTTGCCCGCCGCCAGCGCCGCAAGCGACTGCTCGACGTGGACCTTGTTCGGCGAGGTGATGTGGACGACATCCACATTCGGCGACGCGAGCATGGCGCGGTAGTCGTAGTCGCCATACACCTCCGGGATGCCCCACTTCGCGGCCGTGGCGCGGGCGTTCTTGGTCGAGCCACAAATCGCTGTGACCTGCACGCCGAGGCGCTTGAGCGCCTCGATGTGGACGGGGCCGATGAAACCGGTGCCGATGACGCCGGCGCGGAGCTGGTGCAACGGGATGCTCATGGGCAAAGCGTGCCTGAACCCAAGGCCAAGGCAAGTCACTGGGCCACCGGTCACACAAACGATTCTGGACGCGATTTTGCGCCTCGCCCAAAGTCCGGCGCATGAGTTCACCCGTGGCGACGTTCGCATTCCCAACGCCCACCCTCTTCGGCCCCGGCACGCTCGGCGAACTGCCCGCGCGCATGGCCCGGCTCGGCCTCAAGCGCCCGCTCGTCGTCACGGACGCGGGCCTGCTGGACACGGACGCCTTCCGCGCGTTGGGCCGCGTGCTGGGCGAAGAAAGCCGCAACCGCCGCTGGTTCCTCTACTCCGGCGTGCATCCCAATCCCGTCGAGGCCGACGTGCGCGAGCCGGCGGCGCTGTTTCAGGAAAAGCACTGCGATGGCGTCATCGCCATCGGCGGCGGCAGCGCGCTGGATGCGGGCAAGGCCACGCGGCTGCTCGTGAAGCGGCCCGGCTTTGACTTCGTGAAGTTCCACGACGAGCCGGACTGGTCGGGCCTCGCGCCGTGCATCGCCATCCCGACGACCGCCGGCACCGGCAGCGAAGTGGGCCGCAGCTCCGTCATCACGCTCGACGCCACGAAGCGCAAGGCCGTGCTCTTCCATCCCGAACTGCTCGCCAAGCTCGTCATCCTCGACCCCGAACTCACCGTCGGCCTGCCGCCGAAGCTCACCGCCGCCACCGGCGCGGATGCACTCACGCATTGCATCGAGAGCTTCACCTGTCCCGCGTTCCACCCGATGTGCGACGGCATCGCGCTCGAAGGCATCCGCCTCATCGTGGACGCCCTGCCCCGCGCCGTGCGCGACGGCAAGGATTTGGACGCGCGCGGCAAGATGCTCGTCGCCGCCGCGATGGGCGCGGTCGCGTTTCAGAAAGACCTCGGCGTCGTCCACTCGCTCGCGCACCCGCTCTCGACGATTTGCGGCATGCACCACGGCTTGGCGAACGCGCTTTGCCTCGTGGCCAGCATGAAGTTCTGCGCCGCGCGCAAGCCCGGCCTCTACCGCCGCGTCGGGGTCGCCTGCGGGCTGGACGTGCTGAAGTGCGGTGATGCGGAGGCGGACGCGCGGACCATTGCCTTCATCGGGGAATTGCTCGCCGGCATCGGCTTGAACGCGAAGCTCCGCGAGCACGGCGTAAGGGAGGAGCAACTCGACGCCCTCGTCGCGCAGGCCTGGGACGACCCGTGTCACAGGACGAACGCTGTGCCGGTAACGACCGATGACTTGCGTGCGCTCTACCGCCAATGCCTGTAGCAGCCGACGGGGGAAGCTCTAACTTTTTGCGGTAACAGAATGGAGCCTCCTTATGTCGGCTGCTACGTGAATGCCGCCTTGCTCGCGACCTCGCCCGTGACTACGCTCCAGCCATGAAACTCCACCTGGAAAACCTGCCGCCGTCGCTGGCCGGCCAGCGCGACACCATCGCGCGCTGCCTGGAGAAGATGAACGAGGCGCTGCCGCTGGAGCAGGTCATCCTCTTCGGCTCGCACGCGCGCGGCGAGGCCCGGCCGGACAGCGACGTGGACTTGTGCCTCGTCTCCGAAGGGGCGGAATTTCAACTCAAGGCTTCGGCGAACTGTCGCTCCAAGCTGTGGGACATCTGGCCGCGCCCGCCGCTCACCTTGATTCCCATCACGCCTGCTCGGCTGCAGGAGAAGCGAACGATTGGCGACCACTTCTTCGCCACCGTTCTCAAGGAAGGAGTGCTCCTTGCCACGCAAAACTGACGCGAACAACCCGGCGGACTGGATTCTAATTTCCGAGTCTGACATCGTCGGCTTGAAGCGGCTCGCCGCGGAGGAACTCAGCTACGCGATGTGCCGCAGCAAGCTCGCCGAGGTCTTTGAAAAGGTGCTGAAGGCCGAACTGCTCCGGCTGGGATGGACGCTCCTAAAGACACACGACGTCCAACATCTGGCCAGCGAGCTGGACGCGCGCGGTTCGGATTTGGCTGACAACTATCGGCCGCTCGCGGAGGACTTGGCAGAGGTCTACATGATTGACCGCTATCCCGGCTTCGATTTGGAGGAGGCTGACTGGCCGAATTATCGGGAAAAACTCGCCCAAGTGGAGACATTGTTCCTCGCGGTCAAGTCCCGCTTGCCACAACCGCAGCAGTGATTTCGCCGGCTCAGTCACCGCGCCCCAACGTCGCATGAGCCAGCCAACGCCACACCACCCCGACGACGAACAGCTCCTCCGCCAACTCGGCTACGAACAGGAGCTGTCCCGCCGCATGAGCGGCTTTTCGAACTTCGCCATCTCGCTCTCCATCATCTGCATTCTGGCGGGCGGCATCACGTCGTTTCACGTCGGCTTGTGCAGCGCGGGCGGGGCGAGCATCGGGCTGGGCTGGCCGCTGGTGTGCCTGTTCTCGCTGTGCGTCGCGGCGACCATGGCGCAGGTGGCCAGCGCATTCCCCACAGCCGGCGGGCTGTATCACTGGGGCAGCATCCTCGGCGGGCGCGCGTGCGGCTGGGTGACGGCGTGGTTCAACTTGGCCGGCCTCATCACCGTGCTCGCGGCCATCAACGCGGGCACTTACGACTTCGCCACCGCCGCGTTCGGTGTGTCGGCGGAGGCGAACACTGCGACCGTCCGCACCGTGGTCATCGTGCTGATGACGCTGTCGCAAGGTTTGCTGAACCACTACGGCATCCATCTCACCACGCGGCTCACGGACTTGAGCGGCTATTTGATTCTCGCCGTCGCGACCGTGCTCACCGTCGCGCTGCTGATAGCGACGAAGCAGTTCGAGTGGGCGCGGCTGTGGACGTTCACGAACTTCAGCGGACTGCCGGAAGGCGGCGCGGTGTTCCCGAAGCAGGACAACTTGATGTGGCTCTTCGCGCTCGGCTTCCTGTTGCCGGCCTACACCATCACGGGCTTCGATGCCTCGGCGCACACGAGCGAGGAGACGGTCGGCGCGGCGGTGAACGTGCCCAAGGGCATCGTGCGCTCCGTGTGGGTGTCCGGCGTGTTCGGCTGGGTGATGATCTGCGCCATCCTGCTCGCGATGCCGTCGGTGAAGGAGGGCGTCGAGCAGGGCGCGAACGTCGTGCCGTGGACGATGCGGGCCGCGCTGCCGCCCGCGCTCGCGTCGGGGCTGCTCGCGCTCATCATCGCGGCGCAATACCTCTGCGGCCTCGCCGCGCTCACCTCCGCGTCGCGCATGACCTACGCCTTCGCGCGCGACGGCGGCCTGCCGTTCTCCGATGCGCTGCGTCGCGTGAACCCGGCCAGCAAGTCGCCCTCCGTCGCCGTCTGGTTCGCGGCCATCGCGGCGGCGCTTTTCACCATCCTCGTGCCCTACGTGACCATTGCTGCCGTGTGCGTCATCTTTCTCTACATCAGCTACGTGCTGCCCGTCGCCGCCGGCTTCTACGCGCACGGCCGCACTTGGACCAAGATGGGGCCGTGGCAAATCGGCCGGCTCTACCGCCCGCTCGCCGTGGTGTCCGTGCTCGGCTGCCTCTTCCTCATCGTCATCGGGATGCAGCCGCCGAACGAACAGGCCGTGAAAATTGTCGGCGGCACGGTCGCGCTGCTGCTGGCCGTGTGGTTCGGCTTGGAGAACAAGCGCTTCAAAGGCCCGCCACAGACTGCCACTCGAATCGAAGTGCCATGAGCCGGACTGCATACAACCGGGTTCAGAGCTCTCCGACGGGAGCGCTTCATGATTCTGTGGCCCATGATTATGTGAGCCTCCCAGAAGAGCCGCACCGAATGACACAGAATGATGACGCACAAAATCATGGGGAATCCGTCCTTGGCTGATCTCATGAATCCAAAACCTGTCCATCTGTTTGTTGATGGTGTTCACCGCGATGGCTCCACCGGCGCGCGCACCCAACTAACCAACCCTGCCACCGAGGCCGTCTTCACCGAAGTCGCCGCCGCCACGCCCGCCGATGCGAACGCCGCCGTCGAGTCCGCGCAGCGCGCGTGGGAGGATGGCTGGCGAAATCTCGCGCCGGGCAAGCGCGCGGAGATTCTGTTCAACATCGCCCGCGTCCTCCGCGAGCATCGCGAGGAACTCGCGCAGCTCGAATGCGCCAACATCGGCAAGCCCATCAGCGATGCGCGGGATGAAATCGGGCTCGGGGCGCGCGTGTTCGAGTATTACGCGGGGGCCGTCGGGCAGTTCTGCGGGCAGACCATCCCGGTCGCGCGCGGCGGGCTGGACTTCACGTTGCGCGAGCCGATGGGCGTGGTCGCGGCCATCGTGCCGTGGAATTTCCCGTTCCCCATCGCGTGCTGGAAGGCCGCGCCCGCGCTGGCCGCCGGCAACTGCGTCGTGCTCAAGCCCGCGTCGCTCTCGCCGCTCACCGCGCTTCGACTCGGCGAACTGGCGCACGTCGCCGGCCTGCCGCCCGGCGTGTTGCAAGTGCTCGCCGGCCCCGGCTCGGCCATCGGCGACGCGCTCGTCACGCATCCGCTCGTGCGCAAGGTTTCCTTCACCGGCTCGACCGAGATTGGCCGGCGCATCATGGAGCTGGCGTCGCGCGACCTGAAGCGCGTCTCGCTCGAGCTCGGCGGCAAGTCGCCGAACATCGTCTTCGCCGACGCCGACTGGCAGCGCGCCGCCGACACTTCGCCCATGAGCATCTTCGCCAACACCGGCCAGGATTGCTGCGCCCGCAGCCGGGTGTTCGTCGAGCAAAGCATCTACGAGCCGTTCGCCGAGCGTTTCATCGCCGCCACGCGGGGGTTGGTCATCGGCAATCCCGCGCAGGACACGACGCAGCTCGGCCCGCTCGTCTCCGCCAGCCAGCGCGCGAGCGTGGAGGACTTCCTCGCCGACGCGCGGAAGCACGGCACGCAGTTCGGCTGCGGTGGCAAACGGCCGTCTGCGAAAGGCTATTATCTCGAACCCACCGTGCTGCTCGATGTGGACAAGTCCACTCGCTGCTGGCGCGAGGAAATCTTCGGGCCGGTCGTGTGCATCGTCCCCTTCGACCACGAGGAGCAGATGCTCCGCGCCGTGAACGCCTCACCCTACGGCCTGAGCGGCTCCATCTGGACGAACGACATCCGCCGCGCCCTCCGCGTCGCCCGCGCCGTGCAGAGCGGCGTCCTGAGCGTCAACTCGCACAGCAGCGTGCATGTCGAAGCGCCCTTCGGCGGCTACAAGCAGAGCGGCCTGGGCCGCGACCTCGGCATGGCGGCGATGGAGGGATACACCGAACTCAAGAACATCTACGTCGCGGAATGACCGACGCCCGGCGATGGCCGCGTTGACGCGGCACTCACGCCGTCGCATACTCTCCCCATGACCGAAGTCCTCGAATCCCCCCGTTGGCAGGCAGTCGGCTTGCTGATTGACCAGAACCAACGCGATGTGCTGGACGGCGATTTCGACCTGATTTCGGAAGTGGTCGCTTGGTTCAAGTCGGTGAAGATATTCCAGCGGACGGTGGATGAGCGGATGATTCTGGAAAACCCGACCCCGGCGGACCTACGGCAGCACCAGACGTGGGTCGCAAGCCTCATTGCCGAGGGCGAGCGGCTCGTGACCGAGGCCGAGGCACAGGGCGGGCTGCCATCGGGACGCGTGAAGTTCAAGCTCGAAGACGTGGCGGCCACCGTGGAGATGCTGCGCACCGACGAGCGGATGTGGCACAGCACGCTCACCCCCGGACGCAAGGCGGAAATCCTCGCCGCCGTTTTCGATGGCCAGAAATCCTGAACTGGAGGCGCTGCTTCAGGCGAAGTATGACGCGGACACCGCTGACGAGGAGCGCAAGGCCGACCGGCAGAACGCCTACGAATCCCGGCTGGATGCGCTCATTGCCCGCTCCGGTGTTCGCGGGATGACGCGGAAGACTGTTGACGAGGCGCTGCTGGAAGCCTACCGCGAGTTCAAGCGGGCCAAGCTGAAGGAAGAGCGTGCGAAGCTTTCCCGGCTCCGTTGATTTTCCACATGAAACTCGCCGAACTCCGCCGCCAAATCCGCGCCGGCTCCATTGACACCATCCTCGTCGCCTTCCCCGACCCGTTCGGGCGGCTCGTGGGCAAGCGCTTCCGCGCGGACTTCTTCCTCGACTCGGTCGTGAAGCACGGGACGCACGGGTGCAACTACCTGCTCACGGTCAACCTCGACATGGACCCGCTCGACGGCTTCACCGTGGCGAACTGGGAGAAAGGCTTCGGCGACTTCGTGTTCCACCCGGACATGAGCACACTGCGCGCGCTGCCGTGGCAGCCGGGCGCGGCGTTCGTGCTGTGCGACCTCGCGCGCGAGAGCGGCGAGCTGGTGGCGGAAGCACCGCGCTCGGTGCTGCGGGCGCAGTTGGACCTGCTCGCAAAGCAGGGCCAGACCTGCCTGTGCGCGAGCGAGCTGGAGTTTTACCTGTTCAACCAGACCTATCACGCGGCGCACACGAGCGGCTACCGCGAGCTTCAGCCGTCGAGCGATTACCGGATTGATTACCACCTCATGCAGCCGACGCGCGACGAACCGCTGATGCGTGCCATCCGCAACTCCATGTGCGCCGCGCGCGTGCCGGTGGAGAGCAGCAAGGGCGAGTGGGGCCGCGGCCAGCACGAGATCAACTTCACCTGCGCCGCCCCGCTGCCGATGGCGGACCTGCACGCGGTCTTCAAGCAGGGCGTGCGCGAAATCGCCGAGCAGCACGGCAAGGCGGTGACGTTCATGGCGAAGTATGCGCCGGGTGAGGCGGGCAGCTCGTGCCATATCCACATGAGTCTGTGGAAGGGCGGGAAGAACCTGTTTTGGGACGAACGCGGAACGCGGAGCGCGGAGCGCGGAAAGAACTCCAAACTCCAAACTCCAAACCCGAAACTCGGAACCGGCTCGAAGTTGTTCCGCCAGTTCCTCGGCGGCCTGATGAAATACTCGCCCGAGCTGTGCCTGTTCTTCGGGCCGACCATCAACAGCTACAAGCGCTACCAGCCCGGCAGTTGGGCACCGACGCGCATGGCGTGGGCGGTGGACAATCGCACGACCGGCTTCCGCGTGGTGGGGCACGGCGGCTCGTTCCGCATCGAGAACCGGATGCCCGGCGCGGACGCGAACCCGTATCTCGCCTTCGCCGCGATGCTCGCCGCCGGCATGGCCGGCGTGCGCGAGGGACTCGACTGCGGCGACGCCTACCTCGGCAACGCCTACGTGGACCCGAAGCTCGCGCGCCTGCCCAGCTCCCTGCGCGACGCGACTGACCTGTTCGAGAAGTCAGGACTCGCCCGCGCCGCCTTCGGCGACGACGTGGTGGATTTCTACACGCACCACGCACGGCTGGAACACGAGGCGTTCAGCAACGCCGTGACGGACTGGGAGAAGCAGCGTTACTTCGAACAGATTTGAGCGGTTGTCGGCAAAATTCGCTTCTGTGCTCCCGCCGCTTCCGCCACTCTCTGCCGCCATGAATCTGCTGCCGTTCTCGAACCTTCCCGCCCATGCCCCGCGCCGCTTTGTGCCCGCTCAGATTGACCTCGGCGACTGGAGCCAGATTGCCCCGCTCTTCGACCAGCTTGACGCGCGCGGGCCGCAGTGCCCCTCGCTCGCCGAGTTCGAGCAATGGATTCTCGACCAAGGCGAGCTTGCCGCCGCGCTCGATCAGGAGGGCAGCCAGCGCTACATCGCGATGACCTGCCACACGGACAGCCCGGAGGCGGAGGCGGCCTACCTCCAATTCGTCGAGCAGATCGAGCCGGAGTTGAAACCCCGGCAGTTCAACCTCGCGAAATTGTTCCTCGCGCACCCGCTTCGCGCGCAGCTCGACCAGCGTCGTTACGAGGTCTTCGACCGCGACACCGCGCTGCTCGTCGAGCTGTTCCGTGAGGAGAATGTCCCGTTGCAAACGGAGGAATCCAGGCTCGGCCAGCAATACCAGAAGCTCTCCGGCTCGCTGACGGTGAACTTCCGGGGCGAGGAGAAGACGCTCGTGCAGATGGGGCGCTACCTGGAGGAGCCGGACCGCGCGCTGCGCGAGGAGGCGTGGACGCTCGTGGCCCAGCGCCGCTTGCAGGAGGCGGACAAGTTCGAGGAACAGTTCGAGGCGATGCTCAAGGTGCGCGAGCAGATCGCGCGCAACGCCGGCTTCCCGAACTACCTCGCCTACGCCTTCCGCGCGAAGGGCCGCTTTGACTACGCGGCGGAGGACTGCCTCAAGTTTCACGCCGCCGTGGACACGGAGTTCATGCCGGTCGTGCGCCAGTTGCAGGCGGAGCGCAGGCGCCAGCTCGGCGTGGCCGCGCTGCGCCCGTGGGACACCGCCGTGGACCCGCTGAACCGCGCGCCGCTGCGGCCCTTTGCCGAAGTGGACGAGATGGTCACGCGCACGCAACGCGTGTTCGACAAGCTCGACGCGGAACTGGCCGGCGGCTTCGCGCAGATGCGCGATCTCAAGCTGCTCGACCTCGCCAACCGCAAGGGCAAGGCGCCCGGTGGCTACCAGTCCACGCTCGCCGAGGCGCGGCTGCCGTTCATTTTCATGAACTCGATTGGCGTCCAGCGCGATGTGGAGACGATGCTCCACGAGGCCGGCCACGCCTTCCACACGCTCGCGGCCAAGGGCGAGGACCTCTACGCCTATCGCGGCGCGCCGATTGAGTTTTGTGAAGTGGCCAGCATGGCAATGGAACTCCTCGGCAACCAGCATCTCGAAGAGTTTTACGCCCCCGCCGAGGCGAACCGCGCGCGCAAGACGCACCTCGAGGGCATCATCGGATTCTTCCCGTGGATGGCCACGGTGGATGCCTTCCAGCACTGGATTTACTCGCACCCCGGCCACACGCGCGCCGAGCGCACCGCCGCGTGGCTGGCGCTGATGGACCGCTTCGGTGGCGACGTGGACTGGTCCGGCCACGAGGCCGCGCGCGCGCACCTCTGGCATCGCCAGCTCCACATCTTCCTCCATCCGTTCTACTATGTGGAATACGGCATCGCGCAGCTCGGCGCGCTGCAAGTCTGGGCCAACTCCCACCGCGATCCGGCGAAGGCATTACGCGACTACAAGGCCGGCCTCGCCCTCGGCGGCGCGCGTCCGCTCCCGGAGCTCTTCGCCGCCGCCGGCTGCCGCTTCGATTTCAGCGCGGAGACGGTGCGCCCGCTCGTGGCGTTGACGCGGAATGAGCTGGCGAAGCTGAACTAGCGCCCCGGTCCGGCCCTCGACCAATGTCAGCGCTCACGGCTGGGGCCGCGTCATCTGGAACGTGCCGTGGTCGAAGGACGCCTTGTAGGTGGAGAAGAAGTTCGTCCCGGACGCCTTGCCCTCGTAGCGATAGACACCGTAGGGCTTGCCCAAATCCGCCTGACCGCTGAACTGCCACAGCCCACCCGCCGGCTTCACGTCGAGGTTCACCTGCATCCCGAAGCTCAGGATGCCGCCATATTTGGCGTGGAAGCGCGTCTCGTATTGGCCGTTGTCGAGCCTGCGGATGAGCGCGCGCAGCCGGCCGTTGTGCCCGTTGTGGTCGCTCAACCACCTGCCTTCCCAGCGGCCTTCGATGGAGTTGGCCGGGTTGGGATTCGCCGCCGCCGCCTTCCAATCACGGTTAAAAGTTGAACACCCGCTGAGAACCACCAGCGCCGCCAGCGCGACGCTGCGAATGAACTGCTTCCGCAACACTTGAATCATGCGCCGAAATTAGGAGGCGGCTGGCGGCGTGTAAACCTTCTTCAATGACGCGTCGTGCCAGCGCCCCAGGATGGTCAGCGAGCCTACCGCCCCGACCGTCGCGAGGAACATGTCCCATTGCGTGTCCCACGGATCCCCCTGCGTGCCGAGAAAGTCCGTGGCCGCCTCGCCCGTCAGCAGGGCGGCCCACCACTCGATGAACTCGTAGCACGCGCTGAACGCGAGGCAGACGCAGACCACGAGGAAGTTCAGCCACCCGCCGCGTGGCAGCGGAGTTTTCCGCAGCAGCAATTCCCGCACAAAGATCGCCGGGATGAAGCCCTGGGCGAAATGCCCGAACCGGTCGTAATGGTTGCGCGCCAGCCCGAAGGCGTCGCGCACCCAGTCGCCGAGCGGGACTCTCGCATAGGTGTAGTGTCCGCCCAGCACGACGATGAGCGAGTGAAACGCCAGCAGGTGCAGGCACAACGACGACAGCGGGAAGCGCCGATGCGTCCACGCCAGCACGGCCAGGCCACCCCACACGGGGAAATTCTCCAGCGCCCACGTCAGACGGTCCGCCTTGGGATAAATGCCCAGCGTCACCTGGGCTGACAGCACCATCGCAATGAGCCACGGAAGAGGCATGGCCGCAGCCTACGCGATGGCCTTCACAACGCCAGCAATCAGCGCGACGCCCTCGGCGGCCTCCTCGCGCCGCAGGTTCAGCGCGGGCAGAAAGCGGACGACGTGGGTGCCGCTGGGCACGGTGAGCACGCCCGCGTCGTGCAGGCGGTTGACGAAGTTGAGCGAGGCGACCTTGCCGGTGTTGGCGAAGGCCGGGATGTTCTCCGCCAGCTCGATGCCCAGCATGAAGCCCAGACCGCGCACGCCCTTGATGATGTGCGGGAACTGCGCGGCGAGCTTTTCCAGCTCCGCCTTCATCCATGCGCCCGTCTCGCGCGCGTTGTCCGCCAGCCGGTCGCGCTCGATGACCTCGAAGATCCTGTTCGCCACCGCGCAGCCCAGCGGCGTGCCGCCATAGGTCGTCGCGTGCGTGCCGGGGCCGAGCACGTCGCAGAGCTTCACGCCGTGCTGCTCCTCGCGCACCCAGAACGCGCCGATGGGAAACCCGCCGCCGAGCGACTTCGCCATCGAGACGCCGTCGGGCAGGAACTTGTCCGCGCCGGGAACGCCTTCGAGCAGCCGCTGAAAACTCTGAAACCGCCCCGTGCGGAAATGCCCGTCCTGCACGCCATCCATGAACAGCAGCATCCGCCGCTCATCACAGAGCTGCCGCAGGCCGAGCAGATAATCCGCGCTCGCCGGAGCGATGCCGCCCTCGCCCTGCACGCCTTCAATGAGAATGGCGACGGTTGCCGGCGAGATGGCGTCGCGCACGGCTTGCAGATCGTTGTAGGGAACGTGCTTGAAGCCGGACACCGCCGGCTCGAAGCCTTTCTTCACCTTCTCCTGCCCCGTCGCCGCGATGCCCGCCAGTGTGCGCCCGTGGAACGAGTTCCACGCCGTGATGATCTCGAAGCGGCCCTCGTCATGGCCGAACTTCCGCGCGACCTTGTAAAGCCCCTCGTTCGCCTCCGCGCCGGAGTTGCTGAAGAACACCTTGCCCGGCGCGAGATGCCGGACGATCTGCTGCGCCAGCCGGCCCTGCGGCTCGTGATAGTAGAGGTTCGAGATGTGCATCATCCGCCGCGACTGCTCGACAAGCGCCTCGGTGATCTCCGCGTTCGCGTGGCCGAGCGCGCAGACCGCGATGCCGCCGCCGAGATCGAGGTAACGCCGGCCGTTCACGTCCCAAAGGTGGCTCCCCTGCCCGCGCGCGAGCACCAGCTCGAAGCGCCCGTAGCTGGGCACGACGTATTTCTGGAACAGGCCGAGGACGGCGTGCTGCTCGTTGTGGACGATGGCGGGCGGAGTCGGAACGATCTCTTTCATTGCGCGCGGGGATTTAGCCGCGAAAGGGCGCAAAGGTCACAGAGAAAATTCGGTTTCAGCGCAAAAATGCTTTGGGGCCGGGGGGCGGCCCCGCTTGGTTGGGACTCGCGCATCAGGGTGGCGGCCCGGGGCAAGCCGTCCGCCATTTACCCCCCAATGATTTTCACCAGCACGCGCTTGCGCCGGCTGCCGTCGAACTCGCCGTAGAAGATTTGCTCCCACGGGCCGAAGTCCAGCTTGCCGTTCGTGATGGCCACCACGACTTCCCGGCCCATGATCTGCCGCTTGAGATGCGCGTCCGCGTTGTCCTCGCCGGTGCGGTTGTGGTGATACTGCGTGGTGGGCGCGTGCGGAGCCAGCTTCTCCAGCCAGACCTCGTAGTCGTGGTGCAGGCCGGACTCCTCGTCGTTGATGAAAACGCTGGCCGTGATGTGCATGGCATTCACCAGGCAAAGCCCCTCGCGCACGCCGCTCTTGCGCACGAGCGATTCGACCGTGTCCGTGATGTTCACGAAGCCGCGCCGGCCGGGCACTTCAAACCAGAGGTGTTCCGTGAGTGATTTCATGCGGCGAGGCTAGCAGCCTTCCGCCGCCAGCAACAGCCGCCGCAGTTCCGTATCCTCCGTCGCCGCATGGACGCAGCGCTCGAACTCGGCGCGCGGGAGCCGGCGGCTGAAGAAGCGCGTGTGGCAGGTGAGATGTTCCGCCTCGGTCGCGCCGCAGCGGCGCAACTCCTCCAGGCCGCGAATCATCGCCTGAATCCCGGCGGGCTGGTCGCCTTGCATGAAGACCAGTTGCCCGCGCATGGCGACCGCCAGCCCGTGGGCGCGGTGGTCCGCAAGTGCTTCCGTCAGCGGCAGCAACTCGTCGTAAAACGCGAAGGCCCGGGCGACCTCGCCTTCCATCCGGGCGAGCTGGGCCATCTGAAACAGCACACGCGCGCGGTCAGGTGCTTGGTCAGTGCGGGCGAGGAAGGGCAGCGTGCGCTCATACGCCGCGAGCGCGGCAGCAGAGTCACCAGCGGACTGGTGCGAGCCGGCCTGGGCCAGAAGTTCCGCCAGCGAGTCGTCTGGCGTGCTCATGGGAATCAGACGGCGGCGGCAATCGCATCGCCCAGCTCGCGCGTGCCGACCAGCTTCGCGCCCGCGTCAGCGGCGGAGTAAATGTCGCCCGTGCGGAGGCCGGCGGCGATGGCCTGGCCGACGGCGGCCTCGATGGCGTTCGCCGCGTCGTTCAGGCCGAAGCTGTAGCGCAACATCAGCGCGCTGGAGAGGATTTGGGCGATGGGGTTCGCCAGGTTCTTCCCTGCGATGTCCGGCGCGGTGCCACCCGCCGGCTCGAAGAAGCCAAACGTGAGTTCCCCGCTCGCCTTGCCCAGGCTCGCGCTGGGCAACATGCCGAGCGAACCCGCCAACGCCGCCGCCTCGTCGCTGAGGATGTCGCCGAACATGTTTTCGCACAGCAGCACGTCGAACTGCGTCGGGCGGAGCATCAGTTGCATCGCGGCGTTGTCCACGAACATGTGTTCGAGCTGCACGTCCGGGTATTGCCGCGCGATCTTCGTCACCACGTCGCGCCAGAGGACGCCGTTCTCCAGCACGTTCGCCTTGTCAATGCTCGTGACCTTCCGGCGCCGGAGCGACGCCGCCTTGAACGCCACATGGGCGATGCGCTCGATCTCCGGTGTCGTATAGACCATCGTGTCAATCGCCCGCTGGCAGCGCTTCATGATGACCGTGGCGTTCACGTCCGCCTGCGGCTCCTCGTGAAAGTAATCCTCCGTCTTCTTCGGCTGGCCGAAATACATCCCGCCCGTCAGCTCGCGCACGACAAGGATGTCAATGCCCTCGCCCTGCCGCTCGGGGCGCAACGGGCACGCGTGCGCCAGCGCCTTGGGGAGCTGCACCGGCCGCAGGTTCGCGTAGAGGCCGAACTCCTTGCGGATGCGCAGCAGCGCCGCACGCTCGGGCCGCTCCTCCTTGGGAATCGTCGGGTCACGGTCCGGCAGGCCCACGGAACCGAAGAGGATCGCATCGCTTTCCTTGCACAGCGCGAGCGTCGTGTCCGGCAGCGCCTTGCCGGCGGCGTCAATGCCCGCCCAGCCCACGGGCGCCTCGGTGATTTGCAGGCTGAGGGAAAACTTCTGCTCGACGGCGCGCAGCACCTTGATGGCTTCGCGCATGACCTCGGGACCGATGCCGTCGCCGGCAAGCGCGGCGACCTTGAACGTCTTTGACATAGGGCGCGGAGAATACCGGCGAGGCAGGCGGAGTGAAGGAGAAATTCCCGCCGCTCAGTAATTCCGCTTCCGCGCCTTCTCGCGCACCAGCGGCGGCTGGTTCGTCGGCGACAACTCCACCACCAACCCCGGCTGCCACGCGCGCTCCTGCCGGTCCAGCACCAGCCCGCGCGGGATCAGCTCCACCTCGTGGTTGAACGCCAGCAGCGTCACCGTGCCCGGCAGATAGGTCGCATCCTGAAACCGCAGCTCCCCGAAGGCCGGCTTCGTGTTCGGCTCGCTGAAGCGCACCGTCACCGGCCCGTTCGTCAACGTGCTGGTCTCCCCCGCGAACCGCACCTTCACGTCCCGCACGCCCAGCGCGGGCTGGCTCACCACGAGGTAAGGCGTGCCGTTGGTCTCCGCCGCGAACTTGACCTCCCACGGCCCCTTGCGCACGCGCAGGTGGCTGTCCAGCGCGTAGAGGCTGAAATAGCCCACCACCGCGATGACGCCCACGATGGCGACGTGCTTGAGAATGTTGTCCGGCTGCTGCATCGGGCGGGGAGCCTCCGGCGGGCGCGCAGGCAAGTCAAGCGGGGCAGGATCCCCGCGCGTCCGGACGACCCGCAGGTCGTCCCTACCATGCAACCAAGGCGGACAGGGTGAACTGTCCGCCTTTTCGCGGGGTGAAATTGCTTTGGCCGGTCCGGGAAGCGGTGCTGAAGTCACCGCAGTCCAGACGCTTCGCGAGGCCGGTTGCCGATGAGGAGTCGCGCCAGTGTTTGGACTGCGGCGCGTTCACCGCCGCCATTTCAAACGCTCGGTGCGCCGGGAGCCGGAACATCCTTCTTCACCGCCGCCTTCACTTCGATGTGCAGATCGCGGAGCTGCCGCGCGGAGACGGCGCTGGGCGAGTCGGTCATCAGGCAGACACCTTTCGCGGTCTTCGGGAAGGCGATGACGTCGCGGATGCTCGGGGTGCCGCAGAGGATGGCGATGAGGCGGTCGAAGCCCAGCGCGATGCCGCCGTGCGGGGGCGCGCCATACTTGAAGGCTTCCAGCATGTAGCCGAAGCGGAGCTGGGTCTCGTCGGGCGGAATCTGGAGCAGTTCCTCGAAGATGGTCTTCTGCACGTCCGGCTGGTGGATGCGGATGCTGCCGCCGCCGAGTTCGACACCGTTCACCACGATGTCGTAGTGCTGGCCGCGCACTTTCTTCGGGTCGGTCTTGAGCAACGGGATGTCTTCCGTGACCGGCGCGGTGAAGGGGTGGTGGCTGGAATACCAGCGGTTCAGCTCGCGGTCGAAGCCGAGCAGCGGAAATTCAATCACCCACAGGAAATTGAACTGATCCGCCGAGATGACGAGCTTCCCCTGCGTCTTGAGCACGTCGGCGCAGTAGAGGCGGATCTTGCCGAGGATTTCGCAGGCGTTGAGCCACTGGTCGGCGGCGAAGAGAATCAAGTCGCCTTCCTCGATGGCGAGTTTGGTCTTGAGGGCGGTCTTCTCCGCCTCGCTGAAGAATTTCACGATGGGCGATTTCCAGTCGCCGTTCTCGACCTTGATGTAGGCGAGGCCCTTCGCGCCAAAGCTCTTGGCATATTCGGTCATGGTCTCGATCTGGCCCTGAGTCGCGCCGGCCATGCCCTTCGCGTTCATGGCCTTGACCACGCCGCCGTTGGCAATTGCGCCGGAGAACACCTTGAACGTGCTCGTGCGGAAGTCCTCGGTGAAGTCCACGAGTTCCATGCCGAAGCGCGTGTCCGGCTTGTCAATGCCGTAGCGATTCAACGCCTCCTCGAAGCTGATCCGCTTGAAGGGCGTGGGGATGTCTATGTTCAGCGCGGTTTTCCAGACTCGCTTGAGCAGGCCCTCGATGAGCGCGTAGATGTCCTCGCGTTCGATGAAGCTCATCTCGATGTCCACCTGGGTGAACTCGAGCTGGCGGTCGGCGCGCTGGTCTTCATCACGGAAGCAGCGGGCAAGCTGGTAGTAGCGCTCGACACCGCTGACCATGAGGATCTGCTTGAACTGCTGGGGCGACTGCGGCAGCGCGTAGAACGTGCCCGTGTCGCGGTGGTTCGGAACGAGGAACTCGCGCGCGCCTTCCGGGGTGGACTTGAAGAGGATGGGCGTCTCGACTTCGAGAAAGCCCTGCTCGTCCATGAACACGCGCGTGGCGGTGGCGACCTTGGAGCGGACGCGGAGGGCCTTGGCCATCTCGGGCCGGCGGAGGTCGAGGTAGCGGTATTTGAGGCGCAGCTCTTCGTTCACCTTGCTGGCGACCTCGGGGTCGTCCACGGGGAACGGGAGGACGGCGGCGTGGTTGAGCACGCTGAGTTCCTTCACGAGCACCTCGACCTGGCCGGTGGGAATTTTCTCGTTGTTCGTGCCGGCAGGGCGGACGCGGACCTTGCCGGTGATTTCGATGACCGACTCGGCGTGCAGATGCGTGGCGGTGTCGAAGGTTTCCTTGGACAAGTCCTGCGGGTCGAACACCGTCTGTGTGCGGCCCTCGCGGTCGCGGAGGTCAATGAAGAGGACGCCGCCGAGGTCGCGGCGGGAGTGGCACCAGCCGGTCAAAGTGACGGTCTGCCCGGCGTGTTCCGGGCGCAGTTCGTTGCAGTGATGCGTGCGTTTCATGTGCGGTCAGCGGTCGGTTTCCGGCGGCAAAATCCACCGAAAGGACGCGGACTTTGGCGCGAAGCACGCGGGATTCAAAGGAAAAATCCGGGCGCTACAGACTCTCAACGACGAAGCGGCACAGGGGCTGGGTTCAGCTCTTCACTTCCGTCCGTCCCCGCAGCCAGGCGACGGTGACGACCGTCAGCGCGGAGACGAGCACGATGAGGCTGGCGAGGGCGTTGATGTCCGGCGTGAGGCCGCGCTTCACGGAGGAGTAGATCAGGATGGGCAGCGTGGTGGAGCCGGGGCCGCTGGTAAAGAAGCTCACCACGAAGTCATCCAGGCTCAACGTGAACGCCAGCAGCCCGCCCGCGACGATGCCCGGCACCATCAGCGGGAACGTCACATGCCGGAACGTCAGCCACGGCCCCGCGCCGAGGTCGGCGGCGGCTTCCTCAAGCTGCGGGTCGCAGTCCGCCATGCGGGCGCGGACGACGATGGCGACGAAGGGGATTTGAAACGTGATGTGCGCCAGCGTCATCGTGATCATGCCGAGTTCAAAACCGGCAAGCCACTTGCGCACGACCGCGAAGAAGAGCAGCAGCGCCACGGCCATGACGATGTCCGGGATGAAGACCGGCACATGGAGGACGTGGTGGAAGAGGCGCTTGCCGGGAAACTCGTAGCGGCTCATGCCGTAGCCCAGCACCGAGCCGAGCAGGACGGAAAAGAACGTGCTCGTGCAGGCGAGTTCGATGGTGTTGATCGCGGCGGAGATGGCGGGGTCGTTGTCAATCAGCCGCAGATACCAGTCCACCGTGAAGCCCTGCCACTCCGTGCCGTAGCGCGCCGCGTTGAAGGAATAAACGATGATCACCGCCAGCGGCGCGTAGAGGAAGACGAACACGAAAAGCGCTGCCAGCGCAGTCAGAGGCGAGCGGCGCTTCATGGCAGTGCCACCTCCCTCCGCCCCTTCGTGACGCGCGTGTGCAGCCACAGGCTGAGGAGCATCACCACCAGTGCCGCCACCGCGATGGCCGAGCCAAAGGGCCAGTCGCGGCTCGCGCCGAACTGCTGCTGCACGGCGTTGCCCAGCAGCGCGACCTTCGCGCCGCCGAGCAAATCGGGAATGACGAACTGTCCCGTCGCCGGGAGAAACACGAGCACGCCGCCCGCGATCATGCCGGGCCGGATTTGCGGCAGCACCGCGTGCCAGAACGCGCGCAACGGCGACGCGCCAAGGTCTTCCGCCGCCTCGGTGAGCGACCAGTCCACCTTTTCCACGCTCGCGTAGAGCGGGAGGATCATGAACGGCAGGTAGTCGCACAGCATCGCGAGCATCACGGCGGGCCAGCCGGGATAGAGCGCCTCGCCCGGCGGCAGCAGGCCGGCGGTGGCGAGGGTTTGCGCCAGCCAGCCCTCGGGGGCCAGCAGCAGTTGCCACGCGTAGGTGCGGATGAGCAGGTTCGTCCAGAAGGGAATGACGACGAGCGTCACCGCCACGGACTTCCACCGGCGCGGCAGGCCGGCGATGAAGAACGCGACCGGCAGCCCCGCGAGCAGGCAGAGCGTGGCCGTCGCCAGACCGACGCCGAGGCTGCGCGCGAGGATGAGCGGCTGCACGGCGTCAAAGCCCAGCGCGCCGTGGCCGGCCAGGCGTGCATAATTCTCCCCGGTGAAGCGCCAGACGATTTCGCCCGCGTCCCCGCGCTGCGCGAAGCTCAACGCGATGACGAACCCCAGCGGCACCAGCAGGAACACCGTCACCCACGCCAGCGCCGGCCCGCACAGCCACGCGGCGCGGAACGTCTGCGCGCCCGGCGGCATCGGCTCGCCGAAATGCACCGTGCGCCGGACGCGCCGGCGGCGCTTGAAACCGGTCGGCCCGCTCGGTTGGATCGGCGCGGCCATTCAGTCCTCCAGCAGGAACACGTTGGCCGGCGGCACGGAGACCTCGACCGAGTCGCCGGCAAAGAGGCCGACGGCGCGCCGGCCCGTGTTCAACTCCACCACGCGCAGCTCGGTCTTGCCGATCTGCACGCGGTAATGGCTCTCCGCGCCGTTGAAGATGATTTCCTCGATGCGCCCGAGGAAACGGTTGTCGCCGGACTCGCCGCCCTGCAAGGAAGCGCGCTCGGGCCGGATGCCGAGGGAGAGCCTCCCCTGCTCGGCCTGCTCGGCCAGTTCGATGCCGGCCGAGGAAAGCTCGACCCGCAGCCGGCCCAGCGGGGTCTCGGCCTCGACCACGCCGCCCGTGCGCGCGATGAACTTGCCCTCGAAGAAATTGCACGCGCCGATGAACTGCGCGACGAACCTCGTCCTGGGCCGCTCGTAAAGTTCCTCCGGCGTGCCAAGCTGCTCGACGCGGCCCGCGTTCATCACGGCCACGCGGTCGCTCATCGTCATCGCCTCGTCCTGGTCGTGGGTGACGTGGATGAAGGTGATGCCGAGCCGCTGCTGGAGATGGTGGAGTTCAAGCTGAAGCTCCTTGCGCAGCTTGAGGTCCAGCGCGCCGAGCGGCTCGTCGAGCAGCAGCACCTCCGGTTCGTTGACGATGGCGCGGGCGAGGGCCACACGCTGCCTCTGCCCGCCGGAAAGCTCGTTCGGATGCCGGCCCGCCAGCGGCATGATCTGCGTCAGCTCCATCACCGAGACGGTGCGACGCGTGATGTCGTGCGACGGAAGCCGCTTCATCCGCAGGCCGAAGGCGATGTTCTCGGACACGCTCAGGTGCGGGAACAGCGCGTAGGACTGGAAGACGGTGTTGACGGGCCGCTTCCACGCCGGCAGCCGCAACGCGGGCAGGCCGCCGATGCGCAGGTCGCCGCTGTCCGGCAGGTCCAGCCCCGCAATGACGCGGAGCAGCGTGGTCTTGCCACAGCCGGACGGCCCGAGCAGGGAGAAGAACTCGCCGCGGCGCACGTTGAGGCTCACGCCCGCCAGCGCCTCGACCTTGCCGAAGCGCCGCGTCAGGTGCTGGCACTCGACGGCGAGCGCCGAAGGGCCGGTGGTTTTGGTGTCAGCCGGTTGCAATGCTGATGGTTTAGCGAAAGCAGCGCGCGTTGACGAACCAAAATGTTGCCGGTCGGGATCCGCCCGGATTCGCAACCGTCACGTTGCCGCACAGTGCGGCGCGTGCCCGCGACTGAACACGGAACCAGAAGTTCAACTCAGCCAGCGATTCAGTGGCATGCCCAGATGGGGCTGCGGAGTATTCTACTGCACCGTCGGCTCAGGGCAGCTCACCCAGCGCGTCGGGCTTCACGACCATGTAAACGCGGTCGAACCACTGGCGGGGCGTCTCCTTGCCGGCGGGCGCGGGCTTGGGCGGGAAACGGTTGGCGATGGCAAGGTGGAGGATGCCCTGCTGCAGCAGGGGCTTGAGCGTGGGCGACTGCGCGGTGACGGCGACGAGCTTGCACTTGAGGCCCTTGAGCACGGCCACGTCCTCCCGCGAGAGCTGCATGGGCAGGCTCATGAAGAGCACCACGGCGCTCGCGCCCTCGGCCGCCTGGGCGATCTGCGCAGCCTGGCCCGCCGGCCACAGGCGCGGGTCGTCCGACGGCGGGCGCTTGATCTCCCTGACCTCCTTGAGCGTCACGCCGCCCTGCTTGCCGAGGCCCTGCTTGAAGCCGCTGACCTGCGCGTCGAGGTTCGGGCTTTTCATGATTTCCATCACCTCGGTCACGACCACCACGCGGCCCTGGCCGCCAAGCAGCGTCGCCGTCTCCTCGGCCACCGTGAAGCCAAGGTTCTCGAAGGGTTTCAGGTTCGGCCGGGGGCCGGTGCGGAACTCGGTGAAGTAGAGATAGGTGAGCGACCCGAGGATGGCGAGGATCGCGCCGCCGGCGACGAGGGTGTTCTTGTTGCCCATGAGCTTTGAGTGGTGTGAAACTGCGCTCCAATTGCCGTGCGCGGCGGTCAATGTCAAACCCTGTTTCCAACTTTCAAACAGTGCCGGCCGGTCTGGCGCTGCCGCGCTCCGTGAATAGCTCCGGCGCGGGCGCGTCGGCTACCTAACCTTAAGCCCATGAAACATCCCAAGCGCCTGTCTGAGTGGAAGCCCGGCGCGGCGGCGTTCACCCTCATCGAACTGCTGGTCGTCATCGCCATCATCGCGATCCTCGCGGGAATGCTGCTCCCGGCCCTGAGCAAGGCGAAGATGAAGGCCAAGGGAACCGCCTGCACGTCGAACTTTAAGCAGCTCCAACTTGGCTTCGACCTCTACACGAGCGAGTTCGCGGACAAGGTTCCGCGAAATCAGAACCCGCCCGCCCCCACTTATGCGGATGCCAACTCATGGATGGGAGCCACTGAATATGGTTCCGCCGCCCCTACGCCGAGCTACCCCAGCCCGGATTATCCCATCACCAACGGCACGCTCTACCGCTACGCTCCAGGGCCGCAACTCTACCGCTGCCCGGCACAGGCCCGGGAAGCCTCGACGGTCTTCACCCACGGCACTTACAGCATCTGCATGAACGGCAAGCTGGGGGGCGCTTCGCAGGGGGCGCTTTCCTCGGCCTCTCAAATCCAGAATCCCGCGAACGCCTTTGTCTTCGTGGACATGAAGCTGGCTTCCCATTGCCAGCTCATCGTCAACCCGACGGACACCTTTTGGGGCAAATACCCCGGCGCGCGCCATGGCAACGCGGGACTGTTCAGCTTCGCCGACGGCCATGTCGGTCTGGAGAAATGGCGGGGCAGCTTTCTGCTGGAACAGGAGAAAGGGGCTTCGCTCCCGGGAGCTACCCACTACGGCAACGCCGCTGACTCGGCCCTGATGACGACGGCCGATGCCGCCGACCTGACGAAGGTCATTTCCTGGCTGCCTTGACTCGCTCGATGGTGAGCCTCCCGCGCCCCGCCTCGCCACGTTTGACAAACTGAACGACTGCTTGACGCGCCGGGCCAGGAGGCGTATCGCCGTTGCAAGCTCCTAAAAAGTTCCGCCCCGAACCGTCTATGAATGCCTCCTCCTCTCGCCGTGAATTCCTCGCCGATGTCAGCCGCGCCACCGTGGTCGCCGCCGTCGGTTCCAGCCTGGCCTCCGAACTCGGCCTCGCGCCCGCCTTCGCCGGCGACGCGCCGGAGAAGCTCGACTTTGGCTCCATCGAACCGCTCGTGCGGCTGATGCAGGAGACGCCCGCGAACAAGCTGCTGCCCGCGCTCGTCGCGAAGCTCAACTCCGGCACCGACCTGCGCCAGCTCACCGCCGCCGCCGCGCTCGCCAACGCGCGCACCTTCGGCGGCGAGGACTACATCGGCTTCCACACGATGATGGCGCTCTCGCCCGCGTATCACATGGCGCGCGAGCTGTCCGGCGCGCAGCAGGCGCTGCCGGTGTTCAAGGTGCTTTACCGGAACACCAACCGCATCCAGGAGTTCGGCGGGCCCGCAAAGGAAGTGCTGAATCCGGTGAAGCCCGGCACCCTCAGCAAATCGCAGCTCGGCGGCGAAGCCATCCGCGACGCCGTGCGCAAGAAGGACACCAAGGGCGCGGAGCAGATGCTCGCCGCACTGGCGCAACGCTCGCCGGAGGACGCCTTCAACAGCGTGCTCCTCGCCGTGCAGGACCACAGCGAGGTGCATCGCGTGGTGATGCCCTATCGCGCGTGGGACTTGCTCGATGTGGTGGGCCGCCAGCACGCAGCCACGATGCTGCGGCAGTCCGTCCATTACTGCGTGAGGGCCGGGGCGTCTCCCAGTCCCGCCTCCGTCCTGCTCACCAAGCTGCTCGACCAGCACAAGCTCCTCGACCAAAAGCCCGGCACACGCACCGCTGAAGACAAGTGGGTGGACCAACTCAGCCAGACCATTTTCAAGTCCACCGCCGCGCAAGCCGCCGAGGCTGTCGCCGCTGCGTTGGCCGAGGGATTCGCGCCCGCCGTCATCGGCGAAGCCCTCTCGCTCGCGGCCAACCAGCTCGTCCTCCGCGACCACGGACGCCCGCCGCAAGCGGAGAGCGCCGGCAAACCCACCGGGAGCGTCCACGGCGACAGCATCGGCGTCCACGCCTGCGACAGCGCGAACGCATGGCGAAACATGGCGCGTGTCGCCAACACACGGAACACTTACGCCTGCCTCACCCTCGGCGCGCACCAGGTCGCGCACGACCGCATCGAGCGCGGCGGCGACTTCCTCAAGTGGGAAGCGCTGCCGGTGAAGTGGCACCTTGACCGCACCAAAACCACCGACGCCTCCGTGCTGCTGCGCGAGGCGGAGGAAGCCATTCGCGGCAACCTTCAGTCGCACGCCGCCGCCATCGTCCACCGCTACGGCGAGCTGGGCCACCCGGCGCGTCCGGTGTTCGACCTGCTGCTGCGCTACGCCATCAGCGAGGACGGCGCGTTGCACGCGGAGAAGTATTACCGCACGGCGAGTGACGAATTTGCCTCGACCCGCAGCGCCTTCCGCTGGCGTCAGCTCGTGGCGCTCGCACGCGTCACGGCGAGTGAGTATGGCCGCCCGGCACCGGGCATGGCGGAGGCTCGGGAGTTGTTGAAGGTTTCCTCTTGAACCGACACTTGGAGCAATGAGCCAAATGTAGCTCGACATTCCAATGTCGAGACCGGCGAGGCCCGTTGTTGCTCCAGACTCGACATTGGAATGTCGAGCTACTCCTCTACTTCCCCGGCTTCGCCTGCCCTTGCAGCCACTCGGTCGCGCGGTGGATGAGCGTGGTGGCGTTCGGGAGATTGAGCTTCTGTTTGATGTTCTCCCGGTAGGTCTCGATGGTCTTGTGGCTCAACTTCAGCGCATCGGCGATTTCCATGGTCTTCTTCCCCGCTCCGAGCAGACGGAAGACTTGCAGCTCGCGGTCCGAGAGACCGGAGACTTCGGAGCCGGCGGTCCCGCCGGCCTCAGCTCCGCCCTCGACGAGCTTGCGCATCGCGAGCGCGGCGACCTTGCGGCTGACGTAGAGGTCGCCGCCGAGGATGGTGCGGATGCCTTCGAGCACGTCCTGCGTGGCGCGCTCCTTCATGATGTAGCCGCGCGCGCCGGCGCGCAGGGTGCGCTCGGCGAAAAGCGTTTCGTCCTGCTGCGAGAGGACGAGAATGGGGAGGTTCGGAAACTGCGCCTTGAGGCCCTTGATGAGATCGAGTCCATCGCTGTCGCCGAGGCAGAGGTCGGTGAGGAGGATGTCCGGCTTGTCCCGCTCCACGCCGCTGCGCACCCCGGCGACGGTCTCGGCTTCGCCGCAAACGGTCATGTCCGCTTCCTTGTTGATGAGGTGCGAGAGGCCAACGCGGAGGAACGGATGGTCGTCGGCGACGAAGACGCGCGTCTTGGCCTTGGCGGGCGGCGCGGGTGACGGTGCTGGCTGCAAAGGCTCGGATTTCGCTGCGGATTTCGCTTTGGGCACGGCTTTCATACGGAAGAGTTTAACGCAAGGACGCAAGGACGCTAAGACGCAAAGAAGAGTGTCTTGGACTGCGGCGGGAAGCGAAGCGCCACGCCGCTTTCCCGTCCCGCGCAGCGGCTTTGGGATGCGAAAGTCTTCCACTCCGCGGGAAGCCAAAGCGGTGTCGCCGCTGCGCTCTGCCACCGCAGTCCAAAAGCTCCGCGTCTTTGCGCCTTGGCGTCCTTGCGTTGAGCTGGCTCATCCGGTTCACGGCTTGGTCAGCTCGCTGGCGTGGGTGACGCGGTTGCGGCCGGTTTCCTTCGAGCGGTAGAGCGCGTTGTCCGCGAACTCCACCAGCATCGAGCCGGTGTGGGTGTCCGCGTTGATGGTGGCGACGCCGAAGCTGGCGGTGACGGCGCGCAGGTCCCACTTCGCGTGCTCGATGGCGGCGCGGGTGCGCTCGGCCAGCGCCATCGCGGCCTGCTGGTGCGTGAAGGGCAGCAGCACCGCGAACTCCTCGCCGCCGTAGCGCGCCACGAAGTCCGTGCTGCGCGTGCTTTCGGTCAAATGCTTGGCGACGCGCTTGAGCACTTCGTCGCCGGCGGGATGGCCGTGAGTGTCGTTGAACGACTTGAAGTGGTCCACGTCCAGCAGCATGAGCGAGAGGGGGAGATGATAGCGGGTCGCGCGCTCGAACTCCTCGGCGAGGCGCTCCTTGAAGGTGCGGTAGTTCTTGAGGCCGGTGAGGCCGTCGGTCGTCGCGAGCGCCTTCAACTGCTCGTTGGCGATGCGCAACTGCTCCTGCTGCTCGCGGAGCTGGTCATTGCGGCGGTTTAACTCCGCCTGCGTGGCAATCAGCTCGCGGTTCTGCTGCACCGCGCATTCGTAGGTGGAGAGGATGAGGTTCACCATCTGCCGCCGGCCGGCGGTGACGACGTGTTCCTGCCCTTCCAGCGCGACGGGCAACGGCTCGGCGTCGGCGTCGGGCGGCGTGGGCGGGCGCTCCAGCAGCGTCTGCACGCGGGCGAGCAGGAGCGACGGCGTGTAGGGCTTCGTGAGGTAGTAATCCGCCTTGCACTTGAGGCCTTGCAGGATGTTCGCCGGGCTGGAGAGCGTGGTGAGCAGGATGACCGGGATGGTGCGGGTGCGGAGGCTGTCCTTGATGGCGAGGCACATCTCGTAGCCGTCCATGCCGGGCATGTCTATGTCCGTGATGACGAGCTTGAACTCGCGCATGGCCAGCAGCCGGAGCGCCTCCTGGCCGGAGGTGGCGAGCGTGACCTGGTAATCCGCGCGCTCGAGCACCTTCCGCAGCGTGAACGCCTCGGTGGCGATGTCCTCGACGATGAGGACCGGCGCGCCGTGGCCGCGGTGGATGATTTGGGTCTCGTCAGGCATGCGGAGATTCAACCACTGGCTCGCTCATAAATCAGTTCAAACCGGGTTTAGGGAAAGCCACATAGTCGTCATGCACTATTTGCTTCCGACAATTGCAACGACCAACGCAACGATTGTGGCAGCAGCCACAGCGACAAAAATCCAACCGAGGACTCGAATCGCTGGACGAACCTCCACCTGCTCCGGCTCTCGCCTGAGACTAAGCCACAAGCCGAGCGGCATGAACAAAGTGCCCAGCGAACGGTAGTCTCCGCCATACATGGCCAACGCGAGAAGAAGCGCAGTCAAAACTACGCTCACCAATGCCCACTGTTTGCTCGTTAATGTCATCGTGGGTGACGCGGCCTAACTTGGTGTTAAGCCCGGCTTTGAGTCTTGCTGACCGCAGCCGGAGGAGGCGTTGCTCGGCCAAGTCGTAGAGGTTAGCGCACCCTGTCCCCTAGGGTGCCCGGCCCGGTCCCAAAGGGTGTGGCACCCTGTCCGAAAAGGTTGGCTACCTTTTCCGAGAAGGTAAGGCACCTTTTCCGAAAAGGTTTGCCACCTTTTCCGACCGGGTAAGGCACCTTGGGCGGTGGAGTGAGGCGTCTCAGGGGCCGGTTTCAGGCATATCGTTCTCATTGCCAGCGGGTTGCCTGTCTTCTGTGCGGCGAGAGTGGGTGACGCCGGACGCCAATGGCTCCGATTCAGCCGCTGAAACCCAGCGCGCTCATGCCAGCCGGAGCGGTGCGGTCTGAATTGGGGAGCGCAGCCGCCCCGGCTGCTGTTCGGCGCGCCCTCGCGCCGAACTCGGGCGCGTCCGAACGCATCGAACGGTGCGTATGGTCGGGCGTTCCGGGCGAACCGCGAGGGCGCGGTTCGCTGCGCCCGGGGCGGGCGCGCTCCCCAATCCGCTTCGTGTCCATTCGTGTGCATTCGTGGTTTCACCCGGTCACTTGTTCCCCGCGCGGTAGAAGTCGAGCGTGTGCTCCAGACCCTTCTGCCACGTCACTTCGGGGACGTAGTTCAGGCCGGCGCGGGCGGCGGAGATGTCGGCGGCGGAGTGCTTGATGTCGCCGGTGCGCGGGGGCATGTGGACGGGCGCGAGGGCTTGGCCAGTCTGCCGGTTCAGTTCGGCGGCGAGCTGGAGGAGGTCAATGCTCTCGCCGCACCCGACGTTGAAGACCTTGCCGGCGACCTTGGCGGCGTCGCCCTCGGCGGCGAGGAGGTTGGCGTTCACCACGTTTTGCACATAGACGTAGTCGCGGGTTTGCAGGCCATCGCCGAAAATCTTGGGGGCCGTGCCTTGCAGCATCAGGGCGCAGAACTTCGCGATGACGCCGGAGTAGGGCGAGTCGAAGGACTGGCGCGGGCCGAAGACGTTGAAGTAGCGGAAGCTGATGGCCTCGAAGCCGTAGAGCTGGTGGAAGAGCTGGCCGTAGCGCTCGGCGGCATACTTCTGGAGGCCGTAGGGCGAGATGGGC
>Ga0172372_10001044_pt1 | contig 42819 bp, 29 predicted proteins | sample LakKiv5m_2_FD_114544 | JGI IMG/M metagenome (GOLD analysis project Ga0172372, IMG submission 114544) | Freshwater microbial communities from Kabuno Bay, South-Kivu, Congo - kab_092012_9.5m | ecosystem: Environmental > Aquatic > Freshwater > Lake | place: Democratic Republic of the Congo...
CTGGACGCCGGATGCCGGGACGCCGGCGGCGCATCCGAATTCGCGCTTCACCTGTCCTGCCTCGCAATGTCCCGCGATCGACCCGGATTGGGAGAGTCCCGAAGGCGTCCCCATCGACGCGATCATTTTCGGCGGACGTCGCGCCACGACGATGCCACTGGTTTTCCAGGCCTTCAACTGGGTCCACGGAGTCTTCCTCGGGGCGAATCTTGGATCCGAGATGACGGCCGCCGCCGAGGGGGCGATCGGCAAGATCCGCCACGATCCCTTCGCCATGTTGCCCTTCTGCGGATACAACATGGGCGGCTACTTCGCCCATTGGCTCGAAATGCGGAAACTGATTCCCGAGCTGCCCCGAATCTTCCATGTGAACTGGTTCCGCAAGGGCGAGGATGGCCGCTTCCTTTGGCCCGGTTTTCAGGAAAACATGCGGGTGCTTGAGTGGATCTTCGACCGCGTCCGGGGTCAGGGCCGCGGACACGAATCGAGCCTCGGCTGGGTGCCTCGCTATCACGAGCTGAACTGGGAAGGCCTCGACTTCACCGAAGCGCAGTTCGACGAACTGATGAGCGTGAGTCGCGAGGAATTTCGCCAGGAGTTGCTCTCCGAGGCGGAGCTCTACCTGCGTCTCTACGATCATTTGCCGAAAGAGCTCATCTTCCAGCGCGAGTTGTTGGCGGGGAGGATTTAAGCGGGCGCGGAATTGTTGACGAGATGCCACGCCGTCCTGGAGGGACAAAAGAGAGTAGCCGGCGGTTCCCTGCGCTCCAACACCGGCTTCCTTCTCTGGTCCCTCCGGGGCCGCTGTGCACGCAATTGATGTCGGGCGGACTCGCCGTTTGACACCCGTCGTTCCCGCCTCTTTCATCTCAACATGTTGGAGGAAACGGAAGCCCGTCGGCGCATCCTCGAGCGGACCTCACCCGGTTCGGTCATCTGGGTGCCGTTGGAGCTTTCCCTCGATCAAGTCCTCGCGCAGGAAATCGTCGCGGTGACCGACTCGCCGCCCTTTGACAATTCGAGCATGGACGGCTACGCGGTGCACGCGGCCGAGGCCATGGTCGGAGCGAGGCTGCGCGTAAAGGAATCGGTGCAGGCTGCGGGAGGGGATCTGGGTCTCCTGCTCGAGTCCGGTGAGGCGATCCGCATTTTCACCGGAGCGGTCATTCCGGAAGGGACTGATGCCGTGATCATGCAGGAGGACGTTGATCGCGAAGGCGATTTCATCACGATCCGCGAAGGTGTCGAACGCGGGGAAAACATCCGCGTCCGCGGCGGCGACGTCTGCACCGGACAAATCCTCCTGCGTCGGGGCGAAGTGCTGACGCCGGCGAGGATCGGGCTGCTCGCCTCTCAGGGAATTCCCGAGGTGCCGGTCCATAGTAAACCGCTCGCCCACATCATCACGACCGGTGATGAATTGGTGGAGCCGGGCTCTCCGCTTTTGCCCGGCGAGATTTACAACAGCAACGCTCCGATGCTGCAGACCGCCGTGATCCGCGCGGGTGCCGTCGGGGGTGTTTCGCATGCGGTCGATGATCCAGCCGAGCTCCGCGAGGTGCTCGCGAGTGCGCTCGCCGCATCCGATCTCGTGATCATCGCCGGCGGCGTTTCGGTCGGTGAACGCGACTTCGTGAAGGAAGTTCTCAGTGAGCTCGGCGTTGTCACCGAGTTCTGGCGGGTGAAGGTAAAGCCGGGCAAACCCTTCCTCTTCGGTGTGCATCCCGATGGCACCCTCGTCTTTGGTCTGCCCGGCAATCCCGTCTCGGCCTACGTCACTTTCTCGCTTTTTGTCGCTCCCGTGATCCGGCGGCTGCGTGGTGACGGGACCGAGTCCGCTTCGGTCGGGTTTGGCAGCCTTTCGGGTCTCGCCGAGGAGTCGATGCACAACGCCGGCGACCGTCCCCACTACGTGCGAGGCATCTGCGAAAACGGCCGGGTTCGTCTTTCGGGCACGCAGCAGTCCCATGCCATTTTTGGCCTGAGCCGCGCAAACTGTCTCGTCCGGCTTGAAGCTGGGCAGGATGTCGCTCCCGGCGAATCCGTCCCGTGCCATTGGATTTAATGAGGCATTGGGCCAGGTTGCGAACTGTCCAATCACCTTCTACTTTCCTGATTTCCCACGTTCACCGCCCTGATGGCGATCTTCATGCCCGACCCTGTCCCTGATCGCAGCGTGCTCCTCAAGGTGCCGTTGCCGTGTCCCGCCTTGTTGACGCTGGAGCGCCCGCGCCGTGACGCTCAGGTGGCTTCGGTGCCGGCGGCGCGGCGGCGTGTCGAGGAGATTCTCTCGCAACGGGTCGCTGGAAACCACCGAATCGTGGGCGCGATGGTCGAGCGCGATCGTGTCGGGGGCGGTCGGTCCATTCTCAAAGACCGTCGTTCCATGCGCTGGGGGCGGTCCGTCACCGATCCATTGATCGGTTGGAAAACAACGGAGCGGATTCTGTGCGAAACAGAAAGACTCCTCTCACGGCGAGGGGCAAGAGTGTCAGGGAGAATCTGAAGCAAAAGGAGACGCCGATGGATCAGAATGAACTTCTCAAGGCGGTCTCGCGTTCGTTTTATCTGAGCATGCGGTTTTTGCCGCGCGAAATGCGGGAACCGGTCTCCCTCGGGTATCTGCTGGCGCGACTCAGCGACACCCTCGCGGATGCTCCGGGATTGAGGGAGGCGGATCGGCTCGTCTGGCTCGAGGAGTTGGGCCTCATCCTCCAAGGGCGGCGTGATTGTTTTGAGAAGGATCCCGGAGTCATCGCCGATCGCTTGCCGCACGAGGGCGAACGGGTGCTCCTGAGGGGGGCGCATCTCTTGATCGGCCGCTATCGATTGCTCGATACCGCACCACGCGAGCATTTGCTCGAGGTGCTGCTCACCATCCTGCACGGACAGGTTTGGGATTTGAAGGCTTTTGGGGACGGACCCTTTGCCTGTGAGACGGGCGAGGATCTGCTCCGCTACACCTACTGGGTTGCGGGTTCGGTGGGCGAATACTGGACGAAGACTGCCTTCACCGTCTTGGGAAAGCGTTTTGCTTCGTCCGATCAAGCAACCGCCATGTTGATCAGCGGACGCAGGCTCGGCCAGGCCCTGCAATTGACGAACATTCTCCGGGATCTGCACGAAGATTTGCCGCGAGGTCGCTGTTATCTGCCGGTTGATGAACTGAAGGAGGCCGGGTGGAGCGGGGAGGGAATGCCGGCTGCGGCGGTGATCAAGCCCGTCTTCGAGCGCTGGATCGCTGAGTGTCGCGGGTTTCTGGAGGAGGCTGACCGCTACATCGGCAAAGTTCGCGAGCCGCGGGTCCGATTTTGTTCGCGGTTGCCTCGATTGCTCGCGGGGCGGACGGTGGATTTGCTGGAACAAGCCGGAGCGCAGCGGGTCATGAGCGAGCGGCTCAAGATCGCGCGAAGCGAGGTCTTCCGCTCGGCGGTTTGGGCGGTGTTTTGTTAGGGGAAGCGATCTTTGGTGCGGACGTTGCTTCCGCCGGGGATTGAAGGTAAGTTTCCGGTTCGATCCTTCATGAAACGATTCCTGCTTTGCCCTGCCCTCGCGCTCTTTCTCGCGTCTTGCGTCACTGACGAACGGCATCTCGTCGAGATCTCCGTTCCCGAGCAGCGCATGGCGGTCTATCGGGACGGGGTCCGCGTCCGTGAGTATCCGGTCTCGACGTCCAAGTTCGGCCTTGGCGACGCCAAGGGAAGCAACCAGACCCCGCTGGGTAGCTTCCGGATCGCGAGGAAGATCGGCAAGGACGCGCCCGCCGGGGCTGTCTTCAAATCGCGCAAGCTGACCGGTGAAGTCCTGCCACCCGATGCGCCCGGCCGCGATCCCATCGTCACCCGGATCCTCTGGCTCAAGGGACAGGATCCGCACAACTCGAACGCCTACAAACGCTACATCTACATCCACGGCACGCCCGAGGAACGCACCATCGGAACTCCTTCGAGTTATGGTTGTGTGAGGATGCGATCGCTCGACATCATCGAGCTCTTTGAAATCGTCGGAAACGGTGCCCGCGTGAGGATCGAAAATGCACCGCTCGCTCCCGCCGTTTCCGGAGCATCCGCGGCAACGAACGGGGTCAGGTGAGATCCGTGGCAGGGACGGGGAGCACTTCGAGACGATTTCCCTCGATCCTTGCCGTGGCCCCGAACGGAATGGCGACGTTCTCGTCGATGTGACCGGCGGGAAATCCTGTCAATACCGGAAAGGGTGCCCCGATGAAATGGCCGGAGATGACGTCTTCGGTAGTGACACCGTCGGCACCGGGGTCGCCTTCGGTGAAGGCCCCGACGACAAGCCCGGCGAGGCCGTCGAAGAGTCCCGCCTGTTTCATCGAGGTGATGACGCGATCAACGCGGTAGGGTCGCTCGCCGACATCCTCGATGAAGAGGATGCGACCCGAAAGCCGCGGTTGGCGATCGGTGCCGAGGAGAGCTCCGATGACGGCGAGATTGCCTCCGGTAAGGATGCCGCTCGAGTCGGATTCGACGGGACGGAGGGACTGAAGCGCCCACGCCCGCGCCTTGCCGTGATGCTCGACGGTATCGATCCACTGAATGCGGATGCTGTCGGGGGCCTTGCCGAGGGCGGCTACCATGGGGGCGTGGACTGACCTCACGCCGGCCCCGTTCCAAATCGTGTGAAGGGCGGTGATGTCGCTGAAGCCGATCATCAGTTTGTTCGCGGCTTGGACGAGGCCCGCTTCGATGCCGGGGAGAATGCGGGTCGTCCCAAATCCCCCGCGGGCGCAGACAATGGCATCAACGGTCGGATCGGCAAGGGCCTCGAGCAGCTCGGCAAGGCGGCGACGGTCGTCTCCAGCGAGGTAGCCGGTTTTCGCGTAGATGTCAGGGCGGTGCGTCACCTCGTAGCGTTCCCGCAGCCAGTCGAGGCCCGCACGAAACGATTCTTCGTTGAAGGGGCCGGCGGGAGCGACGACGGCGAGACGTGAACCGGGACGAACGGGGCGTGGCGGTGGAAAATTCATTCAGCGGAGGAGGGCTTCACCCGTCGGACTTCACCCACCAGGAAAAAGAAAAGCGTGAGAGGGGACGACCGGAGGTCGCGAGCGCCGGGAATCCCTCATGTCTCCCCTGGCCTTTTCAAGAGTGTGCCGATCGGATCGACCTCGCGTGGCACCGTTCATTCGACCGCCGGGATCATTCCGTAGTCGCCGTCTTCGCGGCGGAAGAGGATGGCGAGCTGGTCGCTCTTGGCGTCGTGGAAAAGGATGAAGGATTTCTCGTTCATCTCCATGTCCATGATCGCCTCGTCGGGGAAGAGGTGTTTGATCTTGTAGTTCTCCTTGTGGATGATGTGCGGCTCGTGCTCTTGCTCGGGCTCGTCGGGGATCTCCGCATTGAAAACCATCTCGTTGACGAGGCGGGTGCTCTTGCGCTTTTTCTCGGGACGGTGGGACTTGAGCATCCGCGTTTTGAACTTGCGCATGCGGCGTGCGATCTTGGAAATCGTCTCGTCAATGGAGGCATACATGTCGTGTGTCGTGGTATCGGCCTCGATGACGATGTGGTTCGCGCAGAAAAGGATGATTTCCGCGATGTGCCGATCTTGTTCCACGTTGAGAAGGACCTTGGCCTCGATGATCTTGGGGTAATCGAGGTGCAAGCCGGCCACTTTCTTCTCGGCGTATTCGCGCATGGCCTCCGTGACTGAGACATGGCGACCGGTGACGATGATGGGCAGGTTGACGTTGGTGACTTGCATGTTTTGTAGGGTTTTGGGTTTGCGTCAGGACTTCCTGACTCCGCTGGAAGTGTACCAGATGGCAACGGGTTTTGACAAGCCTTCAGTGCCCGTGTTCAAGAACGAAAAGCCTTCGCCCGACCGCGTCCCGTCGTGCGGTCACATCGTGAACCGGTCCCCGAGATACAGCTCGCGGCTGACCGGATCGTTGATGAGGAAATCGCGCGTGCCTTCGCGGAGAACCCGGCCCTCATAGATGAGGTAGGCGCGGTCGACCAGCTCGAGGGTCTGACGGGCGTTGTGGTCGGTGATGAGAATGGCCAGTCCCGACTTCCGGAGATCCTGAACGATATTCTGGATCTCGTTGACGGCGATCGGATCGACGCCGGAGAACGGTTCGTCGAGCATGAGCAGGCTCGGTGTCGTGACGAGGGATCTGGCAATGGTGAGCCGTCGCTTTTCGCCGCCCGAGCACGTGAGGGCGATGTTCTTGCGAATGTGGGTGATGGAGAAACGCTCGAGAAGCTCTTGGCAGCGGGCGAGACGTTCCTGACGCGAGAGATCGAGGGTCTCAAGCACGGCCATGAGGTTTTCCTCGACGGTGAGCTTGCGGAAGATCGACTCCTCCTGCGGCAAGTAGCCCATGCCGAGGCGGGCGCGCTGATACATCGGCATGTGGGTGACGTCGTTTCCGTTGAAGAGAACCTGCCCTCCGTTCGGCGGGACGAGACCGACGATCATGTAGAAACTAGTCGTTTTGCCCGCTCCGTTCGGGCCGAGCAGGCCGACGATCTCGCCGGGACGGACGTGGATGTCGACGCCGTTCACGACGGTGCGGCCGTCGTAGATTTTCACAAGGCCCTTCGTGTCAAGAAGGGACGTGCTCGTGTCGTTGTGGGCGAGGTTTTGATCGCTTTCGAAAGGGAGATTGGAGCGATGCTCGGTCCGGCCGCGGCGGGGAACTTCCGAGGGGGAGGCAAGGGCGGCCTCGGGGGCGTCGGGCTGGTCCCCGGATAATCCCGGTCTGGAAGCGGAAAGGGCCACCGGGGTTTCCTTTTCGGCCGGGAGAAAATCGAAGTCGGAAAAATCGGGCAAATCCCCTTCCTCGTAGACCCGGAATTCTTCGTCTTGAATCGGGGTCTCGGGCAGTGGGCGGCGGGTCGTCGTTGGCACGGATCGAGGCGGGGGGGGCGGAAGAGAGGGGGCCGAGTCGTGCGGGTGTGGTTCGACGTGGGCGGGTGGGCGGAGTTTCACCGGCTTCTTGATTTCAGGAAGGGGGAGCGGAGCCTGGGGCCCCGCGGCAACGGGATCCGGTGCCGGATTGGCGGACGAGTGATTCGCGTCGGCTGGGTCGACTTCGTTCGTGTAGCCCTGATCTCGGGCGGAACGTTTCACACCGAAGAGCTCGGCGATTTCATCCCGTTCGTCGGAGTAACTCATGGAAATGGAGCGGAGGAAGAGAGGTCAGCGGAGTCCGTTGAAGGCGTCGCCGAGGCCGTTGTTGAAGGGGGAATCCGTTTTGTTGTTGCCCTTTGCTTTTCCCTTTTCGCCGCCGCCCTCGCCCTTGTTTTCGATCGGGATGCTGATCTGCACGCGGTTGGTGGAACCGGTGATCTCGTAGAGCCCGTTTCTCCGCATGATGATTTTGGAATCTTCTGAGTTGGTTTTGACGAATCGGTCTCCGTCTTGGATATAGGGTGGACCCCCGGAGAGAACCACGTCGCCGGCGACGGCATCGTAATCGACGAGACGTCCCAAGGCGATCTGGGTCTTCTTTTTTCCTTCTTCAATCACGGTCCGTTTGATCTCGACCATCCCGCCCGAGGCAACCGCGCGCTTCATGCCGCCAACCTCTGTCGCACCCTCGGCGACGGCTCCCTGTTCGAGATAGATGACAAGTTTGTCGCACTTCATCTCATAATCAGGAGAGTCCAGCTCGACGTCGCCGACGAAAGTGAGTTCTCCCTTGGTATTGTTCATCAGGGATTCCCTGGCGCGGATCTCCATGTGCTCGCGCTTGCCAGTGGGAAACGCTCCCGCCGGGTTCTTGGCGTATTTTTTCTCGAGCGGCATCGGTGCGGGGACGTCATTTGTTCCGAGCTGTGGCAGATCGGGGAGGATTGGCGTGGTCGGTGAGGCTCCGGCGATAGGCTCGACCCGGGTCTCTTGCATCACCGCGCCGTTGGCGGCGGCGACGGCGGACGGCACGCCTCCCGCGGTCGGCCGGGCGAGCGCCGGAGCCTCGCGGGGGGCATCGGGGATGATCGGGGCACCATTTTCGAGCGGCATGGCCACGGGTGTGGGAGCGCCGCCGGAAATGCCGGGGGCGGGACGTGTTGCCGGAACCTCGATCATCGGAGTGGCCGCCGGGGCGACGGTATCGCGGCTGGCGGCGGCCTCCGAGACGGCTCTTTTCGCTTCTTCCACGGTGCTCTCGATCGGTTTACCGGTTTCTTTTTCGATGAGGGAGGTGGCTTCCGCCTTCACCTCTTCGAGGGTGCCATCGGACTGCATTTTTGCGGCCGCGGCCTTGATTTCATCGGCATCCACGCCATCGGAATTTGCCCGAAAGAGGCGGGTCGCTTCGCGCACGGCTTCCTCGGGGTCTTTTGTCACCCTCTCGAGGGCGGCGCCGGGATCTTGTTTCACGTTGCGAAGGACGTTGCGCAGCCTCGGGTCGGACAGGAGATTGTCCCCTGCCTCTTCGATCTGGGAGGTTGCGTTTTGCTGCGCGGTGAGGGGAGCGGTGGTGCCGAGGAGCCCGGCGAAGAGAATGAAAAGGGGGCGGTTCATGGCGAAAAGGGGATGAGTCATGGAGTCTTCTTGGCGGCGGGAGCCACCCCGGGAAATCCGAAATCAGGAGCCATGTTCTTGGCGTCGGGCACGATCACCAAGACATTCCCGACGATGCGGGCGACCTGAGACTCGGTCTGGTAGATCATCTTGTCTCCCGTCATCGTGAAGCGCGATTGCTCGATCTTCGAGGGGGTCTTGCTCGCGAGTTCCCCTGCGATGAGATCGTAGGCCGCCTCCTCCATCGAGATGGTCGTGTCTGCCTCTCCTTCCGAATTGTAGATGTGGACGACGAGGTTCTGCAGGTCGAGGAATTGCTCGCTCACGCGGGTGACGGAGTCGGCGTTCATCACCGACTTGAGGCGATCTCCCTCGTAGGACGGGATGGCGACCCCCTTGAATTCACGACCGATCGGGAAGTGCCGGGTCAATTCCGTGGGCAGGGCTGATTTCACGGCGGTGGCGGCCTCGAGCTGTGCCCGTTTTTCCTTGTTCTTTGCTCCTTTGCGGGGGCGTTCGGCCTCCTCGCCCATGGCGGTGAAGCCGGCGGCGAGTAGCAGCACCCCGATAAGATTGGCGAAGACGGAATGGGAGAGAAATCGCATCAGAGGGCGGGGCGCCGGACGAGGGTGTAGATCTCGCGCAGTTGCGCGAGCACGGGCTCGAGACGGTCGAGAGGTATTTGGTTTGGTCCGTCGCTTGGTGCATTGGACGGATCAGGGTGGGTCTCCAGAAAGACGCCGTCACAGCCTGCCGCGACCGCGGAGCGGGCGAGGACTGGTGCGAGGCGTCCGTCGCCGCCGCTCGAAGTGCCTTCTCCGCCGGGACGCTGCACGGAGTGGGTCGCGTCAAAGACGACCCGGACGCCTGCTTCCTGCATCCAGGGGATGGCTCTCATGTCCGCGACAAGATTGTTGTAGCCGAAGGTGCTACCCCGCTCGGTGATGAAATAGTTCTTGCAGCCGAAAGCTTCGAGCTTGTCAGCTATGTTTTTAACGTCCCAGGGAGCGAGAAATTGGCCTTTTTTCACGTTTACGACCCGGCCGGTGCGGGCGGCGGCCTCGAGGAGGTCGGTCTGGCGGCAGAGGAACGCGGGGATCTGGAGCACGTCGATGAACTCGGCAGCGATCGAGGCCTCCTCCGCGGTGTGGATGTCGGTAGTCACGGGGGCTCCAATGGTCGCTCCTACCTCGGCAAGAAGCCGGCAACCTTCCTCGCAATCCATCCCGCGGAACGATTTCACCGAACTGCGGTTCGCCTTGTCGTAGCTTGCCTTGAAGACAAAATCGACTCCGGCGGCATCGGCGATGGCACGGACCCTCGGGCCCACTGAATGAAGGAAGTCCGCTGACTCGATCACGCAGGGCCCAAGAATAAAAAGAGGGCGCGCGCCGCCCAGGCGGTGGGGTCCGATCGCGACGGTGTCCGGTGCTGCTGACATGGGTTCAAAAAGGAAGGAGACTAACGCCTCGCGGCGGTCGAGGCAAGCCCTTGGGATGTTTATGATGATTATCAGGAGGCTCTAAGGAAAGCAGGGGTGAACGTGGATTTGTCTGGACCTCGGAGAGCGTCCGGATACACTGCCCTTTCCGAGGAGGACAAAGGTCCGGAGCGAAGGTTGGATGGAAGAGAATGCCGAGAATGCCCCCTTGTTGATGCACTGTCCCGAATGCGGGAAGGCGCTCGATGTGTCCGGCCTCGCGCCCTACGCGAAGATCGAGTGTCCCCATTGTGCCGCCGTCATCCGGGTGCGCACCACGATGGGGCAGTATGAGATCACCGGTCCCCTCGGCGAGGGCGGGATGAGCCAGGTCTTCCGCGCGCTTGACCGCAACCTTGGTCGGGAGGTCGCCCTCAAGATCCTCCACCAGTCCCTCAGTCAGGATGAGGCACTGATTGCCATGTTCGAGCGCGAGGCGAAGCTCACCGCTTCGATTGTGCATCCGCACGTGGTGAAGGTCTACACGGTTGGTCGTGATCACGGGTATTTCTTCATCGCAATGGAGCTGCTGCAGGCGATCAGCCTCGAGCAACTGATCTCCGACCGGGGCGCTTTGTCGGAGACCGAGGTGCTCGGGATCGCCCTCGGTGTCGCGCGCGGCCTCGACGCGGCCTACGGGGAGCAGCTCATCCATCGCGACATCAAGCCGGGCAACTTGCTCGTGACTGAAGAAGGCACCGCCAAGCTTGTTGATTTCGGCCTCGCCCTTCAGCAAGGCGGCGAAGATCTCTCGGAGGATCTCTGGGCCACGCCCTTTTACGTGCCGCCGGAAAAGCTCGATGGGCTGCCCGACACCTTCCTCGGCGACATCTACAGTCTGGGCGCGACGCTTTACCACGCCCTTGCCGGCAAGCCGCCCTTCGATGCCAATACTTCGTCGATGGATGAGCTGAGGGCTATCAAGAAAAAAACCGTCGATCTGAAGGCCGTGGCTCCCGGGCTTTCCAAGCCGACAATTCGTCTCGTCGAGAAGATGATGGCTTATTCCCCCGGGGATCGAGTTCACTCCTATGCCGAGCTCATCGCGCAGATCGAGGAGGTCCGGCGCCGTCAGTTCGGAATCGAGGAAACGGGTCGCGGTCGCGCCAAGAAGACGCGTTTTAAAAGGGTCTTCGCGGTTGGCGCCCTTGTCCTGATGACGGCCGCTGCCGCGATCATTTTCGCGATTCAGGGTCAGGAGACCGAAGTCGAGGGGGATCTCACCCTCGGGGCTGAAGAGCGGGTCATCAGCCTGGGGGACCGGACTATTTCCGGCATCTTCCAGACGGCGAGAGATCAGTTCGGCTCGGGCCGATTCCGCGAGGCCGGGGAGAATTTCACCCGGCTCGTGGGGGACAAAACCGTTCCCGCCTCGACCCGGATCTGGAGCCATTTTTTCCTCGGCACGATCCAACTGTTCGAAGGTGAGGAGTTACTCGCCCGAGAGTCCTTCGAATCCATCCTCGACCTGAATCCCGAGGCGGAAGCGGGCAACCTGGAGGCGATCGCTTTCCTCGAGCGCGCGGCAGCGACTTTGGCGGATCCCCTCCCGGTGCTCGCGGAAGACGCCGATTTTCCATCCGATTCCATCGAGGCAGTCGGGCTCTTTGCGGCGGGTTTGAAAAACTGGCAGGCGGGTCAGTTCGCTTCCGGAGCGGAACTCCTGCAGCGATTCTCCACCGCCGGAATCCCGGCTGATCTGACGTGGCTCTCGCTGCTCCAGGGGACCGCGAAATCGATCCTCGAGGATTGGGTGCTGCTCCAGTCACTCCCCAATCCCACCGCCGCCGCGAGCGATCTGCCCGAGCAATTCGAGGCGTTGAAAAAAGCGGAGAAAACCTTCCGCACTCCCGGTGCGGCGCCGCGACTCGTGAGACAACGGATTCAGCGCATCGCCGAAATCGAGGAACTCGCCCAAAAAGCCCTCGCCCCCGAAACGGCGTCGGGGCCCTTGGTCGCTTCGGCACCTTCGGCGTCCGCTGCTGGCACTCATTTGCCCCCCTCGATCCCCGTCTCTGCCGAAACGATCGACGATGGCGGTCCGAGCCCAGCCGAGTTGGCCGAGATCGAACGATGCAAGGCGGTGCTCGTCTCGCTTCAATCCCGTGCCGGGATGCTCGTCTTTTCCGAGATCGCTCAAGAGTTGCGAAGTGCGGCTTTTGTCACCCCTCTCGTCTCCTCGATTCGGGATGAGCTCGTCCGTGGATGCGAGTGTGCATCGGAGTATCCTTCGCGTCTCGCCGAGAGTTTTGCCCTGAAGCCCTACGAGGGCGTGATCCGCCGCCGCAACGGCGGGCCGCTCGAGGCCGCGGTCACGAAGGCGTCGGCCGAGGCCCTTGTGATTGATCTTGGCTTTGGCCCGAACGAGGTCGATCTCGTTGAGTTCGCTCCGGATTGGCTCGTCGAGGCGGGCTTGCAGACCCTGCCGATCCTCACCGCCGGCACTGCCGGCGATTGGGAATCTCTGGCTTACTTTGGATTCTTCACCGGGCATGCTCCGCTGATCGTCCCGAAGGTCGATGAATTGGGTGCCGCCGATCCCGCCTTTGCAAAGGGCTGGGCGCTGGTGCAACGGCTGCGTTGATCGCGTGGGTCTAAAATCATGGCGAACTTGTAATCGCCCATCCATCATCGGACCGTATCGTCCTCCACATGCCACGCAAAGACGACGACAAGACATCCTTCCCCGACCCCGAGGAAATCGCGCGCAAGTTGGGCGATTTCCTCCGCTCGAATTTCGGCGAAAAGGTTTCCTTCGGGACCATGAACGAGACCCTTTCGGCCTTTGGTCAGCCATCGGCGGACGGCGAGGAACTCGATCTCCGAGATGACGCGGCGTTCTCCCCGGAGCTCGACTTTGATCGGACTCCTCGCCAGATCAAGGATCACCTCGACCGCTTTGTGATCCGTCAGGATGAGGCGAAGAGGTCTCTCGCCATCGCCGTGTGTGATCACTACCATCACGCGGCCTACCTGAAGCGTCTCGCCGAGATCGATCCGGCCGAGGCGATGCGGGTCGAGTTCGCAAAGCAGAATGTCATCCTTGTCGGCCCGACTGGCGTTGGGAAAACCTATCTCGTCAAACACATCGCGGAACTGATCGGCGTTCCCTTCGTGAAGGCTGATGCCACGAAGTTTTCTGAGACCGGCTATGTCGGTGGCGATGTCGACGACCTCGTGCGCGAGCTCGTCCGCAAGGCCGACGGAAGGGTCGAGCTCGCCCAATATGGCATCATCTACCTCGACGAGATCGACAAGATCGCGAGTGCCTCGACCGTCGGCGGACGCGACGTCAGCGGCCGTGGCGTGCAGACGACCCTGTTGAAACTCATGGAAGAGACCGAGGTGCCGGTGCGGAATCCGCAGGACATGCCGTCGCAGATGCAGGCCATGTTTGAAATGACCCGCCAGGGGAGCAAAACGACCCGCGAGACGATCAACACCCGCCACATTCTCTTCATCGTCAGCGGGGCCTTCTCCGGCCTCGAGAAGATCATGGATCGGCGTCTTCGCCAGGGCCCGATCGGCTTTGCCGTGTCGGCGGAGAATGGCGCGGCGGCCTCCCACGGGAGTGGCTGTGAGCCCGTCACCCAGGATTTCATCGACTTCGGTTTTGAGGCTGAGTTCATCGGTCGGCTCCCGGTGCGGGTCGTCTGCGAGCCCCTTTCGGCCGCCGATCTCTTTGAGATCATGAAGCACTCCGAGGGCAGTCTCGTTCGCCAATACGAGCGCGAGTTCGAGTGCTATGGCATTCGCGCCGAGTTCACCGACGAGGCCCTTCATGCCATTGCCGAGGCCGCGGCGAGGGAAAAGACCGGGGCGCGCGGACTCATGACCGTGTGCGAGCGGCTCCTGCGCCATTTCAAATTCGAGCTGCCCGGCACGAGCGTGACGGAACTGCGGATCACCGCCGAGCTCGTCGCCGATCCCGCCGCAACCCTCGCCGCGATTCTCGCCGCCGCGGCGCCAGTGGCCGACCCTCGCGTCGTTGCGGAGATCGCTTCGTTTCGGAGGAGGTTCGAGTCCGAGCACGGCGTTCGTTTGGCCTTCGAGACTGCGGCCGTTGCTCGTCTCAAGATCCTCTCCGAGGAGAGCGGTCGGAGCGTGCTCGACTTGTGTGCCGGGAAGTTCCGCGACTTCCAATTCGGCCTCCAGCTGATACGGAAGAACACCGGCCAGACCACCTTTTCCGTCACCGCCGAGGCAATCGACGATCCTGACAAATACCTCAGTAATCTGGTCGTGGCGAGCTACCGCGGGTGAGGCCCGCACTCTCTCTCGAGTCGGTCGCCTCCCGGCCCGGAGCTCGTGGTCGAGTGGTCCACAACGTTTCTTTGAAGGAATCGGCCCGTGATCGAGTGATGCGGGTTAACGCCATTGTTAGGGTGTCATTTCGGGCCGACCTTTTGAATGTGAAAAGGAATCCGCAAGCCCCAATTCACGCCGGCAGACCGAGCCTGGTCGGGCGACCCTTCCTTCTGGCCCTGGCCTTGATCTCCCTCGGCAACGCTCCGAGAGCGCTGGCGCAAGCGAGTGCCCTGACCGGGGAGGAGAAAATCCGCGGAGTCGCCGTCGTGGATCCCGGTGAGCGGCGCAGCCTCCAGGCCCCCGATGCGGTCATGACGTTGCGGAGCGGCTCTGGTCAGGAGATCGAGGCGAAGTTGATCTCGGCCACGGGAGAGACCGTGATGATCGAGAGGCTTGGAGATGGGCGGCAATTCGAGGTGCCTCTCGCCAAACTCGACCACTACTCCGGAGAGCGGGTCCGCCAGTGGATGGACCAAGGCCCGGGAGCGGTCGCTTTCAATTTTGCCGTCACTGCGACCAAGAACTTGCTCGATTCCGACACTTTCATGTCGGCAGGGCGGGATCTGAAGTCCTCGCATTGGTCCTACCGGGTGAAAGTCACCAACTTGACCCGCCAAGCACTCAGTGGCGCGCAGCTCGAGTATCGTATTGTCTTCGACGACGAGGTCGAGATCGCAAAGACGATCGTCGCTCCGGGGAAGGGGGGAAACCAACAGGAGGGGCAGCTCGTCGACCTGCCCGAGATGCACTTCAATGAGGAGATCGAGTTTGATACGCCGCCGCTGGTGCTGCACACCTACGAATACGTGCCGATGCGCGGTGAACGCGAGTTCTCCCGCGATACGATCAAGGGCATCTGGGTCCGCATTCTGAAAAATGGAGTGATTCTGCACGAGTTCCAGAGCCATCCGGCGACGATGGCATCCCTCTCGTGGGACAACGAGGCCATGCTCGAGATTCGGGTCACGAAACCTTTTCGCGATCAGTTCGCAACCGGCTCGAATTGACCTGTCACTTCCTCGAAAGGAGCCACGCGAGTAGGTCGCGCAGCTCGTCGGCGGGCAGGGTCTGATCGAGGCCCATCGGCATCAGAGACACGGGAAGCCGCCTCAGGTTGGTGATATCGGTGTGGGGGATCTCCTCCTTCTGGCCGCCGAGGCTGACGAGTTCGAGGCCGCGCTCGGTCTGCCCTTGGATGAGGCCGACGCGGAGCTGTCCCGAAGACTTGACTCCGATCTCATAGGTATCGAAATCCCGCGCGATCGATTCGCTGGGAAAAAGGACCGACTCGTAAAGATCGCGGGCGTTTCGGATACGGCCGATCGTGCTGAGGTCAGGTCCGATCTGGCCACCGTCCCGACCGACCCGGTGACAAACAAGACAGCCCCCTTTGCCGGAGAGGAAGACCTTCTCCCCTTTGGCGGGGTCGGCCTCGGTGACCGCCGTGGCGAGGGCTTCGAGCCTCTGATAACGCCCGGAGCGCTCGGCGGCAAGGGATTCGAGACGTGAATCGATTTTGGCAAGGGCCTCGGGGTGTTTTTCAAAGCGCTTGCGCCATGTCTCTGGCTCAGGGTTGCCGATCAAGGGCGAAACGACGAGTGCCTCGGCGACGAGAAGCGCCTGATCTGGGGTATCGATGACCCGGAAAAGATCGGGGAATGCTCCCCATTCGATTGGGTTGAAGGCTCCCAGCAGTGGCACGAGACGGTCTCGCTCCGCCGACGTGAGGTTCGACCGGGTCAGCAGGTCGATTGCCTGTCCGCGGAAATCGGCCACGCCGCCGGGTTTCAGAATCGATTCAGCAAGATCAAAAGCGGCGGGATTGACCTGGCCCTTGGCACCGACCAGCGCCGTGGCGGCAGCGAGGCGAACTTCCGGTTGGCGAGCGACGTCCTTGCAGATCGCCTCGAGCGAGGACCCGAAGCGGGCGGTGTGGCTCGAGGCGAGTGCGGCGAGCGCGCCGGCGAGATCCTCGGGGCTGGTGTCGGTTCCGAGGATGGCCTCGAAAACGGTCCCCCATTCCTCCTGAAAGGGAATGCCAGGGGAGAGCGCGATCAACTCCAAGCCGAGGCGACGAAGGGACTCATCGGGCGAGCCGATGAGACTGCCAAGGTAACCGAGGATCGGAGGCGAGGAAGCATGCGCGGGGACAACGCGGCGAAGAATGGCCCGGCGCGTCTCGTCGATCGAGCTGTCCCAGGCGAAGAAAGCGTTGGCGAGGGCCGCATCCCACTCGGGATGGGCGAGGGCGATGGCGAGGGCGGTCTCGCCCAAGCCTGGATCGGTCGACTCCAGATGCGGGAGGACATCGAGGACCTCGAGTTTCGACGAGGCCATCCCATCGAGGGCTCTCAAGGTCCCGGAAAGAATGGCGGGATCCTCCGCTTTGAGGCCTTCCCGGGTCGCTTCAAAGTCGTCGATTTCGATGAGGGCGTAGATGAGGGAGTGTTCCAGGAAACGATCTCCGGCACTGCGGCCGAGGCGGCCGGTGAGGGCTCCGATGGCCCGGAACTCGGCCATGCGTCCGAGCGCGGCGGCGGCGGCGCGAGCCACCGGGGGATCATCGCCGCGGACGATAGCGGCGAGGGCCCCGGAGATCGTCGAGTTGCGCTCCAGCTCGACGGAGCGCTCCGCGGGTTGGTTAGAAGCCACCTTCTGCCAGGTGCGGGTCACGGCAAGGGCATTGCAGGCGGTCTGGCGAACGCCCGCCTCAGGATCGGTAAGGGCACCGTGGATGAGATCCGTCGACTCGGAGAACTTCATCCGCGCCAACGTCCAGACGGCGTTGATGCGTGCGGTCGTGTCCGCTTCTCCGGCGGTGAGGATGCGCTCGAGTTCGGGGATGGCCGGGGCACCTCTCACCGCGAGTTCAGTGATGGCGCGTTCGCGAAGCCAGTCTTCGGGGGCGGAGAGGAAGGTCGAGACCTCTTCGGCAGAGAGTTTCCCCCAATCCGGAGAAAGCACTGCCTCGTGCGGCGTGTCCTTTTTTGAGATGCGGTAGATCGTGCCGGCGACTTCGGGTTTTGCGATCTGTGAGGTGGGGCAACCGTTGCGGAACCACCCCCCTGTGTCGATGACGAGGAGGTCACCGTTCCGATCCTCGAGGACGTCGGTGAGGTGGGTGTCGGGCTTGAGGGCGCGGAAGATCGTCCGAGTTTCTTTGCCGACAAGGCTGGAACCCTTTGGTTGGAGATTTGTCAGGGTGAGTTCGCCGGTGTTGAAATGCGCCACAATCCACCCGTCAGTCCAGGAGGGATCAAGGGCGCCGCTTCGGTAGCGGCGCACCCCCGAGACCGCGACGTGGCCGAAATGCTGGGCATGGCCGAGCAGTTCGCCGGTGCGTCGGAATTCAGCGGTGACCTGACCCTGATCGTAGCGTGGGTAGACACCACCGTGGATCCAGTGGACGAGCACGTCGCCGCGAGGGCGGCCGTAGAAGAGGTTGACCGTTCCGACGATCTCACCTTCGTCGGTGAAGTCGATTTCGACGGGGTTGTCCATCCCGCCGCCGGCGAAGGACTCGATCTCGCCACCGCCCGGTTGCGAAGACCAGATCCGCGCGGCTTTTCCCTGCTCCATGATTTGGCCGGTATCGCTGTCGGGAATGGAGAACCCCTTGCGGCCGTGGCACCAGTAGAGTCGTCCGTTCGGATGGAGGAAGGGGCCGTGCACGTCCGCAGCGTTGCCGGTGAAATCGAAGCCTGTGGCGAGTTCTTCGCGCACCTCGGCTTGACCATCGCCATCCTCGTCGGCAAAACGCCAGAGGCTTGGAGGCGACATGACGTAAAGAGAGTCATAGACCCAGAGAGCTCCTTGGGGAAAGGTCATGCCATCGGCAAACAGGGTCGCCTTGTCGAAGACCCCGTCCCGATCGGTATCCTCGACGAGCTTGATGGAGTTTGGTCTCTCCCTGAGAAGTTCCTCCTTGTTCAAGTTGATGCCCGCATTTTCGGCAATGAAGAGGCGGCCCCGATCATCGAAGGCGGCCATCACGGGGTGTTCCACCAGTCCAGGGAGGAGAGCTTCGGAAACGACGAGCCCCTCGTCGACGACCGCGTCCTGAGCCCGGGCAGGGGTCGAAAGTCCAAGGAGAACGAGAAGTGCGCGCAAGCAGGGAGAGGACATCCCGCAACGATGCCAGTTCCGAATCCGGGCCGCAAGGGAGGTATTCAGGGGATGAATGTGCCGAGTTCGATCTTCTGGACCCTGTTTCTCAAAACGGCGTATCGATTCCCATCGCCCGGACCGCGCACCAGCCCTTGATTGCCTCAAAGATCGCGAAGGCGCCGCCGGCGATGGCGCCACATCCCCAGAAGGCGTGGTCGCTCCAGCCTACTAGGTAGACTCCGCCTGCGAGCATCAGAACGCCGATGAAGCCGCGAAGGTAGCGCCCCCTGCGGTCGATATTGCATTTCCAGTTCATTTTTTTGGGATCCGGCGGCGGGTTGGTGGAACCATTTCACCAGCCCGCGCCCTTGGTCTGTGTCTGGATACGACACAGATACATGTCCGCGGTCAGGTAGAGCACGCTGCCGTCGCCGCCCCAGGCGCAATTGGCGGTGCGTTCGCCCGTGGAAATACGGCCGAGGAGCTTTCCTTCGGGCGTCAGCACATAGACACCACCAGGACCAGTGGCCCAGAGGTTGCCGTCCCTGTCGACCTTGAGGCCATCGGGCAGGCCGGGGAGCCCGTCCTTCACCGCTGCGGTCGCGTCATAGACCACTCGGCTCTCTCCGAGCGTTCCGTCCTGCTTCACTGGGAAGGCCTTCCAGATCGCCGCTTCGGGATCGGATTGGGCCACGTAGAGAGTTTGGAAATCCGGTGAGAAGGCGATCCCGTTGGGTCGTGTCATTTCTTTGGTCAGGAGGGTTAGTTTTCCATCGGGAGCGAGGCGGTAGACGCCGCAGAAGTCGAGTTCGCGCATGGGATCCTCCCATCGCTTCGGCAGCCCATAAGGCGGATCGGTGAAATAGATCGTCTTTCCGTCCGCGCCGAGGCAGGCGTCGTTCGGACTGTTGAGGCGTTTGCCCTCGAAATGGTCGACGAGGGTGCGTTTGCCTCCGCCCTGAGTCAGGACGGAGAGGCGGCGGTCGCCGTGCTCGCAGGAAACCAGCTGCCCTTTTTCATCGAGCAGCAGCCCGTTGCAGCCCGGTTCCCCGCCGTAGTCCGCGGCTCCGGTGTAGCCCGAGGGTTGCAGCCAGGTCTTGGCGCCGATGCCCTCATCCCAGCGAACCACGCGGTTGTTCGGGATATCTGAAAAGAGAACGTAGCCGCCAAATTCGTGTCCTTGTTCCCTCACCCAGACGGGGCCTTCGGACCAAGCAAAACCGGAGGAGAGCACCTCGACCGTCGCTTTTGACGAGACAAGGGCGTCGAGGGCGGGATCGTTGCGGATGATTTCGCCGAGAGCGGGAAAGTTCCGGCTATCTTGCGCGGTCCCGGGAGAGGTTGTCACTGCCAACAGGGCGGGGAAAAGAGCAAGGCAACGCGATAGGTTCAGATTGCGGATCATTGGGAAAGGTTGAAGTTGTGGAGTTTCCGGGTTCGGGAAGAGTTTTGCAGAGTCATGAGCGAAAAAGCAAGCTGTAACGAAGGCGCGGATGAGGCGGCCGAGACCGACGCGGACCTTCCCGGAATTTCAGCAGGGGAGGAGCTCGCGCTCGGACCGATCGAGGGAGAGGAGATCGACCCCCTTCCAAAATGGTGGGACGAGCCCTTCCTTGCCGAGAAGTCGAAGTCCGGCAATCGTCGTCTTGAGGATGGGATCGAGTTCGAAGCCCCTCGTCGCAAGAAGCCGCTGCCGCCGCTTCATCAGGAGGACCTTTCCCTGCCGATTGCCAGATCTGGCCCGAGAGAGGCTTTGCCGGAAATGGGGGACCTGCCTCTTCCGGTGAAAAGTTCCGGAATTGGGGACGGGTCGGATTTTCCCGAGTTGGTTCAGGTGGAAGAGGATACTGACCTCTTCCTGACGATCGAGGATCCGATGCCTGAATTCGAGCTGGCCTCAACTTCTCTGAAACGCCAGCGCCGCGATGCATTGGAGAACGCTGGCGGAGGCCTCGACGATTTTTTCGAAGGTTTCGGTGATGGCTCAGCCGAAGAAACTCCGGCAAGTGGCGAAGAGCGGTTAATCATCGAGACGGTGGAGACATTGGAGGAGGGCGCCGAGGGAGAGGAAATTGATTTCGACATGCCGGATTTCCCGAAAAAGGACGTGCCGAAACCGGAGATGACTTCTCGACCCGAGCCCGAGCCCGAGCCCGAGCCCGAGCCCGAGCCCGAGCCCGAGCCCGAGCCCGAGCCCGAGGCCAGCTCAGCGGCTCCGCCGATAGCGCTGTTCCCGACAGCCCAGAGCTCTCAGGCGGAGCCGGAGCTCGAGGCGGCACACCACGAGGAGATCGTTGAGGCTCCATCGGAGTCGGGTCCCGCCGCCAGCGGAGAGTCGGAGGCACCGCAACGGATGCCGGTCGTCGAAACGGCCGTGGTCACCTCAATCGCCCGCGCCGAACCTCAAGCCGAGTCACCCGGATCTGAAGAGTCGATCGTCGCCATCGAACCGGTCGAGAGAGACTCGAAGCCGCTGCAATCGGGAGAAGAACCCGCCCCGGCCGAGTCAGATTCCGTCGAAGAAGTGAGGGCGGACGATGGGGCAAAAACGCCCGATCCCGAGGAGCCGGTCTCCCCCGCGTTCGTTGGCGGCAGTGAACTTTCGATCTCGGGGAGCGACTCTGTTGCCGAGGTCGTATCCGTCGGCGCGGAGCCAAAAAAGAAAGCTGGTTGCTGGACCGTTTTCGCCACGGTCTTTTTCTTCTCCACCGTCCTGCTGCTCATGGCGGTGGGAGGGGCGGCTGCCTATGCATGGTCGAGATTCGGAGACTTCGAGAAGGGGATGACCTCCCTGATCACCACCCAACTCGAGGAGCGGGGCATCGCCCTCGATTACGAGACGTGGCGATACGAGTTTCCGCGCGGCGTCGTTCTGGATGAGGTGACCCTCTACGACGATGCCACCAAGGCGCGGCCAGCGATCAAGGTGGCCGGACTCGGGGTCAATATCGATTTTCTCTCGCTCGCGAGCCAAACGGGCGCGGTGGGTGCCGCGGAATTCTCCCTGCGCGATTCCAAGGTGACGCTCTTCCAGAAGGGTGAACTCTTTGCCGAGATCAACGGAGTTGACGGCGAGATTTTCGTCGATGCCTCGGCCGTGACTGTCGAGCGACTCACCGCCCGGGTCGGTGGTCTGCGGGTCGATCTCGACGGCATCGTGCGTTTGCCTGACAAAACCATCTCTCCACCTGTCGCCTCCGCGGACGCCCCTGCGCCTAGTGAAAAGGCCTCGGTGCTGGCTTCCCTGGATTTCTCGGGGTTTCGAGCCGCGCAGCCATGGTTGGGGATTGAAGGGAGTGGTTCGCAGCCGCCGCTCCTCTCCTTTTCCTTTGAAATGGACGCCGAGGAGCCAGATCTCGCCACGATTCAGGGTAACCTTGGGGGATCCGACCTCAACTGGCGCGGGATCCGCTTCGAGAGTCTTTCCGCCTCTTTTCGCGTCGATCCCAAGACCGGCGAGCTTCGGTTCCCGAACGTGCAGATCGGCTATGGCGAGGGCATGATCACTGCGGTGTTCGCGATCGACATGGCCGAGCAGAAGCTGCGTATCGAGAGCCTCCAGTCGACCATCGATCCCATCGCGCTGATCAAGGCCATCGACCCGACTCGGGCTGATCTCTTCAAGTCGGTCCGGCTCGCCGACGCGCCCGCGCTCCGGATCAGCGGCGAGATGCCACTGGGAGACCCCTCCAACGCCAATCTCAAGATCCGATACGAGCATCGCGGGGGGGGCGTTTACGTTGATGGGGGGCGCGAACTGCCGCTTTCTGACCTCCGTGGACAGTTCACGTATGATCGAGGCGCTCTTGAGACGAATGACGCCGCCGGTAACCTCTTCGGGGGCCAGCTTCACTTCAACGGGGCCATCCACCTGGTTCGCGAGCGACGGCCTTTCACCGGTCTTATCGAGATCACCGGGATGGACCTCAAAAAAGCCGGGGAATGGTTCGGGGCGTCAGTCGGCGGGATGGAAGGTCGCCTCAGCTTGATTTTCCGTGGCACTGGCAACGCCGATGTCGCCAGCCTCAACGGAGGCGGCAACCTCCGTATCGAGGAGGCGGTCCTCTCGTCTTTCCCGGCGATCGGACCGGTGCAGCAGATGATCGGTAAAGTCGTGCCGGCCTTCGCTTCCAAGGGCGGCGGCATCGTCGCTGGCAGCTACATTCTTGAATCGGGAGTGCTCGTCACCAGTGATCTCACCTCACGAAACTCGGGTGCCCGGTTCACAACGAGTGGAAATGTGAATCTGGCCTCGAAAGCGACTTCCTTTGTCACCACCGCCGATCTCGAGCCCGTCCTAGCCGCCGCGACCGGACTGAAAGACAAATCCGTCGAGGTCGAGGGGACGGGTCCGCTCGACCGCCCCGTCTTGAAGATCCGACGTTTTCCCGTCGAGTTCGCCGCCGTGGGCTTGGGTGAGGTGTTGGGCACCTCGTCGGAATCCCTCGGGGGACTCAGGGAGCTGGTCGGATCTGAAAATGCCGCCGAGGTGATCACAGGAAGGCTCGAGGAAGCGACGGGTCTCGAACTCGACCCGGCCGTGACTGACTTGCTCAAGGGGCTCTTTGGGGAGGGGGCGGCTCCTTCGGCACCGGTCCCCGCGCCGATCCGCGCCGTGCCCCGGCAGTAGGAGGACGACGACCGGCGGGATCTCCTTGGGTCACTCTTCCGTTGCTCCCTGCTTCTGCTCCCAGCGGAAGGTGGTGCCATCATCGTCGACGACCTCGATCCATTCGCCGGGAAAGGATTTGCGCTGCCAATGATGCCACTGCTCTTCACGCACTTTCACGAGATCGACACCCTTCTCGGCGGCCTCGTGCCGCATGAGGGCCTCGCGGTCGAGATTCTCATCTCCGACCGTCTTTTCGACGTAGTCGCCGTAATCTCCGGCGGGGAGATTGCGAATGGAAAGCAGTCCGCTGCGGCTCTCTCCGATGAGCCGGTTGTTTTTCAATTCCTGGATTTCCGACATGCGGTCGCGGCGGCTTTCCATCGCGGCGCGGAAACCGGCGGAGCTTGCGGCCTCTCTTTTTTCGACGATTCCGTGCTGGTAGACGTTCACCTCCATGCTGAGGTCGACCTTGATTGGAGCGGGCGTGTTCACGTTCACCTCGAACGGTTTCACACAGGAAGCAAGCGTCCCCCCCAGGACCGTGATGGCGAGACCGCTGAAAAAGTTCTGAGGAAGGCTGGGGCGAGTGCTCATCTCGGAGGGCGATTTCCCGCGAGGCGGTCTGGTCGGGCTGGTCGGGCTGGTCGGGAACTCGCTTCGGGCAGCGGGTTGTCCCTCACCGGCGTCTCGGTCCTTGCCGACCCTGTCGCGGCTTTATCCTTTGTGGTTGGGTTGTCGTGGACTTGCAGGTTCAGAGCGCGTGTGCCGTCGTCTCCGGCAAAGTGCAGCTTCAACGAGCCTTCCCGACTCAGAAAGTAGAGGCTACCGGTGCCCTGGTCATAATCAAATCGTTTCAATGCGATCAGGCCAAGCCCGGTGAGGCTTTTCTGGAGCGAATTCCATTCAGACGGGAGATTTTCGAGGACGCGGTCGAGCTTCGTGATGTCGAACCAACCAGGCGTGGTCGTCCGGAATTCGCCGGAGGTCTCGCCGACCTGCTTGTCGCGCCCCTCTGAAATCAGCTTGAGCGAGACCTTGCCCTCCATGAGGAAAGAATCGGGCACGAGGATCTTCGTCACCGGCCCCGTGTCGAGATTCGTCCCTGCGATCCATGCGTCCCATTTGCCGGGATCGTCGAGGTAGAAATTGAACTGACCCTCAGAGTAGCCCGTGTAGGCGGTCCCGCCAAATTTTCCGTAGATTCCCTCAGCATCGAAGGTGACGGTGATGTAGAGATCTTCGGCATCGTAGTCTCTCCACTTGGCGCGTTTGAGCCTGAACGTCTGGACGAGGTTGTTATCAAGATCCTTCACCGGCACGTTGAACTGGACGTCGCCGGTCAGTCCTTCGAGCTCGACCTTGTAGTCGGGAAATCGGTAGACGTGGTCCTCATCGGGAATGGTGAGTTTCAGCTCGATGTTGCCTTCGGACATCGTCGTTGTCGCATTGAAGGGAAAGGGAACCACTCCGACCGGCACTCCGGTGGGTGAGATGATGATTTTTCCCGCCGTCGCATTGATCGTGCGAATGACCCAGTCCGGCTTTTTTGCGGCGGCGACTCCGGCGTCGATCCCGATGCTCGCGCCCTCGTTCCGGGCTCGAAACTTCCGCTGGTAATCGACCCACCAGAAAAGCCCCTGGCCGACGTGCAAGGAAGGGCCGATCAAGTCGATCTTTTCGATTCGTTGCCGGGCCAGTCCGGCGAGCGAAAACTCCACGAAGATCGTCGGCAGCTCCGCCACGGTGATGAAGGAATCGTAGGGGTCGCGGATCTCGATCCCGGCAAGTTCGACCTTCTGCAGCTTGTCCTGTGCGAGGATCCCCTCGAGGGAAAGCGGCACCTCCTCGAGCCTGGTTTCGATCGCGAACTGCAGCCCCTCGGCCTGGGGAATGAGCGATTCGAAATGGACGCGGCTGCGGGTCAGTTCGACCTCACCGAGGGTCCATGAAGGCATCATGCGCGCCGCGGCAGCGATTGGGGGCTGGTTCTCCGTGGAGGCCGACGGCGTTCGTGCGGCCGGAGGATCCACCTTCGGTGCCTCCTCCTCCTCTTCCTCTTCCCGTGCGATCGATTTCAGTCCATCACCGACCGTGAGGATGGCTCCGTCTACCTTGACCCGGTCGATGCGGCGGTTGCGCTGGATTCCGATGGCGGTGAAATCAACCTCGATGTCGTCGATACGGATCACCTCATCCTCGGCGAGAAGCGGGCTGGCTGACGCGTGCGCCCCCGCGGAAAGGGGTGCGCGGGGGCTCGGAGGGCCGACAAATTCGGTCTTTCGCGAGTGATGACGGAGCGAGAAGTTGTCGAGTTGAAGACGGTATGCCTCGCCATTCCCTGTGGTTTTGGGAGCAGTATCAAGGGAAAAATCCGCGAGGATCTTCGGGACCCTGCCAGTCGCGAAACTTGAGTCCGCGACGATGCGGCCGCCCCTCGCCTCGAGCTGGTCCACCCGGTAAATCGGACGGTTTACCGAACGAGGCGCCTCCGGCGAAGAGGGTGCCGCCTTCAGCCATTCGCCGAGGGCCGCGTCGGTGAATTCGATTTCGGGCCCCCGCAAATGGAGACGCTCGATTCGATTTTCATGCTGGAAATCCGGCCACCGCAGGGCGAGCTCCGAGCGGGCCACGCGGAGAAGGGGCTCTGTCGACTCCGAGGCTCCGGGAGGACGCAGGCGGAACTGCTCGAGCAATAGAGTTTGCCTTCCCTCCGAAGCGAACCCCGCGCTGCCACCGAGACGAAGATCATTCAACTCGCCCGAGAGCGATGCGGTGACGGCGGGACTCCGCTTACCTCCGATCGAGAGCTCGCCGACGACGATACCGCAGGAACCCAGCTTCACGTGTTCGAGGGTCCACGGTCGGAGATGGGAGGTGCCACCCGCCGCGGATGGAGGCGAGGCACCGGGTGAACGGAGGAAGCGCGCAAGGGTTTCGTCACTCGCGATCAGGTCGGCGTCGATGAGGGCGATTGATTCGACGCGTCGTTCCTCGACAAGGCTGGCGAGAGATTCGGCGCGCAGCTCCAGCCTCGTCGCTGAGAAGAAAGGCAGCTTGCCGCCAGCGGCTGCCTCGATCTCGTTCAGGTCGATTGCGAGTGGTCCCTTGCTGTTCCAGCGTCCCTTATCGTGGAGGATCTCGGGCAGGGTGAAGGTCGTCTCGAAAGCGATATCGGGCAGCCGCGCCCGCCCCTCGGCGCCGTCGAAGCCGGTCAGGGCGATTGCCGCATCGACCACTTCGATTCTGCTGAAGCGGAGTTGGCGTCCCAACGGGCTGGTGGTTTTGTCAGGATAGGATTGGGGTGGCTCGGCTCCCTGATCTGTTCCGATCCCCGCCTTGCCCAGCATCGCCGGAGTGACGTGGAGGTCGAGACCGTCGAGGCGGATCGGACCGAACTCCAGCGTTTCGAGATCATCTGAGAGGCGGGCCGTGGTGGAGAGTGCCTTAATCTTCCCGCCCTCGCCCTTTTCACCGATGGAAATCCGGGAGAGTGCGAGGTTGAAGGGGGCGCGGATGAACCCGTTCGTGTCGGTCTCAAAGCGACCGGTCTTGAGCTCCCAGGTTCCCTCGAGCCGGGGAAGGTCGGGCAAGGAAACGATGAGACGGCCCTGCTCCACGACGAGAGCTCCATTGAAAAGACCCAGGCCGGAGAGGCGGAAGGGGGGTGTCGCCTCGTTCGTTGGCATTTCGCGACGTCGGAGTGCCTCGCGGAGGGGTTCATCGAGACGGATCTCAGCGTGGCGGAGGGTGATGTCTTGGAGCCGTTTCGTCGCCCGCAGATCGGAAACGCGGTAGGTGATGATCGTCTCCGGGATGAAAGCGAGTCGGGTCCCGGGCGGGCTTTGTTTCGGGGCGAGCTCCAAATCCTCGATACGGATGATTCCGATGGGATAAAAGTCGATCTTTCCGACCGAGACGTGAAACGGCTCGACGAGGAGGGAAAGGGTCTGATTGAGGAACCTCACCCGATTCAGGTAGAGAACCGAGGCGAGGGCCACGACGAGGAGGATAAGTCCGGCCACAACCATGGCCGACCGCCCCAGAAAGCGGCCAAGCCAGCGGAAGATACCGGATGGAGAGAGCAACTTCCGGGGTTGCCGGTGCGGTGGTAAATGGTCGGCCACCTTGCGAGTATAGCCGGGCGAACCGAGATTGCGAATCCAGGAAGCAAGGATCCTCGCTAATCACTCATGCTCGGCGATCTGTTGGAGATTCGCGACCTCCACGGGAGTGAGTTGCCATTGCAGAGCCTCAGCTGAGGCGATTCGCGGTTGATAGGCGGGGCCGAATTCGGAGGCGAATCGTTGCCCTTCTGCGGTGGGAAAGATGAAACCATGGCGGAGGTAGATCTCATTTCGGGCGCGCCAAAGGCCGAGCGGTGGGAGGGCTCTGACTTCTTTTTCGGTCAGGGGACGGCGGTGCGAATCGGGAAAGACCCAAGGTCCCGCAGGCACGGACGGTTGCGAGGTTGGGACAATTGGGGGATGGTCGAGCGGCGGGAACATGGGGCGCGAAGCGACATACATGCGCTCGCCGCGCTTCAGTCCTTCGATCAGCGCGATAGCGCCAAGGGTCCGATCGATTTGCTTTGGACCGGGACTGGTGCGGGTGCCCCATTTCGGGATCGAGACCGAGACGGACTTTAAAAGCGGGAAAATCAGGTCCGTTTTGATCGCGTAGTTCACCGTTTGGGGCAGGTAACCGCCGTTTTCCATGCGGTCGATCGAGTTGAGGCCGGCTGCTACGACGCCGACGACGCGGCCCGAGGAGGAAAGGAGCGGCCCGCCCGAGTTCCCTGGTTGCACAGGAGCCGAGATCTGGATGTAGCGGGGATCGTCGCGCACTCCGGAGAGCGCGTTAACGATACCGGTGGAGATTTTGGGATTGATGCCAAGGACACTCGGGTCGGGGAAGCCGGCCGCGAGCACCTCGGAAGCGTGGGTCACCTCCGAAGATGAAGAGAGCCCGAGAAAACGTCCCGGCCAGGCCTCGACTTTGAGAATGGCAAGATCATTGCGGGGATCGAGGGCGACGATCGAGGCCTCGAGATAGCCACCCTGGACGTGCACCACGACGCGTTCGGCCTCCCGCACCACGTGATGGCAGGTGATCAGATAACCTTTGGGACTGATGGCAAAGCCAGTCCCAAATTGCCCGGCATCGATTGGATTCGACGCAAGGATCCAGGCCGCAAGCATGGCTGCGTTCCGCTTCATGGTGGGGGTTCTCGGAGTGCCCTCCGCAGGGTGCGAGCGAAGTGTTCAAGTCCGCGGCGCGAGATTGGCTGGCCCGGGTGTTGTTCGGCCTCCCAAGCACTCATGCCGGGGAACGATACGGATTGGAAAGCGATTGCGCAAGATTAAAATTATAAAAACTATAATATTAATAATTCCGTTCCGCTGTTTTTCGGGTCCTCTGCCCGGGACCTTTCCCCGCGTGCTCAATCCCAAACCCAGTGCTGCAAACGCAGCTTCTCCGCGAGTTGCGTCGCCTCGATCGCCCTCGGGCCGCTCTTTTCAGCGAGGGCGTCGGCGACCTCGATGGAGGCTGACCAGTTCTTTTCGGCGTTGAGAATCTCGATGGCGGCGAAGCCTGCGCGGAAAACCCACTCGGTTTCGCCGGGTGGAAGGGAAGGGGCAAAGCCGGTCTTTTCTGACCGGGTCTCCTCGACGATGGACCGGTAAATCTCGAGGGCAACGGACCTCTTGTCGAGAGCCTCGAGACATTTGCCGCGGCGAACGGCCGCATTGTAGCGCCACAAAGCGGGAGCCGAATCGAGATTGGAAAGGGCGGCAAAGTGGTCGGCAGCTGCGGAGAGTTTGGCGGCGTCTCGTCCGGTGGCCAGCGCCTCAAGGTAAGAGGCGTAGGCGAGATCGGCCATGATCGCAAAACGCAGGGGGGCGTTCTTGCCGAGTCGGTCCAGCAGGGCGGTGAGTTCCGCCCTCGCCTCTTCGAAGCGGTCGAGTGAAAGGAGAAGCAGGGCGAGTTCGTGGGCTGCTTCGTGAGCGAGGGGACCTCTTGCGTCGATCAGACGTCTCCATTTTGCCATCGTGTCGTCGCTGGCGGGTGAGGTTTTGGCCTCGAAGAAACGGGCGGTCTCGGCGTGGGGGGAGCTGGGGAACTCATCAGCGACGCGGCGGAAGGAGTTGGCGGCAGCATCGAAGTTTTTCCGAGCGACCTGTTCGGTCGCCAGGATCATCAGGACCTCGCCGAGATAGCGAGACGCCGGCCAGTTCTCCACGAACTCGGTGGCCCGTCGGAGCAGGGCGGGGTCGTCGTCTTCGGTCAGCTCGACCCAAACGGAATTGTAGTCGAGGCGCTCGCTTTGGGCGAGAGTGAGGGGTCGGGTGCGGAGGGCGTCGAAGATTTCACGGGCGGCTCGCGATCGAGCCGGAGCCTGATTGAGGTGGATCTCGGCGAGAGCGAGCTGGGCATCGGTGTGCGAGGCGTGCCCGGGGTGTTCTTGGACGAAGGCAGTGAGCCGGTCGAAAGCGGTGGGATCTCCCCGGGCGGCGAGGTGAAGGCCGCTGAGATAGCTGAGGTCGGCGAGGGAAACGGAGCGGGGTTGGTGCCTGGCGAGGGTCTCCTCGAGGGCGCCGAAGGTTTCAAAATCCTCTCCGCGCAGAGCGGCGATCGAGGCATTGAAGAGGTCGCGCGATGCCGCCTCGCCCCTTGCCTCCTTCGCGAGGGTCGTGAAGTGCCGACTAGCCTCGCCGAAAGCGCCGGCAAGGTAGGCGCGGGAGCCGATCGAGAAGTCGATTCGTTCGCGCAGTTCGGTGGCGAGATCGGTGGCATCGGCATCGATCGGGTCCCTCAGCCGGAGCGACGCCTCGGCCTTCAAGCTCGGATCCGTGGCCCTGTTGGCGAAGGTTCTCAACCCGGATTCGCGTTCCCGCGTTTCGGTGAGGAGGATGATTTCGAAGAGGCGGGCAGCTTCCTTGCCGGGATAGCGGGCCGAACCGGACCTGGCTTTTACCTGCTCAGCGAGCCCGGCGGGCCGTTCCCCTTCAAGAAGCCTTTCCAAAAGAAGGAAACCCTGCCTCGTCTCTTCGTTGCTGGTCGCGAGATCGAGGAGGGCGAAGACAGAGGCGATGGCGCCCTCGCGGTCGCCCTGCTGCCACAAAAGGGAGCTGCGAAGCCGCGTGAGCGAGAGGCGAAGCGGGGACCACTTGGGATCTCCCGGATCCGGCTCTGGGAGGAAGGCCTGGGCTTCCCGGACCCGGCCGGCCGCAGCGGCGATCTGGGCGAGGCGGAGGGCTTCATCACGAGAAGAGGGCCGCGGCGCGGAGGCGATGAGGTCGAAGGCGGTCTCGTGCTGACCGCTGCGGGAAAGGCAAACAGCCCGCTTGAGGAGGACGGAAGGCGGTGCGCTGTGGGTCGCGGCGAGGTGGAGCTGGTAATGCTCGGCGGCTTCGGCGAAACGCTCTTCGGCCTCGAGCGCGGCGGCGATCCAGTAACTGGTCGCGGGGGTGGGGAGGAAGCCTTCGGCGTTGTCGAACCAAGACACGGCCTCCGACGTTGAGCCGTCCTTGACGAGGGCCTCAAGGAGTCGTGCGGCGACGAAGTTTCCTTCGGGCCCCGCATTCTCGCCTTGTTCGAGGAGATCCCAGCAGTTGCGGAAACGCGCGACGGCAGTGCCGAAGCGCTCGTCGGAAAGGGCCTGACAGCCTTCACGGAACGGGAGCAAGTCGGTGAGGCTTTCCTGGGCCCGGGCGGGGGAAGGGAAGGCGAGCGACAACGCCAGCCAAAGGATCGAGCTCTGCCTGGTCGTCCGGCGGCTCATGCCTTGTTTTGGCGTTTCACGTATTCGATCACTTTCGCCTCGTCGTCGCCTGCGGCCCAGACGGCTCGGAGAAAATCGGCGGGGGCGATACCGTGCCGCTTCAGGAACGCCCGGTCTCCGCCGCAACCATACATGGTGTTGGGGTCAAGCTCGCCACGCAGCTTGGCGCGGGCTTTGACGAGGATGCGTGGCAACCAGACGATGCCGTCGACCTCGCTCGTTTTTGCGGGCAGGCTTGCCGGATCGATGACGCGATCGCTTTTCCTCCCCTTCATGATTTCGTGAAAGTAGTCGCGGCGGGCGCTCGCTACCATGACGGCGGTGGTGAGGCTCGGCTCGTTGAATTCGGCAAGGTCTTCAACGAAGTCAAAGAACTCGCGCGGTTGATAGCCGATCGAATCGAGGAAAGCGAGATCTTCGGCACCGAAGTATCCCGCGTAGGCGGTATCACCGGAACGATAACGGGCCAGGCAACGATCAAAGAGGGCGGAGAAGGTGGAATCCCAGGAATAGGACATGAGGAGGGAAAGGGTGAAAGGTGAGAAAACCAGTGGATCAATCACCTGCTGAGCTCCAGCATTCTGAGGATGGGGGTCTCGGCGGCTTTGCGCAGGTCTTCGGCGAGGGTGACCTCCGGCTTCAAGTCCCGGAGGCATAGGTAGAGTTTCTCGAGAGTGTTCATCTTCATGTAGCGACACTCGGCGCAGGCGCATCGGTCGGTCGGTCCGGGGATGAGATTTTTCTCAGGCACCTCGCGGCGGAGGCGGTGGAGCATGTTCGCTTCGGTGACGACGATGATGTCCCGCGCCGGTGTCTTTCGACAGAAGTCGATCATTTTTTCGGTCGAGCAGACTTCGTCCGCAAGAAGGCGCACGGCAGTGGTGCATTCGGGGTGGGCGACGACAACGGCGTCGGGATGCTCATCCTTGATCTTGCGGATGCTTTCCCGAGTAAATTCAACGTGGATGTAGCAATTGCCGTTCCAATAATCCATTTTACGGCCGGTCTGCTGTGAAACCCAGGCGCCAAGATTCTGATCTGGGGCGAAAAGAATGGGGCGGTCCTTCGGCGCAGCCTCGACGATGCGCACCGCGTTACCGCTGGTGCAGATGACGTCGGAAAGCGCTTTCACCGCGGCGGAGGAGTTGATGTAGGTCACCACGTAATAATTCTTCTCGCTGTTCGCCTCAAGGAAGGCGGCGAGGTCTTCGGGCTGGCACGAATCCTCGAGCGAGCAGCCGGCGTTCGCATCGGGCAGCACCACGGTTTTGGACGGATTGATGATCTTCGCTGTCTCGGCCATGAAGTGCACGCCGCAGAAGGCGATGACGTCTGCGTCCGTCTCCTGGGCGCGGAAGGAGAGGCCGAGCGAGTCGCCCACATGATCAGCGATCTCCTGGATCGCCGCGATCTGATAATTGTGTGCGAGGATGACGGCGTTTCGCTCTTTCTTGAGAGCGATGATGTCGGCGCGCAGGTCAGTGGAAGAGGCGGGGGGCGGGGTCATGACGGAGGGATTTTTGGACGAATGTGAGGATCAGCCGATCAGGTTCGGATTGAACCCCCTGCTCAGGGTGGGCTCGGTGGTGATACCGGGATCGAGCCGGGTTTCGCCGGAGATGCGGCCGCCGTCGCGGAGTTCGAGGTCGATCGCGGCGAGGCTTCCCTCGATGATGCCGTTGCGTGCGACGCGCACCTTGCCCGAGCAGGTGAGGTCGCCGACAAGGTGTCCGGCAATCTCGGCGCGTTTGGCCATGACCCCATCGGGGAAACTGACTTGGCAGTTTTTTTCCAGCACGAGCGTTTCGCAGTGAAGCTGTCCACGGACCCTGCCAGAGTGCCGGAAGACGGCATCGCCCGAGCAATCGACGATGGCGTCGATCGAACCGCTCACGGTGAGGTGGTGACAGGCGATCTCGGAATTGTGAATCAGGCCGCCTTTTTTCGCAATGACGATGTCGCCCCGAGTGCGGAGGGTGTGGCTCTTCACCGTCTTGATCTCGTAGTGCGCCAGGCTGATGTAGGTGCTGCATCGCTCGCACTGGGTCGATTTCGCGAAGCGCGAGACATCCTGATGGTGGTGGCAACGAAAGCAGCGCACAGGGACACCGGGGACGTTGTCTTCGCGCCTGCGGCGGTCGTCGGGGGCGGCGTAGTTCGGTGGCATCTTCTCCTTCCCGGCGACGACGACGGTCTGCCTGGCGGCGATGAGAGCTCCCAACGATCCCTCGGCGAGGGCTTCGCGGCTCTGCGCGTCGCGGCCGAGAGAGCCGCCCGAGGTCTCGCCTGTTTCGGGGTAGGGCTCGTCTGCGCTGAGCCCGAAGAAGGCTCCGGCGGTGAGCTCGGTCTCCTCACTGGCGTGGTGGGGCGCTGGCTCGGAAGGCGGGTAGGGACTGGACTCCTCTTTCAGACCGGAGAGAGGGAGCCTTTGGCGGCGTGTCGGGACCAACTCGGCGAGGCCCGATACCCGCAGCCCAGGGTTGATGAAGGCGACTCCTTTGCGGACCCGAAAATGCTCGCCACAGGAGCGGCAGAAGGTGGAGATCACCAAGGCGGGTTCCTGCTGAATGTGACCGCAGCAGGGGCAGGTGAGATCCACCTTTTTCGAACGATATCGTTTTCCGAACACTTCGGGAGCGGGGTATTCAAGGGAGGCGTGCGCCCCGCGGCCACCCCCCTCCAATGCGAGAGCAGTTCAAGAGACGGATTGATTCACTGGCCGCCCGCGGGTTTGGCTGATGCCTTGCCCCCCGAACGCGGCGTGCCGACGGTCGATGACCCCATGAAAGTGGCGCCTTCTTCAATCGCGAGTTTGCCGGCGGTGACGTCTCCGTGGAGGATGGCATTCTGTTTGAGTTCGCAGCGATCGGTGACGGTGATGTTGCCCTCGATGCGGCCGAAGACGACAACAGAGCGTGTCTTCACATCGCCGACAATATGGGCGTTTTCACCGACGGTGAGGTCGCCTTCGGAATGCACCTCGCCTTCGATGCGGCCGTCGACGATGAGTTCGTTCGAGAAGCGGAGCTTGCCCTTGATCTCGACATCGCTGGAAAGGATGTTTTTGCCACCGGTCACCCCGGAGAGCGGAGCGGAGGCGCGTGTCTTCGGAGCGGCGGCGGTTTCCTCGGCAGGCTTGCTGGCGTCCGAGCTGTCTTCCTGGTTGATGATTTGTTTGAGCACGGCTGGAAGGGATTCGGGAGATAAGTTTGAACCCGGACGAGTTCCGGAGATCCACTCCGACAATTTAGCTTAATCATCCATAAATGGAAAGATCTTCTGCGGGGTAGGTCCAAATTTCACTCAAGGTCGGATGATAGTGCGGAATCTTTAACAGTTGTCCCGCAGTGGCACGAAAAGCCATTGCGACGACGATTTCGTGGATTAGTTCGACCGCCTCAGGGCCGACGACGGCGCCTCCGAGGATCTCGCCCGTGCCCTTGTCGGCGACGAGTTTGACGAATCCGTGGGTCTCGCCCATGACCATCGATTTTCCGTGATCTTCAAAGGGATAGGTCGCCGCGGCGACGGATCGTCCGGCCTCCGCTGCCTCCTTCTCGGAGAGCCCCACGGTCGCAACCTGGGGGTCGGTGAAGATCCCGAGGATCTTCAGTCGATAGTCGATCTGCTTCGCCGGACCGTTGATTTTGCCAAGGTGGACGGCGGCGTTATGGGCTGCGATCTCGCCTTGCTCGATTGCGATGTGGACGATCTCGTGTGGTCCGCAAACATCGCCGGCGGCGAAAATTCCGGCAACGGAGGTGCTCTGGTCGGGGCCGCAGAGGACGCGTCCGGAGCCCTGTTCAAGCTTCAGGCCGGCCGCCGCCGCCTCGAGGGCGCTCGTATTGGGGGAGCGCCCGACAGCTTGGAGGATTTCGTCGGCGGTGACGCAACGGGGCTGGCCGTCTTGCTCGAAGAAGACGGTCTTTCCCCCTGTTTCGCTCATTTCCACCCGCTCGAGCCGGGTGCCGGTATGAAGGGAGAACGATTCGCGTCCGCTCAGGGCCTTTTCGAGGGAAACGGCGATGTCTGTGTCGGAGGAGGAGAGCAGGTGCGCGCTGCGCTGGATCACGTCAACGCGTTTACCGAGGCCTTCGAGGTAGCAGGCCATCTCAAGTGCGATGGCTCCGCCGCCGAGGACAATGAGGCGGTCGGGTAATTCTGTCGCGTCGAGGATCTCGTCGCTGGTCCAATAGCCGCTCTCCTCGAGACCTGGCACGGGCAGTCGCGTCGGGACCGAGCCCGTGGCGATGAGGCAGGATCGGAAGGCAACTTCGAAGGAATTGCCTCCTTCGAGCGGTGTGACGATCACGGAATTCTTGCTGCAAAACGCCGCCCTGCCGCGGATGAGGTCGAACCGACCGTCCTCGAGCTGGCCGCGGCGGTAGTCGGCGAACTCGCCGATGAGACGACGTTTCCGCGCCACGATCTCGTCCGTCCGGACGGCGATACCGCTGGCCCGCAGGCCGAATTCGTCCGCCCGACGCATCGAGCGAAAGCGGTTTGCCGACTCGATGAGTGTTTTCGAGGGCATGCAGCCCCGCAGAATGCAGAGTCCGCCGAGCTCGCGGGCGCCATCAATCACCGCCACGGTAAGCCCGAGATCGTGGGCAGAGCGTGCGGCCGCATAGCCGGCGCTGCCTCCGCCGAGGACGAGAAAATCATAGGTGTTGCTCATGAGATGCGTGAGGCGAGCGGGTGAATCGCGCTGGACGGGAAGCAAGCCTCGCGTCATCCTTGTGCTGCAAATCCTTTTCCCGCAAGTCGCAATGAAATTTCCCCTTCGCAGACTCCATCGGAGCCCTCTCGTCCTGCTTCTCGTCCTGAGCGCCTGTGAGAAACCGAAACAACGGATCTCGGCCGAGGCCCAAGGGATCGCGGTAGAGAAGACGGCGGCAGCTGATTTGGGCGCGCCGGCCCCGGCTCCGTCAATAGCTCCCTCGGTTCCTCCCGCACTCAGGGAATCGGCCGCGGAAGATCAGAATCGACCCTCTTCTTTACCGGATCCCGAGCCCGAGCTGAGCGTCGCGATGGAAGGGAAAAGGATCGTCGTCACGGGAGCACTTCGCAGCAAGATCCAGGTCGAACGGATCCTCGAAGCGCTGAGCCGCGAGTTCCCGCAACACGAGGTCGAAAGCTCGCTCGTGGTGGATTACGACCGGATGGGAGTCGGTTGGGGCAATCGTGTCGCCGATGAATTTCTCGTGCCTTTTCTTCAGAGGGTCGTGAACGCAAAGGTTGCCTACCTGGATACGGTGGTGACCCTCGAGGGTGAGGTGAAAAATCCCGGTGACGTCCAGATGATCTCGGAAATGGCCGTCACCGTCTTTTCCGGAAGTACGACACAGGACCTCAAGAATCATCTGAAGGTCTCCGTGACGGCAGAACCCTGAGCCATGTCCCTTCGTCTCGAAATGCTTCAGGTCGCGCGCCTCGCGCGATCCGTGCTCGGCGATGAGGCCAGCGGTCTGGTGGAGGCTTACGTGCGATCGCAGCAGAATCCCGACGGCGGCTTCCGCGACCGGGAAGGCATCTCGGACCTGTATTACACGAGCTTCGCGATCGATGCCCTCACCGCCCTGCAGGTGGATCTGCCCGGCGAGTCGTTGGAGTCGTTTCTTGAATCGAAACGAGGCGCCCTTGAGGAACTGGACTTCGTGCACCTCTGTTGTCTCGCCCGGAGTTTCTCAGCCGTGGCGAGGCCACCCGCGCCGACCCTGCTCGCACCGGTTTTCGAAGGCATCGAACGCTACCGCACTCCCGACGGAGGCTACAACCAATCCGAAGATGACGAGACCGGATCGGCCTACGCCTGTTTTCTCGCCTACGGAGCCTACGCCGATCACCGGATCAGCCTCCCGGATCTGGAAGGGGTCGTGCGCTGTCTCGACTCGCTGCGGGTTGACGGAGGGGCTTGGGCGAATGACGTCGCTCTGCCCATTCCGAATATCCCCGCGACCGCTGCGGCCGTCACCCTCCGCCGCAATCTCCGTCAGCCCATCGCGGCTGAAACGGCGGGCTGGATCCTGAACTCGTGGCATCCCTCGGGAGGTTTTCTGCCGTTTCCCGGCGCGCCCATGCCCGATCTCCTTTCCACTGCCGTGGCCCTGCACGCCCTCGATGGATTGCAGGCCGGGTTCGCGGACCGAAAAGATGCCATGCTCGATTTCGTCGATTCTCTCTGGACCGCCGCCGGGGGATTTCACGGCACTTGGGACGAGGAGGAATTCGACATCGAATACACCTACTACGGTCTCCTTGCCCTCGGTCACCTCGCTCTCTGATGCTCTCGCAATGATCGATCCGGCGCGCCTCCGAGAAACGCTGACAAACGCACGAAGCGTGCTCCTCGCGGAGCGCAACGCAGAAGGCTACTGGACTGGCGGGCTCTCCACCTCGGCCCTTTCCACGGCCACCGCCCTCGTCGCGCTGGGCTGCGTCGACCCTGGGAAGCATCGCGAACGGGTCGTGGAGGCCTGCCGCTGGCTCATGGCGAATCAAAACGCCGACGGCGGCTGGGGCGATACGGTGAAGAGTTTCTCCAACGTCTCCACGACCCTGCTCTGCTGGTCGGCCCTGGCCCGCTTCGGCGGCGATTCGGCGGGGGCATCGGTCCTGCGTGCCTCGCATTGGATCCGCAGCTATGTCGGCTCGCTTGATCCCGCGAGTATCGCCGAGACGGTGAAGGCCCGCTACGGGAAGGATCGCACCTTTTCCGTGCCCATTCTCATGCTCTGCGCGATCTGCGGCACCCTTGGTCCGCGCGGGTGGGATCAGGTGATGCAAATGCCATATTGGCTTGCCGCCTTCCCCCGTCATTGGTTCGCGATACTGCGTCTGCCCGTGGTCAGCTACGCGCTGCCAGCCCTGATCGCGATCGGTTACGCCAAGTCGCGCAAAACGATGGCGAGGTTTCGATTCGTCCTGCCTGACCCCCTCTGGCCGGGACTTTCCAGACTGCTCGCCTCGATCCAACCGGCCTCGGGCGGATTCCTCGAAGCGGCGCCGTTGACCAGTTTCGTCGTGATGGCCCTCGTCGCTGCCGGGGAGCGTGAGCACCCCGTCGTGAACCTGGGGGTTTCCTTTCTTTTGGAGACGGTGCGTCCCGACGGGAGTTGGCCCATCGATACGAACCTCGCGACCTGGGCCACGACCCTCGCCGTGAAGGCGCTTGGCGCCGATCGGAAGGGTTCGTCAGGCGACGCCACCGCTTTCGACAGTGGGGGACGGGTGAAACGTTGGCTCCTTGGTCAGCAATACCGGGAACGCCACCCTTTCACCGACGCCGCGCCCGGAGGCTGGGCTTGGACCGATCTCAGCGGCGGCGTCCCCGACGCCGACGACACGCCCGGAGCCCTTCTCGCCCTGAAGGTGCTTTTGTCGGGACTGGATGACGAGGAGTCGCGGGTCGCGGCTGAGGCGGGAGTCGCCTGGTTGCTCGATCTGCAGAATCGCGACGGAGGCATCCCTACTTTCTGTCGGGGATGGGGGGCCCTGCCCTTCGATCGCTCATCTCCCGACCTCACCGCGCACACCCTGCGTGCGTGGCGGGCGTGGAGGCAGAAAATGCCCGTTCCACTCCAATCGCGCATTGATGAGGGCACGAGGCGGGGGATCGCCTTTCTCCTCCGCGAGCAGCGTCGCGACGGATCTTGGCGACCGCTCTGGTTCGGCAACCAGCACCGCCGCGACGACGAGGACAATCCGACCTACGGCACTGCCAAGGTCCTGCTCGCCCTCGGCGAGATCGATGCGACGAGTGAGGCGGTCGAGCGTGGTCGCGCTTGGATCCTGTCCCATCAAAACGAAGACGGTGGTTGGGGCGCTGCCTGCGACAAGACGCCCTCCACCATCGAAGAAACCGCCCTCGCCCTCAGCGCCCTCGCCTTTCTCCAATCTTCCACCCCACCAACGTGCCACGGCTCCGAGCCGCTCGCCCGCGGCTTCGTCTGGCTCGATCGAGCGACCGAACAGGGCACCCGCTTCGATCCCGCGCCGATTGGATTCTACTTCGCGAAGCTCTGGTATTTCGAGCGCGCCTATCCCATCGTCTGGACGGTCGAGGCGCTCGGACGCCTGAGCCTGATCGAGCATTCTATCGGGGAATCGGTGGGGGGGGAATCCGTTCGGAGTCTCCGCCGCCTCCCGTCGAGGGCGTGATGGGTGGCTTCGGAGGACTTGTCGGGATCGGCTGGGGTGCGGGGGAGGTCGTCACGGCTGGAGTTCGCGGGGCAGCTGGGGCTGCTGAAGCGACTGGGGCGACCGGGACAGGTGGGGCCGGGATCGCCCCGCCGGATGCGGAAGGCGGCTGGGACAACGGGGGCGGCGAAGGGATGCCGTCTCCGAAGCCGGGCCCAGCCATGGGGCGGCCGTTGGCGTCCACTGGCGCAAAAGGAGCATTTCCGGTCGCGGTCACACCCGGTGTCGGAGGCATCGGTGAGGAGGGGATGCCCGTGTTCGATCCCGGGACTTGTCCAGGAATTTGTCCGGGGAGTTGGCTTGTCGCGATGCCCGGGGGCAGGGGTGGAATCACTGCCCCGGGTGCGATTTTCGGACTTGGCATCGTCGCGCCGGAGGCATTCGCACCCGTCAAGTCCACTGGCGTCGTCGCAGCGGCTGGGGCTATCGAGTCGACGATGAGAGCTTGGCCGTCTGGTCTTGCCCGCTGATCGCGATAAACCCAAATGGTGCGGAGGACTTCCCCGCTGTTTCCAGAGATGTAGAGCTTACCGACAAGCCGACGCGCGGCATCAAGCAATTCGAGACGCCAGACCAGCTCAGTCGAGTATTCGCGGAGGCGCAGCAGGTAATCGCAACTGTCGAAGGCCATTTTTGCCTTGCGGGCCTCTCCCTCGGCGATGGTGAAGGCGGCCACGCTATCCACGGCGATTTGAGAGACGCCGAAATATCCGACAGGCACATCGTCGGGGTAGCGAAGGTCATCCACTCCCCCGTCGCCGGCACGGCCACCGCCCGCCCAGAAGCGATAGAGAAGTTTGGGCGCGCGTTCGTCGTAAGCGAGGACCTGCCAGTCGCTCGGCTGGGGAATGCCTCCCTGGGCTCGCATTTCGGCGATTGCTTGGGTGGCCTGCGGACCAAACTGGGCCGAGACCAGACCGAGAGCGTCACGGGCCGAGAGATTGGTGCGCTGGGCCTCGGCGGAGGGCGCGACCCAGAGGAGTGCGGCAGCCAGGGCGGTGAAAAGTCGGTTGGATTGGTTCATCGGGGATGGAGCGGCATTTCTGCTCGAGGGTTATACGATCCCCTACCGTGTGATCTTAGCGCGTTTTTTCTGGGGCAAACGGATCGATCGACTCCCGCAACCGATGGCGCGATCGCGAGAGGAAAGAGGATCGCCTGCGCGGCTGTTATTTGGCAAACTTCCGACATAAGACGATCGGGAAACGACAGACCAAGGTCCGCGAATCCGCGGGCCATACTAGCCACCGCAGTGCTATGGGCGTGGAGCGGTCTCCTCTCCAAGGGTGGAGAGGTCGACTACCTGCACGAGATCAAGCCGGTGCTGGCGGATCGTTGCCAATCCTGCCACGGGGCCCTGAAACAAAAGGGCGGCCTGAGGCTCGATACTGCCGCGCGCCTTCTCGAAGGAGGGGCGGATGGAGCCATCGTCATCGCAGGGAAGCCCGACGCGAGTCGACTCCTCGAACGACTCACGACGGAAGACCCGCATCAACGCATGCCGCTCGAGGCCGCGCCACTGAAGCCCGAACAAATCGACGCGATCCGCGCCTGGATTCTCGCCGGGGCTCCCCTGCCGAAAGAGGAAAAGGGCGAGGCCGATCCGCTCGGGCATTGGTCCTTCCAGCGTGTCGAGCGTCCCGCCGTGCCGGAAGTGGCGGGGATCGGTCATCCGGTCGATGCGTTTTTCGCCGAAAAACACCGGAAAAAGACGCTCGTTCCCGCTTCCGAGGCGGAGCGCGGGTTGCTCCTCCGTCGCCTTTACCTCGACCTCGTCGGCCTACCCCCGACCGCGGAGCAGCTCCGCGACCCGCGCCCTTACGAAACGATCGTCGACGAGCTGCTCGCGAGTCCCCACCATGGCGAGCGATGGGCGCGGCATTGGATGGACGTATGGCGATACACCGATTGGTATGGCCTCGGCGACCAGCTCCGCAACAGCCAGAAACATCTCTGGCATTGGCGCGATTGGATCGTGGAATCCCTCAACGACGACACCGGATACGATCGCATGATCACCGAGATGCTCGCTGCGGACGAGCTCGCGCCCGGCGATGCCAAAGCGATACGTGCGACCGGATTTCTCGCGCGGAATTACTACCTCTTCAACCGAACCACCTGGCTGGACGACACGATCGAACACACCGGGAAGGCCTTCCTCGGGCTGACCCTGAACTGCGCGAAGTGCCATGATCACAAGTATGATCCCATCGACCAAATCGACTACTACAACCTGCGAGCCCTCTTCGAGCCCCATCAGGTGCGGCTCGACCCGGTGCCGGGCGAGATCGATTTTGAAAAAGACGGCATCCCCCGTGTCTTCGATGACCATCCCGAAGCGGAGACCCTCTTCCAGGTGCGGGGCGAGCCTTCAAATCCTGACAAAACCATCAAGATCACCCCTGCCGTTCCCGCCGTCTTTGCGTCGTTCGCCCCCGCGATTGAGCCCGTCGCGTTGCCCATGGGCGAGTGGGCCCCGGCTTCGCGCGCCTACGTGAGACGCGATCGACTCGCGGCGGCGGAGGCGAAACTGGCGTTGGCGAGGGAGCAGCACGAAAGCGCTCTGGCGGAGATGAAGGTCGCGAAAAACGACCGCAAAGAGCGGCCCGCGCCTGTCCCGAATCGCTCGGAAGCTTGGTTGCTCGACGAGTTTGACGGGCCGAACCCGGCCCAGTGGGAATTGATCGGTGAGAGTTGGAGTCACGTCGAGGGCCGGCTCCTGCAGACGCGACCCAGTCGGGAAGGGGCGATGCTGCGAAGCCGGGCTCATCATCCCGCGAATTTCGAACTGAGTTGCCGCTTCACCACCACCGGCGGGGGCACTTATCGCTCCGTCACTTTCCGCTTCGACCGCGACGATGCCGGGCGGAATGAAAACCTTGTCTATACCAGTGCCCATTCCAGCGGACCCAAGGTGCAGGTCGCCCATACCAGTTCGGGAAAGACGAATTATCCCGCCGAAGGCATGGCGGCGCGGCCGATCGAGGTGGGCAAGACCTACGATCTGCGTTTCGCGGTAAGGGAGAAACTTGTCAATGTCTGGCTCGACAATGAGTTGGTCGTTGCCTACGAGCTGCCGCGCAGATTCGCGCCGGGGAAGATCGCCCTTTCAGGATTCGACGCGACTGTCGCCTTCGAGTCGGTGTCGATCCGTGCCCTCCCGGATGGATGTCATTTGATGGATACGGCGACGAAAGGCTCGGTGCTGGCTCTCGGCAGCGCGGCCGGTGGCCTCGAGCTTGCCAAGGCAAGGCTTGCCTTGGCCGAGGCTGAGCTTTCGCATCTCGAGGCCGTCCTCGCCTCCGATGCCGCGGCCCGCACGAAAGGCGATGAAGCGCTCGCGCGGCTCGCCGCGCAGCGGGAAAGCGAGATGCTGCGGGCGCGTGCGAAGCTCGATCTTCTCACCCTCGGACCGAAGGGTGATGCGAAGAAAATCAAAGCCGTGCAGGACGCTCTCGCCGCCGCCGAAAAGAAGCTCGCCTCCGAAGACATCGCCTACACTCCTCTGCGCGCTGCCAAAAAGGCCTTCGAAACTCCCGAGCACAAGGACGACACCTACGGGCCGAACTACTCCTCCACCAGCACGGGGCGCCGCCTCATGTTCGCGAAGTGGATCACCTCGCGCGAGAATCCGCTCGCCGCGAGGGTCGCGGTGAACCAGGTCTGGATGCGGCATTTCGGCGAGCCTCTCGTCGAGACCGTCTTTGATTTCGGACGCCAGGCCCCGCGCCCGGAGCATCACGAATTGCTCGATTGGCTCGCGGCCGAGTTTATTGATTCTGGGTGGAGCTTCAAGCGTCTTCACCGTCTCCTCGTCACCTCGGCGGC
>Ga0172372_10001049_pt1 | contig 42719 bp, 33 predicted proteins | sample LakKiv5m_2_FD_114544 | JGI IMG/M metagenome (GOLD analysis project Ga0172372, IMG submission 114544) | Freshwater microbial communities from Kabuno Bay, South-Kivu, Congo - kab_092012_9.5m | ecosystem: Environmental > Aquatic > Freshwater > Lake | place: Democratic Republic of the Congo...
ACATGGTGCCGATGCGCGACGGGGTGCGGCTCTTCACCTCGGAGTACGTGCCCAAGACGTGCACCGCGCCGCAGCCGATCGTGATGCAGCGCACGCCGTATTCGGTGGCACCCTACGGCATCGACAACTACCGCACCACGATCGGCCCGTCGGAACACTTCCTGAAGGACGGCGTCATCGCCGTCTACCAGGACGTGCGGGGGCGCTACCTCTCCGAAGGGACGTGGGTGGAGGTGCGGCCGCACAACCCGAAGAAGGGCCCGAAGGACATCGACGAAAGCAGCGACACCTACGACACGATCGACTGGCTGGTGAAGCACGTGCCGTGCAACAACGGCCGCGTCGGCATGTGGGGCATCTCGTATCCGAGTTTTTACGTGTCCGCCGGCATGATCGACGCGCATCCGGCGCTCAAGGCCGTGTCACCGCAGGCCCCGGTGACCGACTACTACATGGGCGACGACTCGTTCCACAACGGCGCGTTCATGCTGGCGGCGAACTTCGGCTTCTACACGAGCTTCAAGCCGCAGCCCGACCCGACACGTCCGCAGCCGTCGGTACCCTTCGACTTCGGCACGCCGAGCGGCTACGAGTTCTATCTGCAGATGGGCCCGCTCTACCCGGGCGCCGCCCGCTACGGCGTGGCCGAGAACCCCTACTACCGCATCAACCTCGAACACACGACCTACGACGCCTTCTGGAAGGCGCGGGCGATCTGGCGCCACTTCAAGGCAATCGCACCGGCGGTGCTCACGGTGGGCGGCTGGTACGACGCCGAGGATCTCGCCGGCCCGCTCGTGACCTACGAGACCATCCGCGCCGAGAGCGCGCAGACGAAGCACCACCTCGTGATGGGACCGTGGACGCACGGCACCTGGGCCCGCGGCGACGGCCGCACGGTGGGCAATCTCGACTTCGGGCAGGACGTCTCGACGTGGTACCGCCAGCACGTCGAGTTCCCGTTCTTCATGCAGCACCTGAAGGACACGGCCGGGGCCCCGGTGGCCGCCGCGACCATGTTCGAGACGGGCACCAACCGCTGGCGCACGTTCGACGCCTGGCCGCCCACGGCCACGGCGCAGACGATGTACCTCGGCGCGGCGGGCGCGCTCGGCACGACGGCGCCGAAAGACGCCGAGGCCTTCGATCAGTGTCTGGCCGACCCGAACAAGCCCGTGCCCTACGTGGGTCACGTGCAGATGGGCATGCAGCGCGACTACATGACGGAAGACCAGCGCTTCGCCGCGACGCGGCCCGACGTGCTCGTCCACCAGACGCCGCCGCTCGACGAGGATCTCACCGTGCTCGGCCCGATCGGCGTCGACCTGCACGTGGCCACGAGCGGCACCGACGCGGACTTCGTCGTGAAGGTCATCGACGTCTTCCCCGCCGACTATCCGACGCCCGACTGGAAGGGCCCGCAGCCCGAGCCGGCCAACCGCGTGCGCATGGCCGGGTATCAGCAGCTCGTGCGCGGCGAACCGTTCCGCGGCAAGTTCCGCCAGAGCTTCGAGACGCCGGTGCCGTTCGTGCCCAACCAGCCCGATCGCATCCGCTTCGCGCTGCCGGACGTGGCGCACACGTTCCGGCGCGGCCATCGCGTGATGGTGCAGATCCAGAGTTCGTGGTTCCCGCTCACGGATCGCAACCCGCAGACCTTCACCGACATCCCGAAGCGGCCACAGGATTTCGTGGCCGCGACGCAGCGTGTCTATCGCAGCCTGGCGCGGGCGTCGTCGATCACGCTGCCGGTGGAGGCCCCGGTCCCGACGCGCTGAGGCTGGCCAGTCGCTCGCCCGGTCCCGGACGCCATGACAGTGGTCTCGCAACGGCCGAAGCGCCTGCATATATCTCCGTCATTTTGCATGTTAAAGTGACGGATACTATGGCAGAGGCGTATCCGCGATTCGCGACCGCCCCTTCGGGCAGCTTTTTCCTGCTCGGCATTCGCGGTGTCGGCAAGAGCACGTGGGCACGCTCGACGTTCCCGAACGCGCATGTCGTCGACCTGCTCGACGAACGACGGCACTACGAACTTGCCGCGTCGCCCGGGGCCCTGGCCGACGAGCTGCGCACGCTGCCAGCCCGCACGCCCGTGGTCATCGACGAGGTGCAGCGCGTGCCGGCGCTGCTCAACGAGGTTCATCGCGCGATCGAGTCGTCGAAGCGACGCTTCATCCTGCTCGGCTCGAGCGCACGACGTCTGACGAGCGGATCGACCAACCTGCTGGCCGGGCGTGCGGTGCGACGGACGATGTATCCCCTGCAACCCGACGAACTCGGCCGCCACTTCGACCTCGACCGCGCCATGACCTACGGCACCATCCCGGTTGTGTGGCAATCGGCGTCACCGCGCGCGACGCTCGACGCCTACGTACAGCTCTACGTGCGCGAGGAGATCCGCACCGAAGCGCTGGTGCGGAACCTTCCGGCCTTCCTGCGGTTCCTGCCGGTGGCCGCGCTCTTCCACGGCCAGGTCATCAACATTTCGGGTCTGGCGCGCGACGCCGGGACGTCGCGCACGACCATCGACGGCTACGTGGGCATCCTCGAAGACACGCTGATGGCGGTGCGTGTGGAAGCGTTCGAAGCCCGGCTGCGCGCGCGGGAGCGGCGGCATCCCAAGTTGTTCTGGGTCGATCCGGGCATCATGCGTGCGGCCAAGCGCCAACTCGGCGCCCTGGGCATTGAGGAACGGGGACCGCTGCTCGAAGGGCTCGTGTTGACGCTCCTCCGGTCGCACAACGACGACGGTGAGATCTTCGACGCGGTGAGCTACTGGTCGCCAGCGCAGAGCCAGTCCACCGAGGTGGACTTCGTGCTGCGGCGAGGACGCGAGTATCTGGCCCTCGAAGTGAAACACCAGTCGCGCATGGGGTCCGACCTCCTGACCGGCCTGCGCGCGATCGCGGACCTGCCGGGACTCGTGCGGCGCATCGCCGTCTACCGTGGGCGCCAGACTCTGCGTACTGAGGACAGCATCGACATCTGGCCGTTCGAACGACTCGTTGAAGGCGTGGCGGCGGGCACACTCTGGCCGTGACCACGCCATCGCGCCCACATCCATCGATCGGCTGATTCCGACAGTCTGTTGTGAGGCGCGTGCGGCTCGACACGCCGCGTTCTACCGTCGGGCATGCTCCGATTCGCTCCTGTCCGCGCGCTCCTCCTCGTCCTCGTCTCGTGCGCCACCGCCACGCCGGTCGGCGCGCAGACCGCCCGGCTCTCGGGGCACGTGACCGACGCGTCCGGCGCCCTGGTGGCTGCTGCCGGGTCGTGGTCATCGATACCGCCACGAACGCGGCACAGAGCGCCACCACGTCCGATGCCGGCGTATGGGTGGTGCCGAGTGTCGTGCCGGGCACGTATCGCATCGAGGTGTCGAAGACCGGCTTCAAGACCGCTGTGCGCACCGGCGTCGGCGTGAACGTGGCCACCGCCGTCACGGTGGACATCGTGTTCGAGGTAGGCGATATCACCGATCGGGTGGATGTGCCGGGCGTGGCGCCCCTCGTCGAGCGCCAGTCGGGCAGCGTGGGCACGGTGGTGGACCGCCGCTTCGTCGAGAACCTGCCGCTCAACGGCCACAGCTTCCAGTCGCTGCTCGAGCTCGTGCCCGGCGTGGTCTTCGTCGAACCCGATATCTTCAACACCGGTCAGTTCAGCGTGAACGGCCAGCGCGCCAACGCCAACTACGTGATGGTCGACGGCGTGAGCGCGAACGTCGGCACGAGCATGAGCGCGCAGTCGTTCCAGCAGGCGGCGGGCACGGTGCCGGCAGCGACGGCGCTCGGCGGCACGCAGGGCCTGGTGTCGGTGGACGCTCTCAAGGAGTTCCGCGTCATCACCTCCACCTTCGCACCGGAGTTCGGCCGCATGCCGGGCGGCCAGATCTCGCTCGTCACCCGTTCGGGCCAGAACCGCTTCACGGGCAGCGCCTACGACTTCGTGAGGAACGAAGCGCTCGACGCCAACGACTGGTTCAACAATCAGGCCGGCCGCGACAAACTGCCGCTGCGTCAGCATCAGTTCGGCGGCACCCTCGGCGGGCCCATCGCGGTCCCCGGACTCTTCAGCCTGCGCAACCGCGCCTTCTTCTTCGCGTCCTACGAAGGCCTGCGCCTCAGGCAGCCGCAGCCCAACATCCGCAACGTGGTCGTGCCGTCGATGGAGGCGCGGACACGGGCCAGCGGCGCCATCCGATCGCTCTTCGAGGCGTTTCCGCAGCCGAACGCGCCGTCACTCCCCGGAGATCCCACCGACACCGGACGCTATCTGTACCGCATCAGCTATCCCTCGTGGTTCGACGCCACGGCGCTCCGGGTGGACGTGCCGGCGGGACGCGCCCGGGTCTTCTCGCGGCTCTCGACGACGCCGTCGGGCTACCGCGAGTTCGTCTTCGCCAACCAGCAGAACGAGTTCTCGAAAGACTTCCTGTCGTCGACGAGCGGGATGACGTGGACGGTCTCGCCACGGCTCGTCAGTGACACGCGCGTCAACTGGAGCCGCGAGCGCGGACGTTTCGCGTTCGCCGGCCGCGGCGTGGACGGCGCCGTGCTGCCGCCCGACGCGCTGGTCTTTCCGCCGGGCGTCTCGCGCGAAACGGTCTCGGTCTCGCTGCAGGTGAATCCGTCGGCGTTCAACCCCACGTCGCTCACGCAGGGGAAGTCGCTCGGCAACAATCAGGAACAGATGAACCTGGTGAGCACGCTCACCTTCGTCTCCGGCCGGCACGAGATGAAGGGCGGCGTCGACTGGCGGCGCCTGACGCCGCTCACCGATTTCCGCGAGCGCAGCATCACGTACAACTTCGGCAGCGTCACGCAGGCGCTGCAGACCGGGCAGGCCGCGGTGACAGTGCAGGCGTTGGCGCCCACCAACGGGTTCGCCTTCAACAACCTGTCGCTCTTCCTGCAGGACACGTGGCGACTGTCGCGGCGGCTCACGCTGACCTTCGGTGCCCGCTACGAGCTGAATCCGCCCCCCTCGGGCGACCGGCTGCCGTACACCTTCACCGACGTGGACAACCTGCTGACCGCCGATCTCGCGTCCCCCGGCACCCCCCTGTGGAACACCGACACGGCGAATCTCGCGCCGCGTCTCGACGCCGCCTACGTGCTGTCGGAACGCCAGGACCTGGTGCTGCGTGGCGGCATCGGGCTCTTCTACGACGTGGGCAACGGCACGGCGCTGCGCGGCTACAGCAGCTATCCCTTCAACTCACTCAAGAGCCTCCCGGCCCAGCCCTTCCCGGCATCTGCCGAGGCGCTGGCCGCGGCGCCCTTCGACACGACCACACGTCCGATCGCATCGACGTTCTACGTGACCGACCCCGACCTGCAGCTGCCGAGCACCGTGCAATGGAACGCCTCGGTCGAGCGCCGGCTCGGGACGAACCAGTCGCTGACGGTGTCGTACGTCGGCGCGCGTGGCCGCGACCTGCTGCGCACCGAGCAGCTGCGCAACCGGCCGGCGCCCACCGAGGTCGCCTTGGGGATTCCGCCGGTCACGTTCATCAACCCAGCCGTCGTCAGCGCCACGACGTCGGTCTTCGTCACGCGCAATGCCGGCGAGTCGCGCTACGACGCGCTGCAGATCCAGTTCCAGCGCCGCATGGCGGGCGGCCTGCAGGCCATGGCGTCGTACACCCTGGCAAGGTCCACCGACACCATCTCGAACGAAGTCACGGCCGGGCTCGCCTCGGCCGGACTGCCGAGCGTGGCCGACACGCTCAAGAGCGAACGCGGCCCCTCGGACTTCGACGTGCGGCACGTACTCGCTGGCGGCGTCACGTGGAACCTGCCCTTCCCCGACGCGGGTCTCGCGCGCCGGCTGCTTGGTGACTGGGGGCTCGACGTCATCGGCCGCTGGCGCTCGGCCACGCCCCTGAGTGTCATCACCCAGGCGGTCGACCCGATCAACTTCTCCGGCACCAATCGCCGCGTGGATCTGGTGCCTGGCGTGTCGCCCTGGATCGACGACCCGGCCGCGCCGGGCGGCCGCCGGCTGAACTTCGACGCGTTCCGTGTGCCGGCCTTCGGCACGCAGGGCACCATGGCGCGCAACTCGCTGCGCTGGCTGCCCGCGTATCAGCTCGACATCTCGGTGCGCAAGGCCGTGCCGGTCGGTCCGACACGCGCGCAGCTGCGCATCGACGTGTTCAACGTGACGAACACACCGAACTTCGCCGAACCCGGCGCGTCACTGCCGGCGGCGAATTCACCGCTCTTCGGCGTATCGACGCGCATGCTGAACCGGGCCCTCGGGCCAGGCGGCACCGCCGGCGGCCTCAACTCGCAGTACCAGATTGGCGGCCCGCGATCGGTGCAGGTGTCGCTCAGGGTGGCGTTCTGATGGCCGGCGTGGCCCGGTGGATGCTCGGGGTGGTGGCCGCGGTGGCCGCGATCGCGGCCGCGCGGGAGCCGGTGGCCCGGGCCGCGACGCCCGCCTACGCGCCCGTGTTCCGCACGCAGTGCCTGGCCGTCGAGCGTCTGACGGCCGCCGACCGTGCCGTAGCCGAGGAGTGGTTGACGTCGGCCCTCGACCGCGAGGGCCTCTACACCATCGGCGGCGGCCTGAAGCCCGTCAGCACGGGCGCACGAACGTTCCAGTTCAAGGCCGACACGCCAGCGCTCGACGAGGTCGACCAGGCGCGGCGCATCGCCGCGGTGCTCAACTGCAGCGGGCTCAGCGTGGTCGTCCACCTGTTTTCGGCTGCCAGTGGTGCGGACCGTTACGCCGAGCTGATGTTCGTCCACCAACCTTCCCTCGACCGCCTGCTCGACGAGAAGCGCGCGTTCTTCGCGCCGCTCGGCCTGTCGCCAGGGGCGCCGCCGCTGCAGGTGCTCAGCGTCGTCGAACACCTGCCGCGCGCAGACCGCTTCAGGGGGCTCGGGTACCTGTTCGGCTTCCCCGACTACGCCGTGGACTTCTTCGTCACGGCCACCGTGCCCGGCAAAACCGACGTGGGTCCGGGCAAGGACCGCGACTTCTACTCGGTGCCCGTCCATCGCGCCGGCACCAACTACTTCGTGTGGGCGGTGCCGATCGGGCACCAGGAGACGGACGCCGATCGCGCCATCGCGCGCAGAGCCGCGCCGATTCTCGAGGCCTACAGAACGCGGCGCGCGCGCTTCGTGGGCGAGGGCTTGCCGGGTGTCGTGGAATTGCTGCGCGACTGGCTGTGCGACGAGTCGGGCATGTGCGGCGCCGACCGCGCCGTCTCGCGGCTGACCGTGGCGCCCCGCGACCCCTCCGAACCGCTGACGCGTGCGCGGCAGCTCCTGCGCGACGGCCGTGCCACCGACGCGGCCGCGATTCTGAAGGCGCTCGATGCCACGACGCTCGGCGACGAAGGCGCGCGGCGCCTGCGTCTCATGTCCGAGGAGGCGGCGATTCGCACGGGTGATGCGGCGTGGCTGGCCCGCGTCAACGCGCGGCCCGAGCGTTACACGTTCGCCAATGGCTACCTGATTCTGACGGCGTGGGGCTACCTGCGCGCGGCCAACACCGCCACGGCACGCGATTACCTGTCGCGCGTCAAGGCGCCCGAGCGGATGGAAGACCGGGAACGGCGGCGCTACCACGCGCTGCAGGCCCGCATCGCGCAGCTGGAACGCAAGCCTGCCGAAGAACTCCGGCACCTCGACTGGATGATCGCGCATCAGGCGACGTGGGCCACGCCGGCCTGCCAGCAGTGCCACGACAACCGCGAGCGCTACGGCGCCGAGGTCACGAGCTTTCCTCTGGCCAGCTGGTGGGCCGGCGAATGCTACAGCGCGTCGTTGCAGTCAACCGGGCGAGCCGCACGAACCGCGGCCGCGGCCGCCAGACGGCTCGACGCGGCGCCTGACGACGTCGACGCCCGGCTCAGACTTGCCTACGCACGCTGGGCGCTGGGCGATGTGGCCGGCATGGAACAGGCGCTCCGCGCCTTGCCGTGGGCGGCGTTCCCCGATCGCACATACCGCGAGCCGCGGGACCTGCTGCAGTTCCCGTAACTGCGGCGCGGCGCGCCGCTCGTCGAGCTCAGCGGTCGCCTGGGGCGGCGTTTTCGTCCACCTGTCAGGTGGCGCACGACATCACGCGAGTGCCACTTCACGCTGGGAGGATGCACGCCCCGTCGTAGCCCCGCGCCGCCTTGTGCTTCATCGTCGCGTCGCTGACCGCCACGCCGTCCGCCACCGCGCAGCAGGCCTTTCCGCCGCCCGCCCAGCCACCGGAACTGCGCGCCATGCGTACCGACGCGGCGCCCGCCATCGACGGACGGCTCGATGAACCGGTGTGGACGCGGGCACCGCTCGCGACCGCGTTTGTGCAGGCTGAGCCCAAACAAGGCGACGCGGCCACCGAAGCCACGGACGTCCGCGTCGTGTTCGACGAGCGCTACCTCTACGTGGGCGTCGTCTGCCACGACTCGACCGGCGCGGACCAGCTGCGCGTGCGCGATCTCCGGCGCGACTTCGACGACACAACCGACGATTTCTTCGGCATTGCCATCGACGGCGTGCAGGATGGCCGGAGCGCCATGGTGTTCCGCGTCAATCCGCGCGGCGCCCTGCGCGATCAGCAGACGGTGGACGGCGGCCTCGCGGACGTGGACTTCGATGCCGTCTGGATTGCGCGCACCGCGCGCGACGCACGGGGCTGGACGGCGGAACTCGCGATCCCGTGGGACACGCTGCGCTACCGCGAGGGCCACGGCACGTGGAACGTCAACTTCCAGCGGATGCACCGGCGGAAGAACGAAAGCTCCGGCTGGTCGCCGTGGCCCGGGGTGATGCAGCCGTTCCGCATGGACTACGCGGGACGTCTGACCGGGCTCGAACCGCCGCCGCCGGGCCGCAACCTGCGCCTGCAGCCCTACGTGCTCGGCGATGCCACGCGCAGGGGCGCCGCCGGCGGACGCGTCGATCGCGAGACCGCGGAGATCGGCACCGACCTCAAGTGGGCGGTCACGTCGAACACGGTGCTCGATCTCACCGTGAACCCCGACTTCGGCCAGACCGACGTGGACCGCCAGGTCGTGAACCTCACACGCTTCAGCGTGTTCTTCCCGGAGCGGCGGCAGTTCTTTCTCGAGAACCGTGGCGTCTTCTTCACGGGCAACGGCGGCCGCTTCGAGCCGTTCTTCTCACGGCGCATCGGGCTCGACGACGCCGGCGGCCCGATCCCGATCAACGCGGGGGCGCGCGTGACGATGCGGTCGGCCGGCCATGCCTTCGGCGCGCTCGCCGCCTCGCAGGGCGGCGATGGTATTGAGAGCGAGTTCGGCGTCGTCCGCTACGTGAAGAACTTCAGCGGGCAGAACCGTCTGGGGGGCATCGTGGCGGCGCGGCGCGATCGCGGCGGCGAATCGAACGTGGTCGCCGGGGTAGACGGCTTCTGGCGTATGTCGTCCACGGCCTTCGTCCGCGGTACGGTCACGCAGTCGGGCACGAGCGGCACAGGCGGCGAGGGCGTGGGCGGCTACATCTGGATCGCCAACGACACCAACCGCGGCTACTTCGGCTACATCTCGGAACTCGTGACACGCGGCTACGACGCGCAGAGCGGGTTCGTGGTGCGCAACGACTACATCCGCATCAGTCCGGCGGTCGTCATGGACTGGCGGCCGTCGTGGCGGCCGCGCTTCGTGCGCCGCATCCAGCCCGGCTTCACGCTCGAACACTTCATCGATCCGAACGGCGGCGCCGTGCAGGAAGGGTTTCTGTCGCTGCGGCCCTTCACGCTGCAGTTCGAGAACGGCGGCACGCTGCAGTATGCGGCGCTGCCGAACTGGCAGCGGCTGCGCACGCCGTTCCGCCCGGTGCCCGGTGTGCGCGTGGCGCCCGGGTCGTACGACTACCTGCGCCATGCCATCACCGTGCAGACGGACCCCTCGGCGCGGGTGGCCTTCCGTTTCGAGGGCCAGGTGGGCGGCTACTTCGACGGCGACCTCGAGACCTGGCGGGGCGTGCTGCAGGCCACGCCCGATCCGCGGGTGGCCCTGAGCGCCGACTACACCATCAACCGCCTGACGGGCGTGGGCGGCCTCAGCGCGTCACTGACGACGCATCTGCTCGGCCTCGAAACACGCCTCGCGACCACGCCGCGGCTGCAACTCGTGAGCTTCGTGCAGTGGAACACCGAGGCGCGGCAGCTCACCGCCAACGCGCGCCTGGCCTGGGAATACCAGCCGCTGTCGTTCTTCACGATCGTCTACAACGACCGCTCACCCGTGGACGGCCGCGGCGTGCTGACGCCGGCCCCGTTCACGTCGCGGCAGCTGCTCGTGAAGCTGACCTGGATACGACAGCTGTGAGCGGCGCTGCGCCTGCGGGATGTTATTCTCCCCCCCCATGGGCTGTGCACGGGGGCCGCTCACGGCGCTCGTGGCGCTGAGTCTGGCCTCGACGACCGCCGCGGCTCAGGAGCCGCCCCAGACGCTGCTGGCGCGCGTGGGTGCCTACGTGGACGCCTGGGAATTCGAGCTGGGCTCGGTCGTGGCGGATGAGGACTACCACCAGGAAGTGAAGCGCCAGCCGCGTCTCGGTGCCGTTGACCGGGCACGCCAGCCGGCGGTCGAGACCCGACGGCTCACGTCGGAGTTCACGCTCGTCCACTTCGACGAAGGCATGGCCGAGTGGCTCGGCTTCCGACATGTCCTGCGCGTGAACGACAGGCCAGTCGACGGCGGCGGCCCCCGCATGAATCAGGTGATGAACGACGCCAGCCTGAGCTGGCGCGAGCGGTGGCGGCGCGTACGCGACCTGAGCGCCTTGTTCAACCTGGGAGCCATCAGCCGCGACTTCAACGTGCCGACGTTCGCGTTGACGGCCCTGCGCACCGCCAGGCACGCTCGCTTCCGGTTTTCCACGCCGCGTCCCGATCGCGTGGACGGCACCACCCTGACGCTCATCGAGTTCGACGAGCGCACGCGCCCCACCATCGTGACGGGGTCCGGGGGGCGCGATGTGCCACTGCGCGGCAGAGTCTGGGTGGACGCCGCCGACGGCCGCGTGCGCCGCACCGAGCTGACCCTGCGCGACCGCCTGTACATTCCGACGACCGAACCAGGCGATGGCCCCCTTCAGGACGACCTGCTGACGTCGCCACTGACGGTGGTGTTCGGTCCCGATGCGCAGGTCGGCACGTGGGTGCCGGTCGAGATGCGCGAGCAGTACGACAGCTCGAACGGGGAACAGACGCTCGGCCGGGCCACGTACGCGAACTACCGCCGATTCAGGACCGGCGGCCGTGTGGTGGGACCGGGACGGCAGCAGTAGCGCCCGCGCTCATCCGCCGAGCACACCGCGCGGCACGGCCGATTCCGCCTCGATGCGGTATCGGCTCGAGACGCGGCCGTTCCGGATCTCTTCGCCCACGAGGAGCCGGCCCTTCACGGTGGTGGGCAGATGGCTGACCATCACGCGCTGTCCCGGCGGCATCGTCACGAGCACCCAGTCGTTCAGCCGTGGCGGAATGCCGAACATGCAGACGTCCACGTCGGGATTCAGCACGAACATGCTCGCCCCGGTCGGCGTGACGTCGAGCGGAATGATGAAGCCTTCGGCGATGACGTGGCGGCCGTGCAGCGCCTTCACCTTCTCCGGAAAGACGTCCGTCCGCGGTTCGGCCTTGCCCGACTTGAGCGTCAGCGGATCGGGCAGCTCGTACTCGAAGCTCGCGAGCGTGGCCCAGTTGAGCCGTTCGTACTTGATCTTCTGCGCGGTCAGGGTCGCGGTCGCACAGGCAAGTGCGGCCACGAGAAACGCCACGTGTCGTCGGCGGGCCATGGCCGCAGCCTACGACACTTGCAGGGGCTGCGCCGCACCACACCATTCACCGCCTGGATGCGCCCACTGACCGGCGAGAACGGTCCGTTCGCCCGGCGGCCGGTGCTGCGACAACATGCCACACCCGCATCGACTGTGTGGCTGTCACCTCCGGCCAGCTGCTGAATCTCTTCTCACGAGCCACTGGTGGTTCGCGGCCTCTTGCCGCGGCCGTGGCTCAAGGGGGTACGTATGCGCAGCATCCGCACAATCATGTTTGGCCTGGCACTGGTCTTCGCTGGCGCGGCCGCCGGCACGTTCCTGCCATCGTCGACCGTTCAGGCGCAGTCGAAGGAGAAGGTGTTCGTCAACCTCACCTCCTCCGAGCCGCAGCGCGTCACGATGGCGCTCAACTTCTCGACGCGTCTACTGCAGGGCGGCAACACGGTGACGCTGTTCCTGAACGTCGATGGCGTGCAGGTGGAGGTCCACGAAGTTCCCGGCGCTGTCGGAGCAGCGGACGGCTCTGGCCGCGTTCATGAAGGCGGGTGGTGCGGTGGTGGTCTGCCAGCACTGCATGAACGTGCGGAATGTGCAGGCGGCCGACCTGATGCCCGGCCTGACCGTGGGCGGCGAGGGCGGCGCGATGCAGGCGTTCCTCACGAGCACGCGCTCGATTTCGTACTGAGGCGCACCGTCCGGGCGGCGTGGCAGCCACGCGGCTGGCCACCCGCCCTCGCGCGCGGACCGCAGGTCAGAGTCGAGGCGCGTTGGCCGCCAGCGCGTCGTGGATGTCGGATTCCGTGAGCGCCGCCGCGGCCTTGTGCACGGTGCAGTGCCAGCGGCCGGAGGGTGCCAGCACGGCCAGGACCGTTTCGAGCGGCGGGCACCCCTCCTCGCGGCAACGCAGTTCGGTCACGAGCACGATGGCGTCCGCGGGCAGATCGAGGCGCGCCGAGAGCCAGCCCTTGACGCGGGCGATGGCCTCCGAGCCAGACCCTTCCACGTCGTCGTCGAGATTGATGAGCATGGCCATGACGTCAGTGTGCACGTGCAGCCCACGATCCGCAGGTGCCGGGCGGCACTGCCCTGACGTGCGATCGCACACCGGCGCCCTGCGTGTCTGCGCCGGTCGCCGCCCTCAGTCGGCTGGTGAGCGGCAATGGCGGCACCGTTCGCGGGTTTCGTCTTGTCGCAGGCCACGAGACACTCGACGCTGTAGGACGTGGCGGAGGAGCCGAAGCGCGCGCGTGCCGATCTACGTCTCCGCCTGTGATCGATGTGACGTCGAGTTCGAGGTGCTGAAGCCGCTGGGACGCAGTGACGAGCTGGAGATGTGCTCGATCTGCCGGGCGCTCCTCGCGCGCGCCCCGACGGCTGCGGCTTACCTCACGGGAGTGGCCCCTCCGGCGGCGGCCGACGACCCCACCAACCCTTTGACCGCCGCGGGTCATCCGATCGACTGTTTGTGCTGCGCGCCGGCGCGGCGGTAACGACCGACGCGTCGTGTGACATTCGCGTGCGGTCGACCACTAGGGCGGCGGGTACTGGCGGCGAGCCTTGAGCCACTCGGCCACGTCCCGCATACGCGAGCGATAGGCGTGAGGTGGTTCGAACGCTACGGGACCTGCCACCTTGGCCGCGGCCATGACAGCCGCGGCTTCCATCGGCAGGCCGTTGTCGCCGAACGCGGTCACACTCTCTACCGCGAGTCGCGCGCTCACCATCAGGACTGAATAGTTGCGCCCGTCGACAAGGAGATAGGCGAGCGAGCGGCCGAACGGATCGGTCGTGGCAGCGCGAAGAATCACCACGTCGCGCGCCGTCGCCAGTACACCCTGGCCGAACGCCCGGGCCTCTGGGCCAAACGGCTGATCGAACGGGATGTTGTGCTCGAGGTGGCGCGTCTCCGGCGCATCGATGCCCAGAATGCGGACGGTCTCAATGTCCGTCGGCGTCCAGCGGATCTCCACGGTATCGCCATCGTCGACAGTCACGGCCGCCACCGGCACGGCAACACGCGTGAGCGCGGGACGCCGCTGCGCCGCGGGCTGCCCGGCGGCATCGCCCACGCCGAGCATCGAGGCCACCACGACCAGCGTGACGAGGCCGGGATTCGTCATGCCGGCACCACTTCGGCACCCGCGACGCCGTATGCCGCATAGGCACGTGCGTCCACAGGTGCCATGGCCGGGTTCTTGAACGTCAGTCCCATCAGCGCTACCAGGTCGCCGAAGAGCGCGGTATTGGCACGAAGGCCGCGGAAGCGTTCCTGGCCTGGGCCGAAGGCGAGCACCGGCGCAAGATCGGCGGTGTGCGTGGTCCCCGTCCACCCAATGCCCCAGTGGTTGGCGGCGATCTGCCCGAGCACGCCGTCGAATCCGGCCAGCTGTCCATTGAGCACGGTGACCACGGGGCGGGCCAGGGCAGTGCGAATCACCTCCGTCTGCAGCCGGTCGGGCGCGAAACCCAGAAGGTGCTCCACCAGCATGCCCGTGTCATTCACGCTGGGTTGACCGGAACGGTTGGCCGCATCGAGCAACTGGCGCTTGACGACAGAAAACGAGGCGCGCGCACGCGTGACATTCGCGAAGACCCGGCTCGAGTCGAGGTAGCTCTGGCCCATACCGTTCAAGCCCGGGTTGGCGTTTCCGTGGTCAGAGGTAACGATGACGAGCGTATCGTGCCGGCCTGCGGCAAACTCGCGCACGGCCGCGACGGCGTCGTCGAAATCGAGCTGCTCGCGGAGGATCGCCGCCGCGTCATTCGCATGTGCGGCGTGATCGACGCGCCCGCCTTCGACGAGCAGGAAGAACCCCTCCGGCACGTCGTGCAACCGCGCCAGTGCCGCTGACGCCATTTCGGCCAGCGTGGGTATGTTGGCCTGCAGGCGTGGATCCTGGTCGCGATCGAGTCTGTATGGCAGATGCTCGCTGGCGAACAGGCCAAGCCCGCGTCCGCTCCCTGTTGCGGCGCGCAACTCGTCTCGGGTTCGCCACACCGCATACCCTCCGCGCGCGAAATCACCGACCAGATCACGGCCATCGGCTCGACGTCCGGCATCGAAGAACTGCTGCCCGCCGCCGAGCACGACGTCTACACGATCCAAGTACTGCGTGGCGATGTCGTCTTCAGCGTTGCGGTTCGTGTTGACGGCGGCAAACCCGGCGGGCGTGGCGTGTGTGACCGTGGTCGTGGTCACGAGACCAATGCGGCGGCGCGCCTGCCGCGCCAGGTGTGCCAGGGGCGTCAAGCGCGTACCGTCCGGCAACACGTTGATGGCGCCGTTGCGAACGCGAGACCCGCTGCCCCACGCCGAGGCGGCGGCGGCTGAATCGGTGACGAGCGACGTCAGCGACGCTGTGTCGACCCACCCCGTGGTCACGTCCGGATGGCGCGCCAGCTCCCACCACGCGGTGCCGCGCCCGCGCACGGTGTGGGAGAACGACTCAGCAAGTGTCGGCACACCGACGCTCATACCGTCGGCCACCATCAGCACGACGTGTCGCGGCACTGCCGCTGGCGTGGTGGCGGCGCTCTGGGACGCGGCTGAGCGGCCGGAAGTCCCGAGCAGCGCGGCCACTCCGCCGATCCAGCGGCGCCGCGACAGTCTGGTGGCGATAGTTGAGTCCATGCGAATCTCCTCGTGTCGCTCGCCTGCGCCGCGACGGCTGATAATACCACTGTCATGGCCGCGAGCTCGGTGCCGCTTGACACCGCTTGCACCCGCAGTGGCCCTTCACCCACCGCGCCTCCGAGCTGGTGCCTCGCCGCCGTCAGTCGTCTGCTCCGGCCAGCACGCTGGGGCAACCATTGGTGGCGGCGTCGCGGCCGTCTGTCGAAGATCCACGGACGGGAGCACGGCCGCCCGCGATCATGCCGGGGAATGCGCATTCCGCGACGCACGTGGCTGGCCACTCTTGGCCCCGCCATCCTTTCGCGACCGGCATGGTCACAGGCGCGCGAGGCCCAGCCACCGGCGGTCGCAGCACACGCTGGTGCAATGGATCCGGCGGTGGCACGGCGCTTCAACGCACCCGTTGACGCCTCCATGGTCGAAGCCCTGGCTCTCACGACGGGCAGCCGCGTCCTCGACGTCGGATGCGGGCGCGGCGATCACCTGCACCAGTTCGCGTCGCGCGTCGGCGCTGCCGGTCAGGTCATCGCCATCGACCTTTCAGCCGAGGCGCTCGCAACGGCCCGCGCCGAGTTGGCCGGGGCGGTCGGTGCAGAGCGCGTCCGCTTCGAACAAGGCGATGTCAATCGACTCCCCCTGCCCGCTGCGAGCGTCGATCTCGCCTGGGCGAGCCACCTGCTGCACTTCCAGCCAGACCCCGTGGCGTCACTTCGCGAGTTGGCACGTGTGACGAGGCGGGGCGGCCGGGTCGTCGTCCGCGAGAATTTCTCGATGCGCGTGATGTTGCCGCGAGACACTGGCATCGGCGAGCCCGGTCTGGAATCGCGCCTCACCACGCACTTCGACGCGTGGTTCAACCTCGACGGCCAAGCGCGCGGCCGCATGCCTTTCGGGTGGGCCGAGGCTCTCGCGCGCGCTGGCCTGAGCCGCGTCAGCCCCCGCTCGTTTCTCCACGAAGTGGCGCCGCCATTCACGCCGGAGCAGCGTGCGTATCTCCGTGCCCTGTTGGCGCGGCGATGGGAAGCGCGACTACCTGCCCCGGATCGGCAGGCCATCGAGCAGTTGCTGGGTGAGGCGGACGCCTTTGGTCGTCGCGACGCCTACTATTGCGCCGTATCAACGCTGTACGTGGGTCACGTGGTCGACGCACGTTGACGCAATGCCTGATGCCTCACCTGACCAGACGTGAAGTGCTCGGAACGACCGTAGCAGGGCTCATCGGACCACGTTGGGCCGCCGCCCGCGGGGCCGGCCAGCCCGCTGCCACGGAGGGTGCCCCGGACGACGAGGCCTATTGGGCCGGCGTACGGGCGCGCTTCGAACTCGAACCCGACCGTCACAACTTCGTCACCGTGGTCCGCGGAGTCACGACCCGGGTCATCCGCGAACAGGTCGCCGCCGACGCGGCGCGCTATAACGCCTTCCGGTCCGGCGGCGAGCCGGCAGCCGCGGCACGGGCCCGCGTGCGGTCACAGGTGGCGGCGTTCATCGGTGGGTCGTGTCCCGCGACGTGGTGTAACTGGCGGCCGTGATCCCCGCGCGATCCGGGAGGGCCGAGTCGTTCAGCGTGCGACAGCCGGCAGACTGATGAGCGGATCATCGCTCAATCGCCCGACGCTTTCCAGCGTCATGTAGCGGGAGCGCTGCACGGTCCATTCGTCGTTCTGCTCGAGCAGCAGCGCGCCGACGAGGCGGACGATGGCGGCGTCGTTCGGGAAGATGCCGACGACATCCGTCCGCCGCTTGATCTCGCCGTTCAGCCGCTCGATCGGATTCGTGCTGTGCAGCTTCGCCCGGTGCTCCTTCGGGAAGGTCATGTAGGCCAGGACGTCCTCTTCGGCCGCGTCGAGCAACGCGGCGAGCTTGGGCACCCGCGACCGCAGCTGGTCGGCGACGGCTCGCCACTGGACGCGGGCCGCCTCCGGGGTGTCCTGCGCGAAGGCGGTCGCGATGAAGGCCGAGACGACCCGCCGGCCGCATCGCGCTCGAGTACGCCGACAGCATCTTCGCGCTCGGCGATCGGTTGACCTCGGCGCTCGGCAGCAGCCGGCAGCCCAGTCGCGGGACGCTGCGGGTCGGTGCCGTGGCGACCCTGTCCCGGAATTTTCAGCTCTCGGTTCTCGCGCCCCTGCTGGCCCGCCCCGACATCCGGCTCGCCCTGCGCTCGGGCACGCTGGTCTCGCTGCTGCGGCAGCTGCGCGACCATCGCCTCGACGTGCTGCTCACCAACGTCCTGCCCTCCCGCGACACCGACGTGCCGTGGCTGCCTCAGCAGATTGCCGAAGAACCCGTGGCTCTCGTCGGGCATCGTCGCCGCGTCAGGAAGCGCCGGGCATGGACCACCCTGCTCGCCGCCGAACCGCTGATTCTGCCGTCGCCTGACAGTGCGTTTCGGGGCAGCATCGATGCTCTGCTGGATAGCCGGCACATCGAACCGCGCGTCGTCGCTGAAGTCGACGACATGGCCATGATCCGCCTGCTCGTCCGGGAAAACGCCGGTCTGGCGATCCTGCCGCCCATCGTCGTCCGCGATGAGCTCTCCGCAGGCGTGCTGCAGGAGGTCGGCCGCCTGCCTGGCATCCGTGAGACGTTCTACGCCGTCACGCTGAAGCGCGCGCTGCCCGATCCGCTGCTGACCGAGGTGCTGGCCGACGCGGGCCGTCGGTGAAGCGGTCAGCGGCGTGAGGCGGCGTCGCGCTCGAGATGGGCCTTGGTGTCCCTCAGCACGGCCGCTGTGCGCTGCAACACTTCCGACCGCGCCTGCTGACGCACGAATCGCCCGGTCAGACCCGACAGCCCGTCGGCGCGATTCCGACTGATGGTCAGCAGCCAGAAGCCCGGCCCGCGCGCAGGATCCTCGCGCAGCACCGTGAACTCGAGATCGGTCCAGAAGTAGTGCGTCGCATAGAGCAGCTTGGAAACGACGACCGTCTCTCCCGGCTGCTGGAATATCGACAGGTGATGCACCCGCAGCGTGGGCTTCAACCCGAACTGGGCCTCCTGCCAGTAGTAGATGTTTTCGGCCTGCGGCAGCGGCGTGTGCGGAAACTCGAGCAGGTGCGACCGGATGGCGCCGAGCTGCGGCGTCAGCGGAGGCAGCAGGGCCACGAGGCTGCGCAGCTCCTCGGCGACGGACGTCGTGCGCGACCCGTCCTGGTACACCGCCAGCGCGTCGTTCCCCCGCGCCTGATACTCGCGGACACCGCGCACGACCCACTCGCGAAACCAGGCCTGGGCCTCGTCTGCGGCGGTCGCACGGCTCCAATCGACGCGGGCCTGCAGCTGGGTGATGGCGTCTGCCGGCAGCTTGAGCCCGCAGCGACCGACGCGGCACCGACGCAGTTCGTCAAGGGCCTCCCTCGTCAGCCGCAACTCGGCCACATCATCGGTATCCGGCGACGCCGAGAACCGACGGGTTTGCTTGAACACGCTGCCGGGTTCAAACCGTTGGATGTCTCGCACATGAGCGACGTATCCCTCGGCCGGGGCGTTGACCCAGACGGCGCCGAACACCGCGACCTCGGCCGAGACCTCGGACTCGAGCACCGTGGTGACCAGCGCGCCACCGGCGAGCCGATCACGCTCGTCCGGGGTCAGCCGCACATCATTCGCCAGGCACGCATCAAGCACGCGCGGGAGCGTACGCCACTGTGCGGCCACCCCGGCAGAGGCCGCGACGACGCACGCCGAGACCAGACACGCCCGGAGACCCGTGCGTGCACGCGTGGCGAACGTCCTCACGGTCTCGGACACCGTCGCCCAGACCTCAGGCCTGCCGTCGGGCCAGCAGGTCGCGAATCTCCTGCAGATACTGTTCGCTCGGCGTGGGTGCCGGGGGGGCGGGCGCAGGCGGCGGCTCGGCCGCCGCACGGGCGGTCAGCCTCGTGTAGGGCAACACAATGAGGAAGTAGAGGCCAGCGGCCTTGATGAGAAACCCCATGGCGGCATTCAGAAAATTTCCAATGCCGACCGGACCGAGCTGCAGGGCGGAAAAGTCGGGTTGCCCGCCCAGCAGGCCAAGGATGGGCGAGATGATGTCCTTGACCAGCGAGTCGACAATGCCCCCGAAGGCCGCCCCGACAATGACACCGACGGCGAGGTCAATCGCATTGCCCCGCATCAGGAACTGCGTGAATCCATTCATCATCTCGATGGTCTCCTCGGGTCAGAATGTCATGGGTCGGGATGGTGCGCTCGACAGGGCTCGAACCTGTGACCCCCAGCTTCGAAGGCTGGTGCTCTATCCAACTGAGCTACGAGCGCGTGTGACGGCTGCCAGTCTCTCACTCTCCCGCAGGTGTCGGCAGGTGCGGTCGCACCACGGCTTCGATGTCGGAAAACGCCGTGGACAGGATCTCCGCCACTCGGGCCTTCTCATCGGGCGTCAGCGCCGTCAGCACACTGTGCATGGGCGTCGTCCGGCTCCGCAGCACCAGCGTGAGATGGTAATCGTGGGAAGCATCAAGGAAGCGCTCGCGGGCCAGTTCCATACGCCTGATTGTACTCGGGGCGAGGTCAGGCCGCCGGGCCCCACCGCACCGTCAGTCCACCGTCCCCTGCGTCGACCTGCACCATCCGCGACGCCGGTTGCTCGTCGAAGAGCAGCAGGTCGGCCAGCGGCTTCCGGATCGTCCGTTCGATGAGCCGCGCCATCGGCCGTGCCCCGAAGGCGCGGTCAACCCCGTTGTCAGCCAGCCAGCGGCGGGCCGCGTCAGTCACCTCGAGGGTGATATGACGCGAGGCCAGCAGTTGGGTCACCTCCGCCAGATGCTTGTCGACCACGCGGGCAATCTCGCCGGTGCCCAGCGCATTGAAGTGAATGATGCCGTCGAGCCGGTTCCGGAATTCGGGCGCAAACAACCGGTCAAGCGCCCCGGTCGCCTTCGTCCCTTCCATCGTCTCGACAAACCCCATCTTGCGCCCCGACAGGTCACGCGCACCGGCGTTCGTGGTCATGATGAGCACGATGTGCCGGAAGTCGGCCTTGCGGCCGTGCGTGTCGGTGAGCGTGGCGTGATCCATCACCTGCAGCAGGATGGCGAACAGGTCGGGGTGCGCTTTTTCGATTTCGTCGAGCAGCAGCACCGCGTGGGGGGCCTTGCGCACGGCGTCGATCAGCAGGCCGCCGTCCTCGTAACCGACGTAGCCCGGCGGGGCCCCGATGAGGCGGGCCACCGCATGCTTTTCCATGTACTCGGACATGTCGAAACGGAGAAACTCGACCCCGAGCAGGCGCGCCAGTTGCCGCGCCAGCTCGGTCTTGCCCACGCCCGTCGGCCCCGCAAACAGGAAGCTGCCTATCGTCCGGTCAGGCGCCCGCAGACCCGACCGCGCCAGACGAATCGCCGCCGTCACATCGTCGATCGCCTGATCCTGACCGAAGATGACGGTCTTCAGGTCGCGATCGAGGCGACGCAGCGAGGCGCGGTCATCGGTCGACACGGCCTGCACCGGCACGCGTGCCATGCGCGAGACCACGCGCTCGACATCAGCCACGGTGACCGTCGGTCGGCCCTCGCCGGACGGCGGAGCCAGGCGCACCGCCGCCCCGGCCTCGTCCATCACATCAATCGCCTTGTCGGGCAACTGCAGATCGCGCAGGTGCCGCGCTGACAGCGTCACGGCGGCCAGCAGTGCGTCATCGGCGTAGGTCACCTGATGATGCGATTCGTAGGACGCCGCCAGCCCCCGGAGGATCGCCAGAGCCTCGGCTTCCGACGGCTCGAGCACATCAATCTTCTGGAAGCGACGCGAGAGCGCGCGGTCCTTGTCGAATGACTGCTTCACGTCGCTGAACGTGGTCGATCCGATGCACCGCAGCACGCCAGAGGCGAGCGCCGGCTTGAGCAGGTTGCCCGCGTCCATCGTCCCACCGGACGCCGAGCCGGCCCCCACCAGCGTATGAATCTCGTCGATGAACAGGATGGCGTGCGGCTGGGCCTTCAGCGCGTCGAGGACCTGCTTGATGCGCTCTTCGAAGTCGCCCCGATACCGCGTGCCCGCCACGAGTGCCCCGAGATCGAGCGCATAGAGACGCGCCTCCTTGAGGGATGCCGGTACGCGGCCTTCGTGAATCCGCAGCGCCAGGCCCTCGGCCAGCGCCGTTTTGCCGACGCCCGGCTCGCCGATCAGCAGCGGATTGTTTTTCCGCCGCCGGCTCAGCACATGCACCATGCGGTCAAGCTCGGCGTCGCGCCCAATCAGCGGATCAATCTGCCCGGCTGCGGCGCGCGCGGCCAGGTCGGTGGCGTAGGCCTCGAGCGATTGCGTGCTGCCTGACGGCTCACCCTCGTCATCCGAGCCCACTCGATGCCGACCGTCCGGTGCCTGTCCGCTCAGCACCCGCAACAGCGTCAGCCGATCGACGCCCTGCTGCCGGAGGAAGTACGCGGCATGGCTGTCGGTCTCCTGCAGCAGAAACACCAGCAGGGCCCCGCTTTCGACCTGCGACGCCGACGAAGACGCCGCATGGACGACGGCACGCTCAACGACCCGATCGAAGCCCACGGTCGACTCGGGTTTGACGGGCTTGCGGCCGGGCATCGGTGCAAACGCACTGGCCAGAACTTCGTCGAGCGATGCGGCGAGGTCGGGCAACTGCACGCCGCAGTCCCTCAGCACCTGGCTGGCCGATGGGTCATCGAGCAGCGCGCGCAGCAGGTGCTCGAGGCTGACCAGATCGTGGCGGCGGTCGGCGGCAAGGTGGAAGGCCCGCCTGATCGACTCGAGGGCTTCCGGCGCAAACGGCACAGGCTGTCGGCTCATGACGGCACCCCTTCCGGTTCGATGCTGACCTGCAGGGGATACTGCTCCTGCTCGGCGAGCTTCAGCGTCTGGCGCTGGCGTGTTTCGGCAACGTCGCGCGTATAGATGCCAGCGACGCCGATGCCGGCCGTGTGCACGTGCATCATGATGGCGTGGGCCTCGGCCTGGCTGCGGTGAAAGATGTCCTGCAGCACCCAGACCACAAACTCCTGGGTCGTGTAATCGTCGTTGTGGAGCAGCACGCGCCAGAGCCGCGGGGTGTCTGTGCGCTGGTGCTCGCGCACGTCTTCACGGACCTGGTCGAGCACGGACGGACTGGGCACCTCATCAGTGTAGCGGGGATGCCCCGAGCTCGGCGACCGGGTCGAGGTCGGCCTCGAAGGACCAGGGATGCGGAGGGCGCTGGCGCGTCAGGGCGGCCACCCAATGACTAAAGGTGGCACGGGGTACGAGCCGCGCGCCGAGCGAGGCCAGATGATCCGTATGCAGCTGACAGTCGATCACGGGTACCTCCCAGCGGCGACACTGGGCCGCCAGCCATGCGAGGGCGACTTTCGAGGCATTGGTTCGGCGGCTGAACATCGACTCGCCACACACCAGGCGCCCGACCGACACGACATAGAGGCCGCCAGCCAGCGCACCGTCGCACCACACCTCGACCGAGTGGGCATGTCCGGCGGCCTTCAGCGCGCGATAGGCCGTCTGCATGTCATCGCTCAGCCAGGTCCCGTCCTGCCCCGCCCGTGGGGCCGCGCACCCCCGCAGCACATCGTCAAAGGCTGTGTCGACGGTCACCGTAAACGTGCCGCGACGGAGCACCTGACGGAGCGAGCGGCTGACATGAAACTCATCGGTCGGCAGCACCATGCGCCGTGTCGGCGACCACCACAGAATCGGGTCATCGTCGCTGAACCAGGGAAAAATGCCGTGCCGATAGGCGCGCAGCAACGTGTCCACGGACAGGTCGCCGCCGGCGGCGAGCAGGCCGTCTGGCTGATGCCGCGCACGGTCGACAGGAGGAAACGGCGCCCCCGGGGGCAGCAGGGGGATCATGCTAGAATCGAGGCTTTCACGACGGATGGTGAGTGTAGCTCAGTGGTAGAGCTCCGGATTGTGGATCCGGCTGTCGCGGGTTCGATCCCCGTCACTCACCCCACCTTTCCCTCCGGAGCCGCGCGTGGCTTCCGTGTCGCCTCCCAATCTGACGCTGTGGCTCGATGACCTCGAGGCACGCCACCTGTCGTCGCTGACTCACCGCGAGGTCGCGCGAGGGCTGCGCGCCGTCTCTTCCTCGTATGTGGAACGGCGGGCCACCGCCCTGTCTGGCGGCCGCGTCCTCGACGGTGCCGGCAAGCGTGCCGCGTTTGCCCTGTATTACGGCCCCCTGCACCTGATCGCTACCCTGCACATTCTCGACGCTCTCGATGTGCCGGCGCGGTTAGCCGGCTGGCCGATCGTTGATGTGGGCTGCGGCACCGGTGCGGTCGGTGCGGGTGCCGCCCTGGCCGTGCGGGCGACCGAGGTGCATGGCCTTGACGTGCATCCGTGGGCGCTGACCGAGGCGCGCCAGACGTACGCGGCCTTCGGTCTGCAGGGCACGGTCACGCGCGCGAGCGCCGGTCGGCTGCGTCGGCCCTCGCGCCCCTCGCTCATCGTGTGCGGCTATGTCGCCAACGAACTGACCGCCGTCGACCGCGACCATCTGGGCCGCGTGCTCGCTGACTCGGTGCGGCACGGCTCGTCGGTGCTCGTCATCGAGCCGCTGGCCCGCTCGGCGGCACCGTGGTGGTCTGCATGGACGGCCACGCTGCCCGGTGCACGTGTGGATGAATGGAAACTGCAGGTCGCTCCGCCCGCACTGACCCGAGCCCTCGGTGAGTCAGCCGGGCTGACGCCGACGCAGGTCAATGTGCGCACCGCATGGTGCACCTCGCCGGCTACCGGCGCACGTCCCTACTGAAGGGTGCGACGCACCGGGAAGCGCCGGACGATCTCCGCCAGAAACAGCTCGGCCATCCGCTGATGCCCGGTTGGGGTGGGATGCAGACCATCCACGCCCATCAACCCGAGACGCTGGGCCTGGGTGCCACCGAAGCCCTCATAGAGGTCCAGCAGCGACACATCGGGGACACCGGCGACCAGCCGCGTCAGTTCCGTGTTGAACGGGACGATGCGGGTCGAGCCGTTATCGCGGAGCACGCCTGCTGGCGACAACCCCGGATAGGTCTGGGGCATGGTGGCGACAATCACCCCGAGGCCGTAGACGCGCCCGATGTCAGCCATGGACGCCACCGTTGATGCCACCCGGGCCGGTGAGTTCGTCGTAGAGGCCAGGTCATTGACGCCCATCAGCAGCAGCAGGGCCTGTGGACGTGTCTCGACCGGTCCCGCCATGAGTTCGGCAAGGTCGCGCCTGAGCCGGGCCTCGCCCTGCGGCAGGGCCCCTTCTCCACCGCTGCCCCGGTTAATGATCTGCAAGCTCGCCTGCTGAACGGCCGGCACCATCGCCCGCAGCAACCCGAGCAAACGTTCCGGGTATCCGTTGGAGGGGGTGCAGTTGACCGTTTCCAGATAGGGCGCTGCGGCCGGCGCGGACTCGGCTCCGCAGGTGATGCTGTCGCCGAAGGCCACAAAGCGCGTGACGCCCAGAGGCGTTCCAGGTGCAGGTGGGGTCACGGCGGGCAACGACGGCCCTGTGACGACCAGCGCCACCGTCTGCGTCGTCAGCGCGGGCGTGGGCGAGGTCGGTGAGCCTCCGCACCCGATGGCCGCGAGCAGGGCGAGACACACCGGCAGACGGCGTGATACGTCGCTCTCTCGTCGCTGCCGATCTTCCATGCATTCGCGATTGTAACGGAGGCGGGCCCAAACGACAGCGGGGGCAGGCCTGTGCGGACCTGCCCCCGGCTGGAAACGTGTGCAGCGCTGTGCTAGAACGTGATGCGCAGTTCGCCGATGATCTGCCGCTTGAGGAAGTCGCCGAACACGTGCGACTGGACATCCTCATTGAGCAGGTTGATCGCCTTGATGGTGGTGATGATGCGCTCGCCGCCCCACTTGAGGCCGACCGCGCCGTTCAGCTGACCATAGGCCTCGGTCGGGCCCGAGAAGCGCGAATCGAGCACGTCCTGCCAGAAGGCTTCGTCCACCCACGAGTAGGTAGCATTGGCCAGCACACGGCCTTCGTTGTAGTTGAAACCCACGTTGAAGCGGTTGCGCGGCGGCAGGTTCATCTCGCTCTTGTCGAAGCCAATGGCCTCAGGCTCCCACTGGTACGAGTAGTTGGCAAAGGCATTGAGACCCGCCGAGATGGCGCCATCGATGCCCAGCTCGAAGCCCTTGTTGCGCACCTCGCCGAGGTTGAGATAGGTGAACTGCGACGGCAGCCCGCCGGTGACGCAGGACGCCGTCAGGCTGGCGCACGCGGGAGGCAGCACTTCCAGCACGCCCAGGGCCTGCTGCGCCGGCAGCGGTGCGAGCGCGTTCACCCAGCCCGGGGGCGGGTTGCTTGCACGATAGCGGCCGTTCTGCGTGAAGAAGATACCGTCGAGGTTGTTCTGCCAGTAGAACGCCGCCGACACGGTCGCGCGCTTGGCGATGATGCCGGTGTAGGCAATTTCCGTCGACTCGGTGCTCTCCTGCTTGAGGTTCTGATTTCCGACGGCGGCCACAGGGAAATTGAACGTCCGGCCGGCGAACAGCGGATTGATCGCACCAAGCCCGACCTGGTTGACGATGGTGGTCTGAAGGAAGTTGTTCACCAGCGAGGGCGCGCGGAACGCGCGGTTGTAGGAGAGGCGAATCGAATGGTCGGCGGCCGGCTTCAGGATGAGCGCCGCACGGGGCGAGAACATCGGGTCGGCAATGTTGCCGAACTTGTCGACGCGCGCGCCGAGATTGATGCGCACGTAGTTGTTCAGGAACACCTCGTCCTGCACATAGCCGCCGATTTCGTTGCGGTTATTGCCGAGCGGCGCAATCGACAGGTCAAAGTTGTTGCGGCGGATGTTGCCGCCATACGAGACGACATGGCGCGTGCCGAACATTTTCACGTGGCCGAGTTCGAGGTCGTAGGTCTGCGTGTCGAACTTGAACGGCAGCGGCTTGCCGTCGAGCCCGATTGACAGGAGCCCCTTGGCATTGCCGTTGAGGATATTGGTGAAGACATTGGCCTTGAAGGCCCCTTTGCTGAAGCGCACCGTGCCGTAGCTGAGGCCCACCTGCGTCATATCGAACGGGCCGATACCGGTGTGGATGATGCCTTCGGTTCCAGAGTAGCCGCCCTCGAAGACGAGCTTGTAGGCACCATTCGGCGCGTCGTAGTCCGCGCGGCCGATGAACTTGGGCTGCTGCGTCGCCGTGTTGGTGAAGTTCGGGTAGGGGGTACCCTGGCCGTTCGGAATGACGCCGGTGGGCCGCGAGAACGCATCCGAGCTGAAGTAACCGGCCGACAGCTTGTAGGCCCAGCGGTCGTTTACCGCGCGCGCGTGCGTCAGATTGACCTGATACATATTGCCGTTGTCGAGCTGCTGCCCGCGGGCCGGCTGGCGATTGAAGTTGCCATAGCTCATCGTGAGGTTGTTGCTGTTGAGCTCGCGCGGCGTCTTCGAGATGAAGTTGATGACGCCCGACAGGGCGTTGGCTCCCCATACCACCGACGCCGGGCCGCGGACCACTTCCACCTGCTTCAGTTCGAAGGCATTCGCCGGCACCAGGTCCCACGCAATAAACCCGAAAAAGTCGAGGTAGAGGCTGCGGCCGTCGAGCAGCGCCAGCTGGGAGGTTGACAGCGTCGACGTGGCACCACGCGTGGTGATGTTGTAGTCGCGCGCCGACGTCTGGGTGATGTTGACGCCGGGAATCTCGCGGAGCAGTTCGGCGTAGTTGTTGATGGGCGAACTGGCAATCGTGTCAGAGGTCACCACCGATACCGTCGCCGGGGCATTGACGATCTGCTGTTCGACCTTCGACGCCGATACCACCACGGCTTCCGTGTAGATCGGCACTTCCTCGGGCTTCTGCTGCTCGGCTGCCTGCGCCGGGGGCTGCTGGGCGGCGGTTCCACCCTGCGCCCACGCCGGGGCACCGACTGCCAGAACGCTCGCGAGTCCGAGCGCGATGATACGCACCTTCATTGGGCCTCCAGTGAATTCCGGTCTGGCTGGGCAGTTCGCACAGCCCCGGGGTCGACGCATTGTACCCATCTGTCTCACAGAGTCATCCTTTCGTTTCAGAAAACGGGTGGGTGGGGGTCAAGTCGGGCCAAATCCACGTAATCGGGCCGGTCTGAGGTCTGCCGGTGCCGGTAGGCGCGCAGGACGCGGTCGCCGTGCACCAGGAACACCCCGGGCATTTGTGCCCGCAGGTGGGCGGGCTGCGGTCCGGCCCCGTGGCGCAGGGCGCAGACGGCGCCGCGCGTCAGCAACGTCGGAGACAGCAGGGACGACAGGGGGGCCTTGCCCAGGCCGAACGCCTCGTAGTGGCGACGGTCAGGGTCGCTGACCCGCGGAAGGTCGGCCAACCCGGCCTGCTCAAGCCAGGGGGCCGCCTCTTCTTCTGATACGCCATGCACGAACGCCACCGGCGTTCCGGTCGCGGCCAGCCCGGCGCGGTGTGCAGCCACGTCAGCCAGCGCTTCGCGACAGAAGGTTCACCCGAAATGGCGGAGGAAAATCACCAGCGTGGGTCGCACCTGCACCAGCGGTGCGAGCCGCGACCCGGCGGGCCACTGTATTGTTGACATCGCCGGTTAGACGCCGCGGACCTCGCCGAGGGTTGCGGCCCAGGCCTCCAGGGCACGGGCGTCGGCGTCGAACCGCCGGATGCCGTCCGACAGCTTCTCGACCGCCATGGCATCCTGGTTGTGGGACCAGCGGTAGTCGGCCTCGCTGAGGGAGATCTTCGCGTCGGCGCTGGTGGCCGTCAGGGCGGGCGTCAGCGCCGGCTCGAGGTCGCCGGCCATCGCGGCCAGGGCCTCGAGCAGGTCGGGACTGATGGTCAGCAGGTCACAGCCCGCCAGATCGAGAATCTGGTCGATACGCCGGAAGCTGGCCCCCATGACTTCCGTCCGGTAGCCGTGCGCCTTGTAGTAGGCATAGATGCGCCGCACCGACGCCACGCCCGGGTCCTCCTCGCGAGGAATATCAGCGCCACGGGCCTTCCGGTAGTAGTCGTAGATGCGTCCGACGAAGGGCGAGATGAGCGTGACGCCCGCCTCGGCACACGCCACCGCCTGGGCGAAGCTGAAGAGCAGCGTGAGGTTGCAGTGGATGCCGTCGTGTTCGAGCTGCTCGGCGGCCCTGATGCCCTCCCACGTCGCGCCGATCTTGATGAGCACGCGGTCGCGAGGGATGCCGGCCTGCTCGTAGAGCCCCATCAGGGTTCGGGCCCGCGCCACCGTCGCCGGTGTGTCGAAGCTGATCCGCGCGTCGACCTCCGTCGACACGCGACCGGGAATCAGGTCGAGAATCTCGCACCCGATGGCGACAGCGAGCCGGTCCATGAAGGCCTCGGTCTCGGCCGTCGCGCCTCCCCCGGCGCGACGGGCCTCGGCCCTGGCCCGCTCGACCAGCGGCCGATACGCCGGCTGCTGCGCGGCCTTGAGGAGGAGGGACGGATTGGTCGTCGCATCCTGGGGGCGGTGCTGGCGGATGGCGTCGATGTCTCCGGTATCAGCCACCACCACCGTCGAACGCTTCAGGGCATCGAGCACAGTCATGCCCCGTCAGGATAGCGCAGCCCTGATATCCTGCGGCCATGCGGATTCTGGTGGCAGACGTCGGGGGCACCCACGTCAAGCTGTACCTTGAGGGACAGGCCCCACGGCGGTTCGACTCGGGACCGGGCTTCCGCCCCGAGGGCCTTGTCGACGGCCTTCGCCGGGAAACCGCCGACTGGCAGTACGACGGCATCACGCTCGGCATTCCGACCCCGGTCGTGCGCGGCCGCGTGGCTGAGGAGCCCTGGAATCTCGGGACCGGCTGGCTGACGTTCGACTTCGCACGCGCACTCGGCTGCCCGACCGTCCTCATCAACGACGCGGCGATGCAGGCCCTCGGCAGTGACCACGGCGGGCGCATGCTCTTCCTCGGCCTCGGCTCGGGCCTGGGCACAGCCCTGGTCGACGAGGGACACGTCGTCCCGCTCGAGCTGGCGCGATTGCCGTTCCGAGACCAGACCTTCGAGGACTACTGCGGCAAGGGTGGCCTCAAGCGACTGGGGCTGGCCGACTGGATGCGCACGGTGCTCGAAGCGGCCGACCTGCTCCGCCTCTCGACTGCCGCCGACTACGTGGTGCTGGGTGGCGGTAATGCCCGCCATTTTGTGCGGGTGCCGGCGGGTGTGCGTCTGGGCAGCAACGACCGGGCGTTTGCCGGCGGACTCAAGGCGTGGGAGCAGGCACGCCCCCTGCCACCGGCCTGGCACGCACTCAGACAGGCCAGCGCGCACGGCACGCCCACTCTGCGGGCGCTCTTCGACGCAGATCCTGGACGCGCCGATCGCTTCACCTTTACCGTCGATGCGCTGCGGATCGATCTGTCGAAGACCCACCTCGCCGATGCCCTCCGCGACGGTCTGGTCACGCTGGCCCGGGCCGCTGGCGTCGAAGCCCTGCGAGATGCGATGGTGCAGGGCGCGCCCATCAATACCACCGAGCACCGCGCCGTGCTGCACACGGCGCTTCGCCGCCGCGGGCCGACGCCGGTCATCGTCAACGGCACAGACGTCATGCCGGCAGTGCGCGATGTGCTCGCCCGCATGCGGCAGTTCACGGATGATGTCCGTGCCGGGCGATGGTTGGGCTACAGCGGCTCGGCGATCCGCGACGTCGTGCACATCGGGATCGGCGGCTCGGACCTCGGGCCCGCCATGGCCGTGCAGGCCCTCGCGCCGTTCACCGGCGACGGCCCGGCCGTGCACTTCGTGTCGAACATCGACGGGGCACACCTCTTCGACACGCTGCAGGGGCTGTCGCCCGAGACCACGCTCTTTGTCGTGACCTCGAAGACCTTCACGACACAGGAAACGATGACCAACGCGCACAGTGCGCGGCGATGGTTCCTGCAGCGGGCGCGCGACCCCGAGTATCTGCGCCATCACTTTGTCGCCGTCTCGACCAACGCTGATGCCGTAGCAGCCTTCGGCATCGACCGCGCGCAGATGTTCGAGTTCTGGGACTGGGTCGGTGGACGCTATTCCCTCTGGTCAGCGGTCGGCCTGCCGCTGGCACTCGCCATCGGCATGGACCGGTTCGAGGAGATGCTCGAGGGCGCCGCGGCAATGGATGCCCACTTCGAGACAGCACCGCCGGACCGCAACGTGCCGATGCTGATGGGGCTCATGGCCGCCTGGTACACCAGCCTCCAGGGCGTCACCTCTCACGCGGTGCTGCCGTACGAGCAGCGCCTCGCACGGCTGCCGGCCTATCTGCAGCAACTCGAGATGGAAAGCTGCGGGAAACGCGTCGGGCGCGACGGACGCCCGCTGCCGCTGCCCTCCGGCCCCGTCATCTGGGGCGAACCCGGCACCAACGGCCAGCATGCCTTCCACCAGCTGCTGCACCAGGGCACACACGCGGTCACGTGCGATTTCCTGGTGGGTCTCGCGCCCACGGCCGGTGACGTCGCGCATCATCGCCTGCTGCTCTCGCACTGCATCGCCCAGAGCGAAGCGCTGATGATCGGGCGCGACCCCGAAGCCGTTGCCGCCGACCTGCGCACCAGCGGACTCGATGCTGCCGAGACGCAGGCCCTGGTGCCGCACAAGGTGTTTCCCGGCAACCGTCCCTCAACGACCATCGTCTACGAGCGACTCGACCCGCGGACGCTCGGACTGCTGCTGGCCCTCTACGAGCACAAGGTGTTCACCATGGCGGCCGTGTGGGGCCTGAACGCCTTCGATCAGTGGGGGGTCGAACTCGGTAAACATCTGGCCGGCCAGATTGCCAGCGACATTGCCGGTACGACGCAGGGCACGCACGATGCCTCTACCGCCGCGCTCATCGCGCGGGTACGCGAGGCACGGTCGCACGGAGCGTCGTGAGGGCGGGCGGCGGTCAGGCCCAGGCGGCGTGACGCGCACACGGTCGCGCGTGGCGCCCATGCGGGCGTGCTGGAGATCGGCTACACTGTGAAGGTTCGCGCCCGTAGCTCAGCTGGATAGAGCGTTGGCCTCCGGAGCCAAAGGTCGCAGGTTCGAATCCTGCCGGGCGCACCACCTGCCGGCGATGCAGGCGGTCTCTGGGCACCGGGGCCGGCATGACAACGCCGAGGGGCCCGCCGGCAGAGTCCCGCTCGAGGGAAAGCGAATCGCTGAACGAAGTCTGAGGCCTCGTGAATTGCGCCCTGCCGCACCTTTCCCGCCGCCACACGTAGCGTCTCCCGCCATGGCCGCGACTGACCCACGCACGGAGCCGGACCCCGTCGCGGCTGATATCTCTCACGGCACATCGGTCTGCATGGCAGTCGGACCATACCGCAACCTGACCACGCTGACGGCCGCGGTGCTGTTCCTGCATCCCCAGTGTCAGGTGCTCAATCACGCCGGGGACAGGATTTTTGGCACCGAATACGACCTGTTCAGCGCGTACACGCCTGGGGGCGTCGAGCGCTTCCTCCGACACGCCGTCGCCCTGTCCGCCGGCGGTTCGCGAGGCGCCTACGGGGGGCTCCATCACCTTCTCGCACGCATTCGACCGGCACCGCCGTCTCCCCACCTTGTTCGGGGCCACAGGACTTCCGCTGGTCAAGGGGGATATCCGGGCCCTGTTCTGGAAGGAGTCGCATCGCATCTCCCATCGGATTCGGGAATGCGGGAGGAATCTCAGCACGCTGCTGGCCGCCGACCCGCGGCCGCGGTTCCTGCTGCCGATTCGGCATCCCTTGGATTGTGCGGTGTCGAACATCAGGACGAATCACGTCCGATTCTTCCGAGGGCTCGCCGACCCGACCGATGTCGGTCAGGTCTGCGACGCTGTCCTCGACGAGATTCGCCATGTGTGTGATCTCGCCGAGCGGTTCCCGGGGCGGTTCAGGCACTTCTTCGAGCATTCACTCGACGATGAGATGCTCGTCGGGTTGGAGGCATTCCTCGAACTGGAACACCACGCCCCCTGGCTGGCGCTGGCCCGTGAGGCCATGACATCAACCTCGCGATACGTCCATCCCCCTGCGCTGCAGGCGCGCTACCGCGCCTCGGTGGAGGCGACGTTCAGCGACCTTCCCGAGGTCGCAGATGGGCTCCTGGCGTTTGTCGGCACCGCCTGAGGCGGCAGGGACGTGAGGCCCTCGTCCCCGGTCGCAGGTTCGAATCCTGCCGGGCGCACCAACGGCCGTCCTCGGAACGCCCCCATGCCGTGTAGCGGGCTCCCGACCATCTTCTCGAGACTGAAACCGCCGCCTCGTCTTCATCAGAAAGATATGATGGCGGCGATGCGTCGTTACTCCGCCGCGAGCGTGCTGGCAGCGCTCATCCTCACCATGCAGGTGGGGCCCATGCTGCACCTGCTCACGCACCGGAACGACCATACGCACGGGCCCAGGCCCGCATCGTCGCACCTGCCCCGTCAACGGGCTTCGTTGGGAACGTCCGAGGGCCAGCGCACGGTGGGGCACCGGGCGGCAGGGGTTCCGTCGGCGACGGCACACGAGGCGGCGCATGCGGAAGGCCGGGCGCACACGCATGGCCCTCGCGACGCACGGCAGCCGCGCCCCGACGCGTGGGGTGCTCACGCCCCGTACGGCTACAGCACGCCGGGCCTGGTGCGACGCCTGCTGTCGGCGCTGGCGGAGGTGGTGGCAGATGCCGGCCGCTTCTCCGGAACGGACCACGACCACACCTCCGGGCCGACGCACTCGCATGACGAATCGCCCTCGCCTGATCACGGCGAGGGCAGTGCCGCCCACTTCGGGCTGGCGCTGATTGAGACGCCGCCGGCCACGCCGCTGCTGCCGTCCGTCCAGGTGCTGGCCGATGGGGACGTCGCCTACGCCTCCACACTGCGATCCCGTCCCGGACTGCGCCGCGCCCCCCGCGGCCCTCCCCTCCCCCGCCCTGCCATCCGCGCCTGCTGAGCGGCAGGCATCTCACAGAAGTGACCGGGTTCGCATGGGAACCCGAAGGAGGGACGTGTGTCTGTTCACGGGTGGACAGGCAGGCGACGGCGGCTGGCCGTCTTCCTGCTGCAGATGGGCAGTGTGTATGTGCTGGGCCATGGGGCCTTGCCGGTCGCGGAGGCGCAATCGGCGCAGGCGCCCGTGGTCCAGGTGTCGGGCCGCGTGGCGGATGCCTCCGGCGCGCCCGTGCCTGGCGCCTCGGTGAGCCTCACCGGCAGCACAACCACGCCGACGGGTGTGGCAGAGACCGCCGACGATGGTACGTTTCGCATCGAGGTAGTGCCGGGCCTCTACACCCTTCGGGTGTCTGCCACGGGCTACGCGACGCTGCAGCGACAGGGGGTGACGGTGTCCTCGTCGGTCGACCTCGGCACCGTGACCCTGCAGGTCGCCGCCACGAGCGTCGTCGCGGTCTCAGGACGGCAGACCTTCGCGGATTTGACGCGGTTGTCGAGTCAGGACGCACTGGTGGGCATCGCCGATGCCGCCAGCAGTGGCGTCATCACGGCGAGGGAGTTGACGGCGCGTGCGCGGCGCCGGCCCGCAGATGCGCTGGAAGCCGTGCCTGGCCTGGCTGTCAGTCAGCACAGCGGCGAGGGGAAGGCCAACCAGTACTACGTGCGCGGGTTCAATCTCGACCACGGGACCGACCTGGCGCTTTCGGTTGCCGGCATGCCCGTCAACCTGCCCACGCATGGCCACGGGCAGGGCTATGCCGATCTGAACTTCCTGATTCCCGAGCTCGTGGGTAGTCTTCAGTATCGGAAGGGCACCTATGCGGCGGACACGGGTGACTTCTCGGCCGCCGGCACCATCCGCATCAACTACCTGAACCAGCTCGAGGCCCCGCTCGCCAGGCTCGAGGGTGGGATGTTCGGGTATGGCCGCGTGCTGGCCGCCGCATCGCCACGCGTTGGTGACGGACGCCTGCTGGTCGCGGCCGAGGGCATGGTCAATGACGGGCCCTGGGAGCGTCCCGATGCCATGCGCCGTGGCAACGCGGTCGTGCGCTACAGCCGCGGCACCCCGCTCAACGGCGTGTCCGTGACAGGGCTGTGGTACTCGGCCCGGTGGTTTGCCACCGACCAGATTCCCCGACGCCTGGTGGACACGGGCGCCCTGACCCGGTTCGGCACCCTCGACCGTACGAGCGGAGGCGACACCCACCGCCTCGGCGTCACGGCCGAGTGGCAGCGCACATCGGCCGCCGGCATCACCCGGGTGACGGGCTATGGGTTTTCGTCCGGGCTGCTGCTGCACTCGAACTTCACCTATCGGCTTGATGCCCCTGACGAAGGGGACCAGTTCGCACAGCGCGATCACCGGCAGGTGTTCGGGGGGAGCGCGTCGCGGACATGGGCGATCAGGGGGGGCGACCGTCCGCAGTTGGTCACAGTGGGTACCGACGTGCGACACGATGCCATCGGCGACGTCGGGCTCGCGCGCACCGCGGCGCGTCGACGCCTGTTCACCGTGCGTGACGATCGGGTGGGACAGACATCCGGGGCCGGATGGGCGCAGTGGCAGAGCAGCTGGTCGCCACACCTCCGCTCGACCCTGGGCGTGCGTGGCGACCTCTACCGCTGGCGGGTCGACGCCGGCGAACCCGCCAATGCGGGTGAGCGCACCAGCGGCATCGTGAACCCGAAGGCTTCGGTCGCCTTCGGCCCCTGGAAGCGCACCGAGCTCTATCTCAGCGCCGGCGGAGGCTTTCACAGCAATGACGGTCGCGGGACGACGATGACCCGTGACCCGCTGACCGGGGATGCTGTCTCACCCGTCGATCCGCTCGCACGAGCGCGCGGGGCCGAAGTGGGCCTGCGCACGACCGCCTGGCCGGGACTCCATATGACCGTCGCCCTCTGGGGGCTCGGGCTGGCGTCGGAACTGGTCTTTGTGGGCGATGCCGGCACCACCACCGCCAGTCGCCCGAGCGCACGACGCGGGGTCGAGTGGGATCTGGACTATGCGCCGACGCCGTGGCTGTCGATCGAGGGCAGCCTTGCGCTGTCGCGCGCGCGCTTCACGGATGAGGACGAGGCCGGCGCCTTCGTGCCCGGTGCGGTGTCGCGCGTGGCCCAGCTCGGTGCGGTGCTGTCCCCTCAAGGCCGTTGGTCGGGTGCGATCCGCTGGCGGCACTTCGGACCGCGGGCGCTCATTGAAGACAACAGCGCCCGTTCCGCCGACTCGAACCTGGTCTCGCTTGATGCCGGCCTGCGGCTCTCGCGTCGCCGCACACTGCGGGCCGACGTGCTGAACGCCTTCAACTCGCGCAGCAGCGACATCGACTACTTCTACACGTCACGGGTCGCAGGCGAACCCGCCGGCGGGGTGGACGGCATCCACTTCCACCCCGTGGAACCGTTCACCGTGCGGCTGTCGATGGTGCTGGGGTTCTGACGCCGCCATACGACACGCCTTCGGTGCAGGCCACGCCCGTGGTGCCCTGGGACAGGCACCACGGGTGGTGTTGTCCCCGATCACTGCTCCACCGGCCGCCTGCGCGCCGGGTTGTTCTCGCAGGCGGCACGGTGCTATAGTGTTGAGATGTCAGTCGCCTCTGCATTCACTGCAGGGGCGACCCGCATCGTCGCCCGCCCGGGTGACCGCGTGGGCCCGTAGCTCAACTGGCAGAGCAGCAGACTCTTAATCTGTTGGTTGAAGGTTCGATTCCTTCCGGGCTCACCACTTACCCCTGAATTTTCAATGACTTGTGGTCGCTCCTGTGGCCGTCTCCACAATGTCTCCACGTCCACCAGCGTCGGGCGCCGCTTCCAACAGCCTGATCGCGTCGTGAATCGCGTTCGGACTGAGGTGCATGTAGCGCTGCGTGGTCATCAGGTCCTGGTGCCCCGCGAGTTCCTGGATGGCCCTCGCCGGAGCCCCCCGCATCGCCAGATGCGAGCAGAACGTGTGCCGCAGGATATGCGTGCCCGCAATGCGCAGCCCCGCCACCCGCCCCACCTTCTTCAACAGGTCCACGACCTGATGTTCCACGAACGGCCGACCGTCCGGGCGGTAGAGCACCCGTGGGCCCCTCATGTGCCGATGCGCCTTCAGCGCCGACCACAACCGTGTCGTCAGCGCCACGTAGCGGATGCGGCCCCCCTTCGTCGTTGAGACCTGCCCCCGCCAGTCGTTCCGCTCCACACACAGCTGTCGTTTGCCGAAGTTCACATCGGTCCACTCCAGCGCCCGAATCTCACCGCCTCGCAGTCCGGCATCACCGCCCAGCAGCACCGCGAGGTGCGCTTCCGGCGATACCCGGGCGGCTGCGGCCACCAGCGCTTCGTAGTCGGCAAAGTCAAAGAACCGGACCGCGCCCTGGGGCACCTTCAGTAACGCCACGGTGCAAGGCATCCGCTCAATGACGCCCCATTCCACCGCCTTCTTCAGCAGCGTATTCAAGACCGTGAGCACGTTGTTCACGGTCTTTGGCGCGTGCTGTCGCAGGTCGTGCTTCAGACGGCTCACGTCTTCGTTTGCAATCGCATGCAGCTTGCGTCGCCCGAGTGCGGGAATGAGATGCACGCGGAGCGCCGTTCGCTTCTGTGCGATGCCCGACGACTTGTGCCGATTTGCCAGGGCATGTCCCTGCATGAAGCGTTCGGCAAATGCTTCGAGTGTTGGCACCTCCTTGGTGGGGCCGTGCGACGGACGAGAGATGAGCGCGCGAACGCGCTCATCTCCCCACCGCATCGCTGCAGTCTTCGAACAGTTATGCGTCGTCCGGTCGCGACACACTGTGCCATCCGGAGCCTTCCACCGGATATCCACTTCGTACTAACCGGGCCGCCGCTTATAGGGACGTACCTTCATGCGCATCACAGCTCTCCTGTCTGCGATGACGCGCGGTTCTGGTAGCGCCAGTCTACCAAGGTGGGGCGGTGAAAGTACAGGCGGCCGCCCAGGCGGCGGGCACCCGGCAGCTGCTGCCGGGCGACCCGCTTGTAGACGGACTGCCGCGACACGGACAGCCACGCCGCAACTTCATCGACGGTCAGCAGGGGCGACTCCGCACCCACGCTCAACCGGACCTCGCGCACGCCCCGCTTACGCGACATCGTCCTCCTCCATGCCGATCGTGCCGACCATGCCGGTCACCGTTTTCACCCAATAGCGCTTCGTCCACGCATGGCCCTGCTTCTGTTCCTCGACCCGGACCCCCGCCCGTTCCATCACGGGTCCCAGGCGGCTCAACAACTGCCCCACCTGCTGGGGCGTCTTGTGCTCCATGTCCGTCTCCCGCTGCAGGTCGGCCATCGAGCCCTCCCACTGCTGGCGGGCCAGGCGCTGCATGTCGGCCCAGAAGGCGGGATACTCCTCCAGGGCACGGCGGATGGCGTCCTCGCGGGACAGATGGATAGCGCGCGTCAGCGTCCCCGGGCGCAGGCCCAGCCCCGGTTCGGCCGCGGTGACCCACTGCTCGGCATCCGCGAGACGACCCGATTCCTTCAGCGTGACGTGGTCCACGTCACGGACCGCCGTCACCAACCCATCACAGACCGCTCCGAAGATGCCCGGCAGGGCCGCCTCTACCCTCTCGGCGAGGACGCGTTCAGGCAGCCGCTTATCCGCCGGCATCCGCTGGACCTCCAGCGACCACGTCCGGTCCAGCAGGTCGCTGCGGTGCACCAGCGTGCCAATGCCGTTCAGAATGCACGGGCGCTTCAGATTCATGACCACGAGGCCATCGTCGGTGTAGAGCTTGCGCTTCTCAAACGTCCCGCCCGTGGAGACGCGGCACAGAACATCCGACATCTCGGGCGATACGTACGACACGTTATCCATGGTGAGCAGATGGTGCGGGCGCGCCGCCAGGGCGACCTGCTCTTCCTTCACCGCGACTCCGCGGCGGGTATTGGAGGACGGGTCGATCAGGCGCCGCAGGTGTTCGGTCATCGTGCTCTTGCCCGTGCCCTGCCCGCCCTGCAACTCCAGCAGCGGATAGGACCCCTCCAGGTTGAAGCACGCGAGGACAAACGCCACCGCGAGGTGGAATCCGTGCTCGGTGGTGTTCACGAACGGACGGAGCGCCGCAATTGAGCCCCCACGCACCGGGACCGGGAGTGGCAGCATTGTGCCCGGGCGCAGGAAGCGCACCGGCGTGGTGTCCCGGACGTGCCACCCCGTGGCGGTCACCTCGACATACTGGTCGGTCCCGAGGTTGATCCACAGGCCGCCCCCCTCGCGCGGGGCCACCCGGAGATACACCGGATAGACCAGTCCGCCGTGGCGGGCCTCCGCCCGCAGCGGAGCCAGCCAGGCCTCCCACTGGCGGTCCGTCATGCCACGGAGCTTGGCCGCATACAGGCGCCCTGACACCCAATCCTTGAACTCCTGCCCCTCCAGGGGGAGGGTCCGCGTCCACGGCTGCATCAGGACCGTCACAAACAAGTCTCCCGCCCACCGAAACAGCACCAGGGCGGACGTCAACGTGCGCAGGAACTTCTCAATAGGCCGACCGGCATGGTCGGCACGACCGGCAGGCCGAGCGGCCGTGGGCTCCGGTGTCGTCGTCGGAATCTTCTTGTGCGTCATCAGGTCTCCTTTGTCCACCACTCGTCGACACCATATAAAGGAGTCATATGGTGTCGTCGAGTCTCATTAACGCCATTATAGCGACTTAGAACCGCCTGATTCTGTTTTTTGACTGATTTTGGTTTCGCACTGAACATCTAACGATTCTGAAATAGTTGACCACTGACACGATGAGTCGTAGACTGTCTGTATGTCAGCCGCGACATTCGGCCTCACGCTCGGTAAGCGCTATGCCGACTCTGAAGCGGAGTTGGTGCTTGTGCAGACCGGTGACGGAGAACTCCCGCCGCTCGAAGCCCGGGCCTATGAAGGCGCCGTGCTCGACGTGGCCGTGCTGGAGCCGCATGGAGAGGCCATTCGGAGATTCGCGGAATCGCGCGGTTGGCTCAACGCACCGGTGTCCTTTGCGGTCGTGCAAGGATTCCCCAGGTTTACGGTGGTGGAGCCGATTGCGGATTGGGTGGCGGCGATTCAGGCACTGCACCCGGTGGTCATGCAGTGGGTGGAACTGGGCGAGATGATTCAGAAATTCGAGCGCCGCGGTGACGCGGAGATTCTGCCGATGCGACACCTTCCGCAGGTGGTCGACGCAACGGTCATGGAACTTCACGGGTTCTTTAAACGCATCACTACCTGTAGGGCTGACATTCAACAGCACGTAGAGGCCGCGTTACTCCCGCTTGTAGGGGCGGAACCGATGGGCATGACTCTAAAAGACGGGAGGTGGCAGCCGATTCCGAAAACCCTGCATCAGGCGCTGTGGGTGAACCTTGCGGACATGACGCGTTCTTCGCCTGTGTCGCTCCGGCGCTGCAAGCAGTGCGGCAAGTGGATGCGCATCGGCAAGGGTGGCTTCTCGAAGAACCGCGAGTTCTGTTCGAACACCTGCAAGCTCCGCCACCACCGCGCCACGAAAGCCGCCCCGCCACCGTAGCGCGACTGGCGGCCCCTCCGCACCGGGCGCCGCCCTCTCCCAACAGCGCCGTGGGCGTCAGCCTGCCACACCCGCGCCGTCCAGGCGTCCAGGCAGTTTCTACTGTCTTTGGATGTAATCGCTGGGTCTTCCCCCAAAAGACGTTAGAAAGCCCCTAGACGCCTGGACAGACGGCCCATCCAGGCCCGCGGCAGCGCCCCCGGGGCCACGGTGCGCCGCCTGCCGCCGCTGCGACCTCCAGGCCGACGGACGCGGGTCACTATCAGCCCCCCCTGACACGCCGAGACGGCCGCACGCCCCTCCCACCACGCACGAATGGCGCAACAGGCGAGTGTTTCTGACAAAGCCCCGGGGCCGCCCCCGCGCGCCCCCAGGTGCGCCGGCTAGGCCTCAGAAAAAACCGCCCGCCGGGGGCTGTTGCCGCTGTGGGAGGCTCGCCGCCCCCCACCGACCCCCCGCCCACCGGGGCGTGGGCGCGCCCCATCGCTGGGGGGCCGTGGCCTCCTTTTCGGACAATCAGGCTCCTCGTTCAGCGGCGACTATCATTCGTTGACTCCTGCGCCGTCAAGCCAGTCGGCTGCACGTGCAGGCCTGCTTCGCCTAGTTGCGTGGAGCGCGGAGCACCGGCCCGAACACCTTCGTAACTTCTGACGACGAGACTGCGAAGCCCAATGCTTCAGCGCCGCTCTTCGCGCCATTCATCTTCCACGACGTAATGCCAATGACCTCGCCTGCCTCATTGATCAGCGGACCGCCACTACTGCCGGGACTAATCGCGGCATCGATCTGAACCAGAGAGACGCCTGCCAGCTTGCGCTTAGCGCTTACGATACCGCGAGTTACGGTTCCCTCAAGCCCAAGGGGATTGCCAACTGCCAGCACGTCTTCTCCGACTTGCACACCATCAGGGTCGACGGCGAGATGAAGTGATGTCCCGTTCCAGCCCGCTAGACGCAAGACCGCGATATCCCTCAGGGCGTCTGACTGCACCACCGACACGAGGAATTCGTCTCCTTCCATGCTGCGAGCAGTTAGACGGGTTGCACCTTCTATGACGTGAGCATTGGTCAGCACTAGCCCATCGGACGAGATGGCAAAACCAGAGCCTTGCCCGCCCTTATGCCGGATGGAGACTAGTGCCGCTAGAGCCCGCCCAACAGTTGCTGCTCGGGACGTTGCTGGGCGAGCGCGCGTAGCGGTCCGCTTCGAATCAGCTGACGGGCGTATCGGCGCACTGGGCAGCGCGATCCTGAATAACTCCGCGGTTAAATTTGAGCGCAGCTGCTGCAGCACCTGCCGGTATGGAATCAACTGGGGAGAGTCCGGGCCCAGGTCGGCAGCGAGCAAGAGCGAACCGAGTCTAACCGTTTGGTCACTTGAGGCCCGAGCGCGCTCGAGCCAGGCCGCCTGCAGCAGCTCAGTGATGGCTTGTGAGAAGGAAACTGAATGCTCCGACAGGGCCTGCGTGTATAGGGTTTCGGGCGTAGGCAGATCGGATTGCTTATTCGACAGACCGTTATTGTCCGTCGCCATCACGCCTGTGATCTCATCACCCGAAGCGGTTGTAGAGATAGCTACTTCCCGACGGGCAGCTATGGCATCGGAATCGGTGAGCTGGCCCACCCTCAGCAGCAGCCTTCCTTCACGAGTGTGTCTACGCTTCATCGCACTGTATGGAGCGGACACGGGATTTGACAGATAGGCGGGCGTGTCTGCAAGGTGCCTCTGAGCGGACGATACTTGGTATTGCGCCGTGCCTCGCGCCAATCCGTAAGCCGCACCGACCCAAGCATTTGCAGCTGGCTGAAGGGCTTGCTCAAGCTCCACCCTGGCGAGTGCGGCCTGAGCAGCCGCCAGCGCCGTCTGAGCTTGAAGATACGCCGAGTTTGCAAGTTGCTGCACGCCAGCAATGTAAGACGAAGGCATCGGCTCCGGCGACCGAACCGTATCTGACAGTTCACAAGTCATTGCCACACCCACGCCCACCCCTCCTCCCTCGCCTACGACAACGCCGGGTGGCAGATGCCTGGCAACAAAGGCAATGAGATGTTCACTGGTCGACAGTGAGCAGTCGTGGCTGACGCGAATTCGAACTGATGCCGGTGGAGCCGGAAGAAGGGCGGACACAAGAGTCTCGTTAGCGCCAGGCAGCAGGTCGCCAACTCGACCAGAGACAATTCGTCGGCCCTCAGGGGTATTCAGTGCAAACCCTTCAGGTAGAGCCGGCATGATCAGCGCACGTACACGCTCGGATATCACACCCTGCAACCTTCGCAGCTCAGAGGCCGACACCAGCTCTCGTGGAGCGGCATTCAGCTCATCTAGGATACGGGCCAGCGCCGTAGGAGAATGGTTTTCACCGAGTTGCGCGTCAAACCATGACGCAGCGGCCATGGCGAGCTCCGGGATCGCCTCATCGATTGCCGAATACGATGACAGGGGTTTCAGGATTGTCCACGCGTCGCCGAACCTCCCGTTGGAAATGAGGTCCCTCACACGTGGCAGGGCGCCGGCAGCTCGGTTTGCTGTGGGCCGCGCTTGCAGCGCTTCGACCAGGTGGAACAATTCATTCCGAAGAGGAAAGTTGATGGTCTGTAGTTGCTGCTCGAGACGCGAAGTTGAGATCGACGTCTCCAGCGCGATGGCCCTGCTTAGCAACGTGTAGCTGAGAATCTTGCCTTCAAGAGTTTCCTGATGCGTGAAGTCGTACTGCAGGAGGTGCCTGACTAGCTTGTCCGTTTCAGACTTACACGCCCGACCGAGCGCCTTGCACTGTTCGACCGTAGCAATCGCTTGAAGATATTCGGCGGTGGACAAGGCGCGTTTTCCGACAGACCTAAACTCCTTTGCGCTCAGTGGTGCGAGGTTACGGTGCAACCCAAAGGCTGTTCTCCCATATACGACTAACGGGACATACTCGTTTGCCCGGAATTCTAGTACACGAACTTCGCCGTCCTCACGAGCAGACTCCG